>Ga0209415_10006730_pt1 | contig 20309 bp, 15 predicted proteins | sample PeaSoiSIISIP2007_FD_187696 | JGI IMG/M metagenome (GOLD analysis project Ga0209415, IMG submission 187696) | Peat soil microbial communities from Weissenstadt, Germany - SII-SIP-2007 (SPAdes) (version 2) | ecosystem: Environmental > Terrestrial > Soil > Wetlands > Peat | place: Germany...
GATGCAGGACAGGCGTCCGGGCTCGTCCCCCGAGAGGGCATCACCGTTGCGGGACAGCGCCGGGATCTCACCGGCTTCGCTGGGCCTACACCACTCCGGCTGGCCACCGAAGCGTCCGTACGTTATCCCTCCGCCGCGACGCTCGCCACCGGTCTCGGCGCGAGGATCAGGCTCGACTCAGATGGGTGCAACCTCGTCGAAGCCGATGGCGGCTTCGAGCGCGGCGGCCGAGCGGATCACCACCAGATCGGCGTGTTGCGGCCCTACGAGCTGGATCCCGATGGGCAGGCCCTCGGCGCTGAGACCGGCGCACACCGATGCCGCAGGAGAACGGGTCATGTTGAAGGGATACGTGAACCGCACCCAGTTGGGATCGATCTCGCCGTTGATGAGGCCTTGGCCCTCGAGGGCCCGACGCGGCGGTGGCCCGGCACACGTCGGGGTCAGAAGGAGCCGGACGTCGCGGAAGATGTCGACCAGGCGCAGGTTCAACGCGTGACAGGCGTCCTGGGCGAGTATGACGTCGCGGGCTGAGAGGTGTTCGGCGGCCCAGTCCACCTGCGCGGCCAGGAGTGGGTCGACCTTGTCCCAGAGTTCGGTGTCTCGGTACGGCGCCAGGGTCCGCCAGTTGTAGGCGACGGCCAGGGTCAGCCAGTCGCGCACCGGGTCCTCCTCGAAGACGGCCTCTATCTCGACCACCTCGGTCCCGAGAGACTTGAGTCTCCCCACGGCATCTTCGCAGCACGCCCGCACTTCGTCGTCGAGCGGCGCGTAGCCCAGGGTGGGCGACCAAGCCACCTTGGTGGGAAGCTGCGCGCCCTCCATGGCGGCGGGCCAGGACGCCTCGGGCCTCGGCAGCGACGCGATGTCGGTCGGATCGGGCCCGACTGCGACGTCGAGCGCCGTCACCACGTCCGCGATGCGGCGGGCCATCGGCCCTTTCGTCGAGAGGTCGTGCCAGTCCGATCCGTGCAGTCCTCCGGCGGGGACCCGTCCGAGTGAGGGCTTCACGCCGCTCAACCCGCAACACGAGGACGGGATGCGGATCGAACCTCCCCCGTCGGATCCCGTGGCCATGGGGACCATGCCCGATGCGATGGCCGCTGCTGCGCCCCCCGATGAGCCGCCCGGGCTGTAGTCCAGGTTCCACGGGTTGCAGGTCGCGCCGAAGGTGACGTTGTCGGTGTCTGCCTTCCATCCGAGCTCGGGGGTGTTGGTCTTTCCGACCACCACGCAACCCGCGCCCTTGAGGCGCGCCACCAACGGTGAGTCGGTCACCGCGGCGGGACCTCCGGCGAAGACGGCGGATCCGTGGGACGTGACGAAGCCCGCCGCGTCGTCGAGGTCCTTCACGCCTATGGGGATCCCGGCCAACGGCCCCGGGTCCTCGCCCCCGGCCACGGCGTCGTCGATACGGTCCGCCGCCTCGATGGCATCGTCGGCATCGACAGAGACAAAGGCATTCACCCGGGGGTTGAGTGCCTCGATGCGTTCGAGGGCGTGGACGACGAGGTCGTGGGCGCTGCGCTTGCCTGAACGCACCGCGGCGGCCAGGTCGGTGAGGGTCTCGCGTCGAAAGTCCATTCCCCACGCGTAGCACGCTCGTCGTACTGTCGCCGCGGGGATGCGACCGAACGAGGAATGGGACCGCACGAGGCGAGCGACAGATGGACACGGCGACACGGCGCACGGCAACCTGGGCCGGTGCCGCCCCCCATTCCCGGAGTGAACCTCGACCACGTGGCCGTAGCGGTGGAGCGTTGGTCCGACGCGTGGCCCCGCTACGCCGTCGAGCTCGGCGGGATGTGGAGCTCGGGCGGTCTCAACGTCGGCTTCGCTCCTGCTCAGCTCCAATTTGCCAACGGTGGCCGAATCGAGGTCCTCCAGCCTTCCGAACCCGAGCGCAACCCCTTCCTGCGCCGGTTCCTCGACCGCCACGGGCCGAGTCCCCACCACCTCACCTTCAAGGTGCCCGACCTCGGCGCCGCCCTCGTGGCCGCTCGGGACGCGGGGTTCTCACCGATCGGCGTGGACCTCACCAGTCCCGACTGGAAGGAAGCGTTCCTCCATCCGCACGAGGCCACCGGGATCGTCGTCCAGCTGGCCCAGGCGAGCCACGCGTGGGAATCACCGGCGCCCGAAGGCTTTCCCACCGCGCACCCGGACCCTCCCGCGTCCCTGGTCCGGATCGTCCACGCCGTGGCGGACCTCGACCGCGGTCTGGCGCTGTTCGAGGGGCTCCTGGGGGGCCGCGGCACGGCACGCGGGGTGGCACCGCACCGGACGTGGGAATTCGTCGACCTCGAGTGGCCGGGACCGCCCGGTCTCCGTCTGGTCGCGCCGACGTCACGCGACGGTGCCGTCGACGACACCCCGCGTCCACTCGACACCTGGCTGGGCGATCTCACTGGTCGAGTACACCATCTGGCCTTCGCACGACCCGATTTCCAGCACGGCCCTGCACTCGGAGACGTTCCCGGACTACTGCGCGCCGATGGTCTGGCGCGGGTGATCGAGCCCGACGACAACCTGGGCACTCGACTCGTGGTGCTCGGGCCGGATCTCGTTCGAGGTGCGTGATGGCGTGCGACCAGGCGGGAGGGCCCGTGCGAGGGAGCTTCGCTAGCCTGGAGCGCACTTTGAGCGAGGACCGGTGACCGACGACGACCCCGGCGCCCTCGGTGGCGCCCCGCCCCGGCTGACGATCGCGCAACGCCTCCTGGCGGCGCTCCCCAACCTGCAACGGCAGCCCGCTCGCGAGACGCCGGTCCAAAGGTCGTCGAAGGCCCGCACCACCCGGAGCGAACGCGGCGCCGATGCCGGAACCGACACCGACCGGGACATCGGCACCGAGGACGCCGAAGCAGACGACACCGAAGCCGAAGCCGAAACCGACACCGACACCGCCGCGACGTCCGGCGACGAGAGCGTGACGGGCCGGCGGTCGACCTCCGGTACCCGGGCGCGCCCCGGCGACGACTTCGCCGACATGACCAACGAGGAGATCACCCATCGCATCAAGCGGCTCGACGACCGCGAGCGGTTCCTCGCACTGACGTCTGCTCCGCTCGGTGTACTCGTCGGGATCCTGCTCACGGTGTTCGCCATCCATCTCAACCCTCCGCTGCGGCTCCACGGGAAGTTGAACCCCAAGCACGTGAGCGAGTCGCTCATCGTGCTCGAAGGCAGTGCCCGCCTCGTGCTGTCGGGCATCGTCGTGGCCGCCGCGCTCACTCGCCGCCGGTCGTTCGTCGGTTTCGCGCTCTTGTTCCTGGGCACGTCGATGGGTTCACCGCTGTTCGCTCTGCCGTTCTGGGTTCTGGGGGGCTATCTCATCTGGCGCGTCTTCAAGTACCAGCGGGTCCTGACCGCCCGGGGCGGCTCCACGCGCGGCACGCGGGGCGCCCGAAGCACCCGAGCCAGCGCGTCGGCCGGCACACGGGGAACCTCGTCCGACCGACGCCCGACCCGGGGCGGAAAGGTCCCCGCCAACCCCCGAGCGGCGGGAAGAGCCGGCGCCGCGGCTGCTCGCCAGCGGGCGCAGGCCAAACGGCGGGGCAGGGAACCTGCTCCCACCGGCCCGACCCCGTCGAAGCGCTATACCCCGCCGCGCCCGACCCGGCCCCGGCCGCCCGCTCCCCCGTCGTGAGCCGCTGACGCCTCAGGTCCAGCGTCGACGAGGAGGGCTGAGCGCAGCAAGCGGAGGATCTCCTGGCGGCGCCGGACCAGAGATCTGGGTGTGGGTTCCTCGCCCAGGGCGCGCAGGACCTCGACCTCGGTGATCATGCCCACCACCGTGGAGTAGATGGCCAGGAGCAGCAGGCGGGGTTCGTGACGCCGCATGTACCCCGCGTCCATCTCGTCTTCGAGGAAGCTCGACGCCCGCTGGACCAGCGGCTCGAGGACGAGCATGAGGCGGGTGGCCGAGGGAGGGCCCAACCGGCCCACCTCCCGCAGGAGACCCAGCAGCTCGGGGCGCCGGGACGCCAGTCGGAAGACCGAACGCACCACTGCCTCCACCCGGGCCCATCCCGATCCGGCCCGGGCCAAGGAGTCCTCGAGGGCCCCCGCCAGCTCCGTCGCCGATCGGTCGATCAACGCTTCGAGCAGGACTTCTTTGGACGGGAACCAGTACAGGATCGATTGCTTGCGCACGCCCAGACTCTCTGCCAGCGCGTCGAGGGAGGTCGCCTCGTAGCCGCGCGAGCCGAAGGAGGCGAGCGCCGCATCGAGGATGCGGTCGGCGGTACCACCCTCGGAGCGGCGTGACACTGCGCTGGGCCTTGCTCCCCCGTCCACCTACCATATGGTAGACAGAGATCGTGGCCGAGGTGACCACTCCCGTGACAGCCGGGCCCACGGGCCCGGTCTCCATCGTCGAGGCCCTTGCGGGCCGGCGCATCCTCGTCACCGGCGCCACGGGATTCCTGGGCACGGCCCTGGTGGAGCGTCTGCTGCGCGCCGTCCCTGGATGCGAGGTGGTGGTGCTCGTGCGGCCCACCCGGAGGTTGGACGCGGCGGCCCGGTTGGCACGAGAGGTTGTGCGCAACGACTGCTTCAACCGGTTGCGCGACGAGCTCGGGGACCGCTTCGACGATGTGGTCGCCACCCGCCTCCGTGCGGTAGCAGGAGACGTCGGCGTCGACGGGCTCGGCCTCGACGACGAGGGCCGGACCGTGCTCGCCTCGTGTGACGTCGTCGTGCATTCGGCCGCCACCGTCGCGTTCGACGCCCCCCTCGACACCGCTGTCGAGGTGAACCTGCTGGGGCCGTCGCGCGTGGCCACGGCCATCGAGTCCGCCGCGGACGAGCGGCGTCGAACGCACCCCGATGCCGGTCCGACCCACCTCGTCACGGTGTCCACCGCCTACGTGGCCGGCACGCACCAGGGCGATGCCACCGAGACCCTGGCCACAGAGGCGATGGCATCGGGGGCTCGGGCCCGCACTCACAGCACCGTCACCACCGAGGTGGACATCGACGCGGAGGTGACCGCGGCGCGGCGCCTGCGCGATGACCTCGAGTCCGCGTCGCGCGCCCCCGATCACTTGACGCGCTTCACCAAGCGAGCGCGCGCCGAGCTCGGCGCGGCCGGCACCCACCTCCTGGCGGAACGAGCCGAGAAGCTGCGGGACGAATGGGTGCGCGACGAGCTCGTCGATCGGGGACGGGCGAGGGCCCAGGCACTGGGTTGGCCCGACGCGTATGCATTCACCAAGGCACTGGGCGAGCGGGCACTGGTGGGTTCGCACCCCGGTCTGCCCATCTCGATCGTCCGGCCGTCGATCATCGAGTCGGCACTGGCCGAACCACGCCCGGGGTGGATCCGCGGCTTCCGGATGGCCGAGCCCATCATCGTCTCCTACGGACGCGGGCTGCTGCGCGAATTCCCGGGCGTGCCCGAGGGTGTGGTCGACGTCATCCCCGTCGACATGGTGGTGGCCGCAATCATCGCCGTGGCCGCCGCGGGACCGGACCCCGCCGGGCCCACCGTGTACCAGGTGGCGTCGAGCGTGCGGAACCCCCTGCGCTACGGCCAGCTCGTGGACCTGGTGCGGTCGTGGTTCACCGACCACCCCCTCTACGACTCCGACGGGCAGCCCATCATGGTGCCCGAATGGTCGTTCCCCGGCCGCGGTCGGGTGCAACGCCAGCTGCAGCGGGCCACCAAGGTCTTGACGACGGCCGAGCGCGTCCTGGGATCGCTCCCCGTGCGGGGCGAGCGCGCCGATCTGGCGGCGCGCGTCGAGGAGAGGCGTTCGCAGGCCGAACGAGCCCTGGGCTACACCGAGCTCTACGGCGCGTACACCGAGACCGAGGCGCACTTCCGGATCGACCGTCTCCTGTCGCTGTGGGATCGGTTGTCCGATGAGGACCAGGACCGCTTCTGTTTCGACCCGGGGGTCATCGACTGGCCCGTCTACGTGCACGACGTGCACCTGCCTTCGGTGGTGGAGCACGCCCGGGTGCGCTCCACGCCGCGGCGCTCGACGGTAGCGCATCGAAGCGACCGGGCCCGCAGCGCCATCCTGTCCCCCGATCGTCATCTGGCCGCCTTCGATCTCGAGAACACGCTCGTGGCGTCCAACGTGGTGGAGTCCTACGCGTGGCTGGCGAGCCGGCACCTCCCCGTGAGCGAGCGCGTCAAGCTCACCGCCCGGATCCTGCGCGAGGCCCCCGCGCTGGCGGCCCTCGACCGGCGCGACCGCGGCGACTTCCTGCGCAGCTTCTACCGCCGCTACGAGGGGGCGCCGCTGCAGCTCCTGCGCGACGACGCGGCGGAGATGTTCCATCACCTGCTGTTGGCGAAGTCGTTCCCGGCCGGGATCGCCCGGGTGCGCGCCCATCGGGCTCTCGGGCACCGCACCGTGCTCATCACCGGAGCGCTCGACTTCGTCGTCGAACCTCTGGCCCCGCTCTTCGACGAGGTCGTGTGCGCGCAGCTGGGACAAGACAGCCACGGCCGGCTGACCGGTCGCCTCGAGCAGCTCCCACCCACCGGTGAGGCCCGCGCCCTGGTGCTGGCGGAGTACGCCGCGGCCGAGGGCCTCGACCTCGGGGAATCCGTCGCCTACGCCGACTCGGCGTCGGACCTGCCGCTGCTCGAATGCGTCGGGTTCCCCGTCGCCGTCAACCCCGAAGCGCGCCTCGCCGCGATCGCCCGGCGGCGGGGATGGCACGTCGAGCAGTGGGACAAGGCCGGAGGCGGGGCGCGGCCGCCTCTGCCGTTCGGACCCGTCGACCACGCCACGTCGCGTTGGTGGGCGCGCTTCGAAGGTGCCCTCGAACGGGTCTCGGCGCCAACGGGAGCGACGAGCGGAGCACAGCGGTGAAGGGTCTCGTCTTCGAACGCAACCTGCCCCGCTTCGCCGCATCCCGCCTCGTGTCGGTCGTCGGGGGTTCGGGTCGGGGTGTCGGGGTCGGGCCGCTGCGCCTCACCGACGTGGACCCGCCCGAGCTGCCCGGGCCGCAGTGGCACCGGGTGCACCCGTTGCTGGCGGGCATCTGCGGCTCGGACCTCTCGACCGTCGACGGGCGCAGCTCCCGCTACTTCGAGGACGTGGTGAGCTTCCCGTTCGTTCCCGGCCACGAGGTGGTCGGCACGCTCGACGACACCGACGAGCGCGTCGTGATCGAGCCCGTGCTCGGGTGCGTACCCCGCGCCGTCGTGCCTCCGTGCCCGGCGTGCGCCGAAGGACGGACCGGTGGGTGCGAACGCGTCGCGTTCGGTCACCTGGCACCGGGACTGCAGATCGGCTTCTGTCGCGACACCGGCGGCGGGTGGTCCGCCGGGGGCCTCGTGGCGCATGACGCCCAGCTGCATGCCGTTCCCGACGCGCTGAGCGACGACGACGCCGTCATGGTGGAACCGACCGCCTGCGCGGTGCACGCCGCCGTGGCGGCGCGGGTCGAGGCGGGCGACACCGTTGCCATCCTGGGCGCCGGCACCCTGGGTCTGTGCACGGTGGCGGCCCTCACCTATCTGACCCGGCCGGCGACGCTGCTCGTAGGAGCGAAATACGCCCATCAACAGCGTCTGGCCGAGGAGCTGGGGGCCGACGTGGTCGTGGTCCCGGGTCAACTGGCGCGCGCGGTGCGGCGTCGGTCGCGCTCGCTCGAAGCGTCGCACACCCTCACCGGCGGGTGCGACGTCGTGATCGACTGCGTCGGCAGCGACGAGTCACTGGCCCAAGCCCTCGCCATGGTGCGGCCCCGGGGTCGGGTGGTGCTCGTGGGTATGCCCGGTCGTGTCAGCCTCGACCTGGCTTCGCTGTGGCACCGGGAGGTGACGGTCACCGGTGCCTACGCGTACGGGATCGAGGACACCGGGGGCCTGCTGCGGCGCACCTTCGATCTGTCGATGGAGGTGGTGGCGGCCAAGGGTCTCGGTCGGCTGGTCTCGGCGCGCTACCCCATCGACCGCTTCGAGGAGGCGCTGGCCCACGCGGGCGCGGCCGGACGGCGCGGTGCGGTCAAGGTCGTCTTCGACCTGCGCGCCCGGGAACGTCACCGGGGCGCCGGCACCGACACGAAAGGACCTGTCCCATGAGCCCCAGGCCCGGCTTCGTTCTCGAGGTCGACCACTCCACCCCGTCCACCTTGTTCTGGCACGGCGAGGGGTACCGGCTCGAACAGCTGCCGGTGGGGAGCCGGGTCCTCTACGCGCCCGAACCCGTCGACGCCCTGGCCGACCCGGTCGGTGCCATCCGGCGCGCCCTGGACGAGCCCCTGGGCGACGCCGCGCCCCTGCGATCCCAGCTCCGTCCCGGCATGCAGCTCACCATCGCCTTCGACGACGTGTCGTTGCCGTTGCCCCCCATGCGGCGTCCCGACGCGCGGCAGCTCGTCATCGAGCAGGTGCTCGAGCTCGCGGCGGAAGCTGGCGTCGACGACGTGGTGTTGATCGCGGCGCTGGCGTTGCATCGCCGCATGACCGATGCGGAGCTGCGTCATGCGCTCGGTGACCGGATCTTCGACGCCTTCGCGCCGCACGGCCTGTTGTGGCAGCACGATGCCGAGGATCCCGACCAGCTCGTGCATCTCGGTCTCACCGATCAGGGAGAGGACGTCGAAATCAACAAGCGGGCGGCCACCTCGGACCTGCTCGTGTACGTGAACATCAACCTGGTCGCCATGGACGGCGGGCACAAGTCAGTGGCCACGGGCCTCGCCAGCTACAAGAGCCTGCGCCACCATCACAACGCGCACACCATGGCGCAGAGCCGCTCGTTCATGGACCAGCACCGCTCCGAGCTCCACTCGTCGAACTGGCGCATGGGAAGGCTCATCGCCGCGTCGGGCGTGAAGGTCTTCCAGATCGAGACCAACCTCAACACCGACACCTTCCCCGAACAGTTCCGGTTTCTCCAGCGCCGGGAGTGGGAGTGGACGGCGCGCGACCGCGCCGCCTTCCTGGCTTCGTCGACCGCCCTGGGGGCGACGCCCAGCCGGATTGCACGATCGATCTTCCATTCCATCCGCGCCCCGCACAAGATGAGCTCAGTGCAGGCGGGCGAGGTCGAGGCCGTCCACGCCCGCACCACCGAGAACGTCTACGCCCAGCAGCTGCTCGAGGTGGACGGCCAGAGCGACATCCTCACCATGGGGCTTCCGTACATCTGCCCCTACAACGTCAACTCGATCATGAACCCGATCCTCGTGGCGTGTCTCGGGCTCGGCTACTTCTTCAACATGTACCGGGGTCAACCCCTGGTGCGCGCCGGCGGTGTGGTCATCATGAGCCATCCGACCCCGTGGGCTTTTCATCCCGGCCATCATCCGAGCTACATCGACTTCTTCGAGCAGGTCTTGGCCGAGACCACCGATCCGGCCGAGATCGGCAAGTACGAGGAGTCCTTCGCCACCGACCCCTGGTACATCCACCTCTACCGGACCGGCAACGCCTATCACGGGGTCCATCCGTTCTACATGTGGTACTGGTGTGCCCACGCGCTCGAGCACGTGGGCGCGGTCATCGTCGTCGGGGGGGAACGGGCCGCGGTCCGTCGCCTCGGTTTCAAGCCCGCCAGCTCCATGGCCGACGCGCTCGAGATGGCAACGGATGTGGTGGGACGCGATCCGTCGATCACGCACCTGCACTCTCCTCCCCTGTTGATGGCGGACGTGCAATGACCGTTCCCCGTGACGGTGCGACCGCCGTCGTGCCCCCCGCCGCACCACCAAGGAGCGGGGGGACGTCGTGAGTGCAGTGGAGCGTCTGATGAGGCGGACGGGCCGGTTGCGCCCCGAGGGCCTGCCCTGGGCCGCGCCGAGCTGGCCCGGGAGCGTCGAACGCGCCGCGCCGAGGCGCCGGCTCGGCATCGACTACGACACGGAGTGGACGCGGCGTTACCCGGCCCGGTTGGCGCGGGCGGTGGTACTCGACAACGTCACCCGTCCTCTGGCACACATCGTGGCGTCCCCCGAGGTGCGCGGCGACGAGATCCTCGAGCTCGTCGAGGCGCCCGCCATCTACGTCGCCAACCACGCCAGCCACATCGACACCGGCCTGCTGCTGTCGGTGCTTCCCGCGGTGGTGCGGCACAAGACCGTCGTCGCCGCGGCCGCCGACCACTTCTTCGACCGGCGCTTCAAGGCGCACCTGTGGTCCCTCGTCCTCGCCGCGGTCCCCATCGAACGCCACCGGGTCAACCGCAAATCGGCCGAGGACGCGACCGAGCTCGTTCGAGGGGGATGGAACCTCATCATCTTCCCCGAAGGCGGCCGGTCCCCTGACGGGTGGTTCCAGGCCATGCGTGGTGGTGCGGCCTACGTGGCCACGCGTACGGGAAGGCCCGTGGTCCCGGTGCACATCGAGGGGACGTACCGGATCTGGCCCCGGGGCGGCAAACGGCTGCGCCGGAGCCCGACGCGCATCACGTTCGGGTCCCCCATCGCGGCGTCCGAGGGCGAGACCGCCCGCCACCTCGAGGCGCGGATCGACACCGCCCTCGCCGTCTTGGCCGACGAGTCCCGAAGCGACTGGTGGACGGCGCGCCGCCACGCCGGCGCGGGAGAGACGCCGTCGCCGCGAGGCCCGGCCGCCTCGCCCTGGCGCCGAGCATGGGCACTCGGTCCTGATCCGCACCAGAGCACCGAGGACGACGACTCCCGCTGGGCGCTCTAGCCCCGGCGCACCTTCACGAGATCCCGCACCCGCCGCAGCGCGTCCGCCGGCCCGCCCGCCGGCCGTCTCCAGTCCCAAGAGCTCACAGCTTCGAGGCGTTGGGCGCGCAGCTCCCGCTCCTCGACGTCGTCGAGGGGGACCGGAACCGTCCCGGTGGCCCACGCCAGGAGCAGATCGGCCAGGTTCGGGTTGCGCGCCAGTGCCGGGCCGTGCGCGTAGGTGCCGAGCACCCGACCGGCACGAGCCCCCTCGCTGCCGTCGCCGCCGCCGTTGCCGACGCCCGACACCACGCGCGCCAAGGGTGAGGCCGTCGCTCCGACATGGGTGACAGCGGAGTGGTTCTCGAAACCGGTGAGCGTGCCGATCGACACGGGGTCCGGTGCGCCGTCGTCACAGCCGCGCCCGACGGGCTCTGCCACGAGCTCCCCCACGGCGCGACGGCCCTTGCCCTTGACCGTGACGACGTCCAGCAGACCGACACCGGGATGGGGCCGCCCGTCGGCGCCGGGAAACGACCGGCCGATCACCTGGTAGCCGGCGCATACCGCGAAGACGACCGCCCCGCTCTGCACCGCAGCCGCCAGCACGCCGTTGCGCAGGCGCTCGGCCGACTGCACCTGGGGGCCGTCCTCACCGCCCCCGAGGCAGTAGATGTCGGCCCCGGCGGGGAGCGGCGCGTCAGAGGGCGCGTGGAGGAGTTCGACCGGAATGTCGCGCCACACGGCACGCCCGGCGAGGATGCGCCCGTTCCCGCCGTCGCCGTAGGTGCCGAGCAGGTCGGGGTGCACGACCACGACGCGTAACGCCGAAGGACCCGCTGCACGCGGGCGACCGGTGGCCGGAGCGCCCGGCTCGACGACGGTCACCGCGACGGGCATCCCCGGCGCCCGCGCCGAGACCGCACGCGCCGCCGCGTCGGCACGCCGCGCCGCGGCCGGGAGCTTCCCGGCCACGGCCAGGCGGTGCCGCATCGCCTGGAAGGCGGTGTAGTTCCCGACGTACTCCAGCTGCGGCGCCCCCGCTGCGGCCAGCGCCTCGAGCTCGTCGGGCACCGCGACGTGTGCCAACCCCCCGTGGCGGAGGCGCACCGCCAGGTCGCGACAGCGCTCCCCCGTCGCCACCACCAGGCGTCCCGCCAGGCGTTCGAACGCCACGTCCCAGAGCCACGACGGATCGTGCCCGTCGGCGATGCGGGCGTTGATGCCGATGACCACGGGGTCGGTGCCCCCCTCGAGCATGTCGAGGAGCTCGGCCCAGCCGGCCGGGTTCTTGGCCAGGAGCAGCCGGACGCTCGAGCCCCGGTACATCACCGTCGCGAAGCGGCCCTCGACGTCGGCGACCGACGCCATCGCCACGAGCGCGCCGGCCTCGTCGACACGGAGCACCGCCGCCGCCACCGCGGCGATGGCTGCGTTGGCCAAGTTGCACCGACCGGGCAGCGCGAGGCGAACCGGGAGACGGCGGCCGTCGGCGGTGACGAGGACGTCTCCCATGAGCGCGGCATCGGGGCTGGGGCGGTGGAACCCACATTCGCACCACCAGTCGCCGCCGGCGAAGGTGATCCGGCCCGAGCACGCCGGGCAACCCACGGAGTCCTCCCGCCACAGCTGCCCGGCGGCCACCCATACGACGTGCGCCGCGCCCTGAGCCCCCCACACCACGAGCGGGTCGTCGACGTTGGCGACCACGGTGGTGGCGGGACCGCCCTGCAGCGCCGTCCGCCAGCGCGTCGCCACCATCCGGACCTCGCTCACACGGTCGAGTTGGTCGCGCGACAGATTGAGGAGCGCGACCACCTCGGGATGGACCGCCGCGGCGACCGCACCGAGGTAGCCCTCGTCGACCTCGAGCACAGCCGGCGCATCCGGTGCCGACGAAGCCAGCGCCGTCGCCAGACCGGGTGGCATGTTGGCGCCGGCCGGTGACGTCGCCACCTGCGGCGCCCCGCCGAGGGCGGCCGCGAGCAGGCGGGTGGTCGTGGTCTTGCCGTTGGTCCCGGTCACGAGGGCCACCCGCCGGCCCGCCGCCAGCGTGGCGAGCAGATCAGGGGCGATGAACAACCCGACGCGACCACCGATGACCGACCCACCTCCGAGATGGAGTCGGCGCGATGCCGCGCTCACCGCCATGGACGCCCGACCGGCCAGGCGGGCCCGGACCGGCAACGTGGCGCGGGCGGACCGCCCTGTCACGAGTCGGCGTGATCGGGCGGAAACGTGCGCGCCAGCTCCTCGGCCGTGGGCTCGTGGGGGCGCTCGGATTCGGCAGGGAGCTGCGTCATGATCGCCGACATGATGGCTTCGGTGTCGGCCGCCGCATCGAAGAGATCCAGATGGACGGGCTTGCCGACCCGGACACTCACCGTCGGCGGATGCAACAGGTTGGTGACGTCGGGGACGCGCGCCGAGCGGGGCCATACCGCCTCGGTCCCCCACAGGCCGATCGGGAGCACCGGAGCTCCGGTCATGGCCGCCAACCGGGCCGTGCCGGTCTTGCCGTGGAGCACCACGTCGAAGAACTGCTTTCCCCGGGGGATGGTCCCCTGGGGGAGGATGACGACGACCTCACCCGCCTCGAGAGCACGCCGGGCTTCGCGCAGTGGTGCGTCGGAGCGGCTGCCCCGATCCACCGGGATCCCTCCCAGGGCGCGCGCCAGTTGACCCACCACCGGCGCGTCGAAGAGCTCGCGCTTGCCCAGGAACCGGACCGGACGACCGAGCCGGGCCGCCACGATGGCCAGTGCGACCACGTCGAAGTAGCTCCGGTGGTTGGCAGCCAGGATGACCGGTCCGCGGCGGGGTATGCGCCCGACGCCGTCGATGTCGAAGCGGGCGTAGGGGAACATGGCCGGCCGGACCAGGGGCCGCAGGACGTCGTAGGGCTCGAGGCCGCCCATCTTGGGGACGCCCGGGGGCCGGTCCCACCGCTCGACCGGCCAACGCCGCAACCGGGCGATGGCGTGGAGCCGCCGATCGGGGTTCACGGCGTGGGGGCGGCCGACGGCGCCCAGCAACGGGAGGTCGAACACGCTGTCGGAGTAGGCATGGCAGGCGGCCATGTTCACCTTCTCCTCCTGGGCCCACCGCCGGACGGCACTGAGCTTGCCCGTGGACCACACGAACTCGCCCTCGATGCCGCCGGTGTAGCAGCCCTCGGCGCGGCTGTAGCGGGTGGCGAGGACGTGGTCGAACCCGAGCATCGCCGCGAAGGGGGTGACGAGGTCAGAAGGCGTCGTGGTCGTGAGCACGAGGAGACGCCCCGCTTCGCGGTGCTCGGCCAGGACGCCCGGGGCATAGGGCTGGACCAGCTCGACCAGCTCGGCTGCGGCCAGCTCGCCGGCGCGGCAGACGGCGTCGACGGGCCAGCCCCGGGTGAAACGCGGGGCGGCGCGCACCATGGCCATGAAGGCCAGGCTCTCGCCCACGAGGTCGTAGAGCCCGTAGAAGAGGCGCTCGCCGGGAAGCGATCGGCGGCCCTCGAAGAGCCCCTCAGCGTGCATGGCCGCACCAAGCACGAGGCCGCTCGCGCCGCGCAGCAGGGTCCGATCGAGATCCACGAACACCGCGGCTCGGGACGACGGCGAGTCGTGCGCCTCTCCGTTGCCGTTGTGCCGGTGGGTCTTCGGCGAGGGGGCCGTCACCATTTGCCAAGACGATATCGCCGCCGACCCCGGAGCCCGGTCCGATCGCGGCGGGCCTGTCGCTCGGGCACGCGGAGCGTGACGCGTGGCCTGACGCGGCAAAGGGACCGGAGGGGGACCCGGTCCCTTTGCTCCGACTCGACAGGGACGGAGGGGGGCGTCCGTTTCCTGTGGTCTCTGGCAACCATTGTGGAGGATCGCCTGAGATCAGTCAAACAGCTATTACAGATCCGTAGTATCGTTAATTCCGATGGAGTTCAGACATCTCCAGGCGTTGGTGGCTGTGGCCGAGCAGGGCTCGTTCTCCTCCGCCGCCGACCATCTGGGCACGGTGCAGTCCAACATCTCGGCTCACGTGGCCCGCTTGGAGCGGGAATTGGGCACCACGCTGGTCGACCGCGCCGCCGGACGGCTCACCGCCGACGGGGAGATCGTGGTGGCCCGGTCCTACCGGGTCATGGGCGAGCTCGACGCCCTCGTCGCCGACGTCGGAGCCCTGCGCGAGGCGGTGGCCGGCAACGTGCGGGTCGGCATCCTCGGGACCACGGCCCGCTGGCTCGTGCCCATGCTGCTGGGCGATCTCTCCCACAGCCACCCCCGCCTTCACCTGGTCGTGGCGGACGGCACCACCCTCGGTCTGGAGCCCCAGCTCGCGGCCGGGCGTTTCGACCTGGCCGTGCTGACCTTTCCCGTTCCCGGTCGCGACCTCGTCTCGGAGCCCCTGTTCGAGGAGGACATCGTCCTCGTGGTGCCCGTCGACGACGACCCGCTGGCTGGGGCCGAACGGATCGACATCGCCGACTTGGAACGCTTCGAGCTGCTCCTTCCCGCCCCGGGCACACCGTTTCGGGGGGAGATCGACGCCGCCGTGAGGCCGGCGGGCGTCCGGTTGCGGCCCCGGGTCGAGCTCGACGGGGTCCGGCTGCTGGCGTCGCTCACCTTCGAGGGATATGGCCCCGCCGTCCTTCCCGCCACCGCGGTCCCACCCCATTTGCGCGCGCGGTTCCGTCTGGTGGAGGTGGACGGCATGTCGCCCCGGCGTGTCGGGATCGCGCAGCGCAGCCGCGGGCTGCCGTCGGCACCGGCACGAGCGGTGCTCGACACCTTGCGCGCGCTGATGGCCGCACCCGATCGCCTTCCTCCGGGCGTACACCCGGTGCTCCGCGATCAGCGCACCCGGGCCGAAGGATCGCTGCGCGCCATGGGGATGCCCAACGGCTGACGCCGTGTCGGTCAGGCGGCGGTCGGCCGTGCCCGCCTCCACATCAACCACAGGGTCGGTCCCCCTCGCGGGGTGCGGATCTCTCCGGTCACCTCGAACCCGTGTCGGCCGTAGAAGGCGAGATTGGTCTCCTTGGAAGACTCCAAGTAGGCGGGGAGCCCCTCGATGTCGACGTTGTCGAGCACGGCCCGCAGCAACGCGGAGCCGACTCCGCTTCGTTGTCGGTCCGGATCGGTGCCGAGGGTCGCGAGGTACCAATGCGCTTCGCGGGGGCGCGCCGCGTCGACTGCGCTGAGCAGACGAGCGGCCTCGGGGGTGTCTCTCCCCAGCCCCGTGAGATAGGGCATGACGGGCACGAGCCGCATGAGATCGCGCCAACCCGGTCGTTGCCTTCCGGGGGGTGACCACATGGCCGCGCCGGCCAGGTCGCCGGTCGTGTACACCTCACCGCGCTCGAGGTACATGTGGCGCAGCTGGATCGTGAAGAACGTGCGCAGACCGCGGCGCCGTCGCCGGTCGCCGCGAAAGAGCCACTGCGGCACGGGGTCGTCGTCGAAGGCGCGCGCCAGGACCTCCACCAAGGTTGGCACGTCGGAGGGGACCACGCGGCGTACCGCGTGCTGCACCGGACGCACCATGGGAGTGGACGCGCCTTGGCTTCGGTTCTGGTCTTCGCCTTCGATGCGGGTCATCACCGGGCCTCCGGCCGCGCGACCGCCACTGGGATCATGGTACCGCCGCGCCCTTCCCTGACGGCGCCACCCGGCGCCGTCGCGTCAGTTGAACGAGGGATGAGAGGGATAGGTGGCGAGCAACGACAACGCACCACCCTGCCGGCGCATGACGTCGTGCCACAGCCTTTCGGGCTCGGGGCAGAACACGTCGTCGGCCATGGCGTCGAGCACGAACCAGGCCTCCTCGACCAATTCTGCTTCGATCTGGTCCGGCGCCCACCCCGAATACCCCGAGAACAGGCGTGCCCCGCCGAGCTCGACGAGCTGATCATGGGGGAGAACCGACAGATCGACGGTGCCCACCGACGGCACGACCTCGTGCCAGGGGACGGCTCCGCCTGATGCGGGCGGACCCGCCGCCGCGACGGCGGGGCGCGCCAGGCCGATCACCGCATCGGGCGAGACCGGCCCACCCCGGAACACCACATCGGGCGGCGTCCGCCGAGCCTGATCGGCCCAAGGCTCGAGGATCTCCCCCACCGGCACCGGCGTGGGGCGGTTGAGGACGACCCCCAGGGCTCCGTCCTCGCCGTGGTCCAGAACGAGCACCACGGCGCGCTCGAAGTTCGGGTCTCCGAGCTTCGTCGACGCGACCAGAAGGCGCCCGGTGAGCGCGGCATCGGGTGGACCCGCTTCGAAGCGACCATCTTCCACGACCCGATCATGACGCGCTCGTGCCCTCGGTGAGTGCCACCTCGGACCAGCGCGTCACACCGAAGGCTTCCAACCCTTCGGGAACGGGTCTTTGATCGCCACCAGCAACTCCCAGGCCGCCCGGCAACGCTGGTACGACGCGGCCCGGTACTGCACGGGCTCCTCGCCCGGAATCCACAATCCGGGCGTGTCGAACCAGAACGCCGTGCGGTCGTCGGCATACGTGGTCCGGTACACGCCATAGGCGGTGGTGAGGGCGTTGGCAATGAGGTCGGAACGTCCGGTGGCCTTGCCGACGGCGTGCATGACGGCGGAAGTGAAATAGGTACCCCCCGGCCACACCGCCCGTCCTTGCGGCGGTTGGATCGGCTGGCCCGAGGGGTAGACGGCATTGGCCGCTCCCATCTGCGCGTCGGCGACCCCGGCCACGTTCAGTCGGAACGCCTGGGTGAGGTGCGAGGCCATCCGTTGTGGATCGAGCACGTCGGGCAACCCGTCGCGAGCGCCGTAGCCCTGACCGCACAGCGCGTCGGCGAGGAGCGCCGTGCCGAACGGGCCCCGGGTATCGAGCCGGTAGTAGCCCTCGCTCTGGACCCACAACAACGCCTCGGCGCTCGCCCGCGCCGTGGCCGCCGCCGTGGACCACTGCTGGCGAACATCGTCGGTGTCGAAGGCGAGGGCGAAATCGGACATGGCCTCGCACGCGCCGATGAAGAGGGCGGCGACGTAGATCGCCGCTCCGTCCATGATCACGTCGTCGTATGTGGTGCACCACCCCTGCGCGTCGGGGATCCCGTCGCGGTCGAGATCGTGCGACAGCAGATGCGTCATGGTACGGCTCAGGGCTGGATAGACCTCCGCGCCGAAGGCGTTGTCGCCGGTGTAGGTCCAATACGCATGGGCCTGCTGGACGAACTTGGCGGGGAGATCGAGCCAGTCGACCTTCAGGGGCGCGAGACCGGCCCGGGTGGCGGAGTATTGGCTGACCGCGAACCAAGGATCGTCGACGGGTGAACCGGCGTCGTGGGGAGTGCGACCGAGTGGATCGGCCGCCACCATGTCGGCCCAACCCAGCAGGATGTCACGCTCGATGGTGGGAAACAGCTCGAGCAGATGTCGAGCTTCGTAGTGACGCACGTCCATCGATTCGCAATCCCGGAAGACGTCGGTCTCCAAGGTGAAGTAGAGATGCTGACCGGGACGGGCACCGTAGACCTTGGGCTTGGAGATGCACCCGTTCTCCCAGAAGACGCCACCGAACACGTCGTAGTACAGCTCGTTGAGCGCCGCGCTCCGCAACCAGAGCGGGTATTGCGCGTCGTTGGCCACCACCGACCACCACGCGTCGATACCGCGCTCGAGCCTCGAAACATCGTGCAGCATGTCGCGCGCGATCGCCCACCCCTGATACCCGCCCGGGTACCACTCCGTATAGCGCTTGCGCCATTGCGTCCCGTCGACGGGGTTACGGAACTGCACCACGGGGAAGTCCCATGCCAAGGCAAAGGTGGCGGCCCGCTGCTCTCCGGGAGCCAGCGACAACGATACGCACACAGCGCCGGCGAGTCCGAGTCGTCGGGGGTCCAAAGGCTCGTCGGGAAGATGCCCGGCCCGAAGCGCGGCAAGGAGATCGGACCCGTCGCCGTCTCCGGCCCAGTCTTCGGTTGCGGTGAGGATCGAACCGGTTGGCCCGCGCGCCGCGATGACCCACTCACTGCGTTCGGTGCAGGGGATGTTGTCGGGGTCCTCGGCCTGCAGACGCACACCTATCGTCCCCGGCGCCCGGACGATTGAGGATCGCAGGCCCTGGCGCGTGTACTGGTAGTCGGCGGTCGGCAACCGGAACGGGGCATTGGGGAAGCTGAACATGCACGACACCTGAGCCCGCGCATTGGTGGGATTGGAGACCGCCAATTGGAAGAGGCCTCCGGGCCACGACGAACGGCGGTAGTCGCGCGCCACGAACGGAGTCAGTTGTTTGAGAGCCACAGGCAACGGCAACTGCTCGTAGACGAACCATGCTTTGGGGAACAAGGCGGCGTAGAGCCCCGACCCCGGATCGAGCGTGGGCCAGCCCGAGAGGACGTCCTCGGTGGCCAGTGACCGCACCACGGTGCCCGCACCGGTGGAGATCGCCACGTGGAACGCCGCCTGGGGCAGGTACCGGTCCTCGAATCCGCTGTTGCGAGGTGACCCCCACCGCGACCTCGTCGAGTCGTCACCGCCGATGTCGAGGTGCCACGGGCCGAACGACCCCGACAGATTGAGCATGAACGACCCCGTTCCGATCCCGCCCACCGGGATCCCCCTCTTGGTGCGGCTGTGGGGTCGGCTCTTGGTGCCGAGTGGGGACACGGTGCCGGTGGCGCCCGGTGGGTGACTTCCGAGGGCGCGCCGCCACGCGGCGTCGGGGATGTCCCAGAGGTCGGTCCCACCCAGCAACCCGACTGGATGGTCCACATCGGCGTCGTTGTCGGTTCCGCCGCAGGCCGCGGCCCCTGCGCCCGCCACAGCCGCGGCCGCCAAGGGAGCGGCGGCCAACAACCGGCGGCGCGACATTCTCATGGGTGACCCGTCACCAAACCCGCGTCACGGGGCCCGGGTGGCTGGCGACGCCTGCGCGTTCCCATGACGCGGTGATTGTGGCCGACCCGCCGGTTCTTTGGTCGTCACCCTCGAGGCGGTCACGGGCCCGAGCAACCCCACCGCGGTTCAAGAGCCGAGGGCGATCTCCGGTGCTGTGACGGTCAACCCCCCACCACCACGAGCTGCACCCCCTGGGACCCCACATCAGCCGACTCGTTGTCCTGGGCGTACCCGAGACCTTGCACGTTGAACAGCAGCACCGGTTCGTCGCCGAGCGGGAACGGCCCCCAATGCCAGGTGCCGCGACGGAGCACCACCGCGTCGAGCTTCTCCAGTCGGAAGGCGCGCACCGAGTCGAGGCCGGCTTGCGTCGAAAGGTCGGAGCCGGCGGGGGCCACGGCCAGTACCGACGGCCCGTTGAGCGCCAGGAGAACCTGGGTGTGGGTGTCGTGGCGATACATACGGTCGCAATGCAGCCCGTCGCGGTCCCGCTCGACCTCGTCGGGAGCATGGCTGATCACGTTTACGTGCGGGTCCGCCCACTGGTACTCGAGGCGCTCGGTGCCGTCGGAGGGGTCGGTGTCCGGCACGGGTATCCAGCCGAAGGGGGCCCAGGATTCGGCCGTGACCGGTCCGGCGACGAGGCGTCTTACCGCTTGGGCCAAGTGGGATCCCCCTGATCTACGCTGACGACGCCGTCAGTCTACGACGGCTGAACCGGTGAGCGAGGAGGACAAGCGATGGACGTTCGCAGCATCGAGGACGTGGCGCCCGTGGTCGAGCACAACGGCACGGTCCCGGTGTGGTGGCTGTTCAAGTCGCGCGAGATGAAGGAGATCACCGACG
>Ga0209415_10006731_pt1 | contig 20308 bp, 17 predicted proteins | sample PeaSoiSIISIP2007_FD_187696 | JGI IMG/M metagenome (GOLD analysis project Ga0209415, IMG submission 187696) | Peat soil microbial communities from Weissenstadt, Germany - SII-SIP-2007 (SPAdes) (version 2) | ecosystem: Environmental > Terrestrial > Soil > Wetlands > Peat | place: Germany...
CGAGACCAACCCCGCCCGCCCCGACAACCCCCGCATCCGGATCGTCGCCGATGCCAGGGGGCGCGAGGTCGATGGCGAGGTGGCCGACCTCGTGAACCCCGCCGCTCCCCGCACCGTGGTCTCCTGCCTCGATCCGCACGCGCTCGGGCTGGACGTCAGCAGGTATTTCTTCGGCTGATTCCGCTCTCCCCCGTCGCCCTTGTTTTGCCCCTCCTCATTTTTCTCACTTGCACATCGTCCGGCTACCGGTAGACTCATACATTAAAACCTTAGTTTTACAGTTCTCATAAATTGCACTTAGTGATGGAACGACCCGCGAGGCCACGGCCCGCGCGGCTTGATAGCTAGTCGATTGCAATAAAAATGGCTTAAGGCGTATAATTTTTTTTGGGGAACGAAAATAATGAGAACGCCGAAACGAGAAAAGCAACGCGGAGGGGAAACCATGAGTGCGCAGAAGTACGACACGCTCCGACAGCACCTTGCCGCAGTCAAGGCAGGGGACAGGGTGTTCGAAAACGCCTTCCAGGGAATCATCCGCATGATCCTGGAGCCGGGTTTCGAAAAGGTCGTGGTAAACGGCAAAACGACCTACGATTTCAACATTTTCCGGACCGGCCGCAAGCATACCATCGGCATGTACGACGAGATCAACAGCTTCGTCTCGTTCGTCAAGGATGCCGCGGAAGGGGGGTCGAGCAAGGAGATGGCCTTCGTGCTGGTCGGCGAGCCGGGGAACGGCAAGACCTTCTTCGTTGAGTTCCTCTGCGCCAAATACCGGAACTTCCTGACCGGCAAGAACCGCAAGTACAGCTTCCGCTTCTTGAACCTGGATCAGATCGGCAGCTACGGCAGGATCAAGGAGATCGACTCCCAGACCTACGAGGACCCGATGATCCTGGCCATGAACCTGTTCGACGACCCGGACGAAAACCGCCGCTTCCTTTCGGAACAGGGGTTCAGCGAGGAGGAGCTCGATCACCTCTACCGCAACTACCGCCCCTTAGGCGCCTGCAGCGGCTACATCTGGAACGATCTGCGCGAGCACGCGGGGCTTGATCCTGAGAAGATGCTGGACAACGTCGTGGTGGTGCCGGTGCCGATGAGCGAGAGCTTGGGCACCTTGACCGGCAAGTACCCGGCGAAGGACAAGATCACCTCCTCGGCGGTGGACCTCTTGGGCGAGGAGTCGATCCAGAGACTTTTGCACCTCTCCGACACCAACAACCCGTACCGTTTCGATCTGAGGCGCGGCGCGCTGGCCAGGGTCGCCGGCGGCGGCATCCACTTCTCGGACGAGATCTTCAAGAACAAGAAGGACCTGGTGCAGGTGTACCTCGGTGTCATCCAGAACCGGGCCATCGAGATCGACGGCTACAAGTGGCCGATCGACTCGATGATCATCGCCACCAGCAACAACTCCGAGTTCAACCGCTTCCTGGCGGAAAAGGAGGAGGCGCCGATCGTCGACCGTTGCCGGATCTGCTACGTCTCGCACAACACCAACTACCGGATGCAGGAGGCGCTCACCGCCTACGCCATCGGCGGCGAGTCCAAGACCACCCTGACCAACGAAGAGCTGCACCAGGATCCGAACCTGAACTACGCCGCCTCGGTCGGCGTGGTGCTGACCCGCCTGCCGCGCTCCGAGAAGCTGACCGCGATCGAGACCATGAAGCTTGCCGCCGGCGAGGTGGCCGGCGAGAAGAGCATCAAGGCCCTGGCCGAGGTGATCGACACGCTCGGGCAGGAGCCGGACATCACCAAGCGCTTCGGGCAGCGGGGGCTGGGGCACAGGAGCCTGGGGCGCAGCATCCAGATCCTGAAGGAAAGCTCCGAGACCAACGAAGGGCGCTGCATGGTCGCCTACGACGTCTTCAAGGCCCTGGAGCGGGTGGTGCTCGACTACGTGGTGGACACCAACGAGCGCGCCAAGTACCTGGACGACCTGAAGACCGGCAAGAAGCTCTACCGCGAGCGGATCATGACCGAGATGTTCAACGCCTACATGGACGAGCCTTTCGCCATCAGAAAGGACGTGCAGAACTACGTGAACATGGTCATCGGCATCGACGCGGAAAACCTTGGCCCGGACCGGATGTGGAAGTACAAGGACCCGCAGACGGGCGAGCTCAGGGCCCTGAAGATCGACGAGCGTTACGTGAAGAGCGTAGAGGAGCGGATCGGGCTCAAGACCGAGGAGCAGCGGGCCTCCTTCCGTACCTCGATCCGGAAGATCTACGGCCAGAAGATCTCGGTCGATCCGAACTACGACTTCATGGACAACTTGGAGCTGGTGAAGGCGGTGACCGACGTGCGCCTGAAATCGGACATCGCCGGGGCGGGGAGCCTGATCGGCGCCCTGGCCAACCGCACGAACGAGGAAAACCAGAAGCTCTACGACCGGATGATCGTCACCATGCTGGGCAAGCTCGGCTATTGCCGGACCTGTTCGCAGAAGACCATCGAGTACTTCTGTACCCAGGAAGACGAAAGCTGAGATCCCCTTTCCCCTGGCGGGAGAGGGTCAGGGTGAGGGGGAGAGCGAGACGTCATGAGAGATCCCGAGAAATACCTCGATGAACTGAAAGCCCAGGGACTTACGCCTGAGCGCGAGGCACGCTTCCGCGAGGAGCTGGCGACCGTCCCGAAAGGCGCGCGCTCGATCGGCTCTGGCGACCGCGGCGGGCCGTTCCCCGGGTTCTCCCGCAGCCTCTACGCCTGGCACGACCTGGCGGCGCTGCAGGGCGAACCGCCGGTAAAAAACCCCTTCGTGGCCCAGATGAAGGCGCTGGACGAACTGCTGGAGCGCGACAAGCTGCGCGAGCAGGACGGTTTCCCCCGCAAGATCCGGGTCGGCAGGCTGATCAAGCCGGTCAAGGGAGGTAAGGGGAAGATCGTGGTGGTTCCCTCAACCGAAGAGGAGAAGCTGGTCCACGATCCCACCGTGCGCCCTCCCGGCGAAGGGGGCTCGACCGGCGGTTCCGGCAAGGGTGAAGAGGGCGAGGTGATCGGCGAGCAGAAGGTGCGGGAGACCGGCGAGGACGCGGGCTCCGGGCCGGGCCACGGCGAGGGGGAAGCCCACGAACTGGACGCTTCCGCCTACGAGCTGGGCCGGGTGCTCACCGAGCAGTTCCAGCTCCCGAACCTGAAGGAGAAGGGGAAGAAGCGCTCCTTCACGCACTACATCTACGATCTTACCGACCGCAACCGGGGTTCGGGGCAGGTACTGGACAAGAAGGCGACCTTGCGGCGGATCGTCGAGACCAACATCGCCTTGGGTAACCTTCCCGACATGACGGACCTCGATCCGACCCGCTTCCTGATCGCCCCGAAGGACAAGGTCTACCGCGTCCTCTCCGAGGAGAAGGACTACGAACCGCAGGCGCTGGTCTTCTTCGTGCGCGACTATTCCGGCTCCATGGCGGGGAAGGTGACCGAGCTGGTGGCGACCCAGCACGTGATGATCTACAGCTGGCTGTTGTTCCAGTACGCGGGGCAGGTGGAGTCGCGCTTCATCGTGCACGACACGGAGGCCAAGGAGGTTCCCGACTTCCACACCTACTACAACTCGCGGGTGGCGGGCGGCACCGAGGTGGCGAGCGCCTACAAGCTCGTGAACGAGCTCGTGGAGAAGGAGAACCTGGCCGCCGACTACAACATCTACGTCTTCCAGGGAACCGACGGCGACGACTGGGACACCGGCGGCGACAAGGCGCTCCCCGAACTGGCCAAGATCTTAAGCTACGTGAGCCGCATGGGGGTGACCATCGCCGAGCACTCCGGCACCCAGTGGACCGAGGTGGCGCGCTACCTGGAAAATTCGGGGCTTTTGCGGGACAAGGCCGACCTTTTGCGCCTGGACGTGATGGGCGAGGACGCGGAAGAGCCCCGGGTGATCGAGGGGATCAAGAAACTGATTTCTTGACGTAGGAGCGGGCTTGGCCCGCGATCGCGCCTGAAGGCGCTCCTGCAGTGGCATCGAGGCGAGGTTATGGAACTGATCAACCAACACACCAAGGCGATCATGGAAGGGTGCAAGGCACGCGCCCGGGACGCGGGGCTCAACTTCACCGACGAGAGCCTGGAGTACATCGTCACCAACCGCGACCTGATCGAGCTCTCGCCCAAGGTGATGATCCCTACCCTCTACGACTACTGGGTGCACGACGTGGAAGTGCTCCGGGGGAAGGGGGAGTACGAGCTCTACCCGCACAACCCCTACGAGACGGTCATCAATACCCGTCCCCCCATCTCGTTCTACAACGACAACAACCCGGACTGGCTGAACGTGATGATCTTCTATCACGTCTTGGGGCACATCGACTTCTTCCAGAACAACCTCTATTTCCGACACACCTGGGAGTACGACTTCACCGGCCAGGCACTCTCCGACAAGCGGGTGATCGCCAAGCTGCGCGCCGAAAAGGGACGCTGGGTCGACTACATCCTGGAGTTCGCCCGCTCGCTCGACAACCTGGTCGGCTACCACGAAGAGCTGTCGCCGCTGTTCGCTGCTTCCGGGGCCTACTGCTCGCCCAGGCTCAACTACTACTTCGACACCTTCCTGCAGGTGGAAAAGAAGCTGCCGGTGGGCGACTACCTGAAGGAAGTGGCGCGCTACAACGAGATGCTGGCGCAAAACCCGGAGGATGGCGAGCAGGTCTTCTTCGCGGACGTTTCGATCAAATACCCGGAGATGGAGGCGCATTTCGCCAAGAGCGCGGGCGTGAAACGCGAAGAGAGGCGCGACCTGCTGCGCTTTCTGGGGGAGAATTCCGAGTTCCTGGCGCGCGACGAGAACGCCTGGATGAAGTCGGTGCTGGAGGTGGTGCGCAAGACCTCGATCTTCTTTCAGCCGCAGATCCGCACCAAGATCATGAACGAAGGGTGGGCGAGCTACTGGCACGAGAAGCTCTTTCTGGTGGACGACCGCATCAAGGGGCACGAGGTGGACTTCGCACGGGTACATGCAGGCGTCACCTCCATGCCGCGGGTGGGAATGAACCCCTACGCGCTTGGTATGCGGCTCATCTCCTTCCTGAAGGAGACGGCCGACGCCGGCAAGATGACCTACGAGTTCCAGCGGCTTTTGGACGTGGAGAAACGCAAGGCGTTCGACCGTAAGACCGGCGGCGGCGACGAGTTCATCTTCCGGCTTAGGTCCAACTACTGCGACTATCTCTTCATCAAGGATTTCGTCGACCAGGACTTTACCGACCGTTTCGACCTGTTCGTGACCGGCAAAAAGCTCGATCCGCAGCGCATGGTCTGGCAGTACTACGTGAAGAGCCGCGACGCAGGAGAGTACCGCGACATGGTGCTTGCGTCCCTTTACCATCCACCCTTCATCGAAGTCCGCAAGGAGCGGGGCGAGGAGGGCGGGCTTTACCTGGTGCACCATTTCGAGGGGAAACAGCTCGTGCAGGAGTACATCACCAACGTGATGATCGGCATCGAGTTCCTGTGGGGGGCGCCGGTGCAGCTGGAGACCAGCGAGGCGGTCTTCGAGGCGCCGCGCCGCGAGGGTGGCGAAGCGGCGGAGATTTCCTGGCAGCGGGTGCTGTACACCATGAAGGACAAACACCTGGAGCGGCAGGTGCTTTAAGACAGGCGGGGCAAGTCATGCCAGATCTAGATACCATACTGCAACGGCTGGGGCGTACCATCGTGGAGAGAGAGAAATCGGCGGTACTCTCCTTCCAGGAATACCTGCAGCTGGCGACTACGCAGCCGGAACACGTGATCCGTAACGTCTTCCAGTTGTTCCACGACATGGTGAAGAACTACGTGTCCGAGGGGGTCGACGAGTACCCGGACGACCCGGAGTCGATCAACTTCGTCAACTACGATTGCCGCCGGCTGTTCGTGGAGAATTCAGATCGCCCGTTCTTCGCGGACCGGCTCTTCGCCAACCGCTTCCTGAATCACGTGGCGGCCATGAAGAGCGGGGCGCGCCAGAACAAGATCTACATCTTCGAGGGGCCGCCGGGTTCCGGGAAAAGCACCTTCCTCAACAACCTTTTGATGAAGTTCGAGGAATACACCTTAGGCGAAGAGGGGAGGTGCTGGGAAGTGGTCTGGCACCTGGACCGCGCGGTACTGGGACGATTCCGCGAGCAGCAGGTCGGCGCCTTTGTGGACAAGCTCTCGCATCTTCTGGACGAGTACGAGTTCGACCCGCAGCACGTAAGCGAGGCGAAGCTCGCGCTGCAGCGGGGAGCCGACGTGGTCGAGGTCCCCTGCCCGTCGCACGACAGCCCGCTTTTGATGATCGACAAGCAGCACCGGCGCGCCTTCTTCGACGACCTGTTCCAAAACGACGCCTTCAAATGGCGGCTCTTCACCGAGAAGGAATACGACTGGGTCTTCAAGGATTCCCCCTGCACCATCTGCTCGTCCATCTTCCAGGCGCTTTCGGCCCGGCTTGAGAACCCCGCCGACCTGTTCAAGATGATCAAGGTCCGCCCGTACCGCTTCAATCGCAGGCTGGGCGAGGGGATCACCGTCTTCAACCCGGGCGACAAGTCGACAAAGATGAACATCATCACCAACGACATGCTGCAGCGGAAAGTCGACCTGATGCTGGGCGACAGCAACGAGGTGAAGTACATGTACTCCAACTTCGCCCGCACCAACAACGGCATCTACGCGCTGATGGACGTGAAGTCACACAACGCCGAGCGGCTGATGGAGCTGCACAACATCATCTCCGAAGGGATTCACAAGGTGGAGGACATCGAGGAAAACGTCCGCTCGCTGTTCATCGCCCTGATGAACCCGGAGGACGAGCGGAGCATCGAGGGGGTGCAGTCTTTTTCCGACCGCATCGAGTTCATCAACATCCCCTACGTCATGGATCTGAACACCGAGGTGGAGATCTACCGCAACATCTTCGGACGGCACATCGATACGAGCTTTCTTCCCAGGGTGCTGCACAACTTCGCCCGGGTGATCATTTCCACCCGCATGAACGTGAAGTCGGATGCCCTTTTGGAATGGATCGTGGACCCGGAAAAATACCGGCTCTACTGCGACGAGCACCTGCAGATCCTGAAGATGGAGATCTACACCGGCCACATCCCGGAATGGCTTTCCGAGGAGGACCGCAAAAGGCTGAACGCCAAGCGGCGCAAGAAAATCATCGGCGAGAGCGAGCACGAGGGGGATCACGGCTTCTCCGGCCGCGAATCGATCAAGATCTTCTCGGATTTCTACTCGGCCTATGCCAGAAAGGACAAGATGATCAACATGTCGCATCTGGTCACCTTCTTCACCCGCTGGCACAAGGAATTGAAGGAGTCGATCCCGGACGGGTTCCTGGAGTCGCTCGTGCACAACTACGACTTCGTGGTGCTGCAGGAGGTGAAGGAGGCGCTTTACTACTACAACGAGGCGCAGATCGAGCGCGACATCCTGCACTACATGTTCGCGGTCAACTTCGAGCCGGGGGCGGTGGAGGTCTGCCGGTTCACCGGCGAGAGGCTGGAGATCACCGAAGAGTTCCTGTCGGGGATCGAGGGGCGGCTCGTTGGAGTGAAGGCGGACACCGACACCCGGCACTACTTCCGGCAGGAGACCCAGAAGGAGTACACCGGCCGGACGCTGACCCAGGAGATACTGGTGGAAGGGAAAAGGCCGCAGGATACCGCGCTCTTCGCGGAGTTGCACGACCGTTACGTCTTCAACCTGAAGGAAAAGGTGCTGGAACCGTTCCTGGAGAACGCGAACTTCAGGCGGGCCATCAAGGATTTCGACACCGAGGGGTTCAAGACTTACGACAAGCGGATTCGGGACGACGTCACCTTCCTGATCAACAACCTGAGTTCCGACAAGTTCAAGTACACCAAGCAGTGTGCCAAGGAAGTCTGCGTCTACGTGATCGACAACGACCTCGCGAGGAAGTTCCACGTATGACGCTCGGTTTCGGCATAAATATAAAAAAGGCCCTCCGAATCGAGGGCCTTTTTTTGAAAGCATCTGTCAGTAGCATGTCATCCTGAGCGAAGCGAAGGATCTGCTTCTCCTGCCGCTGAAAAGCAGATCCTTCGCTGACGCTCAGGACGACAGTCAGTTACGCTCGGGATGACAACGTCAGTTGAGCTTGAACCTGTTGACCATCTGCAGCAGGTTCTGTGCGGAGCGGGAGAGTTCGGCCGCGGCCTGGGCGGATTCATGGGCCCCGCTTTCCGCGTCTTTCACCACGCCGATGATGTGGCGCATGCTGTTGTTGATGCCGGTGCTGGTGACCGACTGCTCTTCGGCCGCGGTCGCCACCTGGGAGACGTTTTCCAAAAGCGGGGCGATCTGTTCCTTGATGGAACCGATGGCGCGGCTGGAGTGCTGCACGTCCTCGGTGCCGATGCGCACGGTGTTGGCGCTTTGCTCCATGGAGCCGATGACGTTTTTCACGTCCCCCTGCAGCGACCCGATGATGTTTTGAATCTCGCGGGTAGAGGTCGTGGTGCGCTCGGCAAGCATGCGCACCTCGTCGGCGACCACGGCGAAGCCGCGTCCCTGTTCGCCGGCGCGGGCCGCTTCGATGGCGGCGTTCAGCGCGAGCAGATTGGTCTGGTCGGCGATGTCCTCGATGGCAACCACGATGTCGCCGATCCGTTCGGAGTTGGCGCCCAGGGCCTTCACCGCATCCATGGTGCCGATCACCATGCGCTCGATCTGCCCCATCATGCTGGTCATGTGGTTGATCGTTTCCTCCCCCTTCTGGGTGGCGCTGTTGGTGCTGGCGGCGCGGTCGGCCATCTGGTGGCAATTGGCGGCGATGTCGTTGCTTACCGCAGACAGTTCGTCCACCGCGTTCGAGACGGCGTTGGATTCGGTGGCGGCAACTTCCGTCCCCTGCACGAGTTTGTTGGAGTTGGCGTTAAGCTGGTTGGAGGCGCTGGCGACGTGATCGGCCGTGTCGTGGATGCCGGTGACGATCGTGCGCATCGAATCCTGCAGTTGGTTCATGGCCACCAGCAACTGGCTGATTTCGTTGTGACGGTTGACCTTGATGTTGCTGGAAAGGTCCCCGCCGGCCATGGTCTGCAGGTAACCCACCGCGCGTAGCAGCGGCGAGCGGATCGACCAGATGTTGATCCAGCCAAAGAGGCCACCGAGAACGATGAAGAGGGCGATGACGAGAGTCGCGACCAGGGGCGAGCTGGCTCGGCAGAAGGTGCCGACGGCGATGAGGCAGAAGCTGTAGCAGACGCAGAGCAAGCTGAGCCTGAACCTGACGCTGAGGTTGAGATACCCGTTCCAAATGCTGTTCATACTGTCTCCTTGCGCGAATTTGTCAGACACCTCGGTGACACATAACATTGAATTTCAACAGTTCGGCTCTTTCCCTATCCGAACAACCTTATCGGGAGAAGAAACCTAAAATCAAGAGGGAAAACAGTATTTAGAAGAAAATAATATCCCTCTCCCCTTTCGTTTTCGATCGCGTTTTGACGCGCCCTTAATGCCTTCGCCTCTGATTTTGACCCTATCTTTACACCCGTTACGTTAAGGTGACAATAGAAAGAAAGTCTACAACTCAAGGGTGCCGTCATGAAAATCTATCTCTACGACGAGGAAACGGGCATTTATCAGGGCGAAGACTTCAGCGATCTTCCCTCCATGAAAGGCGCAATTGCGGTATTCCCCGCGGGGAGCACCGTGATCGCGCCCCCCGTCCATAGTCGGGGCGAAGTCCCTGTTTTTGATGCCACCGTCCGCCAGTGGGCGATGCGCAAGGCTGGCACCGTCCGCTAGCGAAGCGCGTCAGGCAGCCAGCACGCAAAATTACGTCGTTAAAACGGGATATTGTGCTGCCAGAATATCTCTTTCCCTCCGCGGGAAACGCTGGTAATATGGCTTGCCCTTTAAAGACTTATATTAAATAACCACTGCGATAAGGAGGAGCTTGGTATGCGGCTTTTGACACGCTCGGATTTCGATGGCATCTGCTGTGCGGTACTGCTGAAGGAACTGGGGCTGATGGATGAAATGGTCTATGCCCACCCCAAGGACCTGCAAGACGGAAAAGTCGCGGTAGCCGAAAACGACATCCTAGCCAACGTTCCCTACGTGCCCGGCTGCGGCCTGTGGTTCGACCACCACTCAAGCGAGCACGAGCGTCTGCACCTGGCGGGTAAGTACCAAGGGCTCAGCAAGGCCGCCCCTTCCGCCGCCCGTGTCATCTGCGATTTTTACGGTACCGGCAACTTCGCCCGCTTCCACGACATGCTCGACTATGTCGACCGGGTCGACTCAGGACAGCTTACCGAAGAGGAGATTCTCAAGCCGCAGGGGTGGGTACTGCTCGGCTTCATCTGCGACCCGCGTACCGGTCTTGGCTACCACAAGGGGTATAGCATCAGTAACCTCGCCTTTATGAACGACCTGGTCGATCACATCAGGACCAAGAGCATCGACGAGATCCTGGCGCTGCCCGACACCAGGGAGCGGATCGCCTTCTACCAGGAAACCGACCAGAAGGCGCGCGAATTCCTGCGTGAGCGTTCGCGGGTCGAGGGGGCGGTACTGATCACCGATGCCCGTGGCGCCGACGAAATTCCCCCTTCGAACCGTTTCCTGATCTATTCCCTCTATCCCCAGAGCAACATCTCCATCCGGCTGATCGACGGTCGCGGCAAAGAGTTCGTCGCCTTCTCCGTCGGTTACAGCATCCTCAACCGCAGCGCCACCGTCGACGTCGGCTCCCTGATGCTCCGCTACGGCGGAGGCGGCCACAAAAAAGTCGGCACCTGCCAAGTCCCCTACGACCGCGCCGAGGCCGTCCTTGAGGAGATCGTCCAGGCCTGCCAGGCGTAGCCCGCACGCGACAAACAAAATATGAAGGACTGCTCTGATTGTCATCCTGAGCAGTAGCGACGGATCTGCTGATAGTAAGGCAGATCCGTCGTTGCGTTCAGGATGATGCGCCAAGACTAGCCTGGAGGAGCGGAAGATTGGTATTATCAGGTGAGGCTCCATACCGGAGAGACTTCGAAGAGTGGATGGTCGGGAGGCAACATGGACTATCGTGAGGCGTTTTTGGTCGGAAACGGCAGCAAGGTCAAGCTGGACAAGATCGACCCTGATTTCACGGGAAAACACGTGGACAAGGCCTCGGCGGAACCGGAGATCGAGGCTCAGGTCGAGACGTTGCAGGAACTGCAGTACCTGCTTTACGCAGAAAACAAGCGCTCATTGCTGATCTGCCTGCAGGCGATGGATGCGGCTGGGAAGGACGGGACGATCAAGCACGTCTTGGGAGCGATGAACCCGCAGGGGTGCCGGGTGCATGCCTTCAAGGCGCCCTCGCAGGAGGAACTGGCTCACGACTTTCTCTGGCGGGTGCATGCACAGGCGCCGGCCAGAGGTGAGGTGGCGATCTTCAACCGTTCGCATTACGAGGACGTGCTGGTGGCGCGCGTACACGACCTGGTGCCGAAGGAGGTATGGTCTGAACGCTACGAGATCATCAACGACTTTGAACGGGGATTGGTGGCCGGCGGTACCCACATCGTCAAGATCTACCTGCACATCAGTCCGGAGGAACAACTGCGCCGCTTCAAGCAGCGGCTGGACGACCCGGCCAGGCATTGGAAAATATCACAGGACGATTACCAGGAACGGAAACTATGGCCGGAGTACATGAAGGCGTACGAGGAGGCTATCAGCAAGACCAGCACCAAAGAGGCACCGTGGTACGCGGTGCCGGCCAACCATAAATGGTTTCGTAATCTCGTGGTGTCGAATATCGTGGCCGAAACGCTCAAGTCGCTGGATATGCAGCTTCCCGAGCCGAAGGTGGATATCCGGAAGATCATGCGGGAGTTTCACGCCGCGGAAACAGAGCAAAACCGCGGGGTGCGGCACAAAGAGTGACTCCTCCCCGGCCAGGAGGGGGCTTGTCAGGCTCAATGGAAAAGTTGGACCTCCAGCGCCTCGATCTTTTGCTGCAGGGTTGCCAGGGAGTCACGCTGGCCGCGCGGGCAGGTGGCGGATATGCCGCTAGCGCAAGCCTTTAGTTCGGCGATTTTCTCCCTCAGCGCCCGGTCCTGGTCCGGCTGTGTTTCCTCGGCATGATACCTGACGATGATTTCGCCGATCGCCTCGCTCGCCGCCTCGAGCAAGGTGATCTGCTGCTGGGAGAAGCGATCCTTGTGCGGGTCGGCTAGGTGGATCAGACCTACCACGCGCTCCTGGAACCTCACCGGTATGACGGCGACCGAAGCGAAACCGTATTCAAGGCACTTGCAACGGTAGCGGACGGATTTCTCGGGGGAGAGGTCGCGGAAAAACCCGGCGAGATCGTTGGTCCAGAGGGAGCCGTTGGGGGTTAACGCGGCTCGATCGCTGTCGTCGGGGCACCCGGCGGCGAGCCGGGGACAGATGCATTGGCGCTGGCTGGTGGAGAGGAGATTTTCCTCCTGCCAGAAGTCGTAGCTGAAACCGACAAAGGCGTCATAGGGAATGGACCCGCCTTCCTCCAAAACGCGGATGCCGACGCACTCGCACTTCATCCACACTTTCAGGTTGTCCACCACGAAGGCAAGGTATTTCTTGCGCAAATGATCGTTGGAGAAAAGTTTCGAGATGAAATCGATCTGCTGCGCGAGCATGTTGCCGGTGATTTGTCTGCCGGATTTCGATGCCATAGCTCTCCTCGATACCGTTCAAGTGGAACTCAACGCTGGTGAGATTACGCGTTATGACTGAGTCGGCAGGTTTCGGCCGGACTTTCCTCTGAAGCAGGCAACAAGATTCATTGTTTCAGAATACTTTTTAATGATCAATGGAAATAACCTGTTGCTATGCCAATGGCGAATCGCGGCACTCTGGCATAACGATGGTGCTAGTCCGTGTTTTGACAGAAATGTTGCTCCCTGTGCAGATAGGTGAGTACGTACGTTTCCTTTGACTTTATACGTGGTGCTGTTCTAAGTTGGATGTAGCGGGCAAGGCAGGTCCCGATAGTGGCTTTTGGAGAAAAAGTCCATGAACGTGACTGCGATGAAGCTGAAAAAGCTGCTGGTGGTCATGCTGCGCAAAGCGGGCAGTGACGATTACGAGGCGGACGTGGTAGCCGAACATCTGGTGTCGGCGAATCTCTGCGGTCACGACAGTCACGGCGCCGGCATCTTGCCCACCTATATCGCCAATCTCAGGGCGGGGTTGCTGAAGCCGGGCACTGCGGTGACGCTGGTCGACGACCAAGGCTCGATTCTCCTGTTCGACGGCGGGCGGGGCTATGGCCAGCGGGTAGCCGCCGAAGCGATGCTGGTTGCCATCGATCGCTGCCGGGAAAAAGGCGTGGTGGCGATGGCGCTGCGTAACGCCCACCACATCGGCAGGATCGGCGCCTACGGAGAACAGGCTGCCGCCGCAGGGCTGGTTTCCCTGCACTTCGTCAACGTCATCGATCACGACCCGAACGTGGCACCCTTCGGCACCGGCGAGGCGCGCTTCTCCACCAACCCGGTCTGCATGGCCATGCCGGCCACCGACAGCACGCCGGCAGTGATCCTCGACATTTCTACCAGCACGATCGCCTTCGGCAAGGCGCGCCTGGCCATGAAGCGCGGCGAGTCGCTGCCGCCTGGAGTCGTGGTCGATGCGAACGGCCAGCCGACTGCCGATCCCGGCGTCCTGTTCCGGGAACCGCGGGGGGCATTGCTCCCCTTCGGCGGCTATAAAGGGTTCGGTCTCGCCCTGTTTTGTGAGCTGTTGGCGGGCGTCTTGACCGGCGGCGGCACCATCCAGCCGCGAACGCCCAGACTCGGGGGGACGGTGAACAACATGCTGACCTTCCTGCTCGACCCGCGGCGGTTGGTGGAACATGGGTGGATGCAGGCGGAGGTCGACGCGCTGGTCGGTTATCTGAAGGACGCTGCTCCGGTCGATCCGGCAAAGCCGGTACTGGTGGCGGGCGACCGGGCGCGCCACATCAGGGAGCGGCGGCAGCAATACGGCATCGAGCTGGAGGACGCGACCTGGGAGGAACTGCTGCAAACCGCGGCGGAACTGGGACTGGAACGGGTGGAGTTGGAAGGATACCTCAAGGCCGCCTGAGAGGGAAGTTCAGCGCCGCTAAGTGCAGAATGGAATTGACGGAACCGAGAATTTACGGTAAAAGTAACAACTCGCTTCAAGCCGGAGTAACTCAGTTGGTAGAGTAGCTGATTCGTAATCAGCAAGTCGTCGGTTCGAATCCGATCTTCGGCTCCAGTAAATAAAAAAGCCCCAGTCCTTCGCGACCGGGGCTTTTCTGGTTTTTCAGGCGGTTAGCCGAGCAGCAGGGAAATGGCGTGCAAAAGCAGCCCGATGCCGCCGCCGACCAGGGTGCCGTTCATCCTGATGAATTGCAGGTCGGAGCCGATGCTGAGTTCGATTTCCTCGATGAACCGTTCGTCTTCCCACTGCTTGACCGTGTCGGCGATGTGCCTGGTCATCCCCTGTTGCAGCGTCGAGGCGTACTTCCCGGCGATCGCCTCGATATGTTCGTTGATCGACTGCTTCAGTGCAGGGTGGCCGGCAAGGGCGGAGCCGATACCCAGGGCGAACTCGGCGAGCTTGCCGGTTATTTTGGGCTGCGGGGCGGCCAGATCCTGGCGCAGCCAGGCCTTCAGGTCGTCGCCTAGCGCCTGCGCGTAGCCGGCCAGCTGTTCGTTGGCAATCGCCTCCTTTTTGATGGCGTCGACTTTTGCCCTGAGGCCCGGGTCGCTCCGCAGCCTGGCACCGAACTCGGCGACGCCGTCGTCGAACCGGCGCCTGAGCTCGTGGGCGGGATCGGCGCTCACCTGCTGCACGAATTCATTAACTTTCCGGGCCACCTTTTCCCCGGCTCCCTTGGCGAACTGGTCGCGGTTGGGGAGGAACATGGCGAGCATCGGGTAATCGGAGCTGAGCCACTGGTCGATGAAGGCGGCTAGTTTCCCCTGCGCCTCCTCGGTCGAGAGCCACACGGCCAGGCGGTTCAGCAGGTCGTCGAGCACCGCCTGGTGGCGGTCGCCGCGGCGCAGGGTGTCGATCAGCGTGCCCGCAGAACCGGCCAGGTCGAACTTCCCCACCTGGTCGTCAAGCGCCGCCGTGAGCAGGTTGCGCACCCTGGCGTCGTCCACGAAGTCCAGCGACTCGGCCAACAGCGCGGAGATGCCGCTCCCCAGGCGCTCGGCGTTGTCTGCCGAGGTGAGGTAGCCGCACAGGCGCTCGGCAGGGTCGAAGGCGCGGAGCTTGGCCAAGAGGGCGTCGGTCGCCAGGAACTTGTCGTGGATGAACTGGGCGAGGTTCTCGGCAATGGCGGCTTTCTTACCGGGGATGATGGCGGTGTGCGGGATCGGCAGCCCCAAGGGATGGCGGAAAAGGGCGACGACGGCAAACCAGTCGGCCAGAGCGCCGACCATGGCCGCCTCGGCAAAGGCCCCCAGCCATTCCCAGCCGGCGCCACGCTGCAAGCGGGCCACCACGAACAGCAGGGTGGCACCGGCTAAAAGCCCGCCGGCCAGGGCCTTATTCTTCCTGAGTTGCCTGCTTCTTTGTTCCATGCACTTCTCCTTCGCTCTGCGATTGCTAATATTTCCCGGCCGGGAAACCAAGCCGGCGGGAAAAGCCTCTTTTTATAGCAGCTTAGCACCTTGAAGGCAATAGCTGTCGTGGTTGGTGTCGTCCTGAGCGTCAGCAAAGGATCTGCTTTGCCGGTCGCGGATAAACGCAGAAGCGGCCAGAGAGGGAGACAGTTTCCAAAGATCCTTCGCCTGGGATAAGACTTGCCAAGCGTTGTGCGTTTTTGGTATAAGCTGATGGACGCCGCGACTGGGCGGCTGGCTATCGATTGGGCGAGGCACAAGCATGAGCGGGACGGGCGATACTGCGCAAGACGAGGTCTCCGGCCTGATACTGGTCGGCGGCAAAAGCCGTCGCATGGGGCGGGACAAGGCCTTCCTGCAGGTGGACGGCGTGTCCATGTTCGACAGGCTGCTCGACCTGTTCCGGCGGAACTTCCGGCAGATACTTTTGGTCGGCGACCGGCCGGAGCGCTTTGCACGGTACCTTTTGCCGGTGCTCCCCGACATCTACCCTGGCACCGCGCTGGGCGGGCTTTATACCGGCCTCTTCCACGCCCCCACCGACTACGCGTTCGTCGCTTCCTGCGACCTCCCCTTTCCTAACGGCGCCATCCTCAACTACCTCGTTTCAAAGCGCCACGGCTTCGACGTGGTGGTACTCTCCCGTGCGCAAGGGTACGAACCGCTGTTCGCAGTGTACTCCAAGGAGTGCCTGCCGGCGATGAAGCAGCAGATGGAACGTGGCGATTTTTGCGCCTTCGGCTACTATCCGCAGGTCAGGACCAGGTACGTCTCCTGTGAGGAGGTGGCCGGCTTCGACCCGGACGGCAAGGCGCTCATCAACGTCAATACCCCGGCACAATTTGCACGGATAGGAGGAAAACTGTGACAGCCCGGATCGTTTCTTTCGTCGCCAAATCCGGCACCGGCAAGACGACCCTGCTGGAAAAGGTGATCGTCATACTGAAGGAGCGCGGCTTCCGGGTGGGGGTGATCAAGCACGACGCCCATCGTTTCGACATCGACCATCCCGGCAAGGACAGCCATCGCCTGACCGCGGCCGGGGCCGACACCATGCTGATCTGCTCGCCGGAGAAGCTGGCTCTGGTCAAGCGGCACCAGGTCGCGCCGGAGGTGGAGGAACTGGTGGCTACCTACTTCAGCGACGTGGACATCCTGCTCACCGAGGGGTTCAAGAAGAGCGCGCTCCCCAAGATCGAGCTGCACCGTCGTGAGCGCAGTGAAACGCTTATCTGCCGGGGGGAGCAGTACGATCCGACCCTGGTGGCGGTGGCAAGCGACGAACCTCTGGAATTGGACGTGCCGGTGCTGGATCTCAACTCGGCCGAGCAGGTGGCGGATTTTGTGGTGGAGCGGTTCATCAAGTGAAAAAAGACGACCTGAGATTGCAGGTACGCTCCAAGATCTGGCTGGAGGTGGACGGCGAGCCGGTGTTCGGCCAGGGACGCGAGCTTTTATTGCGCCTGATCGCCGAGACCGGCTCGATCAACGCCGCCGCCAAGAAGATGGGGGTTCCGTACCGCAAGGCATGGACCTATCTCGACGCCATGGAGAAGCGGCTGGGCTGCACTCTGGTCGAGCGGGTGAAGGGTGGCGCCGGCGGCGGCGTGTCCCGGTTGACCGAGCGGGCGGTGGCCCTTTTGGAAAAGTACGACAGGCTTTTGGAAGGATTCCAGGAGCAGGTGAACCGTAAATTCGAAGAACTCGGCTTTTGATCCGCCGGGTTACGGGTCAGGGAGGGCAGAGCATGATCGCCATCGAAGAGGCGCAACGGATCATCCTGGAGCTGGTCGTACCGCTGGAAGCGGAAAAGGTGACCGTTTTTCAGGGGCTGAACCGCGTCACCCCCGAGGATCACGTCGCACCGTGGGACATACCGCCCGCCGATAATTCGGCCATGGATGGCTATGCCTTTTGCCACGCCTCGGCGGACGGGGCGCGGCTCAAAGTCACCGGGTTCCTCCCTGCGGGAGAGACGCTCGACGTGCCGGTGCCGCCGGGCGAGGCCGTGCGGATCATGACCGGGGCTCCGGTGCCGCCGGGGTGCGACACAGTCGTCCCTTTCGAGGAGGTGGAGGCCGAGGGGGAGTGGATCAACGTCACCTCGAACATCGGTCCCGGGGCTCACGTGCGCGAGCGGGGGGAGGATATCCGCTGCGGCCAGACGGTGATCCAGGCCGGGGCGCTTTTGAGGCCCCAGGAGATCGGCATGCTGTCGGCCATGGGGACTACCGCGGTCGCCGTGCACAGAAAGGCGAGGGTCGCGATCCTCTCCACCGGCGATGAACTCTTGGAGCCGGGGGCGACGCCGGCTCCGGGCAAGATCATCAACTCCAACAGCTACAGCCTGGCCGCCCAGGTGCTGGATGCGGGGGGGGACCCGGTGCTTCTGGGGATCGCCCCGGATACCCTGGAGGGGACCTGCGAGAAGATCAAGGCCGGTCTCAACGCGGACATGCTGGTGGTGACCGGCGGCGTGTCGGTGGGAGACCGCGACTACGTGAAGATGGCCATCGAAAAGCTGGGGGGAACGGTAACCTTCTGGAAGGTGGACATGAAGCCGGGGAAACCCATTGCCTTCGCGACGCTGGCGGGGCGGACGGTGTTCGCGCTGCCCGGAAATCCGGTGGCGGCCATGGTCGCCTTCGAGCTGTTCGTCAGGCCGTCCCTCTTGAAGGCGATGGGGCACGGCCGGGTCTTCCGGCCGAAGGTGCGGGCTAAGCTTGAGGAACCGGCGAAAAACAAGGGGGGCAGGCCGCACCTTATGCGGGGGATCGTCTCAGTCGCCGACGGCGTCTACCGGGTATCGGCTACGGGGAGCCAGAGTTCCGGTCGCCTTTCCTCGCTGATTCAGGGGAACGGCCTGATCCGGCTGGAACCGAACGTTTCATTGTCTGCCGGCGACGGCGTCGAGGTGCTGCTGCTCGACCGCGGTTTCGAGATGGGCACGCTTTGACCGCTGCCCGGCGGGGCGGAGCCAGGGAAGAGAAAGGAGATCGAGTATGACGGCAAGCGTGGTGGCTGTTTGTATCAGCGAGAAGAAAGGCGAACGGAAGACGCCGGTGCCGGGCGTGACCCTGAAGGAAAATCACGGCATCGTGGGCGACGCCCACGCCGGTGAATGGCATCGGCAGGTGAGCCTGCTCGCGCAGGAGAGCATCGAAAAGATGCAGCGCATGGGGCTTTCGGTGACGGCGGGGGATTTCGCCGAAAACGTTACCACCTTAGGCATCGATCTGCCGTCGCTTGCCATCGGCACGCAGTTGACCATCGGCGGTACGCTTCTGGAGGTGACGCAGATCGGCAAGGAATGCCATACCCGCTGTGCCATCTTCCACCAGGCCGGGGATTGCGTCATGCCCAAGGAAGGGATCTTCGTGAAGGTGCTGCGTGGCGGGACGGTAAAGCCGGGGGATTCTATAACGGTGGTGGAGTAAGCGATAAGCTGCCATCCCGAGCACGGGGAAGATGCTCAGGATGACAGTCTGGAGTTGTCAGTACGACAATGGAAATGCTCGGGATGGCAGCGAGGGATCAGGAAATGCCCTTGCCGTTGAAATATTCCGCGTATTTGTAGTCGACGCCCTTGATGTGGTTGGTGAGCCAATCCTTCAGGAAGTTCATCACGGTGAGCGTCAGCATGGCGCTGCCGGACTGGAACTGCTTCTGCAGGTCGAGCACTTTGGCGACCAGTTTCTCGTGTTCGGCTTTGTGGGCGGCGTAGCCGGGATAGTTGTGCGCCTGCATCAGCTTCTCTTCGTCGGCGAAGTGGGTCGAGGTGTAAGCGATCAGCTGCTGCAGGACGATGCCGAGCATGGCGTTGCCCTGGCCGGCCCTCATGGAATCGTGCAACTGGTTGACCAACTCGACCAGCTTCTTGTGTTGATCGTCGAACTTTTTGACCTTGACGCTGAACGCGGGGCTCCATTCCATTAACGACATTAGTTCTCTCCTTTGGGGTGTGGCGATGAGATCTACCGGATGGCCTAGGCCCAGCTCTCCGTCACGGCGGCTGCGCTTTACCGGTTGTACCATAGCCCCAATGTCGGTGCAAGACTGAAAGAGCGCCTGCGCCCCCCCCTGAAGGCACCCGGCCTGTCCTCTCATAGCGGATCTGCTGATACTCTCCGGTTTAAAAAATATTACCTTCATAACCTGCTAAACTGTTACCATAATGACATAGATAGAAATTTTTATGGCCTGTGCGGTCAAGAGGAGGTGTCGTCATGTCATTGCAATGGAACAGTGAGTTTGAAGTCGGCATCCTGGAACTGGACCATCAGCAACAGGAGCTTTTTACAAACTTTGAAACCTTTTCCACAGAGATTGAGAAGGAGCGCGGGCGGCATGATGTGACTTCATTTGTCGCGTACCTCGAAGAGTATACACAGAAGCACTTCAAATTCGAAGAGGGGCTCCAGGAAAAGGTTAACTACCCGGGGCGCGAGCAACACTTCGTCGCTCATCGCCGGTTCGTCGACGAGTTGGAGGCGTTCAAAAACAACGCCTATTGGGGCGGGGAGCCGCAAAAGGTCTCCTTTGCCTTAAAGGCGATGGTGATCCGCTGGCTCATTACCCACAGCAAGCACCTGGACGTGGAGTTCTGCCGCTACTTGGAGGCCGTGTCCGAAAAGGCACGGGAGAAGTCGGTCAGTAAGAAACTGGGCGAGATCCTGGTCGATTCCCACTATATCACCCCGGTCACTCTTGATCGGGCCCTGGTCAGC
>Ga0209415_10006732_pt1 | contig 20308 bp, 19 predicted proteins | sample PeaSoiSIISIP2007_FD_187696 | JGI IMG/M metagenome (GOLD analysis project Ga0209415, IMG submission 187696) | Peat soil microbial communities from Weissenstadt, Germany - SII-SIP-2007 (SPAdes) (version 2) | ecosystem: Environmental > Terrestrial > Soil > Wetlands > Peat | place: Germany...
GGCCAGGTCTGGGACAACTCCCGTGGCGTGCACGCGCTGAACATCGCGACGTGCATCAGCTGCAACCTCTGCGCGTTCTCCTGCCCCGACCTCTGCATCGAGATGGTCACCGTCCCCGGCGGCGACCCGAAACACCCGAAGAAGTGTCCCGAGATCGACTACGGCAAGTGCAGCTACTGCGGGTTCTGTTCGGACGCGTGCCCCGAGGGATGCCTCACGATGACCACGCGCTACGAGCTCTCGACGCCGAAGCGCTCGGAGATGGTATACTCGCCGCAGAAGCTGAACGAGGTCTTCCGAACGAAGCTCCCCATGAACCCGATCCGGCTCGCCCGTCCCGAGAACGAGGACGCGATCCTCCTCGACGTTCCGCTGTGCATCGGATGCAACGCGTGCGCCCGCGATTGTCCCACGCAGTGCATCACGATGCTCGACATCCCGAAGCCGGAGGCCAAACCCGGGGAAAAGATCCCGAAGCGGATCTGGAAGGAACCGGTGGTGAACGATTCCGATTGCGTTCGCTGCGGGACCTGCATCAGTGTTTGCCCGAAGGAATGCCTGTTCTGGGGGACTCGAAAGTGAGCATCGAGGAACTGGCGTTCCTCGCCCTGGCGATCGTCGCCCTCGTGACTGCGGTCGCCGCGCTCCTCGTCCGGGAGCTGGTCCACACGATCCTCTGGGTCGCCGTCTTCTTCGTCGACATCTCGGCGATCTACTTCCTTCTCCAGGCGCCGTTCCTGGGGGTCCTTCAGCTCGGGGTCTACGCCGGCGCCGTGACGATCCTGCTCCTGTTCGGGATCATGGTGACCCGCAAACGGATCTTCGCGCGCGAGGCGGCCACGGGGATCACCGAGGTTCCGCTCGCGCTCGCCGTCGTGACGTTCATCTTCATCATCGCCGTGGTGGGCGAACTTCCCCAGACCAGCACGCCGGTCCGGTCGTACGACCCGACGCTCCTCTCGGAGAACCTCTTCGGGACGAACGGTCCGTGGCTCCTTCTACTCGGGCTCATCATGATGGGCGCGGTCGCGGGGTCGATCTACCTCGTCCGGGAGGGACGTGAATGACCGACCTTCCTCTGGTCGGTTTCGTCGCGCTCTCCTCCGCGCTCTTCGCCGTCGGGCTCTTCGGCATCCTGACCCGTCGGAACTTCATCCTCATCCTGATCGCTCTCGAGATCGCGATGAACGCCGCGATCCTGAACTTCGTCTACTTCGGGGCGTTTTCCGGCGGCCCCGGCGGCCTCTCGGGACAGGCGATCGCCGTCGTCCTCATCGGGTTCGCCGCGACGGAGGTTGCGGTCGGGCTCGCGATCGTCCTCGCGCTCAACCGGCTGAAGGGCACCATCAACGTCGCGCAAGCGACCGAGCTGAAACTGTAGGGGGGAAGAGCGACGGGCGTTCTGGACGGGCTCTACAGTTGGGCGTTCCTCGTCCCGCTGTTCAGCGCCCTCGCCTTCGCCATCGTGGGACTCGCCGGAACGCGGATGCGCCGTCTCGAATGGGGCGGCTGGGTCGCGGTCGCCTTCTCCGGAGCGGCGATGGCCATCGGCGTGCTCATCGGCGTGGGCGAGATGATCAACCCCGGTACCTACACCGACGTCCGGTACACGTGGCTGCATCTCGCCCCGGCGCCGGGCCCATTCCCGAACGGATTCTCCCTCGTCATCGGAACCCTGGTCGACCCGATCTCCGCCCTGATGCTCATCGTCGTGACGGTGGTCGGATTCCTCGTCATGCTCTACTCGATCGGCTACATGCACCAGGACCGGGGACTCCCCCGGTACTACGCAGAGCTCTCGCTGTTCCTCGCCGCGATGAGCGGGCTCGTGCTGGCCGATAATCTCCTTGAGTTCTTCGTGTTCTGGGAACTGGTCGGGGTCTGCTCGTACTTCCTGATCGGATTCTACTACGAGCGGCCGAGCGCGGCGAGCGCCGCGAAGGAGGCGTTCATCGTCACCCGGGTCGGGGACATCATGTTCCTGCTCGGGATCTTCCTTTACTTCTACAATTTCAGCCTGGCCGGTCCGGCGGGCTCGGGCGGCTGGGCGGCCAACGGATTCCTGTTCACCAACGGGAACGTTCCCTACCTGCAGGGGTTCGGCCTCGGGGGCAACTCGACCCTGCTGACGGTCGCGGGCATCATGATCCTCGGCGGCGCGGCCGGCAAGAGCGCTCAGTTCCCGCTGCACGTGTGGTTGCCCGACGCGATGGAGGGTCCCACGACCGTGAGCGCCCTCATCCACGCAGCGACCATGGTCGCCGCCGGAGTCTACCTGCTCGCGGTCGTGAGCCTGTTCCTCGGATTCACCGCGACCGACCAGCTCGCAATCGTCGCGATCGGAGGGTTCACCGCGTTCTTCGCGGCGACGATGGCGGTCGTCCACCCCGACATCAAGCGGGTGATCGCCTACTCCACCATCAGCCAACTCGGCTACATGGTCATGGCTGTCGGCGCCGGATTCGCGATGGTGGGACTTTTCCACCTCTTCACGCACGCATTCTTCAAGGCGCTCCTGTTCCTCGCCGCCGGCTCGGTCATCCACGCCGTCGGCACCCAGGACCTGTTCAAGATGGGCGGGCTCCGAAAGCCGATGCGCTTGACCGCCATCGCGTTCGCGATCGGAGGGCTCGCTCTCGCCGGGATACCCCCGTTCGCCGGTTTCTGGAGCAAGGACGACATCCTGTCCGCAGTGTACTCCCAGCTCGGCAGCCACCCCGCCTACTGGCCGTTCTTCCTGCTCGCGTTCGCGGCCGTATTCCTGACGGCCTACTACATCTTCCGAGCCTGGTTCCTCGCGTTCTCGGGGGAGCACGCACGCGACCCGAGCCTCCCGCACGCGCACGAGGGCCCCTGGACGATGCAAGTGCCGCTCGTCGTCCTCTCGAGCCTCGCCTTCGGGGGCGGTCTGCTCATCTTCGTGCCCGGATTCCAATCTCTCCTCCTCTCGGGCGCCGGGGTCGGAGGGATCCCGCCCGTTTACGGCACGACCGACCTCCTCCTCTCGGGGGCGAGCGTCGCGCTCGGCGTGGGAGGGATCGCCCTCGCCTGGACTCTCTGGGGTAACGGTCGGGTCTACGCACTCTCGGAGACGAGCGCGGTGCAACCGGTCCGTCGGCTGCTCTTGAACCGTTACTACTTCAAGATTGGATACGACTGGGTCGGCCAGAAGGGCGTCTACACCGTCGCGCGCGCCGCCGATTTCTTCGACCGATACGTCATCGACGGGGCGGTCCACGGGTTTGAGCGGATGTTCGCCGCCCTGAGCAACCGCCTCCGTCGGATCCAATCTGGCGTCGTTTCGGATTATGCGGCCTACGTCGTGGGCGGGCTGATCGCCCTCTTCGTCCTCTTGCTGATCGTCGCGCCGTACGTCGTGGCGCGACTCGGAGGCGGCTAAATGATCCCGCTGCTCTCTGTCATCGTCGCGACCCTCGCGGCGGGCACCGTCTTCACGTTCCTCGCGGGAAACCGAGCCCGCTGGGTGGCGCTCGCGACCACGGTCGCCTTCCTCGCGGAAGTGGCGTTCCTCTTCCTCGCGTTCCCCGGGTGGCCCGGCTACAACGCCGCCCTCGTCCCCGGGTTCGCGGACAGCGAGTCCTATAGCTGGATCTCGATCGCCTGGATGCACGTCAACTACACGGTCGGGGTCGACGGGATCTCGTTGGTCCTGATCCTGCTCACCGCCGTCCTGCAGCTGGCGACGGTGGTCTACTCCTGGGCGGAGACGAAGCGGCCCGCGGCGTACTTCGGCCTTGTCCTGCTCACCTGCCTCGGCTGCTTTGGGGTCTTTATCGCGCTCGACGTCCTCCTGTTCTTCCTCTTCTGGGAAGCCGTCCTCGTCCCGATGTTCTTCCTCATCGGATACTGGGGAGGACCGCAGCGCCGATACGCCGCTCTGAAGTTCTTCATCTACACGCACGTCGCGTCGATCGTGATGTTGGTGGGCCTGCTCGCCCTCGTGTTCTACTCGGGGGCGGCGTCCTTCGATTTCTCGGCGATCTACGCGTCGGCGCGCGGCCTTTCCTCGGTCGTTCAGTCGTTCCTTTTCCTCGCGCTTTTCTTCGGGTTCGGCGTCAAGTTCCCGATCGTCCCGTTCCATACGTGGTTGCCCGACGCCCACGTCGAAGCCCCTACCGGAGGCTCCGTCCTGCTGGCGGGACTGCTCCTCAAGCTCGGAGGGTACGGACTGATCCGATGGGCGGTCGAGCTCTTACCGAACGGTCTCCACACCGTCCAGCCCATCCTCTACATCGTCGCCTTCGTTTCGATCATCTGGGGGTCGGTCCTCTCGCTCTCGCAACGGGACCTGAAACGGATGATCGCGTACTCCTCGATCAACCACATGGGGATCGTGCTGCTCGCGATCGCGCTCGACTCCTCACTGGGTCTGCTCGCCGCGGTGCTGCTGATGTTCGCCCACGGGATCGTGAGCGCGCTCTTGTTCATGACGGCCGGCAGCGCGCACCACACCTTCGGCACCCGCGACATCCCCGCACTGGGAGGAATCACTCCGACGACGCCGACCCTCTCGACCCTCATCATGGTCGGGTCGCTCGCGTCCCTCGGGCTGCCGGCGCTCATCAGCTTCCCGGCCGAGTTCACCGCGCTCCTCGCCACGTGGAACACCCTCGCGTACTGGGTGATCGTGCCTCTCGTGGTCCTGGTCGTCACCGCCGGGTTCTATCTGTGGATGATGCAGCGGATGCTCTTCGGGCCTCCGAAAGGGATCCCGTCCTCGGCGCACGACGTTCCTTGGTACGAGGGCGCCGGGATGGGGATCCTGGTCGCGCTGACGATCCTGTTCGGGATCCTTCCCGGTCTATTGGTGAACGTGATCATGAGCTCGCCCATCAAGGGCTTCCCGGGGACGTAGAACAATGGACCTCTCTTCGTTCGCCGGACCGTTCCTTCCCGAGATCGTGCTGCTCGCCGGCACGCTTCTCATCTTCCTGCTCGACGTGCTCGGGGTCCGACGCATCGAGACCACGGGCGCGGTCGCGGTCGGGGCGACGGCGCTCGCCCTCCTGTTCGTCGTGGCCGACCTCGGCCTGGGTCCCCTGAGCGCCCTCGCCACGATCCCTTCCGGCCAGATCGACACGCTCGTCGCCCCCGGGGCGACTCCTCTCTACGCGTTCACTTCGCTCGGGTTCATCTTCCAGGGGATCTTCCTGCTCGCCGCGTTCTTCGTCGCGCTCGCCTCGATGAGCCGGCCCTCGAGCGAACGCGGAGCCCCGATCTTCTACGGGCTCCTCCTGCTCGCGACGCTCGGAATGCTCCTAGTAGCGATCGCCTCCGACCTGATCTTCCTCCTGCTCGCGATCGAGATCACGAGCATCTCGACGTACTTGCTCGTCGGCTACACCCGGCGCGACGTGCGCTCGCTCGAGGCCGCCATGAAGTTCTACATCATCGGGGCGCTTTCCACCAGCCTCTCGTTCTTCGGAGCGTCGCTCCTGTTCGGGGCGTACGGCACGACCAACCTCTACGCGATCCGGGCGGTGGCGGGCGCGGTGGGGTATCCGGTCCTCGTCCTGCTCGGGTACGGGTTCCTCATCGCCGGGCTCGCGTTCAAGGCGACCTTGGTACCGTTCCATGCCTGGGCGGTGGATGTCTACGACGGCGCGCCGACCGACGTCACGGCGTTCCTCACGGGCGGCTCGAAGAAGGTCGGCCTGTTCGCTTTCTTCCTCGTCTTTTTGGGACCGGTGCTGTTCGTGGCGCCCGGCGCGGGCGGTAGCCCGTTCGCGGGCGGAACGATCGACCTGGGTCCGGTCCTGCAGATCACGCTGTCGATCCTCGCGGTCGTGACGATGACCGTCGGGAACATCCTCGCGCTCCTGCAAAAGGAGATGAAGCGAATGCTCGCGTACTCGTCGATCAGCCAGGCCGGCTACATGCTGATCGGGATCGCGATCGGCACGTCGCCCGCTCTCGCCGGCGCCACCTTGCAGATGTTCGCGCACGTCTTCATGAAAACCGGAGCGTTCCTCGTGGTCGCGGGCGTCGCGGCCCTCGGGATCGGTCCGCTCATCGACGACTGGAAGGGGCTCGGGTTACGCCGTCCCCTCGTCGGCGTGGCCTTCGGGCTCATGCTCCTTTCGCTCGCGGGCGTTCCGCTCACGATCGGTTTCGTGTCGAAATTCGTCCTCTTCAGCGCGGCGGTCCAGGCCCAGGGTTATTTCGTCTGGCTCGCGGTCGCCGGGCTCCTCAACAGCGCGCTCTCGGTGTTCTACTACGCTCGGGTCCTCAAAGTGATGTTCTTCGACCAGCCGACGCCTTCTTCCTTGCCGGCCGGAGCGGTCGTGGGCGGGTCGGACCCACCCCTTCTGCGGGCCGGGGGATTTGGCACCGCCCGCGCCGTCGCGATCGCTCTCGCCGCTGTCGCGATCGTGGCATTCGGCATCTACCCGCAGCCCGTTCTCAGCGCGATCCAGACCGCGGCGCAGCACTTCATCAACGTCGGGGCGTGAGGCCGTGGAGCGTTACGACGTGGTCGTCGTCGGGGCCGGTCCCGCGGGGTCGCTCGCGGCGCGCGCTGCGGCCGAGTCGGGTGCGACCACCCTGCTCGTCGACCATCGGCCCGAGCTGGGGCATCCGGTCCAATGTGGGGAATTCGTTCCCGCGCCGCACGAGCTCTCGGACATTTTCGGCTGTCGGGAGCTGGTCGCGGACGCCTTCGACGTGCCCGAGTCCACCGTGCTGCGCGAGACGAATCTGATGGCCTGTGTCTCCCCGTTCGGCCACGTCTTCCGGTTCCCTCTCGCCGGCTGCACGGTTTCTCGGCGGGCGTTCGACAAGGCGCTCGCCTTTCGCGCCGAGGGGGCCGGGGCCGAGCTTCGGTTCCCGCTCGGGGTGACCGGTGTTCGAGACGACATCGTGGAAGCATCGGGAGGGGTCCGCATCCAGGCGAAGGTGATCGTCGGCGCCGACGGACCGGTCTCGACGGTGGGCCGCTCGATGGGATTCGCACCTCCCCGAGAACTCTTCCGGATGATCACGGCGACCGTCGACGGTCCCCTGGACGACCAGATCGACATCTTCTTCGGACACGTCGCCCCGGGAGGCTACGCGTGGCGGTTTCCTCGAGCCCATGACGCGAACGTGGGTCTCGGGGTGGCCGAGCTTCCTCCCGGTAAAACTCTCGGAGGACTTCTCGACCGATTCCTTTCGGACCACGACCTCGGTCCGGGCCGGCAGAGGACCGCCTGGTGGGTACCGGTGGGACCGCCCCCCGAGAGCCTGGTCCGCGGTCGAGCGCTCTTCGCGGGGGACGCGGCGAACCTCGTGATGGCGACGAACGGAGGGGGCATTCCGACGGCGATGCTGAGCGGCTGGCTCGCCGGAAAGGCCGCAGCCCGCCACGTTCGCGATGGGGCGCCACTTACGGAGTATGACGCGGCCTGGCGGCAAGCGCTCTTCGTCCCGCTCGAGCGCGCCGCGCGGATCCAGCAGTTTGGGGAGCGGTTCGCGCGGCCGGACCTCCTCCTGGCCCTAGGCATGCGATATATCGGAGTGTCGGGTCTCGATTCGATGATGCGGCTCCGTTGGCCTTCCCGCCTTCGAGGGAACTCGTGACGTCCTCCGGCGCCGGCGACTCGCTCGAGCCGTCGCTGGAAGCGCTCGTGACGCAGACGCTGGGCATGGAGACGGCGGCCGAGCTCTCCCCGTTGCTCCCGGTGCTGGTCCGCGACCTCTCCGACATCGATTGGCGGTTGAACCAGGTCCTCGGCACGCGCTACGCGACCCTCACGGAGGCCGCCCGGTACGCCGTGTCGATGGGAGGGAAACGGGTCCGACCTCTCCTCATGGCCGCGACGTTCCGCGCACTCGGAGCGACCCAGACTCGACCCATCCACTCCCTCGCCGCCGCCTTTCAGCTGATCCATACTGCGACGCTCGTGCACGACGACGTCATCGACCATGCCGAGACCCGCCGCGGACGGCCTTCGATGCCCCGGGCCTTCGGTGTACCCCTCTCGATCGTCGGTGGGGACTACCTCTTCGTCCGAGCGTTCGAGCTGGCCGCGGAATACCCGAAATCGATCATTCTCCGGTGCGGTGAGGCCTGCGCTGACCTCGTGGAGGGCGAGGTGCTCCAGGACGCGAGCCGCTTCGACCTCTCCTCGGGCCGTGAGCACTACTTCCGTATTGTCCAGGGCAAGACGGCTGCCATCATCGGTGCCGCCCTCGCTTCCGTGGCCGAAATCGCGGAGGTTCCTCCCTCGACCGTGGATGCGGTCCAAAACTACGGAAAGGCCGTCGGGGTCGCGTTCCAGATCCGGGACGACCTCTTGGACGTCTACGGCGACCCGGACCTCCTTGGGAAACCACTCTACACCGACCTGCGCGAAGGCAACCCGACCCTCCTCTCGCTGGAGGCGTACTCCCGGCTCGACCCTCGCCGCCAGGCGGAGTTCGAGGAGCTGTTCCAACACCGGCGCAAGCGCACGAAGCATCTTCTCCGGCTCCGCGAGCTCAGCGACCTTGCCGGCGCGGACACCGTGGTCGCCCGGGAGTCGATGGAGTGGGCGGACCGCGCGATCCGGGCCCTCGAGCCCGTCCCGGACGGGCCCTATCGCCACCTCCTCGAGCGGCTCGCCCATGGGGCCGCGGAGCGGCGCTTCTAGCCCCGCGTTTCGAGCGAAAGCTACATCTTCCCATTCCGGACTCGGCGCATCGACGAGAGGCTAGGATGGGCGGCTCTTCGACGGTCCACGCCAGCGCGGCTTCCTCCTCGGCAAGCGGCGCTCCCCAGGTCGACCATTTGCCGCCCGCGTGGGAACCGACCCCCGTGCGACCTCGCCTTCCGATCGGCGTCGCCATCGTTTCGGTCCTGATCGCGGCGTTCGGCGTCGTCATGCTGCTCGCGGGCCTCCTCTTCCTTCTCGCCACCATCTCGACGACGGTCGTGCCGGCCTCCCTCGAGATCTTCCAGTCGATCGACATCTACGGGGCGACGATCCTCGCGGTCCTGGGGGCGGCCCTCATCGGCATCGCCACCGCGCTCTGGCGCCAGGAGAGCTGGTCGCTCTGGACGACGCTCGTCCTCGTCTTCGCTACGGCGGCTTACCTCTTCTTCACGGGGTCGATCACGGTCCTCTTCCTCATCTTCGTCGTGCTGTTCCTCTACCTAATCTCCGTGCGTCGCTACTTCTATTGATGCGGATTCTGCTCGCCCAGCTCGCCCCGGTGCCGGGCGACCTCGCGAAGAACGCGGACCGACTCGCCGCCGCGGTCCGGGCGGCCCATTGCGACCTCGCGGTGTTCCCCGAGCTCTTCCTCTCGGGGTATCGGGTCGGGGACCGGATCCATGGCCTTGCTTTGAAGGAAGGAGACGCCACCCTCGCGCGGCTGCGCGATATCTCCCGCGACTCCGGAAGCATCTTGGTCCTGGGCGCTCCGCTTGCCTCGAGGGAGCGCGCCGGCGAGGTCCACAACGCCGCGATCGCGGTCACTCCCGACGGGTCGCTGCGGTTCCAGGTAAAGCGGTACCTGCCCACGTTCGGCCCGTTCGAGGAAGGGGTCCCGTTCACCCCGACGGAGACGAGCCTCCCGGTCCGTCTCGGTTCGGCATCGGTCGGCCTCGAAATCTGCTATGACGCCTTCTTCCCGGAGGTTTCACGGCAGCTCGCTCTCGGTGGGGCCGAGTTCCTCGTCGTCATCTCCGCCTCGCCCACGACCAGTCGACGACTGTTCGAGCGGCTCCTTCCGGCCCGAGCGATCGAGAACGCGATGCCGGCCCTTTTCGTGAACCGGGTCGGAGTCGAGGACGGTATCGTCTTCGGGGGTGGTTCCGGAGCCTGGGACCCCCGCGGCGAGCCGATCCCCACGACCGCGGTGGCGTTCGCCCCGGCGGAGCGCGAGGAATCCCTGGCCACCGTGGAGATCGACGTGGCCGAAACCGCGCGCTGGAGACCGTTCCGACCCGTCCTCCGCGACGTGGCCGGTCGACCCGGAGTGGCGGGCATGGCCCCGTCACTTTCCGAAACTCATTCAACTCCAACGCGTCCCTTATAGGGGACGCGCACCCCCGGAAGGTCGGTGTCGCCGCCCCCGACGATCGCCCAGCAGCTCGCCGCGAAACAGCGCGAGATCTCGGTCGCCGAGTTCTTTGAACGGAACCGACAGATCCTGGGGTTCGACAACCCCCAGCGCGCTCTCCTCACGACCGTCAAAGAAGCAGTTGATAACGCGGTCGATGCTTGTGATGAGGCTCGTATCCTTCCGGATGTTCTTGTCGAGATTACAAAGGAGGCAGACGACCGGCTCAGAGTCGCGGTTACCGACAACGGGCCCGGAATCCTCCGCCGGGAGATCCCGAACGTTTTCGCCCGGCTCCTGTATGGATCCCGATTTCACTCGAACCGCCAGGCGCGAGGCCAGCAGGGGATTGGGATCTCCGCGGCAGTGCTCTACGCCAACCTGACGACGGCCCGGCCCGCGCGGATCACCTCGAAGGTAGAGGAAGAGGAGGCCGCGCACGTCCTCGAGGTCGTGATCGACACCCAGAAGAATCAGCCTCGCATCGTTTCGGAAGACGTCACGCTCTGGGACTCGGAGCACGGCACCCGAGTGGAGCTCGTGCTGAAGGCGCGCTACGTCCGCGGCCGGCAGTCCCCGTACGAGTATCTTCGCGGGACGGCGATCGTCAACCCCCACGCTCGCATCGCTCTCGTCGAGGTCGACGGGACCCGCGTGACGTTCGAACGCGCGAGCACCGACCTTCCCCCGATCGCCCAGGAGACCCTGCCCCACCCCTACGGGCTCGAGCTCGGGGAGCTGGGGTATCTACTGAAGGCCTCCAAGCGGTCGAGCCTCTCGGATTTCCTATCCAAAGACCTGCAGGGAGTCAGCGCCCGTGCGTCGAGAGAGCTGCTGGCCTCAGCAGGACTCAAAGCGAGCGCGTCTCCAAGCTCGGTGGCCGGTGACGGCCAGGACCGACTCCTGCGCGCCCTTCACGCGGCGCCGCTCATCGCTCCCTCCCCCGAGGGTCTTTCCCCGATCGGCTCGATGCTCATCAAGCGAGGCCTGCGGAACGTCCTCGGAGAGCTCCGTCCCGAGTTCTACTGCCCGCCCGTGAGCCGTCCGCCGAAGGTACATGGCGGGTTCCCCTTCATGGTCGAGGTGGGCCTCGTCTATGGTGGTGGCCTTCCGGCCGACCAACCGGTCCAGATCCTCCGCTTTGCCAACCGCGTCCCGCTGCTGTTCCAGCAAGGGGCCTGCGCGATCACGAACGCGATCGCCAACCTGGATTGGCGACGGTACGGGCTCGAGCAGAAGGGCGGGTCGGGGGTGCCTTCCGGGCCCGCGCTCATCCTGGTCCACGTGGCCTCCACCAAGGTACCGTTCACGAGCGAAGCCAAGGAGGCGGTCGCCGAGGACCCCGAGATCGACAAGGAGCTGACGCTCGCCCTTCAGGCGGCGGCCCGTCACCTTCGAACTCACCTCTCGCGAAAGAGCCGCCGGGACTTCGCGAGTGAAAAATTCGCGATCATCCAGCGGATCTTACCGAAACTAGCCGAAAAGACGAGCCACCTCGTGGGCAAGGCGATCCCCGACCTCACCCCCGTGATCACCCGCATCATGGACATCGTCAACGTCGAGTCCCCCCTCGAGTCCGACGCAAACGGCGTCCGCGCGAAGATGGAGGTGACGAACTACACCCCGCGGCCGCGAGTGCTCGAACTGTTCGTCGAGATCCCGCCGGACGTCTTCCCGGTCGCCTCTTTCGACCCCGTTCCCGACGGAGTCGATGGCCCGTTGGGACGAGCTTGGTGGACCCTCCCCAAGCTGGCACCGAACGGAAGGACCAACCTGACCGTTACATTCCCTGCCAAAACCGACGTGGACGCGAGCGACCTTGATTGGTACGTGGCCGGGATCGACGAATCCCATATCCTCGGGGCCGAGCCGCTCCCGGGCGACTGGGAGGTCCGTCTTCCCCGGACGATCGTCGAGGCCGCCGAAGCCGCGGCCGCGGACGCCGCCGCGAACGGGACCAGCGCCGAAGAGGAGGTAGATTACGATGCCGCCGAAGCGAGCGCGCACGCCAGCGAAGAAGAGTGACGAAGAGCCGGCCGTGAAGGTCCGCGCGGACGCGCTCCAGCCCACCGTGGGTCTCGCCGAGCAGATCTACGAGCAGCTGGACCGGGGGGAAATCCCGCGGATGCGCCTTCCGCTGCGCACGAAGCAGAACATCATGTTCCAGCCGAGGGAGGGCGTCTGGAAGCTCGGCCGCGCGATGGGCACGCGCAGCGCGCGCAAGCTCGACGGGGCGCTCATGCTGCTGCGGACGTTCTATCTCGTCGATTTCATCAACGAGATGGCCCGCGACGGAAAGACGTCGACCCTGCGGGAGCTCTACTACATCAGCGAGGCGTGGGAAGACGCGAAGTTCCACGGAGAGGACGAGTCGAACCTTCTGATCGAGGACCTCGAGGTGATGTGCGAGCGGCTGCGCGAGGACTTCCGCCTCCACCCCGAGGAGAACGGTGCATCGGTCATCGGAGACCTCACGATCAAGGAGCGGAATCGGAAAGGGGTCGTCAAGAAGATCAACTGCCGGGACGATGTCGGTGACGGAGGCTACTCCCTCCCGTTCAACGTCGAGAAGGAGAAGATCGAATTCGTCAGCACGAACGCGAAGTTCCTGATCGCGATCGAGTGCGGCGGAATGGTCGACCGTCTCGCCGAGAACGGCTTTGACGAGCAGCACGACGCGATTCTGCTGCACCTCAAGGGACAGCCCGCACGTTCGACCCGGCGATTTCTACGACGGGCCTCCGAGGAGCTCAAGCTCCCCGTGGTCGTCTTCACCGACGGCGACCCCTGGTCGTTCCGCATCTTTGCGTCGGTCGCCTACGGGGCGATCAAGACCGCGCACCTCTCGAACTACCTCGCCACGCCCTCCGCGGAGTTCCTCGGAGTCACGGCGTCGGATATCGAGAACTACGACCTTCCCTCCGACAAGCTCTCCGAGCAGGACATCCGCGCCCTCCAGGCCGAGCTGACGGACCCGAGGTTCGGGACCGCCGAGTGGCGCGCGGAGATCGAGCTGATGCTCAAGAACGGGAAGAAGGCGGAACAGCAGTCGCTCGCCAAGTACGGTCTCAACTACGTGACCGAGCACTACCTGCCGGAGAAGTTGACCGAGATGGGGGTCCTTTAGGGGACACCGGAGCCGTTGGCACCGCTGCGCCGATAGTTTTTAGAGGGGACGGGCGGGTCGCGGGCCGATGACGTACAGTTCGGGGCAGAAATACCTCGCCGAGTTCGTCGGAACGTTCGGTCTCCTGCTCGCGGTCGGCGGCGCGGCTGTGTTCACTCTCTTGGAAGACTTCGACCCGCTCGTCCGGGTGACCGTGATCAGTCTCTCGGTCGGCTTCGGGCTCATTGGTCTCATCTACGCCTTCGGCGACATTTCCGGCGGTCACTTCAACCCCGCCGTGACGGTTGCCGCGTGGGTCTCCGGAAGGATGTCGGCGCGCGATGTCCTACCCTACATCCTCGCCCAGGTCGCCGGGGGCGTCGTGGCCATGGGCGTCATTGCGGGGATCGCCTACGGCAATTCCACATTCTTCCCCACCGCTCAGACGGCGGCGCTGGGTTCCCAGTGCTATTCCGCGGGCTCGACCGCGTGCGCGGGATTCGGTTTGGGCGCGGTCTTCTTGATCGAGGTCGCGTTCACGTTCCTGCTCGTCGTCGCGATCCTCTTCTCAACCCGAAGCTCGAGCTCGGCGAAGAACCTCGCTCCCATCGGGATCGGACTCACGCTGCTGATGGCGAACCTCGTGGCCATCCCGATCGACGGGGCCTCGATCAACCCCGCCCGCAGCTTCGCTCCGGCAGTCCTTTCGTCGATGTGGTCGAACGGAAACTGGGCGATCGGCCAAGATTGGGTCTTCTGGGTCGCCCCGATTCTCGGCGGGCTGCTCGCCGCGCTTGTGGACCGAGCGCTGAAGAACTCGTCCTCGTAGACACGGACCGACTCGTTCAGGAGTCGGCGAGTCGAGCGAGGCCGGCGGGCGACAGAAGCTCCTCGGCGAACTCCGCCGGGGCGTAGACGAGGAACCCTTCGGGTCCCTCGGCGCGGCGCCAGTCGATCCCCTGTTCCTTGAACTCGGAGCGCTCGGCGCGCACCTCGGTCACCGGTTCGGTGAGGCGGACGGGGACGGTGGCCCCGTCCCGCGCCAGCAGGAGGACATCGTTGGGTTCGTCGTACACCACCCAGCCCCGCGGGACCACGAGGCGAAGGTGGACGAGCCGAGGGCGGAACTGGCTTTCGCTCTCCGTCTCCGTGCGCGAGAAAACCGCATGTTCGTTCCCCCCGACGTCGATCATCCGCTCGAACTGGAAGGAACGCTGCCGGAACTCGAGGACGTTGATCTCGAGGTCGCTGAGGTCGAGCACGCACGGCCGACCCTCCCCCGCCAGATAACGCTGGGCAAAGGGGTCCAAGGCACCCCCGCCGGCCGGTGAGCGTCCCCGGAAGCTCGGTTCGGACGCCTCCGGCACGCCGGCGGCAGCCGCTCGCCGTTGGCAACCCTAATAAACGGTCGCCCGTACCGCGGCGCGTCCGGACTGAGAGGGAATGAAACGTTCTTCGCGCGTTTGGAAGAAACGCGGCCACATGCGCTGGAAGTGGCGCAAGAAGCGGATGCGCCGCCGCATGAGAGCCCAGAAGATGCGCAAGCAGTAGGCCGGTCCCGAGCAATCGGGACGGAACCCCTTCCTGCCCTCACCAAGTGGCGCGTTCGAGTTCGCGCGATTTCTTGGTCGCCTTCTTCCACTCTCGATAATGGTCTCGGCAGAGCGGGGCGCGACGCCCGCGGTCCGGGAGGCCCGGGAAGGCCTTCTTCGCCTCGGTGAGCGAAAGACGCCGGGCGGAGGGTGCGCCGCAGCCGGGGACCAGGCACGGCTCCTCTTCTTCGGGCTCGCGAGGGCGGGGAGCATCGGGCGTCATCGTTGGGCCTTCCGTGCGGCCTCGGCGACCATTCCGGGAATCTCGTACGGGAATCGAGCCACCTTGGCTCCGGCGGCTTCCAGGGCGGCGACCTTCGTCTCCGCCGTTCCCTTGCCGCGCGTGATGATGGCCCCGGCGTGCCCCATCCGCTTTCCCGGCGGAGCGCTCCGGCCGGCGATGTAGGCCACGACGGGTTTGGTGAAGTGATGGCGGATGTACTCGGCCCCATCCTCCTCCGCGGTCCCGCCGATCTCTCCGACCATCACGAGCGCGTCCGTCTCGGGGTCGGCCTCGAAGAGCGGCAGGGCATCGACGAACGACGTTCCGACCACGGGGTCTCCCCCGAGGCCGATGCACGTCGACTGGCCGAGTCCGACCTCCTTGATCCCGTTCACGATCTCGTAGGTCAGCGTTCCGCTTCGGGAGATGACTCCGATCCGCCCCGGCTGGAACACGACGTTCGGGATGATGCCAACCTTAGATTTCCCTGGCGAGGCGATGCCCGGACAGTTCGGGCCGATGATCCGAGTCCCTTTCGACTTGGCGTAATGGTACATCACCAACATGTCGTGGAACGGAATGTGCTCGGTGACGATCACACACAGACGGATGCCCGCGTCCACGGCCTCGAGCAGGGCATCCTTGGCGTACGGTGCCGGGACAAAGATGCAGGACGCGTTCGCGCGAGTGGCCTCGACGGCGTCCCGGACCGCGTTGTAGACGGGGACCCCCTCGACGTCCGTTCCGAACTTCCCGGGGGTGACGCCGGCGACCACCGACGTGCCGAACTGCCGCATTTGCCGCGAGTGGACCGTGCCCTGGTGGCCCGTGATCCCCTGGACGACCACGCGGGTCTCCCGGTCGACGAGAACGCTCATGGCCGACCTCGAGCAGCATCCACCGCCGCTTGAGCCGAGGCGCGTAGGTCGAAGACCGAAGTGACCCCGGCCGATCGGAGGATCTCGATCCCCTCCTTCTCGTTGTTTCCGCGGATTCTCGCGATCAACGGGAATCGCTCGCTGGCCGGGACCTGGCCCATGGCCTCCACGAGACCCTTGGCGACCGTGTCGCACCGCGTCACTCCTCCGAAGATGTTGAGGAAGACCGAGGCCGGCTTGGCCCGCGCCATGAGTAGGAATGCTTCCGTGACCTTCTTCGGGTCGTCCGTACCGCCCAGGTCGAGGAACACCCCCGGAGCGCCCCCCAGCTCTTTCAGCACGTCGAGCGTCGCCATCGTGAGGCCCGCACCGTTGGCGATCACCCCGATGTTCCCGTCCAATTGGACGAACGCGATCTCCTTCTCCCGGGCGATCTCTTCGAGCTCGGTCCGGTCGTCCCGGACCTCGGCGTACTCGGGATGACGGAACGCCGCATCGTCCTCGATAATCACCTTCGCGTCCAGCGCGACGAGACCATCGCCCACGGCCGCGAGCGGATTGATCTCGACGAGCTCCGCGTCCTCGTGCTGAAAGACGTTCCACAGCGAATCGAGCAGACGGTCGAGCGACCGGGCCGCGGAGCCCGAGACCCCGAGGACCTGGGCGACGCGGCGCTTCTCGTAGCCGGTGAGCCCCGGGAACGGATCCACCGTCTGTCGGTCGATCTCGGAGTCGGCGACCGATTCGATCTCGACCCCCCCGTGAGGGCTTGCGATAAGGAGAGGGAGACGACGGGTTCGGTCGAGGGTGAGCGAGAGGTAGAGCTCGCGACCGATCGGGAGCTTCTCCTCGAGGAGTACCTCGCGTACCTTCTCGCCTTTGAATTCCATCGCGAGTATCGCGCCGGCCGCGGACCGGGCTTCCTCCGCGGAGTTCGCGAACCGGACCGCACCCCCCTTGCCGCGACCCCCCGCCAGAACTTGGGCCTTGATCACGCAGGGGAGCGGGACTTTTCCTTCCCGAACGGCGGCCTCGGCCTCGTCCGCGGAACGGGCGATGGTCCCGCGCGGGAGCGGTACACCGTATTTGCGGAAGACATTCTTTCCTTGCCACTCGGCAAGCTTGACCATCGGAATCCTCGGCGCGCGCATGGGGCCGGTCTATTAAGGGCGGCGGTCGGCGCCGAGCCAAAGAACGCTCCGAATTCCCGATAGAAAAGTTCGGCCGAGCGTCGCCGTAAGGTGGAGGGCACACCCGTAAACAGTGGGTGTTAAGTACTCACCTCCCGAGACCCGTCAGTCCGATGGCGAACTTCCCGGAGCTCGTCGCCCTCTCGACAGCGATGGGGCTCTCCATCTACCTCGGTCTGCCCGTCATCCTCCACAAGAAGATGGGGTCGCGGACGATCACGCTGCTCAACGCCGCAGCCATCGGGATCCTCGTCTTTCTGCTCGCGGACATCTTTGCCGACGCGGCCCCGACCATCTATTCGGGCACCTCCAACGCGTTTGTCGCGAACGGTACCTACGCGACCGCGTTCGCGCTCGCGGTGACGTTTTGCTATCTCCTTCTGTTCGCTACCGAACATCGCTCCCGCGGCACCAAGGCGACCCCGGTCTCCCTTGCGCTCATCGTGGCCCTGGCGATCGGATTCCAGAACCTGACCGAGGGCCTCGTGTTCGGAGCCTCCTGGGCGCTCGGCACGGTCGGGCTCTCGACCGTGGTCTTCGTGGGCTTCTTCCTCCAGAACGTCACCGAAGGGTTCCCCATCACCGCGCCGTTGCTGACCCGGCAGGACAGAAGGATCGGGTTGATCGTGGTGTTCTTCGCCATCGGAGGATTGCCCACGATCATCGGAGGCGTCGCGGGGTACTTTTACAACAGCGCGATGTTCAATCTAATCTTCGATGGGCTGGCGATCGGAGCTATCCTGTACTCTACTCTTCCCATGCTTCGAACGGCGTTCCGGCCGGCGGACCCGCCTCAGGCGACGTACATCAAGCAACGCCTCGTCTACCTCGGAGTGTTGGTCGGTTTCCTCGTCGGATTCTTGGTCAACGCGATCTAGGGAACCTGGACCTAGACGGGCCCGGCAAAGCGGTCCCGGGTCCGAGGATCAATGGTCGAGAGACCGATGCCGCCCGACTCGCCGCTTCCTCGGCTGAGGGCCCGCCGGGCTTGCGGAGAGATTCACGAGGTCGCGGCCGATGTCGTCGAGCAGCTTCCCGGCGAACTCGGTCTTCGGCCCACGGATCCAGTGGCGGCCCCCGGCGGGAGGAAGCACCAGCGCGTTCGTCTCCGGGCCGCCCATCGAGGTCACATCGTTCGCGACGACCCAATCGGCCCCCGTTTCTCGGGCGAGACGACGACCCTCCTCTTCGAGCTGGGCGGGCGTAAGACCCGGTTCCAGCTTGAAGGCGACGAGCCGAGTAGGGGAGGGGGCGACTCGACGTAGTTCGGGTAGGACCTTCGGGGCGCGACGAAGGGTAAGGGTCAGGTTCTCGTGTTCCCGGGACGGAATCTTCCCCGGGCGCCGCTCAAGAGTGAAATCGGAGAGGGCGGCCGGGACGAGTACTGCGGCCGCCTCTCGGAGCTCCGAGCGTCGCCGGCGAACGAGCGCCAGCAGGTCCTCTACCCCTTTCCACGAGGTCGTCGGAATCCAGTCGGGCACTCCGACCTCGAGGGCGCCCGCCCAGAGCTCGACCTCGGCACCCCGGTAGTACGCTTGGTTCGCGAGGGCGAGCGCGGTCGTTCCCGAACTCTCGTTCGTCACCGACCGGACCGCGTCAATAGGTTCTCGGGACGCACCTCCGACCACGATCACTCGGCGCCCCAGCCACGGACCGGAGGCGAGATGATGCAACACCGCCGCGGCGACCGCCTCGGGGCCGGCGATCTTCTCCTCTCCCTCGGCGGAAAGGCTGGGAACGATTCCGACTCCCCAGCCGCGAAGCTTCTCCAGGTTCTCCTTCACAGCGGGGTTCAGTCCCATGTGGCTGTGCATCGCCGGTGCAAGCAGGATTGGCACGCCTCCTCCGAGCGCCACCGAAGCGCAGGTCGTGACGGGCGTGTCGTCGATCCCGTGAGCGATCTTGGAGATTGTGTTGGCCGTCGCGGGCGCGATCAAGTAGAGGTCCGCCCGGCCCGTACCCGGCCCAAGAAGGGTGACGTGCTCGACGTTCCCCGTGAGCTGGGTGATTGGGGGATGACCGGTCGCAAATTCGAGGGTCTCGGGGGTGACAATGCGCATGGCCTCGGGGCTCATGACGGCCTGAACGTCGGCACCGTGGCGGATCAGCTCTCGGATTATCTTCGGGAGTTCGATCGCGGCGATCGAGCCGGAAACCCCGAGGACAATACGCCGTCCCGCGAGCAGCTGACTGGAACGGCCTCGGATCGCGTGACTCGGATGCATGACAGTCCCTCGAACGTCGCGTTCGCAGGGTGAGGCGCGCCTCGCTATTAGCGCGACCCCGCGCCTACCATCTTAAAGAGGTCGCCCGGCTCGCTGGCGCGATGCCTGGTCCCGAAGACCTTCCCGCCCCCGAAGCCTCACTACCGGTGCTCCCCGCGACGAGCCAATTCGCGGAGATTTCCCGGCCGGTCGGGGGTCCTCGCGAAATCGTGCCGCCTCGCGCCGTGAAGCGCGGGGTCGTTGTCTTCGACCTCGACGGAACGATCCTCGACGACATCTCGCTCATTTGCACGGTCGCCGCCGACGTGATGGCCCAAGCGTTCGGAACCCCCGAAGAGGAGGCTCGGGTCCACTACCTCGCAACGACCGGTATGCCGTTCGAGGCTCAGCTCGCCCAGCTCTACCCGACCGCTCCCGCTGCGCTCCGGGCCAGCACAGCGCGGACGTTCCACCAACGCAAGGTGGTCGAAGCCTACGCGAAGGCTCATCCGTTCCCCGAGGTGCCGAAGCTCCTGAACACCTTGGACCGGGATGGTTGGACGCTCGCGGTCGCGACCGGTGCGGAGACCGAAATGGCCGACCTGATGCTAGAACGAGAGGGCCTGCGATATTGGTTCGAGGGCGTCCTAGGGTCCGGCGAGGGTACGAAACGCGAACACCTCGCCGAGTACCGACGCCGCTACCCCGCCGTGCCGATGTTCCTGGTCGGAGACTCCCGGTTCGACATGGAAGCCGCCCGGTCCGTGGCCGGCGTCACGCCGGTGGCCCGAGCTTCGCGGCTCCCCGGATGGACGCTCACCCCGGCCGACCTCAAGAAGTGGGGTGCGGCCTGGGCCGATTACACCCTATCGGACCTTCCGGCTACCCTCAGCGCGCTGGAATCCAAGACTCGGAAATCCCCGACTCGAAGGACCGCGACTCGGTCGAAGAGGGCGTAGGGCCGGGACCGAGAGTCTCACAGCACGGGGGAGGTCCCCGCGCCGCTTTGAACCCGGGTCGAGGGATCCACAGTCCCCCAGGATAGGCCAAGCTACCCCATCCCGGCCACGA
>Ga0209415_10006733_pt1 | contig 20307 bp, 18 predicted proteins | sample PeaSoiSIISIP2007_FD_187696 | JGI IMG/M metagenome (GOLD analysis project Ga0209415, IMG submission 187696) | Peat soil microbial communities from Weissenstadt, Germany - SII-SIP-2007 (SPAdes) (version 2) | ecosystem: Environmental > Terrestrial > Soil > Wetlands > Peat | place: Germany...
GCGCACGCCGAGCTGGCCTGGATGCTCACCTGCGTCACCCCGGTCGGCTGGCTGGAGCGCATGACGCAATACAAGGCGAAATCCGCCAAGCAGGAATCGGTGGGCGACGGCCTGCTGCAATACCCCGTCCTGATGGCCGCCGACATTCTGCTGTACCAGGCCGGCATCGTTCCCGTGGGCGAAGACCAGGCCCAGCACCTGGAGCTCACCCGCGACGTCGCGCAGCGCTTCAATTCGCTCTACGGCGATACTTTCGTGGTCCCCGGAACCAGCCTGCCGGCTGTGGGCGCGCGCGTGATGGGGCTCGACGACCCCACCCAGAAGATGAGCAAATCGGCCACCGGCCAAAATCACGCCGTGGCGCTGCTCGATCCGCCCGACCGTATCCGCAAGACCATCATGCGCGCCACCACCGACTCCAACCCCGCCGTGGATTTCGACACCGCCGGCCCCGGCGTCCTCAACCTGATCTCCATCTACCAGGCGTTTTCGGGCTCGGCCGACGACGAAATGAAGCGGCGTTTCACCGGCATGCGCTACGGCGATCTCAAGAAGCAGGTTGCCGAAATGGCGATCTCGCACCTCGAGCCCTTCCAGCAGCGCTACCGCCAGATCGTCTCCGAGCCCGGTTACCTCGCCGGGGTCCTGCGCGATGGCGCCGAGCGCGTCGCACCCATCGCCAACGACACCGTCCGCACCGTGAAACAGCGCATGGGCCTCTACACGTAGCACAGGCATTCCCGCCTGTGGTTCTTCCCATGCTCGCCACCTACCTTCGCCTTCTCCGCACCAATCGCAATTACCGTCTCCTGTGGCTGGCGCAGGTGGTCAGTGAGCTGGGCGACTGGTTTTACTCCCTGGCCGTCTACAGCCTGCTGCTCGAGCTCACCCACAACCGAGCGCAATCGGTAGGCCTCGCCGTAGTCCTGCAAGTGCTGCCCCACACCTTCGCGGCTCCTACCGCCGGCGTGGTCAACGACCGCATCAGCCGCCGGGCCATCATGATCGGCGCCGATATCGCCCGCTTCTTCATCGTGCTCGGCATGCTTCTGGTGCGCACGCCGGGCATGGTCTGGCTGGTCTACCCGCTGCTGCTGTTGGAGACAGTGGGCGCGGCGTTCTTCGAGCCCGCCCACAGCGCCGTGATCCCCAACATCGTTCGCGCGTCCGACGTGCTCGCCGCCAACGCCCTGGCGTCCATCACGTGGTCCTTCTGCCTCGCCGCCGGCGCCTCTCTGGGCGGCGTGGTGGCGGTTCTGTACGGCCGCGATACGGTCTTCCTGCTGAATGCCTTCTCCTTCCTGGGCTCTGCCTGGCTCATCCGGCGCATGCGGTTCGAAGAGCCCCACGCCGTGGGCCTGCCCCCGCTGCGCGGCCGCGACCTGGTGGATTTCAGCCCCATTCTAGAAGGGATCCGCTACATTCGCGCCGACGCTCTGCTGTTCGCCACCGTCTTCGTGAAAGGGGGCACCGGACTGCTCGGCGCCAACAACGTGCTGCTCCCCGTGCTGGGCCAACGCGTCTTCCCGGCGAAGTTCCACGGTCTCGATCCGGGTCGCGGCGCCATCCTCGGCATGAGCCTGCTGATGGGAGCCCGCGGCGCCGGCGCCTTGCTAGGCCCGGTCGTGAGCGGCCGATGGGCCGGGCGACCGCCACTCCCGCCTGCGTTCGGGCATTTTCGCCGGCTTTCTGCTGGCCGCTGCCGGGTACATCCTGCTGGGGACTTCCACTTCCCTGATCGTCGCGGTTCTCACGGTGGTGCTGGCCCACGCCGGATCCTCCACCAACTGGGTCTTTTCCACTACGCTGCTGCAGACCTACACCAGCGACCGCTTTCGCGGCCGCGTCTTCGCCGCCGATTACGGACTCTGCATGCTGGGCATCTCCGCCAGCAGCTACCTCGCCGGAGTGGCCCTCGATCTGGGCGTTCCCGCCCGTACTTTTGCCGTGATCGTCGGTTGCGTGATGCTGGCGCCCGCCGGTGCGTGGGCCATCGCGCTATGCATGACCGGGCGGCGCCGCCGAGCCGGCTAGCGCTAGCGTGGCGACGCTAAAGCCTTCCCCCCGTCCGGCCGATAGATGCCATGTATGGGGGTGAGTACGAAAAGCGGAGAGCCCAACGACGCGAAGGCGGCCGCCCGTCCTTCGGAACGGCTCTGTAAACTCCCGGTGTTTCGGCCAGTCACCGTTCGACTGCTTTCGCTCTTGTCCAGCGAGGATGCCGACGCCGTTGCGGTTACAGCCCTGCTGAATTCCGATCCGGCCTTCAGTGCGGAAATCCTGACCCTGGCGAACTCGTCTCTGTATGCCCGCCGGAGCCGCATCGACACGGTCCACAGGGCAGTCGTCGTCTTGGGCATGGAACGCACGCGCGCGCTGGCCGTCACGGTTGGCTTGCACGGGATGGTGCGCGGCATCCAGAGCAAAGGCGCTGGACTGGATTGCTGGCGCCACAGCAGAGCCACTGCCATCGCGGCCCAGTGGCTCGCCCCGTTTTATCGCATCCACCCGGAGCAGGCTTATACGGCGGGCCTGATGCATGACATCGGGAGATTGGGGATGCTCTCCGCCTTTCCCGAATATCCCGACCTGCTGTCTTCCGCGGTGGGAAGCAACCAGGATCTCCTGGAGCGGGAAAAATGCTCCTTCTCCACAAACCACTGTGAGGCGGGCTTCTTCCTGACTCGGATCTGGGGGCTCCCCGAAGAATTTTCGGATACGGCTTCCCAGCATCACGCACCCCTGACGGGGGAGATCGGCGACCGGACCGACCTGGTCCGCCTCGCCTGCCTGTTCGCCCAGTCGCTGGGGTTCAAAGCCGCCTCCGCCATCGACTGCTGTCCCGCGGAATCTCTGGTCGAGTCGATTCCCCAGGGCGCCGTTCCACGTTCCCGGTTCTCTCTCGAAGGTCTGGCGGATCGATTGCAGAGCGAATTGGAAAGAGACTCGATTATGCCGTGAATCAGCTCACATCTTCAGCAGCCGGATGTTGCCGTTGGACGTGCTCAGGTCGATCAGCGGCCCGCCGCTGCCGATCGTGGCGTCCATGTGGTTCTTGTTGAAGTCGCCCTGCATCCGGACCTCGAAGTCGGTAGTGATGGACGAATTACTGGTCCGCGCCATTACGTGCGCGTTGAGCGCCGGGGGAAGGCGTAAGGTGATCGCGCCGTTGTTGGTGCTCACGCGAACATCGCGGCTGTAATTTTCCGGTAACGTCAGTTCCACCGGCCCGTTGGAAGTCTCCACGCGCACCGGCCGGTCCGCGCGCGTGATGTCGGCATGCACACTACCGTTGTTGGTGGTGGCTTCCAGGGTGCCGTTCAGCCGCTCCGCCCGGATTCGCCCGTTTGAGGTGTGTGCCACCACATCGCCTTCCACGTCCAGCAACTCCACTGCGCCGTTGGAGGTCTGGGCGTCCAGGCTCCCGTGCAGCCCGGTGACCTGAATCTGGCCGTTGGACGTTCGGAGACGCGCCGGACCGCTGCCATCGCTGGTCCGGATCGCCCCGTTGGAAGTCGTAATGCGATCCATGAGCGCCGCGCGCGGAATCTTGATGACGAAACGCGCTCCCTGGTTATTGCGCCGCTCGATCGGCCGCACCACCCGGATGGCGACCGAATCGGGACTGTTCTCGATGTTGACTTTCAGATCGTCCGCGGCTTCCTGGGTCGGGCCGTACTTGGTGCCGCTGATGTCGATGGTGTCCTGGTCCCAGCCGGAGATCTCCACGGAGCCGTTGAAGGTCTCGACGGCCAGTTTCCCGCCAGCGTGCAATGGGTAGCTGTAATGGAAATCGCGGCTGAACCGTTCGAAGTTGCCGATGTCCATCACGTCGCAGGCCGTGAGGCCGAGCAGACCGGCCGCAAGGACCGGAAGAAGGAACTTCGGGCGCATAACTTATCTGTCCTCGATTTCAAGGATACGCAAGTCCGCGGTGATTTGTTCCATCAGCGCATGTTCCATCAGCGCACCCACTCTCCCGCCACCATCCGCAAAACCACCCGCCGCAGGTTCCGGATATCCTCCCCCGGGTTAGCCGAAAGCAACAGCAGATCGGCACGCTTTCCGGCCTCGATCGTGCCGCGTTGTTCGAGTTGACCGAGGGCCATGGCGCCATTGTGGGTGGCCGCGACGATCGCGTCCAGGGGCGGCACTCCGGCCTCCACCAGCAACTCGGCTTCGTGGATGGGGTCGCCGCCTTCGGAGGCCACGGCGAGCGGCACGCCGGCTTGGAACAGGCGGCGCGTATTGCGCCGGGCGACTTCCAGGCTGGAGCCCGCGTTGGCCAGCGCCGGCGCGATGACGATCCGCAGATCCCGCAAACGTGCCACGAATGCCGCATCCAGCTCTTCTGTGTCGCGGATCATGCCCACCAGGCTGGATGCGCCGTTATCCACCAGCAATCGCGCGCCGGCCTGGGTGGAGACGTGGCCCGTAACCGGAATGCCCGCGGCGCGGGCGGCCTCCAGCGCGGCCTCCACCGTGGCCCGATCGGTCTGGCCGAAGTGAATTGCGCCAACCTTGCGCGCCGCCAGTTCCGCGACCTGCGCGCGGGCTTCCTCGGGATTCGCCGGGTGAATCAGACCCGGCGGAGCGGCGCTGTCGCAGATATCCACCAGGAGCGGCACCACAAACTTCGCCGAGCCATCGATCTTGTCGGCTTCCGCAGGGATCTCGACGTTGGATCGCGCCCCGGCGGCGCGAATCCGGTCGTCGCTCACGACTACTACGGAATTGCTGAGCGGCGGCCCTCCGGCTCCATCGATCAGCAATGCGCCGATGATGGCCTTCGGGTGGCTTCCCTCGGGCGGCTTGCAGGCACACAGGGAAAGCAACAGGAGAGCGAGCACGGCACGGAAAGGCATGGACCTTCATCATAGCCGAGCACACCTGGGTCGACTGGGGTACAATCGTCCTGATATGACTCCCGAATCGGTGTCCGCAATCGAGCCTCAGCCGGAGCGCATGAGCGAGATCTCGCGCCTGGCCGGCGTCTTCTTCGAGCCAAAGAAGACATTCGAGGATATAGCACAACGGCCAGGATGGCTGGTTCCGCTGATTCTCATCATCGTGGCCGCGTTATCGACGATGGTAGTGTTCTCCCAGCACGTGGGCTGGGAGCGGTTCTTTCGCCAGCAAATGGAGAGCAACCCGAGGATGGCGCAGTTGACCCCCGAGCAACGCGATCAGGCGCTCGCGATGCAGATGAAGTTTGCGTCGGTCGGTGCCGCCGTGCCCGTCGTGGCCGTCCCCATTTCCTTCCTTGTCATATCGGCGGTTCTGTTGGGCATTGTGGCCGGCATCATGTCGGCTCCCGTCAAATTCAAGCAGGTGTTCGCCGTGATGTGCTACGCGAGTTTGACCGGCGTGGTGAGCTCGATCCTGACCCTGGTGGTCATGTTCCTCAAGGATCCGGACAAGTTCAACCTCCAGAATCCGCTGGCGTTCAATCCGGCGGCATTCATGGACCCGACAACCAGCTCGAAGTTCATGTACTCGCTCGCCACCTCGCTCGACCTTTTCTCCTTTTGGACCATTTTGCTGATTGCCACCGGCCTCCAGGCCGCCGCCGGCAAAAAGCTCTCCTTCGGCGGAGCGCTATTTTCGGTAATTCTGCCGTGGGCGGTCTACGTTCTGGGTAAGTCGGCTCTGGCGGGACTGTTCAGCTAAGGAGGCGGGCGGCGCGCCTGCCCCGCCGGTGGGCCTAGTGGCCCAGGCGCTCTTCCATGCGGGTGAGTCGATTGTCGATTTCGATCACCTTGCCGGTGATGTCACGGAGGTCGGCGCGGAAGTCGGAGCGCATGCCGCGGATGTCTTCCCGGATGGCGCTGATCTGGAAAAGGCTTACGGTAAGGCTGGCCAGCACGGCGATTACGGGCAGGCCGATGGCGATGTAGAGCTGTAGGTTGTTCATGCGTCCGTTTCCTTTGTGGGGCAGCGTGCCATACCGCCCCTTCAGTTTAGCGCGCGAAGGTGGCCGCGCGCACGTCATGGCTACGCTTTCCTGGCAATAATCCGCGCCGCGCGCCGTGTGTGCCCGGCTTCCGCGCCCTCCGAATAGAACAGGATCTTCCATCCGGCAAACTCGTTCCGCAGCTCTCCCGGCTGCAACAGGAACACCGGATTCCGCGGGCGTGACCCCGGCGCGCCGTCCGGCAGGTGGATTGCGCCCGCAAATACGCCGCCCGGCCTGACGCCCTCGCGGATCGGCGCAAAGAGGTCGCGCTGCAGATAGAAGAAAGCGCAGATCAGGTCGAAGCTTTCCGCGGCAATGGGAAACTCGCCGCGTTCGAGATCGGCGATCCGCGCGTCTACCGCGAGCCTGGCCGAGTGCTGGCGGAGAATGCCGATGGCGACGGGCGACGAATCCACAGCGGTGACCTGCCAGCCGAGGCTCGCCAGATACAGCGCGTTGCGGCCGTACCCGCAGGCCAGGTCGAGCGCTCTTCCGGGCGGCGCCAGCTCCGCTACTTCCACCAGCAGCGGCGCGGGCGCGAAGTCGAGGTTCGCCGGGTTGGAGTAATGCTCGTCCCACGGGCGCGGCACTCCTCATCATAGCCCCGCAGGTACGCTACAATCACAAAAACGAATGAGTAGCAGTCCGCAATCGCGGCTGGCGCACGACCTCTACCTTGCCGCGTCGATGCTGGATGGGGGCGAGCGAGAACAATACCTGGACGAACGCTGCCCCGACCCGGCCCTTCGCCAACTGGTAGAGAGTATGTTGTCGGCCAATCTGCCGGCGCCCCTGGAACCGGGGAGCCAGTTGGGCCATTACCGGGTCCTCGCCAAGCTCGGCTCGGGCGGCATGGGGAGTGTCTATGAAGCCCAGGACTCGCGGCTGAATCGTACCGTCGCCATCAAGATTCTTATCCCCGGCAAACACGAGGGTGCGCCGGCTGCCCTGGCACGGGAGGCCCAGGCTGCCTCCGCCCTCAATCATCCCAACATCGTGACGGTATACGAGATCGGGTACGAAGGCGCCACCGAGTTCATCGCCATGGAGCGGATTGCCGGCCGCACGCTCGGCCACCTGATCGGCCGCCAGGGCATCGAGCTCCGCGAAGCGCTGCGCCTCGCCGCGCAAATCGCCGATGCCCTGGCGGCGGCGCATGAGGCCGGGATTGTGCACCGCGACCTGAAGCCCGGCAATGTCATGGTGACCGAGCGCGGCCTGGTCAAGGTGCTGGATTTCGGGCTCGCCAAGAGGCTGGCTGCGGACCAGGGCGGCGAACACGGTCCTACCGCTACCCTGACCAGGCCTGGCAGGGTCTACGGAACCATAGCCTACATGTCGCCCGAACAGGCACAGGGCTTCAGTGTGGATGCCGGAACGGACATTTTCTCGTTCGGATGCCTGCTCTACGAAATGGTTACCGGGCACCGGGCATTCCACGAAGAGGGGGATCTGCTGACGCTGGCGGCCGTGGTGGGCAAAGAGCCTCGGCCGGCGCAGGAGTTGAAGCCCGGGCTGCCGCACGGACTCCAGCGGATCATCGAAACCTGCCTGCGCAAGAGACGGACGGACCGCTGGCACAGCATGGCCGACATCAAGTTGCTGATCGAGCAGACGATCGAGGACCTGCAAAGTCCCGCAGCCGCACCGGAACCAGCGCGCCCGCGCCGGAGGAGGTGGTTCGAGACTGCCTTGGCGGCTCTGGCGGGGGTCGCGATTGCGGCCGGTGTGTTCTGGACGATCGCGCGGCAGCCATCGGAGCCCGGGACCGTGCCGGTTCTCCGCAGGGTGACCATGGACCCGGGACTGAGCGCGTTCCCGGCACTCTCCCGGGCGGGGAACCTGTTGGCCTTCGCGTCGGACCGCAGCAATTCGCCGAACCTCAATATCTGGGTGCAGCAGGTCGGCGGGCGGGAGCCCCTGCAGTTGACGCACGACCCGGCGGACGATAGCGATCCCGACATCTCGCCGGATGGAACACGCATCGCCTTCCGCTCCGAAAGGTCGCCGGCCGGTGTCTACGTGGTTCCGGCGCTGGGCGGGGAAGAGGTGCTTCTGGCGCCGGGCGGACGCAATCCGCGGTTCTCGCCGGATGGCAAGTGGATCGCCTATTGGGAGGGCCGCGAGCTGGGCGGATACCTGCCCGGCTCGGCGCGCGTCTTCCTGGTCGAAGCCGGAGGGGGACAGCCACGCCAGGTCGGCTCGGACATGGCGGCTGCCCTGTATCCCGTCTGGTCGCCCAAATCGGACGGCGTGGTCGTGCTCGGAAGGCGGGATGCCGAAAGCGCGCTGGAGGCCAGCCTGGACTGGTGGGTGCTGCCTCTCGAAAAAGGGCCCGCCCGGAGAACCGGTGCCCTGGTCCAATTGCAGAAACAGGGGTTGATGAAACCGGCGTGGGAGGTGCGCATCCTGCCCCTGGCCTGGCGCAACGACGGACGGAGCCGGGTGCTGTTCGCCGCCGGTCCCGCAGACGCGGCGGGGGCAGGCGACGTGGGCAACTTGTGGGAGCTCGAAATTACCGCCGGCGGCGAAGCTCGCGGTCCGGCCGGCCCTGTCACGTCCGGGCCGGGCTACCATTTGCAGGCCTCCGTGTCTCCTGGAACCGGGCGGGACCGCATGGCGTTTGCCGACCTCGAATGGAAGGTGGGGGTTTGGGAAACCGCTCTCGACGCCGACCGCGGCCTGCTGCGGAGCGACGGCGAATTCAAGATGATCACCGCTGCGGAATCGTATGCCGCCGCGCCCTCGCTCTCCAGGGACGGCAACACGCTGGCGTTTGCCAGCCGCCGATTGGGCCGTTGGGGACTCCACACCCGGAACATGTCCACAGGAAGGGAAATCACGCTCGTCTCCAACGGCCCGTCGAACGGCCTGGTTTCCGGGGACGGAAACACGGTGGTGTATGGGGACTACGTGGGCAATATCTTCTCGGTGCCGCGCGCCGGAGGGAAGGTCGAGAAACTCTGCGAGCTTTGCGGCGCCCCCATGGGCTCTTCGTTCGACGGGAGGAAAATCTCCTACGAACCCCTGACGTCGGAAGACCTTACCATGTACGACGACGCCCAGCGGAAAAGCGTGCTTTTGGCTCCCCGGCCCAAGGACACCGTAATTTCCGGCAGTCGTTTCTCCCCCGATGAGAAATGGATGGCGTTTCACGCGGTCCAGACCAGGCTGGGTACCACGCAGGTCTGGATCGCGCGCATCGATGGCGGGCTCCCCGTGCCCCAGACGGCTTGGATCGCCGTGACCGACGGCCAATTTGAGGAGCGAGACCCGGTCTGGTCGCCAGGCGGCAGCCTGTTGTACTTCCTGTCGGACAGGGATGGCTTCCGCTGCGTCTGGGCGCGGAAGCTGGACCCGGCGACCAAGCGTCCCGGCGGAGAGGCATTCGCGGTGGCGCATTTCCATTCCGCGCGCCGGTCGTTGAAGCGTACCCCCGGCCCCGCCGGTATGATCGGACTCTCGGTGGCGCCCGGGCGCATGATGCTGGCGTTCGGTGAATTGACCGGCAATATCTGGCTGGAGGAGATGCCGCGTTGAAGGCCGCCTCGCCCTTGAGCGTCGTCGTGATCAGCCGGAACGAAGGCGCGGAGTTGCGGCGCACGGTGGAAAACCTGGAAGACACGTTGCCCGAAGGCGGGGAAATCGTGGTGGTGGATGACGGATCCACCGACGGTTCAGCCGCCCATCTCGCCCGGCGGCGCGGGCGGGTGAAGCTCAGGCGGGCCCGAAACCTGGGAGTGGCGAGGGCGCGCAATTGGGGAGCCCGCCTGTCGCGCGGCGCAATTGTGGTTTTCGCCGACGCCCACATCCGCGTGGAAAGCTTGTGGTGGCGTCCGCTGATGGATCTCCTGGAAGATCCCAAGGTGGGCGGCGCAGCCCCCGCCGTGACCCACCTCAAACCTACCCCGTACCGAGGCTACGGTCTGCGGCTGACCGGCCCGGACCTCGACGCGAAGTGGCTGACCAGGCGCGCCGGCGGCCCCTTCCCGGTTCCCATTCTGCCCGGCTGCTGCCTGGCCATGCGGCGCGAAGTGTTCGAAGCCACCGGCGGATGGGACGAGGGCATGCTGCTGCGCGGCGGCGTGGATAACGAAGGATGCGTGCGCTTCTGGCTGTTCGGATACGATCTCTTAATTGCGCCCGAGGTGGTGGTTCGCCACCAGTTTCGCCGGAAGTCGCCTTATCCGATCGGCTGGGGGCCGTATCTTCACAATCGCCTGCGCCTGGCATTCGCTCACCTTAGCCCGAATCGTCTGGGCAAGGTGGTGAGCGCGCTTCGCCATTACGAGGCATTCGGCGAGGCTCTGGCCCTGCTAGTGGAAGGAAACATCTCCGCGCACCGCCCCGACATGCTGAAGCGGCGAGTCCGCAGCGACGATTGGTTCTTCGAAAGATTCGGAATGAAATGGTGAAAGAAGCCAGGAGACAAAAGCCAGGAGTCAGGAGTCAGAAGGTTCCCCGCGGCTGGAGCCGCGGGCTACGATCTTTCGCCCATCGGGCTGGCCGGACTGCACCACCTTGAAATCACATGCTGATAAAACGATCCACTCCGCACTCCACCCACAAGGATCGGGCCGTCTGGTTCAACGAACGGACCTGCTGGCCGCTGCGCGATGCCGACGCTTCCGCTCTCGAAAAGGTTTGGCAGGAACGCGCGGCCGCCCCGCCGCGTCCCGATGCCGTCCAGTGGGAAGCGTCTGGGCCGTTCAACGTCGCGGGGCGGGTCACCGCGCTGGCCGTCCACCCCACCGACCACCAGTTGCTGTATGCCGGCGCCGCCGCCGGAGGCGTCTGGCGCAGCCGGAACGGCGGCAAAACCTGGGAAACCCACTGGCCCAAATCGGCTAACCCCCATGTCGGCGCCCTGGCCATCCACCCGATAGATCCTCGCATCCTCTATTGCGCTACCGGCGAGGCCAACCTGTCGGCCGATTCCTATGCGGGCAGCGGCGTTTACATCTCACGCGATGGAGGCGACATCTGGAACGTGCTGGCGCCGGCCAAAGAATGCGGGCTGCCGCGCCGCATCGGGGCCATCGGGGTCCACCCGTACTCCGGCGACGGCCAGGTCCTCTACCTGGGCGGGGTCACGCACGAAGAGACCATGCCCTCGGCGCTCTACGCCTCGTCCGACGGCGGCAAGACGTGGGACGCGGAGCGATTCTTTACGTCGCGAAACTACTGGTGTCACTCGATCGTGTTTCATCCCGCCGGCCTGGTGTTCGCCGCGCTGAATACCGGCGGCGCGCAGAACGGCATCTGGAGATTAACCGACGACGGGTGGGAACACCTGGAAATGGGGCTTCCGTCATCCGATCTTCTCGGCCGGATCAGCCTGGCAATCGCGCCCTCTCAACCCGACACGCTTTACGCCGTGGCGGCCGACTGGCGGGGCAAGAAGTTTGCCGGCATATTCCGCAGCCGGAACAAGGGCGAGCGCTGGGAGAAAATCGGCGAGGAACAATTCGCCTCCGAACACCAGTCGAGCTACAACAACACCATCGCGGTCCACCCCGAAGATCCGAATTTCGTCGTCTGGGGCGGAATCGATCTGTACCTCACGCGCGATGCCGGCAAGAAATGGGTGCGAGCCACCCAATGGGATGCCGATCGCGCGAATCCCAGCTACGCGCATTCCGATCATCACGCCCTGGCGATGCCGGCAGGCAACCTGATTTATACCGCCAGCGACGGCGGAGTGGCCGTGAGCGAGGACGGCGGCAAGTCCTGGACAGAGCGCAGCCGCGGGATGTCCACCACGATGTTCTACAGCGCCGACGTCGCCCCCACCAAAAGCAGTGTCTTTGGCGGCGGATGCCAGGACAACGGGACCCTTCTGGCGGGAATCGGCAGCCCGCAGGGCGACTTCCAGCAGGTACTGACGGGGGATGGCGGCTGGATGGTTTTCGATCCCGCCGACGAGACGCACGCCTTCGGCTCGTCGCAGAACATCCATATCTACCGCCACAGCCCAAGCGCGCACTGGGACATCGCGTCGTGGAAAGAAGTGCCGCTTCCGCCCAAGGAACTGACGGAGGACGAGCAGAGCCAGACATCGATTGCCGTGATGGCCATCGACCCGACTTCCACCGCGCGGGTCAAAACCATCTGGGTCGGGTCTAAGCGGTTGTGGCGGACCAGCAATTACGGCGGGACCTGGTATCCGGGCTCCCCATTCCTGGATGGAACGGTGATCACGGCCATCGAGATCGCCCCGGCCAACCCGGAAGTGCTGTTCGTGGGCACCACCAAGGGCTCTATTTACCGGAGCCGGGATGGTGGACAGGCCTGGTCGGGCAGCCTGTCCGGGCCCGAGATTCCGATGCGCCTGGTGTCCCAGATTCGGACGCATCCGAAGTCCGCCGAGAGGGTGGTGGCGACCGTGGCGGGGACCGGCGTCGTGTCGCGCCTCATTCCGCACTCGCGGCATTACGCCGCGGCGATGGCGGGCGAGGAGACCGCTGCGGGGATCGACCACGTGTTTTACTCCGAGGACGGCGGTTCCACCTGGCGCACCATCGATGGGCCGGACATGCCCGACGTGCCTTACCATGCCGCGGCGTTTGAGTCGCACTCGCCGTACCGTCTGTTCGTGGCTAACGACTGCGGTGTCTGGATGACCGAGGACCTTCGCCAGTGGGTGGACCTGTCGGCCACCCTGCCGGATGTCGTGGTGACCAGCCTGGTCTACCACTACGACGATCGGATCCTGACCGCCGCCACTTACGGACGGGGAATCTGGAGGCTGCATGTCCCCGTCACATCGCACGCAGAGCCGGGCCCAAAGGGCGCCCCGTAACGGAGCGATCCCTCGCTGCAACCCAATCGATGCCGTTCGGTGGAGTCTTTGACGCTTCTCCGAACATGTTTGTACATTCTCGTTGGTAATTTGAAAAATTCGTTGTAAGATGATGTGACTCCTCCTAGGGACAAACGAACTCGAGGACATTAAAACATGGCGACCAAGAAGAAGCCCGCAAAAAAAGCAGCGAAGAAGCCCGTAAAGACAGCCGCGAAGAAGGCCGCAAAGCCCGCGGCGAAGAAGGCGGCGAAGAAGCCAGCCCCCAAGAAGGCGGCGAAGAAGCCAGCCCCCAAGAAGAAGGTCGTGGTGACACCACCACCCACTCCGGTTCCGGGCACTTCCCCGATTATGCCCCCCGAGGCTGGGCCCAGCGCCTGACGGCACGCATGGTGCCGGTGGTAGTCTGACCGCCGGCACTACCACCAATGCGGATTGTGGTGCTGGTGGGGTTGCCTGGTTCCGGCAAGTCAACCTATCTGGAGCGGATGGGCGTGGCCGGGTTGTCTTCGGACACGATTCGCCGGCAGTTGGCGGACGATGAGACCGACCAGACTATCCATGCCCGGGTGTTCCAGACGTTGCGCCATCTGCTGCGTCAGCGCCTGAAAATTGGGCGGCCAGTGACCTATATCGATGCCACTAACCTCACCCCGCGAGAGCGCGCGCCGTACCTGGAAATCGGCAAATCCTACGGGTGCGAGGTCGAAGCGGTGTTCTTCGACCTTCCCCTGGAGGTGTGCCGCGAGCGCAACGCGCGCCGGCATCGCGTGGTGCCCGACGATGCCCTGACGAAGATGGCCCTGAAACTCGCGCCTCCGAGCCTGGCGGAGGGGTTTGTGCGCGTCACCGCGATTACGGAGCGGTAGTGGAGCAGGCGCTTCCGCCTGCCAACCCACGCTTGCGGGAAGACTTTTCCAAGCCATCTCCGGGGCGGCTTTTATCGCTAAAAGTGGCTTTTCTGTAGACGGCGGCGTGTAGCGGTGTCAAAATGGGCTTATGCAGGACAGTGTAGTCGCGATCGCCAGCGGCGATTTACGCCTTTCCGCCAACCAGAGATGCTGGCCGGCGCAGGCACGAGCCGAAGAGGCCGTCTTCAACGCCATCCGCCGCGAAGGGCGTGAGGTGAAACGGGGCCACGCCTGCCGCGCGGAGACGGGCCACGGATTCATCGATAGCCAGAAGTACGGCATGGAGGTATTCCGCCAGATCCCGCCGGGGGCTCCGCTGGTCGTGGTGGAGGCCGTCTGGCAGTACAGCCACCACGTGCTCCACGGGCTCTACACCCATCGCGGGCCAATCCTCACCATAGCCAACTGGAGCGGGGAATGGCCGGGCCTGGTGGGACTGCTGAATCTGAATGCCTCGCTGACCAAGGCCGGGGTGACCTACAGTTCACTGTGGAGCGAAGACTTCACCGACGAGCTCTTCCTCGGCGGGCTGCGCCGATGGCTGGCGGGCGAGGCCATCCAGCACGATCTCAGCCACGTGCATCCGCTGAAGGAATTCCGTCTGCCTGCGCGGGCCGAGGAGATCGGCGCGCGGCTGGCCCGGGAATTGCAACGCGACAAGGCCATCCTGGGCGTGTTCGACGAGGGCTGCATGGGGATGTACAACGCCATCATCCCCGACGAGCTGCTGCACCCGACCGGCGTCTTCAAGGAACGTCTGAGCCAGTCGGCGCTCTTCGCCGAGATGCAGCAAGTCGGCGACCAGGAGGCTCGGGCGGTGCGGCACTGGCTGGATCGCAAAGGCATGCGATTCCTCACGGGGCCGGATCCGGAGACCGACCTGACGGACGGGCAGATCCTCGATCAGTGCAAGATGTACATCGCGGCGCTGCGGATCGCGGACGATTTCGGCTGCGACACCATCGGCATTCAGTACCAGCAGGGACTGAAGGACCTGGCGCCGGCGTCGGACCTGGCGGAAGGGCTGCTGAACAACGTGGACCGCCCGCCGGTGACCGCGCGCGGCAACGGCCGGGTGCTCTACGACGGACGCGCCCTTCCGCACTTCAACGAAGTGGACGAGTGCGCCGGCCTGGATGCTCTGGTGACCAACCGGATCTGGACCGAGCTGGGACACGACCCGGAAACCACGCTGCATGACATTCGCTATGGCGAGCCGTTCCGGGTGAACGGGCACGAGGAGTTCGTGTGGGTGTTCGAGATCTCCGGCGCCGCGCCCCCCGCGCACTTCGTCGGAGGATACTCGGGGACGGTCAGCGAGCGGCAGCCGCCCATGTACTTTCGCCTGGGCGGTGGCGGCATGAAGGGCGTCAGCAAACCGGGGCACATCGTATGGAGCCGCATTTTCGTTGCCGGAGGCGGGCTCCACGCGGACATCGGACTGGCCCGGGCGGTGGAGCTTCCTCCGGAGGAAACTGAGCGGCGCTGGCGGATCACCACACCCCAGTGGCCCATCATGCACGCCGTGCTGGAGGGCGTCACCCGCGACCAGTTGATGGCGCGCCACAAATCGAACCACGTGCAGGTGGCCTACGCGCCGGATGCTCCGTCCGCGAACCTGGCGCTGGCGGCGAAGGCCGCCATGTTCCGCGAAATGGGACTCGACGTGGCCGTCTGCGGCGCCGTGGCGCTGTAAGAAGAGGCTGCGCTGGCACTGCGCGCCGTGCGCCGCGGAATGGTAAGCGGCTCTGTCTGTCCGGGTTACCGAGGTATGCTTGCCGGTGCGCCGCTGGCGAAAGGATCGACCGGCGCGGGCGGAAGACCCGGTTGCTGCCCTGGCACCTGCCCCGGCGTCTGCCCTGGCATCTGCCCTGGCATCGACCCCATTTGCGACGCCGGTGTTCCGGCGGCCCCGGTCAGCGGATTCGGCACTTGCTTCGCCTTCGCCGGGTCGAAGACGAATTCCCATTCCTTGTAATTCTTGCGGTCGTTGTAGACCATGATGCCTTCGGAGTCGGCGTTGCTGGCCACGCCGGCGATGCCTGCTCCCACGGCTCCCATCGCCGCGTTGCCGGTCGGCATTCCACCGGGCCGCGGAGAAGTTAGAATCTGCTGGATCATTTGGGACGCCGGATTCGCCGCATTCGCTCCCTGTTGCGGGTTGAGGCCAGGCTGCATGAAACCTGGCGGGGCGCCGTTGGCTCCGGGTGTAATCGGATAGGGGGAAACGCCGCCGGCCTGCGAGTTGACCGGGATTCCCGGCAGGCCCCCCGGATACTGGATGGGTTGCCCGGGATATTGCTGCTGGCCAGGATATTGCTGCTGCCCAGGATACTGCTGCTGGCCAGGATACTGCTGCTGGCCGGGATAGGGCTGCTGGCCGGGATAGGGCTGCGGATAGGCCCCTGGTTGCCCGGGCATGACCGGCACGCCAGGCGGAGGAACCATTCCCGGTGGATAGGGCTGCCCCGGTTGCACCGGCATCCCCGGATAGGGCTGCCCGGGATAACCCGGGTTCTGCGGATTATTCGGATTGTTCGGATCGCCCGGCTGGCCGCCGCCGTTGCCGCCCACCCCCGGTGCCATGCCGTCGCTGGCGCGCCTGCGCATGGCCAGGTTTTGAGCCGCCTGCCCGGGCGTCACGTCCGCCGCGGAGATGGGTATTTCGCCCACCAACTGGCTTTGGCTGGACGCATCGGCCTGCGGGCCCTTTGGCTTGTTTACCAGCGAATCGGTCAGGATGCCGTTGACGATGTGGATGAAGCGCCACTCCTGCTTCCCGGTCATCGGGTCGGTAAACCGCTTGCGAAGATAGCGCCGGTTGTTGAGGTTTTCCAGCTCCTCGATGCTCGCCGGCCACCGTTTGTTGGCCGCCAGGAACATCCGAATGGCCCGCTTATACTGCTCGCCGCGCTCGATGAGCAATTGCTCCTTCTGCCGCTGCGATTCAAAAGCCACGCGCGGAATCTCCATGTATAGCGAGATGGCGATCACCGCCGCAATCAGGAAGATCACCAGCAGCGCCGACCCGGACTCCTGCCGCCGTTTCGCGGAGCGTCTCATGAGCTGGGCGCCTCCTGTGTCAGCGGCACGCTCTGTTGCCGCTTCGATTCGGTGTCTTCCAGCAGCACCGAGCCCGCCGAGATGCGCACCAGCTTATAACGCCGCTTCAACGTCTCTCCCTCCGAGGCGATCAGGATGTCGTCGCCATCCAGAAAATAGGCGCTCTTCTTCCCATTATTGCGCACTGTCGAAAAGCCGTAGAACTTGAGGGTGATCGGCGGGGGCGGCGTCTCTGCCGGAGCCTGTGGCGCGGGAGGCTTCGGCGCCTCCAGTGGACCATAGGGTCTGATCTTCGGCTCGGGTCCCTTGGGCAGCTCCGCCACCTTCGGCGGCTCCCCGAACGCAAAGAGGTTGCGGGTGCCGCCGGACGGCTCGACGGCCGTCACCTTCGCCAGCAGGTCCGTCATCAGCGTCGGATCGATCTTCATGGGGTCGACGCGATCCTCCGGCCGCTTCGATCGCCACACCGGATGGAACTCGTCGCCCCGCCCGCGGTTGGCCGCGGCACGCTTCGCTGCCGTCTGTTCGGTGTAGGCCGGAACGGCCGGCGCCGGCACGCTCCCGCGCCCCGCCGTGTCCGATGGCACTCCCGGGGGCCCCGAGAAAAAGTTGCTGTAGACCATGTACAAGGCGGCCGATCCCAAGACAGCCAGCGCGATCTTGCTCTTCTGGTCCCTGGTCAGCTTCATAACGCGGCCCCCGAATCGTCGCGGACGAAGGTATCGATTCGTAAAGTCAAGTTGAGCGCCTTGTCGCCCTGTCCGGCCGCCTGCCCGGTCTGCGTCTGTGGCGCGGTCGCCACCATATTCTCGACGATCAGAAATCGCGGCGAGCGGTCCAGCAGGTTCACCAGCTTCGCCAGGCTGGCGTACGTACCCTCGAAGCCGGCCGAGATGGAGAGCATACTGATGGTGTCGCTGCCCTCCACCAATTCGAGGCTGTAAGATTCCTGGCCCGCCTTAATTCCGGCCTTGGTTGCCAGTTGGTTCACCTCTTCCAGAATGGTGGAAGCCATGGTGCGCCGGTCCTGCACGTATTTCGTCATGAACCGGTCGCCCTCGGTGCGCGCCGCCCGCACCTTCTCCACCAGCTTCTTGGTGGTGGCGAGGTTGGCTTCAGCCCGGGCCAGTTGCGAGCGCTGCATTTCCGTTTGCCGCCGCAAATCCTCCGCCGATCCGCCGAACGGTTTGAACGCGATCGCCGCGGCCACCAGGTTCGCCGCCAGCAACAGCCCGATGATGGCCCGCATGGCCACGCGCGGGTCCTTGACCGTCGCGCCCTTCCACGGGAGACTAAAGTTTCTGGGCATAGATCACACTCACGTGGTTGCGGTACATCGGCTCGGATTGGGTGGGCGGCTGGGAAGTATGGTCCAGCACGGAGCCGAACAGCGGCGACTGTTCCAACGCCTGCAGAAACTGGATCACCGGAGCCTGCTCCGCGCTTCCCACCGTCATGTCCAGCAGCACCTGGTTCGAGGCGTTTAACGTGGGATGAATCTGAAGGATCCGCACGTTGTACGGGAGCACCTTTTCCATGTCCGCGAGAATGCGCGTCCAACTGATGCCCTTGCGCAGGAGCAGCGAATTGATGAACACGCTGCGCTCCAGCACGTCGGCGTTGGCCGGCTGGCGCAGCAACGCATCCTGCTGCGACTGGGCGGCGGCCACCTTGCGGATTTGCGCATCGAGTTGGGCTACTTCGCGCCGGACGTCGAGGAGCTGCTTGCTGTCCGCCTTGGCCAGCGAAATCTGCACGCCCAGCGTTCCCACCAACATGAGGCTCACTGCAATGGACGCCACCAGCATGGCGCGGCCGCGCCGGAACGGCTGGCTTGCGAGATTGATCGGAATCTTCATCTCAATTGTCCGTCGCGCCTATCAGTTATTCTTAGCAATTGACCGCAAATACCCCAACAGTCCCGCGTTATTCTCTCCGCACGTTCCCAGGGGCGAGCGCAGCGGCTCCACTTCTACGCCCAGCTCCTCCCGGAACCTGAGCTCCGCTTCGCTCATCCGGGCGCCCATGCCGCACAGGATCAGCCGCTCGGCGCGTCCGCCCAGGTTGTCTTCCATGTACACGAAGGTGGGCAGCAGCACCGCCGCGATATCCTCCAGCTCGGGTGATGGCAGTTCCAGGCAGCGGACCAGTCTCAGTGTGCCCTTCTGCCTTACCACCAGCGTCAGAACGTTTCCCGTGAGCTTTGCCAGGACGTTCAGCCCCACGTCCGGCGCCAGCTCCAGTGCGGCTAACGACGAGGTGGTCACCAGCCCCGGAAGCATCCCTGCCGCGCGAAACGGCGCCTCGTACCGCGCGACAATCTCGAGCGGCGTTACCACCACCACCACTTCCACCCGCTTGTGGCCGGCCGCCTGGGGCCAATAACTGAGGGCCGCCGATTCCACGTCGAACGGAACGCTGCGCTTCAATCGAAAACGCACCAGGGCGGCCTGCTCCTTGGCATCCGAAGGGAAATTATCGAAATCCAAAACCGCCATGCGCACGCTGAAATCCGGCAGAATCAGGGTCACGTCCTTGCGTTTCCGTCCCGTCTGTGTGCCGGCCAGCGCCCGGACCGCCGCGGTGAGCTCGCCCGGATCCAAGACATTTTCCTTGAGCGGCGAGACCGAAAGCGTCCCGCTCTTCAGCGGCTGAAACTCCAACTCGGCCTTGGCGCCGATGCGCGCCGCGGCAATCCCCGCTTCCGAAATTTCGAACGCCATCCCCGGCGGCGGGTCCTGGAGCAGCGATTTGAAATGGTCTAGCAGCATAAAGGCATGGGGGCCGGGGGTCGGGGACCGGGGCCCAGAAAAGCAGGGGCCAGGGGCCAGGGGCCAGGGGCCGGGGAAGACCCGGAAGCCGTGTGCCGGGTTCGCCAAAGCGCGAACAGGCCAGGGGTCACGGGGAGCCGTGCGGTGTTTAGCGGAGCCCGTCGTGGTTTTCCCTGGCCCCCGGCCCCCGGCCCCTGGCCCCTGCTTTCCAGGCCCCTGCTTTTCCTATCCTTCAATGAACGTCACCTTATTAATCTCGCGCAGGGTGGTAATCCCGGAGCGCATCTTGGCCACCGCCGACTCCCGCAGGAAAGTCATGCCCTCATCCTTGGCCGCCCGCTTGATCTCGGAGGTCGGCCGCTTGTTCAGAATCATCTCGCGGATCTTATCCGTCAGATCCAGGAGCTCATGAATCGCCGACCGGCCGCGGAAACCCGTGCCGCCGCACTCGAAGCAGCCCGCGCCCTCCACGAACGGATGGTCCCGCCACTCATCCGGATTCAGCCCGCTCTCCACCAGCACCGCGTCCGGGTAATGCACCGGCCGCTTGCAGTGCTCGCAGGTCACGCGCACCAGCCGCTGCGCCAGAATGCAGTTCAACGCCGAAACGAAGTTATACGCCTCCACCCCCATGTTCAGGAACCGCCCCAGCACGTCGAGTACGTTGTTGGCGTGCACCGTGGTGAACACCAGGTGCCCGGTCAGCGCCGAGTTGATGGCGATCTGGGCCGTCTCCTGGTCGCGGATCTCGCCCACCATGATCTTGTCCGGATCGTGGCGCAGAATCGACCGCAGCCCGCGCGC
>Ga0209415_10006734_pt1 | contig 20307 bp, 11 predicted proteins | sample PeaSoiSIISIP2007_FD_187696 | JGI IMG/M metagenome (GOLD analysis project Ga0209415, IMG submission 187696) | Peat soil microbial communities from Weissenstadt, Germany - SII-SIP-2007 (SPAdes) (version 2) | ecosystem: Environmental > Terrestrial > Soil > Wetlands > Peat | place: Germany...
GGTCCCGCCGATGTTGACCGTAATCGAGGACCCCGAAAGTCCGGCCGTAGTCGGCAACGGCAGCGAGGCCACCGACAGGGTGGCTGGACCCAGATTGCTGCCATAGACGGCAAATAGCGACCCCTGCGCAATCGCATAATTCGGCACGCCCGGCGGAATATTGCTCGCCACATTCACGACGCCGGTGATCGAAGGAGTGTTGGCCGGCGGAGTGTAAGTGAGCTGCACGATGCTGCTCTGATAGGCGAACGTTCCCGTCGCACTGCCGAGGGTTCCGACTACCTGGGCAACCGAGCCGCCGGGAGCAGCGAAAGACGCCTGGTCGAATGCGCCACTGGTGGCGCTGAAATTCGTGGCCTGCATATCGATCAGGATCGAGCCTCCAGCAGTCAATTCACTCCCGTTGTAATGGAATGGCGTCGTGAAGACGATCGTCATATCGAATGGGCACGGACCGGGCTTGGCGCAGCCGGCGTCGCTCAAGGTGATGTTGCTGCCGGAGAACACCAGCGTTTTATCGGGCCCGACATTGTTTGCGAACGTCGAGCTCATCAGCGGGATTCCGTTGTTCGAATTCGGAAAATTCGGACTGGTGGACAGATACACGCTCAAGCTGGCGATGGTGATCTTGGTCGGGCCCGCGCCGGGCGCTGCCCGGAAGGAGAGACCGCCGATCGGACCCGCGTTCAAAGGAAGCTGGCCACTCCCAAGCACTTCCTGAATTTCAAGGGAAGTGGCCGTTGCAGGAAAGCTGCTCATGGCGTTTCCGGGTACATTTGCGTTTCCGTTAGGAACCACAATTGGGACTGGGGTCTGGGCCGCGAGTGTGCCCGCCGCCAGGGCAAAGCAAAGCAGTCGTGTCTTCGTGATGGTCATAACGTTTCCTTTTCGCAGGATTGATTCATACCTTCTCTGAACGAATTTCTACACACAAGATCCGCGGATCGAGAAGACTTACGCTAGGCTTGTCAAAAGCGGACAGCAGCCGGACCCGTGGTTCATTGACCAAGTCCGCCGGCAGCCAGGCTTTGGAATATTGAGCGGAGGTGCTTCCGCCCGCATTCGTCTTCCAGTCGGGTATGACCAAAGCGACACCGAAGGCCTGCGATAACCAGGCGATCGCCGCAATGTTGAACGATAGTTTCTTAATACCCGTCACGACGCCTGCACAAATCACGGTGGCGTTTCCCGAGTCCACACCCCGAGAAATCGAAAGTCCGTGTTTCGCCTCTCAGTTAAAGTGGCGTAAAGAGGCCGCAGACGACGCCACTCGTTTGGAGATTTTTTTCGATGCGGTTTAACGTCGGGTAGCTAGTGCGCGCCGAAGAGCCGCGGCCGCGGTTTCGTCCCCGATGTTCTGAGCGATGGCGACAGCCTTCTTCAGGTATCGCTCTACGGTTTTTCGATCGGTCGCGATTTCACCCAGCGCTCGATAGCAGTTCAGCAGTTGTTTCTCGGTCAGTTGATCCGATGCCTTGTCCATCGGCGCTAGAATCTCCGCCTGCCGGAGGTAAAACCGCCGGGCTTCGCTCATCCGGCTCTGTTTCCGCAACAGATTGCCCATTTGATACAAGCTATGGGCGTACATGCGGCGGTAGGCCGAGCTTGAAGCGTCGTCTTTCAACAGCCTTTCACTCAAGTCGAGGTCGCGAAGCGACGCGTGTTCAGCGCGGCCTAGATCCCCTAGGCGCTCCAGTACTTGACTCTCTTTCGAAAATGCCACTCCCAGTTCCATCCGAATCTGAGAATTGGCGGGGTCGGCCCGAAGGAGTGCTTCATCGATGGGTCTCGTCTGTTCGTACAACGCCAGCGCGGCCTCCAATTGCTTCTTGCCAGCTAGAGCATCACCGAGATTCCGATAGGCCAGCGCCAGATCTCGCCGGTAGTGTGCGTTCTTGTCGGGCACTACCGCCGCCACCAGATTTTCACATATGTTCACTTCTTCGCGGTGCAGCGCCACAGCCCCGTCCAAGGCGCCGGCGCGCAACAGGGCCTTCCCGGCTCGGGAATAGATAATCGAGAGATCATGTTTGGTATTTTCATCCATGCCGGCGCGCAGCATTGTGCGAGCCTCTTCCACTGCGCGCTCGCTCCATCGCACTCCTTCATCCAGGCGCCCAAGCTTTGCAAATTCGGTTCCAATGCGGCTTTCCACAACGATCTTCGGCTCAGACAGCCGCGGAGATTGCTTTTCCAGTATGTCCAGCGCGGTCCGATATTCGGTCAATGCGTCTTCATTCCGCTGATCTTCGGAAAGGACATCCCCCATCGATTGGTGCAGCGCTGCGATTCGGGTCCCCGCCTCCGCGGCTCTCGTTTTTTCGGCTGAAATCGAATTCCAAATGCGCAGCGCTTCCTGGTAGCTCCGCAAGGCCCCGGCACGATCCCCCAAATCGGCCATCATCGGATTCCCTTGAATGTCCCCGACGCGCTCGTACGCGGTTGCCAGTTCGCTCTGCAGCTGGACGTCGCCGTGCGCTTCCTCAGCCAACGCGCTGAGATAATCGAGAGCCTTACGGACCACCAACTGCCGCGCGCCCGTCGATCCTGCCAGCCCGGCGATGGCGTCGTCGAATTCGAAGAGAAACGAATTTGCGACCTTGCGTATTTCTGCGAACCTTCGTTCGGCCAGCACTCTTTGCGACTGAGCGATATGCGCTTGTGCGCGGGTCGCAATGAGACCGCCAGTTAACGAAAGGATAACCGCCGCGACTGCGGCGAACGTGAATCGATGGCGTCTCAGCATCTTCCCGGCACGGTATGCGAACGTGGTTCGCCGCGCGTGCACCGGCCTGCCATCCAGATGTCTCTCCAAATCCTCGCTGAGTTCCGCAGCCGACTGGTAACGGCGCTCCGGTTCCTTCCGGAGTGCCTTCATGATGATTGCATCGAGGTCGCCCGATAGCCGTTTTGCAAGCTTTTCGTCAGCCCCTGGATTCGATGCCGACTTCCGCACTGCCATGCTGGGGATTCGTGGATCCGTTTCGCAGATCGCCCGTTGCAGCTCAGTCCATCGGAGAGCGCCATACGGTTTGACGTCGGTCATCAACTCGTAAAGGATGACGCCGAGCGAATACACGTCGCTCGCCGTGGTGATCGGCTCGCCTCGGATCTGCTCCGGACTCCCATAAGCCGGCGTCACGGGGGCGTATCCCGACACGGTCAGATCAATGTCGTCAGACTTGGCTTCCTCGGGCATCAGTTTGGCGATGCCGAAGTCCAGGAGCTTCACCTTACCGTCCGAGGCCACCAAGATGTTTTGAGGCTTTAAGTCCCGGTGAAGGATCAGGTTTTGATGAGCGTACTGCACCGCCAGGCACACGCTTTGAAAGAGACGAATACGATCATTAACATCGAGACCACGATCCCGGCAGTGGACATCAATGGGAACTCCACCCTCCACGTACTCCATGACGAGATACGGCTGGCCCAGCTTGGTGGCCCCGGCATCATGCAAGGCAACGACGTTCGGATGATTCAGCTTGGCAAGAATCCGGCGCTCCAAGCCGAATCTCTGAATCAGCTTTTGAGATAAGAGACCGGGCCGAAGGAGTTTGATTGCAACTTGCCGGTCGAACTCCTGATCGTCGCGCATCGCCTCGTAGACGGCGCCCATACCCCCTTCTCCGATCATGCGCATGATGCGGTACGGACCGATGTGCTCGTCCACCAGGGTCAAGGCGTCGACACGGGGTGCCTGGGTGTCGTTCTGTAATGCGTCTTGTAATAGAAGAGCTTCCACTTCAGCTTGAAGTGAAGGGTCCTCGGAACTCGCCATCGCCAGGAATGCGCTACGCTCTTCTGTCTTCCGCTCCAGCGCCGCTTCGAAAGCCGCTGCAATCCGCTCCCACCGCTCCGGCGTCACCCAGGCCTCCTACCTTTGTCCCCGTCGTGAAATCAGGTTTCACCGATTATATTTCAAAACCGGTACAATCCAATAACTCATTACGGTTATGGCATCCTCCCAGGGCGAAGTCACGCAACTCCTGCATCGTCTTAATGCTGGCGACAAAAGCGCCACCGAACAGCTCATAAGAATCGTTTATGACGATCTTCGACGCATGGCTGCGGCCTGCATGCGCCGGGAACGCGTCGATCACACGCTACAACCGACCGCCTTGGTGCACGAAGCATGGCTGCGCCTGGTCGAGCAACGAGAGTGGAATCTGGAAAACCGGGCGCATTTCTTCGGAATGGCGGCACAGGTGATGCGTCGGATCTTAGTGGATCACGCGCGTGCAGCGAGCGCAGAAAAACGCGGCGGCGATCAAGTCATGGTCTCTCTCGAGAATGCCATAGTTGTGGCCGTTGCGCACCCGGCGCAACTCTTGGATGTCCATCGCGCCCTGGAACGCCTGGATAACCTGGATCAGCGCAGGGCGCGCATTGCCGAGATGCGCTTTTTTGGAGGGCTTTCGGTAGAAGAGATCGCGGAGATTAGCGGCGTGGCTCCACGGACGGTCGATCGCCAATGGCGAGCCGCCCGGGCTTGGTTAAGCCGTGAACTGCAACCAGCCCATCATCCGTAACGCTTGATCGTGGGGAAGCAGCGCCAACGGGAAACGGTCTGATGGGGTCCGTGGTTGGCCAGACGGCGATACCGACGGCCGTTACTTGAGAGTTTCAAATCTCTCCACCCATGCCACCGGGAGCGAGGCGGACGGCAAGCCACCTCACTGTTAATGAGGCAAGCGCCGGTTAACGGTGCGACGCGGTTCGACTCCGCGACTCTCGGCCAGAATGTGGGCATCAGGCGGACGTGGCGGGCCGCGCTGCGAGCGTGCGGGTTCCGAACAACAAGAAAATCGGCGTTTTCGACCCAACGGGAGGCTACCAGGAACGTCATATCTGTCGATGCGCCCATTTGAAAGCCTAGCCCAGGATGCAGGTTACGCAATTCGCATCCTGCGCCAAAACCCAGGATTCGCGTCCGTAGCGATTCTGTCGCTGGCGCTCGGAATCGGGGCCAATACCGCGATTTTCACGCTGATCGACACGGTCCTGTTGCGTTCACTGCCCGTCCGCGACCCCCAGCAGTTGGTCGCCTTCGCACTGAACCCCGATAAGCCTTCCGTCGGGTTTAGCAATCCCGACTATGAATACATCCGCGACCACAATCAGTCGTTCGCGGGAGTGCTCGCTTACGGCGGCGGAGGATCGGGCGTTGCGTTCGAAGTTCCCGATGAAGGCGGTCAGGCGAGCGCGCAATTAGTGTCGAACCTGATCGTCTCCGGCAATTATTTCGATCTGCTCGGCGTCACGCCCGCGGTCGGTCGCCTGTTCACGCCTGACGATAACAAGAAGGAAGATGCGCACCCGTGGGTCGTGCTCGACTACAGCTTTTGGCAGCGGCGCTTCGCAGGAAATTTCGGAGTCGTCGGCCGCCGGGTCACCCTGAACGGATCGCCGTTTACCGTCATCGGCGTGTCGCGCTCGGGTTTCACAGGAGCGTCGATCGGCACTCATCCCGACATGTATACGCCCATCATGATGTATCGCGAGATCCAACGTAGTGCCAGGGATTGGAACTCGCGCCACATGTGGTGGCTAACGATCATCGCTCGTCTCAAGCCCGGAGTTTCGATGCAGGCGGCTACGCCCGAGGTCGATCTGCTGTGGAAGCAGATCCTGGCGGGCGATCCCGAAGAGAAGCCAGAAGCCTATGACAAGGACTACGCGATTCGTAATCGCGGCACGCTGCTCGAAGCCAGCGGCGGTTATACGTATTTGCGTAATCAGCTTCAAAAGCCGCTGATGGTTCTGATGATCGTAGTCGCGCTGGTGCTGCTGATCGCGTGCGCCAACGTTGCGAATCTCCTGCTCGCCCGCGCCACGGTCCGCCAGCGCGAGATCGCGATCCGGCTCGCGGTCGGCGCGGGGCGCGCGCGGCTGATCTCCCAACTGGTGATCGAGACGCTGGTGATTGCCGTCCTCGGAGGGGTGGTTGGAATCGGAATCGCATGGTGGGGCGTGCGCGTGCTGCTGACGTTCTTCCCCAAGCGCTCGGTCCCGCTGCAATTTGATCTGACGCCGGATTGGCGTTTGCTCGCATTTTCCTTCGGAATGTGTCTCCTGGTTGGATTGCTGTGCGGGATTGCGCCGGCGATCCAAACCACGCACCCGAATCTCAGTTCAGCGCTCAAGAACGAGTCCACGGGCGCCGGACGGATCCGCTTCGATCTGCGCCGCGCGCTCGTGGTCCTTCAGGTGGCCATTTCTCTGCTGCTGCTGATCGGTGCGGGATTGTTCGTGCGCAGCCTGTCGAATCTAGAATCGCTCGATCCCGGTTTCCGGCGGGAAAGTGTTTTGCTTATCAGTACGAATCCCTCAGCGCTTGGTTACAAGTCCCAGCATACGCGCGACTATTACGAGCGCCTGATGGACCGTCTTCGCGCCGTGCAGGATGTGCGTGTCGCGTCGCTCGCCAACATCACGCCGCTCGGGGGATCTCGCTGGAACTCCGGCATTTCCGTCGAAGGATACACCCGCCCGGCCGACGAAAAGCCCTGGATCGACATGAACGCGGTCAGCACCGGCTACTTCGCTGCCTTGGGAATACCGATGCTATTGGGGCGCGATTTTCGCCCGGAGGATAATCCGGCGACTTCCCCCGACCCCAAGCCGCCGATGAAAGGCGCGCGTCCGGATGAAGAGCCTTTGCCTCCGCCCGCGCCCGTAGCCATCGTGAACGAGGCGTTTACCAGGAAATTCTTCCCCAATCAGAGCCCCTTGGGCCGCCACTTTACGCAAGGCGACAAGTTCGACATGGCGAAATCGTTCGAGATCGTCGGCGTGGTGAAGAACTCGAAGTATTTCGATATCCGCAAGGATGTGGATCCGATGATCTACGTTCCCGTGTGGCGTTTCAGCGCCCGCAGCGTGACCATCTGCATTCGGACCAATGGGAAACCGGAGCAGGTGATCAACGCGGTTCGCCATGAAATGGCGAACGTCGACGCAGCGGTTCCCGTGTTGCAAACCCAAACCTTCGAAGACCAGTTCGATAACACCATCGCGCAGGAGCGCACGGTCACGACTCTGTGCGGATTCTTCGGGAGCCTCGCGGTGTTGCTGGCCGCAGTGGGATTGTACGGAGTCATGGCGTATAATGTCACGCGGCGTTATCGCGAAATCGGGATTCGAATGGCGTTGGGAGCCGAGCCCACGACCGTGCTATGGCTGGTGCTGCGCGATACGGCATGGATGATCGGCATCGGAGCGCTGATCGGATTGCCTGTGGCGTTCGGGCTCACCCGTCTGGTCCAGAGTTTCCTCTATGGCCTGACGCCACAGGACCCGTTGAGCATCGCGCTCGCGACCGCGGGATTGATCATCGTCACCGGGATGGCAGGATATTTGCCCGCTCTGCGCGCGACCCACGTCGATCCGTTGATCGCGCTGCGGCACGAATAAACCCAAGCCGTCATCGATACGCCCGGTTTCGGAGTCACGGAGGCTGCTCGATTTGCAAACCGGAGCGGAATCGCGTTCCTCCGGTACTCATTGGCGGGCATCCACAGGCGAGCAACCCCTGCTCGCTCCAGGTCCGCTGATTAGTTCCGGTTCCTTGAGCGCGATTCCCATGTGGCGCCGTCGGTGCTCCCGGCCAGGCACCCGTGTCGTCAGGGAACATCGCAGGCCTGATCGGGTAAACCCCTAGTACTAAGGATTTTTCTTAGTCCATAGAACCAAAGTTTGCCTATACTATAAGGCGTTGGCTTTAGTGCTTCCTTAGCGAAAGTACTAGCTGTAGATGTCATTCTTTTTGGAGTGTGCAGGGACCTTATGAAACTTCGATCCATTTTGCTAGTTTGTGCTACAATTTGCACTGTATTTGTTTTGGCGGTGACGATCTGCGCCGTGTCCTATGGCTCTAATTCAAGCCTGTTCGTGCATGGACCTGTGGGTCCGCCGGACCCGGATAGTTCATTCTCGGCCCATGGACCGGTTGGTCCCCCGGACCCGGATAGCTCGTTCAGCGCTCATGGACCCGTCGGGCCCCCGGACCCCGATAGTTCGTTCTCGGCTCATGGACCGGTCGGGCCTCCCGACCCGGATAGCTCTTTTATGGCCCATGGACCGGTTGGTCCGCCGGACCCGGATAGCTCGTTCTCGGCGTAAGAATTGGTTTCTTGCCGTCACCGGGCTCTCACTCGAAAGCTCTAACCATGGAGCCCGGTGATGGAGTACGTATCTGATGTAGTCCAAGGGTTTAGCCTGGTTCTCCAGGTTCTGCTTCTTTCCTTCCTCCTTCTCCAAAACTACTATCGAAAATACATACTCCTGTTTGGGTATCGCCTTACGTACCTGGCGACTTCCATTCTTGAAGTGGCTCTGGTGCATCATTTCGGAACCAAGCTGAACTCGACCTACACATTCGTCTACTGGACCGACGAAGTCGCGCTGGATCTGCTACAGTTCCTGCTGGTGATCGCACTGACTTATCGAGCCATGGAAGGCAATCCTGCGCGTCCGGCGTTTGGGAGATTCTTTGGCGGGGTGGTCGTCCTAATGGTCTTGGTACCGTTTTTGATCTTCCACCGTCCGTTGTTCTCCAACCGCTGGTTTTATCAGACCAGCCAGTTGCTGAACTTCGGGGCTGGAGTGATGAATCTGGCGTTGTGGACGGCTTTGCTAGGTTCTAAGCGGCGCGATCCTCAGCTCCTGGTGGTGAGCGCCGGGTTGGGAGTGGCCGTGACGGCTAACGCGATTTCGTACGGTATTCGAGTATTGGGCGCCAGGGGTGTGCCGCATCGTTTTGCGGACGCCTTGAACACGGCAGCCGATCTGGGCAGCCTGGTGATCTGGTGCTGGGCGTTCCAGCCCAAAAAAAAAGAAAAACGGATCCAACCAGCGGCGACACCGGTGCACGGCGTGAATGATCTTTAGAGGCGCAACACGCCGCGATTTTTTGCGCCGCGGTGCGATGGCGGCCGCGGGGGTTTCCGCGATACGCGGGCAATCGCCGACGCCGCTTCAGGCGACCGGCCGGCATAAGAAGGTGATCGTGATTGGCGCCGGGCTCGCCGGGCTTTCCGCAGCCCTCGAACTGATCGAAGCCGGGCACCACGTCACCATTTTCGAAGCGCGGGAACGACCCGGCGGCCGTGTGTGGACGCTGCGCAATCCATTTTCAGAGGGGCTGTACGCCGAAGCCGGCGCCGAGAGCTTCGGTGATAATCATACTTACGTCCAGCATTGGGTAAAGCGGTTCGATTTACCCACCATGCCGACGTTCTCGACCGGCAATCTGCGAAGTCTTTACTACCTGAACGGCCAACGCTTCGTTCCTGGCAAGACGGCCAGTGAATGGCCGCTCAACCTGCCGGCGGCTGAGCTGAAAGTGAGCTGGCGCGGACTGGCGCGCAAGTACGTCGATCCCGCCGTGCACGATATCGGCGATCCGCTTTCACCGGGCTGGCCATCTCGCGAAGTCCTGGATAAATACGACAGTGTTTCCTTCGCCGAAATGCTCGCCAGGCGAGGCGCCTCGCCCGAAACCATCAATCTTCTCAGGGCCGGGTACAGCGATGTATGGGATAACGGGACTGGTCCCGATTCCGCGTTATGCTCCCTGCGCGACGAAGCTATCGGGCGCAATATGAAGGAGCAGATGCGTATCCAGGGCGGGAACGATCAATTGCCCAAGGCTTTCGCGCGAAAACTGGAAGCGAACATCCATTACAACTCGGCGCTGGTCTCGATCGAGCATAACTTCAAGGGCGTCACTGCGACGTTTGAGGAACACGGGCGCCGCAGCAAAATGTCCGCCGACTATCTGATTTGTGCCATCCCGTTCACAGTCCTGCGCTCTGTGCATATCGCGCCGTCCTTTTCCGCCGCGAAACAAGCAGCCATCCGCGATCTCAGTTACCAGTCCATCAGCCGCGTGTTCCTCGAGACCAAGACGCGCTACTGGAACGCCGAAGGGCTTTCGGGCTACGCCGTCACCGATCTGCCGGTGATGACCGTGTGGGACTGCTCGGCGGGAGAACCGAGTGAGCGCGCGATTCTGGAGTCGTACATGTCGGGCGAGCCGGCTCGCAAAATCGGAGCGCTGGCGGGCGCTGAGCGCGTGAAAGTGGCGCTCGAAAATGTGGAAAAATTATTTCCCGGCGTGCGCGAACAGTTCGAGCATGGCACTTCAGTGGCATGGGAAACCGAACCGTGGACTCGTGGCGGATTCGCGTGGTTCAAGCGGAATCAGATGGCGACTTTGCTACCGCACGTCGCGGGCCCCGAAGGCCGCGTTTTTTTTGCGGGCGAGCATACCTCGCCCTGGTTCGGATGGATGCAAGGCGCGCTCCAGTCCGGGAATCGCGTGGCGCAAGAAGTGAATCAGGCGTAAGATAGTTCTGACCAGCCGGAATCCAGGAGGAGAATATGTCATCCCCTTTTGATCGCCGCGATTTTCTGCGCCAGGCCGGCGCGGTCGGCGTCACGCTCAGTTCAGCGTTCGCGAAATCCTCCAGCCGCTCCGCGTCTTCGGGCCGCGTGCTCGGCGCAAATGACCGCATCAACATTGGCGTAATCGGCGCCGGCGGGCGCGGCTCCAGCGTGGGCAACCTGTGGGCGAAAATTGGGGCGGATAACAATTCCTGCCAGGTGGTCGCGGTGGCGGATTGTTATCAGAAACGCGTCAACAAAGCGAAAGAAGCGCTGAAATGCGACGGCTATCTCGATTATCGCGAGGTAATCAACCGGAAAGACGTCGACGCCGTGTATATCGCAACGCCGGATCATTGGCACGCGCGCATGGCGCTGGAGGCGATGGATCACGGCAAGGATGTGTACCTGGAGAAGCCCATGGTCCACACCATCGACGAAACCCGGCAGTTGATCGCGACGGTGAAAGAAACCGGCCGTGTGCTGCAGGTAGGTTCTCAAACTACGTCCGCGGATCAGTGGTGGAAGGCGAAAAAAGCCATCGCCGACGGAATGATCGGGAAGATGATCATGAGCCAGGGCTCTTATCATCGCAATTCGGTGGACGGCGAGTGGAATTACAAAATCGACGAAAAAGCCGGCCCCGATGCGACAGGAGAAGACTACATCGATTGGAAGATGTGGCTCGGATCCGCCCCGAAACGTTCCTGGGATTCCGACCGCTTCTTCCGTTTTCGCAAGTATTGGGATTATTCGGGCGGCATCGCGACAGACCTCTTCTATCACGTGGTGGCTCCGCTGAATATCTGCTGGGATAAGCCGCAGTTCCCCCATAAAGTGACGGCTTCGGGCGGGATTTACGGTGGTCCCGCGTTTGAGTTCAAGCGCGAAGTGCCGGATACGTTCCATCTGATGGCCGAGTATCCGGAAGGCCACTCGCTGGTGTTGAGCTCATCCATGGCGAACTCGCAGCACATTCCGGGATTGATTCGCGGCCACGAAGGCACCATCATCATGGTGGAGCACGGCCGTTTCGAAGGGCGGACGGACAACATTATCATCCGGCCCGAAGTGCACAATGTGCGCGAAAACGGACAGGTGACCGCGAAGCCGATCAATCCCGAATACAAGTTCAGTCTGGAGGAGCAGAAGATCGCCGTGGAGCAGTACGATCCTCTGGTCGCGCACATGAACAACTTCCTGGACTGCATGCGGACGCGGAAGAAGCCGCATCTGGATGTGGAAACCGGAGCCTGCGCGCAGGTGCTGATCACCGCGGCGGTCGAATCGTACCGGCAGGGCAAGGTCCTATACTTCGATGATAAGAAGTGGAAGCTCAGCGATAAGCCTGCCAAGTCCTGAAAATCCCTGCTGGCCACCGATGAAACGCAGATAGACGCTAGAGCTGTGTGCATTGGTGTTCTTCGGTGGCTAACCTAGAAACATGAAGCTTTCAGAGATCGCCGCTCGGCTCGCCTGTGAGCTGCGCGGGGATGGCTCGATTGAGATTACCGGGGCGGCTGGAATGGAACATGCCGGACCGCGCGAACTCACGTTTCTTGCGAATCCTAAGTATGCGCATAAGTTGAAGCATACGCGCGCCGGAGCGGTGATTCTAAAGGCTCCCGTCGCCGAGCACGGCGCGGCGCAGGTCATTTCCTCCAATCCTTACCTGGACTTCGCGCGAGCGCTCGAGTTGTTTTATCAACCGCCTCGGCCCAAACCGGGCATTCACCCGCTTGCGTCGATTTCCGCCAGCGCGCGCATCGGAGCGAATGCGTCCATCGGCCCATTTTCAGCCATCGGGGACAACGTTGTTATTGGAAACAATGCCGTGTTGCGTCCGCACGTGGTCGTCTATGAAGGCGCTATCATCGGTGACGATTTTTACGCGCACTCGCACGCCGTGGTGCGGGAGTTTTGCCGCATCGGCAATCGCGTTACGCTTCAGAATGGGGCCGTCATCGGCGGCGACGGATTCGGCTTCGCCAAGCGCGCCGATGGCCGCCATCACAAGATTGTCCAGAGCGGCGTTACCGTGATCGAAGACGATGTCGAGATTCAGACCCTTACGTCCGTCGACCGCCCGCATGTGGGCGAAACGCGCGTGAAGCGCGGCGCCAAGATCGATAGCCTGGTGCAGATCGGCCATACCTGCGTCGTGGGCGAAGACAATATCATCTGCGCGCAAACCGGACTCGCCGGATCAAGCGTGCTGGAAAAGAATGTTCTGCTTGCCGGGCAAGTGGGCGTTTCCGGGCACTTGACGATTCACGACAACGCGGTGATTTATGCGCAGAGCGGAATCGGTGGGGATGTAGAAGCGGGCGCGGTGATGAGCGGCTCTCCCGCGTTCGACGCTCGCGACTGGCTGCGCGCGATCACAGCGTTTCCGAAATTGCCGGAGATCCTGAAGACAATGCGACAATTGGAGAAACGTTTGTCAAAGCTTGAACATGAGTGAAAACGACGGAATTCCCGACCGCTCCGGACATCCGCTGCTGGCTTACCGGAATGAAAAATTCTTGGACACCCCGGAAGCTCGCTCGCTACGGATTTTAAGCGAGTATCTTTATCCGCTTAAACAATTTCGGCAGGAAAAAGTTCAAGATACGGTGGTGTTTTTTGGGTCCGCGCGCACGTTTGAATCGGGGCCGAACGGCCGCTATTACAACGAGGCGCGAGAACTGGCGCGGCGGGTGACGGAATGGTCGAACAACCTGACCAACTCGGCGCGCCGTTTCGTAATTTGCAGCGGCGGCGGACCGGGCATTATGGAAGCCGCCAATCGTGGCGCGCAGGACGCCGGCGGAAAGACCATCGGACTGAACATCGGCTTGCCGTTTGAGCAGCGCCCCAATCCATTCATTACGCCGGAGTTGTGCTTCGAGTTTCACTACTTCTTCATGCGCAAGTTCTGGTTCGCTTATCTGGCGAAGGCGCTGGTGGTGTTCCCCGGCGGATTCGGTACGCTGGATGAACTGACTGAGATCCTGACCCTGGTGCAAACCCAGAAGCTGCTGAAAAAGATGGTGGTGATTCTTTACGGATCCGAGTTCTGGAAGGAAATCCTGAACTTCGACGCGCTGGTGAAGCATGGAATGATTGCGGAATCCGATCTTGAATTGCTCAGTTTTGCCGACGATGTCGACTCCGCGTTTCGTCTGCTCGAGGCGGGACTGACGAAGTATTACATCGAGCAGGACAAAGACGCGCCGGCGATCGCGAAATCGAGAGTGTAGCCATCGTGCGCGCCCGCCTTCAAGCCCTCTCCGGACGGATCGGACGAGTGGGCATCGCATTCATCGTGCTGGCGGTGGCGTACGGGCTGGTGCGCGCATTTGCGCCGCGAAGCGGCTGGCTGCTGGTGATCGGGATCGCGCTAACCATCAGCGGCGTGTGGCTCGCGGCGCGGCTGCTGCGCAACGCCGCACTGTGGCGATTGCGGAATCGCCTGCTGGTCACTTATTTGTTCATCGCGGTGGTGCCGATTCTTTTGATCGTGGTGCTGGCCGTCGAGGGCGGCAAGTACATGGCTCAGCAGATCGCGATTTACCTGGTCAGCAGCGAACTGGACCGGCGCATCGACGGACTCGCCGACGCTGCGCAGAGCGTCGTCCGCACCGCCCCGGACTCGCGCCCCGCAGTCATCAGGGCGATGATTGATCTGTTTTACGAGGATCGCTATCCCGGCATTGAGATTCTGATGCGCGATGGGGACCGTGTCGTGCGGTATCCCCAGACATCGACCATTCCGGCGCCGCACGACGGGTGGTCCAACACGCGCGGCCCGCTGATGCGCGACAAACGGTTTTACGTGTGGAGCTATACGAAAACCGCCACCGGCGACATTACGATTACGGCTCCGCTGACGCGTGAATTTCTGGAAGCGTTGGTGCCGAACCTGGGGGTGGTCAACTTCGGCGAATCCTTCGACATTCAGGCGCGCTTCACCGGTCCGGCGGCTTCGGGACGCTTGCCTGCGGCTGTGAATCGCTTTGACGACGAGATCTTCTGGTTTGCCACGATTCCAACCGCCGATTGGGATCATCCGGGTAAGACGAATGCAGGATATCTGGGAGTCGACTCGCGCATTTCAGCCGTTCTGTTCGCGGTGTTCAACCGGAAGGCCGACGTCGCGCAGGACATTCTGGGATCCCTTCTGGTTGCGGGCCTGGTGTTGTTCGTCATTATCGAAATCATTTCCCTCATCATCGGCGTTACGATGACCCGCACCATTACGGGCGCGGTTCATCGCCTGTATCAGGGCACGCAGAAAATGATTGAAGGCGATTTCTCGCATCGGATTGAAGTCCGAGGGAACGATCAGCTTGCGGACCTGAGCCGGTCGTTCAACTCCATGACCGAGAATCTGGAACGGCTGCTGGTGGTGGCCAAAGAGAAGGAACGTCTGCAATCGGAGATCGAGATCGCCCGGGAGGTCCAGAGCCAGCTTTATCCGCGCGAGGTTCCGCATACCCCGACGCTGAAGCTGGCGGCGATCTGCCAGCCGGCGCGCATCGTTTCCGGAGATTATTACGACTACGAAAGCATCCGCGACACGCAAGTCGCGCTGGCGATCGGAGACGTAGCCGGAAAAGGAATTTCGGCGGCGCTGCTGATGGCGACCTTGCAGAGCTCGCTGCGCACGCAGTTGCAGAGCTGGCTGGAAGTGGCTGCCAGCGCGGGGAACGGTAGCATACCGATACCGGTTTCGACATCGCGCCTGGTCAGCCGGTTGAATAATCAGCTTCACGCCTATACTTCGCCGGAAAAATACGCGACGTTCCTGCTGGGCGTATACGACGAACCCACCGGCTCATTCAGCTACACCAACGCGGGTCACCTTCCGCCGATTCTGATTCGCAGCGGCGTGGCGGAGAGGCTGGACGTGAACGGAACGGTGGTCGGCGCGTTTCCGTTCTCTTCGTACGGCGAAAGTCGTGTGGAGATGAAGCCGGGCGACCTGCTGGTGTGCTTCACCGACGGGATCACTGAGCCGGAGAACGAATATGGTGAAATGTTCGGCGAAGACCGGCTGACCGATCTGATCGAGCGCAACGCGCATCGTTCCGAGGAGCAGATCATCGAAATCGTGCTGTCGAGCGTCCGCCAGTGGACCGCGTCGGAGGAGTTGCAGGACGATATGACGATTCTGATGGCCAAGCGCGTTTAGCGAGGTGGGACGGATCAGCCCTATTTTCGGCGAGTTTAATTCATAGGCCTTCGATGGATTTCCAGGCGGCCTGCCACGTGAAGCGTTCCAGATAGAGCGCCCTTCCTGCGTTTCCCAATCGCCGCCGCAAGTCTGGATCGGCGAGCAGCCAGTTGATGGCGGCGGCGAAGGCGTCCTCGGTTTCGGCGATCAGCAGGTGTTCACCCGATCGCGCGCCCAGGCCTTCCGCTCCGAGCGAAGTTGAGACTACGGCGCGCGCGGCGGCCCAGGCTTCCAGGATCTTGAACCGCGTTCCGCTTCCCGACAATAGCGGAACCACGCAAATTTTCGCTTCCGCAAGTGCAGCCACTGCATCGGTTACCGGTCCGGTCAGAGTAATGCGAGGATCGCCTGCCACTATCCTTTGCACGGCATGTGGATTACGACCGACCAGACGCCATTCGACCGAGGATTTGATGCGGGGCCAGATCTGGGACCGGAACCAGCGCACGGCCTCGATATTGGGATGATACTCGAGATTTCCGCTGAACGCGATGCAATCGCGCTCGGCGACGCTGGGGCGGTCGATCAGCGGCAACGCGTTCGGGTAGACGCGGATGTCCGGATGCTGAATGCGCGAGCGATCTTCCTCCGAGGGGACCAGAATCGTGTCGAATTCGGGCAGCCAGGTTCGCTCCAGTCGGCGGTAGGCGGCGGCGAAGCGCCGGTGCAGGACGGATTCGAAGCCGTGCGTGGCCTGGGCGTGGGTGCTCGCCAGCTCGCTTTCGATGTTGTGAAGATCCAGCACCAGGCGGTCGCAATGCGGCCGCAGGGACCGCGCATACGGAGCACACCAGAAATGCTCGATCACTCCGACGACGTAGCGGCGGTCGTTCAGAACGGGCATGAGCTGCGCTTCGAATCCAGCGAAGCGATCAAGCAGCGGAGGCGAGTTGCGCACGAATCGCCATCCGTTCCGCCACACGCGCGCCAGGATGTTTTTCGAATGAACGGGAAGCGTGAAGCGGGCGACTTCAACCGCGTAGCGTTGACGCAGATATTCGAGCAGAGACGCGGATCGCAGTCCGCCCCCACCCGCGCCGGGCTTCGGGTCTTCCGGAGTAAGAAAAAGGGCGCTACTTGCGGAAGATGCGCCGGGCTTCGGCATACACCTCCCAGGTTCGCTCCGCGGTGCGACGCCACGAAAATTCGTGCGACCGGGCGAGCGCGCGGTCGCGCAAACCGGCGAAATTCTGAGGGCAATCGTGGGCGAGGGCGAGGGCGTCTCCAAGAGAGCGCGTGTTGTTCGCGTCCACATGCACCGCCGCCCCGGCGCTGAGCTCGAGAATGGCCGGGTCGCGCGAAGTGATCACCAGGGCGCCGCACTGCATAGCTTCGAGCACCGGCAGACCGAAGCCCTCATACATCGACGGATACACGACCGCCAGCGCCGCCGAATAGAGCAACGGGAGATCCTCTTCGGCAACGGCGCCGAGAACCCGCAGGCCGGGCTCGGGAGACAAGGGCGGGAAATCGGCGCGGGTACGTCCGGCGAGCACCAGGTCCACTTGTCGAGTCTTGCGGACTTCGCGCCACGCTTCGATCAGGCGGATGACATTTTTTCGCGGTTCCAGAGTGCCGACGAACAGAAAATACGGCGTCTCGGACGGAGCGCACGGAACGGGTCGAAAATGTTCGGACGCGGCGAGCGGTATCGCCACCACCCGGTCCGCCTGGAGACGGAATCGTGCGATGGCGGCGCGGCGCACGGCCTCGCTGTGGGTGATGATCATAGTCGCCAGGCCGACCCGCAGCAAAAGCGGTGTGCGGCGGCGGATGCGGCCGGCATCGGGCTGCCACTGGGGATCGAGCCACGGAGAAAGATCGTGCAAAGTCATGACGCTGGGCCGCAGAGGAAGATAGGGGACCGAGAAATCGGTCCCATGAAATAGATCGACGCGGCGGCGTGTCATTTCCTGATGTAATCCCCAAAGCCACCATTTCCGGGCTGCCATGGATTGCGGACCGCTTCCCTGGAGCAGATTTCGGGGCGCGCGTGGCATCATGGAAAAAGGCTGATCCGAGAGCAGCCAGAACTCATCGTCGGGACGAGAGGCCGCCACGGCGAGCGCCAACTCAGCCGTGTAGCGCGCGACTCCTCCAGTCGATATTGTTAAGGGCGTGGCATCGAAGGCGATTATCACCGCGCTAGTGTAGGATAACATCGTGGGCGCCGAGAACCTGAAACCTCTGGATGAATTGAAGAACCTGGACCAGCAGGTCGACCTGGTGACCGATCTGGCTGCGTTGAAGCCGATTTTCCACCGCCTGGACGAGATCGCCAATCAGTATCCGGACGACTTCGAAGTGCAATTGGTTGTCGGCGATATCAAGCAACATTTAGTGAACCGGGGAAGTCGCCTGAAGGAGCAACCGGGCGGTGTCAAACCGGCGGCGGGCGTGCCTCCGCTGCCACCCACGGTGGCAGTTCCGCCGGCGATGCCAAGATCGGCGCCGCCACCTCCAGTTCCACCTACGATTCCGGCGCCGCGACCGCCTTCCGGGATCAGACCGCCTGAAGCCAGACCGCCCGAGGTGACTCCGCCGGTTCGGCTGATGTCGTCAGGGCAGTTCGCTAAGCCGGGCGATCCGGGAGGGCCGCCTCCGATTCCGCCGCTGGGCGCTCTGCCGCCGCGCGCTCCGCTTTCACCACAGGCTCCGACGGTGAAATTATCGAGCGGGGTTACATCACCGCCGGTCCAACCGCCGCCGGGGCAAGGTTTGCTGAACACAGGACAACAGGCGCCGGTTTTTGGAACCGGCGCGAACGTGCCGCCGCAGATGCCGCCAAGCGGAAAAGCCTATGCGCCACCCGTACAGCCCGGTCCGAAGGCGACGCCGAAGGCTCCGCCGAAAGTCCCCAGTGCTGCCGGCAGTTGGCAACGCCCGCTATTGATCGGCGGGCTGCTGGGGGCGTTAGTCGCGATCGTCATCATCGCGTTTCTGGTGAACCAGGCACGCAAGAAAAAGTCAGTGGTGGTCGCCACCACGATACAAGTGGACGTGACTACAACGCCGCCGAACGCCTCCATTCGGATCAACGGCGATGCGAAATGCACGTCTCCCTGCAAACTCGACCTGGAGCCGGGCACCTATCAGGTGATGGCATTTCTGGACGGGTACGATCCTGCTACGAACTCGGTTGCGGTGGTGCATGGGCAGCCGGCGTCCGTCGCGCTGACGCTGGCCGCGCAGCCGCAATCGGTGCGCATTCTCACCGATCTCGATCAGGGCAAGATCGTGCTTGACGATCAGCCGCCGGCCGATTTGCAGGAGGGGCAGTACATCATCGACAAAATTGCGCCGGGCCAGCACACGGTAAAGTTGACGGGAAGAGCGGGCGACGCGTCATTCTCCTTCGAGATCGCCGATGCCAAACCGCCGGCGATTACCGGCAACGTGACCACGCGCAATCTGATGGCGGTGCTGATTTCGAGTCTGGGGAGCCAGGCGCACGTGGTGACCAGCTCGGGCCCGATGAAGCTGACTGTGAATGGCCAGCCGGAAGGCGACGCCGGACCGGCGGGCGTCGATCTGAAGACCTTTACGCCCGGCGTGGACGAGTTGATCGTCGGTGAAGGGAAAGATCAGCGCAACATGAAGGAGAGTTTCGGTCCGGGGCCGATGCTGACGGCTTTCTTGAAGTCGGACCTGAATATCGGGACCCTAATTGTCTCCACGGGCGAAGATGACGTGCGCGTGTTCGTGAACGACAAGGAGTTTCGCAGGCACACGCAGCGCGGGCAAGTGCGGATTCCCGCGATCGGTTCGGTGACGGTTCGCGTCGCCAAGGACGGTTTTCAGAACGAGCCCGCGCAGACCGCCGAAGTGAAAAAAGGCGCCGAAGTGCGGATGGAGTTCAAGATGAAGCCGGCGGTAACGGTGCAGACCAGTTCGTTGCAAATCCACGGCGCGACGCCAGGAGCGGAAGTGTTTCTGGATCAGAACAGCATCGGAACGGTGGGCGCGGACGGGAATTTCGCTCGCAACAACGTCTCGCCGGGCGATCATGTGATCGATCTGAAGCGGGATCAGTTCACGCCGAAGCGAGTGCAGCGAAACTTCAAGGCCGGCCAGCCAGTGGTCTTGTCGGGAGCCGACGTAGTGCTGGCAGCAGTGCCGGTGAATACGAGCGGGACCATCCACCTTACCCGTTCGCCGGCCGACGCCGCAGTGACATATCATCGCGCGGACGAAACACAGACGCATGAAGTCCGCGGGAATCTGCTGGAACTGCCGGCCGGAAGCTACGTGTTCAATGGGAAGGCTCCGGGATACGCGGAAAAGACTGAGCGGGTACAGATTGCCGCGGGCGAGAACCGGACGGTGGAGATCACGCTCGCGCATGTCGCACCGGCTCCGGTGAAAACCGGCGACATTTCGGATTTCGAAGATCCCGACGCCTGGAAGAAAGAGGGCGACCTGTGGACCCATCGCGGAGGCGGGTTTGTTCCTTACAAGCTGGGGCCAAAGGGAACCTACACGTTCACGGTGGAGCTGGTTCACGGCGGCAATGTATTCAAAGGAGGCCGCATTCGGTGGTGCGTCCAGTACGTCGACGCCAAGAATTATTTGCTTTACGAGCTGGACCATAAGACTTTCTGGGCGGAAGTGATGGAAAAAGGCAAGAAGCTGGAGCGGGAGAAAACCCAGCACAAGCTCGAAAACCAAAAAGCCTTCACGATCCAAATCGAGGTGACCGGAGA
>Ga0209415_10006736_pt1 | contig 20305 bp, 15 predicted proteins | sample PeaSoiSIISIP2007_FD_187696 | JGI IMG/M metagenome (GOLD analysis project Ga0209415, IMG submission 187696) | Peat soil microbial communities from Weissenstadt, Germany - SII-SIP-2007 (SPAdes) (version 2) | ecosystem: Environmental > Terrestrial > Soil > Wetlands > Peat | place: Germany...
GAGCAGCAGATGCTGGCGCTGGCGCGCACGATGATGGGCGATCCGCAGCTTGCCATCATCGACGAGCCGACCGAGGGCCTGGCGCCGCTGATCGTCGAGCAGATCGCCCGCTTCCTGCAGGACCTGCGCGCCCGCCAGGTCGCGGTGCTGCTGGTCGAGCAGAAGCTGCAGATCGCCCTGCGGATCTCGCAGCGCATCTATGTTATGGGCCACGGACGCGTGGTGTTCGAGGGATCCCCCGCGGAGCTCAAGGCGCGCGACGATGTTCGTCGCGAATGGCTCGAGGTCTGAGACTCACCGCTGCGCGGCGCTCGGGCCCAGAATGCGCCCGAGCGCCACATCGAGGTTGGCCACCGTTCGATCGACGTCGTAGAGCTTGTCGAGTCCGAACAATCCTATGCGGAAGGTCTTGAAATCCGCCGGTTCGTCGCAGCGCAACGGCACGCCGGCTGCCGCCTGCAGCCCGGCGCCCAGAAAGGCCTTGCCGGTGTGCAAGCCGTCGTCGTCGGTGTAGCAGACGACGACCCCGGGCGCCTGGAAGCCGCTGGCCGCGACGCTGCGCAGACCCCTGTCGGCGAGCAGCGCCCGCACCCTTTGACCGAGCTCGAGCTGCGCTGCGCGAAGCTTCTCGAAGCCATACGCCCGAGTCTCGAGCATCGCGTCGCGCGTTCTTGCCAGCGCGTCCGTGGGCATGGTCGAGTGGTAGGCGTGGCCGCCGCCTTCATAGGCCTCCATGATCTGCAGCCACTTGCCCAGGTCGGCCGCGTAGCTCGTGCTGGCCGTGCCATCGATCGCGGCGCGCGCCCGCTCGCTGAGCATGACGAACGCGCTGCAGGGCGATCCGGTCCAGCCCTTTTGCGGGGCGCTCACCAGCACGTCGACTCCGGCATCCCGCATGTCGACCCAGATCGCCCCGGAGGCAATGCAGTCGAGCACGAACAGGCCGCCCACCTCGCGCACCGCCTGCGCCACGGTTCGAAGATAGCTTTCGGGCAAGATGATGCCGGCGGCCGTCTCGACGTGCGGCGCAAAGACCACCTCGGGGCGCTCTTTGCGAATTGCCGCGGCGACCTCCTGCGCCGCGGGCGGCTCGAACGGTGCCTGGCGGCCCGGCGCGACGGGCCGCGCCTGGAGCACGGTCTGCGCCGCAGGGATCTTGCCGGTCTCGAAGATCTGCGTCCAGCGATAGCTGAACCAGCCGTTGCGGATGACCAGCGTCCTGCGGTTGGTCGCGAACTGGCGCGCCACCGCTTCCATGCCGAAGGTGCCGCTGCCGGGCACGACGATCGCCGAGCGCGCGTGATAGACCTCCTTGAGAACCTCGGAGACGTCGCGCATCACGCGCTGGAATCGCTGCGACATGTGATTGAGCGCGCGGTCGGTGAAGACGACCGAGTACTCGAGCAGACCGTCGGGGTCGATCTCGGGCCGTAAGCTGGGCATGTTGGATCTCTTGGGGAAAAGGAAATTCGGGTTCGCGCAGGCTATCACGGACGCTCGCAGCGGCGCCGCGGCGAGCCGCTAGGCCGACGGCCTCGCGCGGGCGGCCAGGGCCCTTCGCCGCTTGGCCCGGACGCGGTCCTGCTTCACAGCGAGCGGGCCACCAGTTCCTTCATCACCTCGTTGGCGCCTCCGTAGATGCGCATTACGCGGGCGTCGACGAAACTGCGCGCGATGGGCATCTCGTTCATGTAGCCATAGCCGCCGTGCAGCTGCAGACATCGGTCGACCACGCGCCCCAGCTGGTCGGTGGCCCAGCACTTGGCCATGGAGGCTTCGGCGGCGCTGAGCCGGCCCGCGACATGCTCGACGACGCAATCGTCGACGAAGGCGCGCGTCACCCGGGCCACCGTCGCGCACTCGGCCAAGGTAAAGCGTGTGTTCTGCATCTCGAACAGGGGCTTGCCGAACGCCTGCCGCTGCTTGGTGTATTCGACGGTCTGCGCGACCGCCGTCTCCATCGAGGCGGTGGCCGAGACGGCGATCGCCAGCCGCTCCTGCGGCAGCTGCTGCATCAATTGCACGAAGCCCTGTCCCTCCTGCCCCAGCAGCTGAGAGGCCGGCACGCGCGCGTTGTCGAAGAACAGTTCCGCGGTGTCCGCCCCGGGCATGCCGATCTTGTCGAGCACACGCCCGCGCTCGAAGCCGGGCGTTGCCAGGGTCTCGACGACCAGCAGCGACACGCCCTTGGCGCCGGCGGCCGCGTCGGTCTTTACGACGACGATCACCAGCTCGGCCTGACTGCCGTTGGTGATGAAGGTCTTCGAGCCGCTGACCAGGTAGCTGTCGGCGTCGCGCACCGCACGGCAGCGGATTCCCTGCAGGTCGGAGCCCGCCGCCGGTTCGCTCATGGCGATGGCACCGACCAGTTCGCCCGAACACAGCCGGGGCAGCCAGCGCTGCTTCTGGGCCTGGCTGCCGTAGGCCAGCAGGTAGTGCGCCACGATGGTGCCGTGCACGACCTGGCCAAAACTCGAGCAGCCGATGGCCGCCAGTTCCTCGGCCACCACCGCTTCATGCGCGAAGGTGCCCCCGCCGCCGCCGTATTGTTCCGGAATGCTGGGGCAGAGCAGGCCGACCGCACCGGCCTTGCGCCAAAAGTCGCGGTCCACGTGATGCTGCGCGCGCCAGCGCGCATCCTGCGGCGCGATCTCGGCGGCGCCAAAGCGCCGCACCATGTCGCGAAACGCCGCGATCTCGTCGGTTTCCCAGGCCGTGATCCTGCGTCCGGCCATGGCCTATGCCACCCGCCCTGGGGACCAGTCGACCGGCAGCCTGGGCGGCGCAAACCGATCGCCGTGCGCCGCCGCCAGTTCCTTGCAGCGGGCGAGGAAACGGTTCAGGCCCATGCCGGCGATGTACTGGTAGGCGCCGCCGGTCCAGGCGGGGAAGCCGATGCCGTAGATGGAGCCGACGTTGACGTCATGGGCGGTTTGAATCACCCCCTCGCTCATGCAGCGCAGCGCTTCCAGGGCCTGGCGCATCAACAAGCGCTCGCTCAGCGCCGCGAGCTGCCACTCGATGCCCGGCTTCTCGAACTGTTGGAGGCCGGGCCACAGCGACTTGGGCGCCCCGTCGGGGTAATCGTAATAGCCGCCGCCGTGCACCCGGCCCAGGCGGCGATGCTGCTTGCAGAGCACCTCAATGAAGCGCTCGCCCTCGCTGCGGCCGTCGGGTTTTCCCTGCGCGGCCAGATCGGCGACGGTCTGCTCCATGATGGCAACGATGGTCGCCTGCGATATCTCGTCGGTCACCGCCAGCGGTCCCACCGGCATGCCCGCGGCGACGCCGGCGTGCTCGATCACCGCAGCCGGAATGCCCTCCTTGAGCATCTGCGCCCCTTCGGCGATATAGGTCGCGAAGGTACGGCTCGTGAAAAAGCCGCGCGAGTCGCGCACCACGATAGGCGTCTTGCCGATCTGCAGCACAAAATCGTAGGCGCGCGCCAGCGTCTCGGCGCTGGTCGTCTCGCCAGTGATGATTTCCACCAGTTCCATCTTGTCGGCCGGCGAAAAGAAGTGCAGGCCGACGAAACGCTCGGGCGCGGCCGCGGCCTTGGCCAGCCCCGTGATCGGCAGCGTCGAGGTATTGGTGGCAAAGATGCCGCCCGCGGCGAGCATGGGTTCGGCCTCGCGCGTGACCTGCGCCTTGAGCTCGCGATTTTCGAACACCGCCTCGATGATCAGATCGCAATCCCGCAGCTGCGCCGCGCTCGCGGCGGGCGTGATCAGCGCCAGCAGCTCGGTCTGCTCCTGGGCGCTCATCTTGTCTGCGGCGACGCGCTCGCCGGTGCGCGTGGCGGCGTACGCCTTGCCGGCCTGGGCCCGCTCCAGGCTCACGTCCTTGAGCATGCAGGCAACGCCGCGGCGCGCGGCGGCATACGCTATGCCCGCGCCCATCATGCCGGCGCCCAGCACCCCGACCTTGCCGGCCTTCCACTTGGGCGCGCCCCGGGGCCGGGAGACGCCGGCGCGCACCGCCGCGCGGTCGAAGAACAGGTGGATCAGGTTGCGCGCGACCGGACCGTCGGCCACCGTGGCAAGCGCACGCGACTCGAGCCGCAGCGCGGTATCGAAATCGACCTGCGCGCCCTCGACCATGCAGGCGAAGGCGGCTTCGGCTGCCGGGTACAGGCCGCGCGTCTTGGCGCGCAGCAGCGCCGGTGCGGCCATGAGCAACTGCGCGTTCTTGGGTTCGCCGGGTCCACCGCCCGGGATCTTGTAGCCGCGCGTGTCCCAGGCTTGAATGGCCGACGGGTGGGTGCCGATCCAGGCCAGCGCCGCGGCGCGCAGCGCCGCTGGCGCATCCGGGGTTTGCGGCACCAGCTCGTCGACCAGCCCGGCGGACTTGGCCTGGGCCGGGCTCAGGATCCTGCCCTCGACGATGTATGGCATGGCCACCTGCAGGCCGAGCAGGCGCACCATCTTGGTCACGCCGCCGGCGGCCGGGATCAGCCCCAGCGTAACCTCGGGGCAACCCAGTTGCACCCTGCGGTTGTCGATGACGACGCGGTGATGCGCCGCCAGCGCCACTTCGAAGCCCCCGCCCAGCGCACTGCCGGCAATGCAGGCGACCACCGGCCGGCCCAGCCGCTCCAGGCGCCGCAGCTGGCGCTTGATGTCCTCGACGCGCCGAAACCAGTTCTCGCGCCCCGCCGGCCATCGTTGCAGCACGCCCTTGAGGTCGGCGCCCGCAAAGAAACTCTCCTTGGCAGAAGCGAGGATGACGCCCTTGGTGGTACTGCTCTCGGCCTCCAGGCGATCAAGGCAGGCCGTCAGGTCGGCGAGCCAGGCCTCGCTCATGGTGTTGACCGGGGCAGCGGGGTCGTCGAAGGTCAGCGTCACGACCTGCGCGGCCGCGTCAATCTCATAGCGAAGTGTTCCCATGATGCTGCGCCTCAGATTCGCTCGATGATCGTCGCAATGCCCATGCCGCCGCCCACACAAAGCGTGACCAGGCCGTAGCGCTTGGCGCGCATCTCCAACTCGTCGAGCAGCGTGTTGATCAGCATCGCGCCGGTCGCGCCCAGCGGGTGGCCCAGCGCGATGGCGCCGCCGTTGACATTGACCTTGTCGTGCGCGACGCCGAGCTCCTTCATGAAGCGCATCGGCACGCTGGCAAAGGCCTCGTTGACCTCAAACAGATCGATCTGCTCGATGGCCAGCCCCGCGCGGGCCAGCGCCTTGCGCGCCGCGGGGACCGGGCCGGTGAGCATGATGGTCGGATCGGTGCCGACCAGCGCGGTGGCGACGATGCGCGCCCTTGGCGTCAAGCCAAGTTCCCGCCCTTTGCGCTCGCTGCCAACGAGCACCGCGGCCGCCCCGTCGACGATGCCCGAGGAATTGCCGGCAGTGTGGACATGGCGGATGCGCTCGACCTGCGGGTAGCGGCCGATGGCGATGGCGTCGAAGCCCATTTGCCCCGCCTGTTCGAAGGAAGGCTTGAGGCCGGCCAGTGCCTCGAGCGTGGTGTGCGCCTTGATGAACTCGTCGCGCGCCAGGATCACCAGGCCGTTGGCATCGCGTACGGCAACCACGCTCTTGTCGAAGCAGCCGCAATCGCGCGCGGCTGCGGCCCTTCGCTGCGAGGCCAAGGCATAGGCATCGAGCTCCGCACGGCTGACCCCGTCCAAGGTGGCGATGAGGTCGGCGCCGATGCCCTGCGGGACGAAGGCGGTTTGGAAACTCGTCTGCGGGTCCATCGCCCAGGCCCCGCCGTCGCTGCCCATGGGTACGCGGCTCATGCTCTCCACGCCGCCGGCCACGATCAGATCGTCCCAGCCCGAGCGCACGCGCTGCGCCGCCAGGTTCACGGCTTCCAGGCCGGAGGCGCAAAAGCGGTTGAGCTGCATGCCGCAGGCATTCCAGTGCCAGTTGGCCGCCAGCGCGGCGATCCTGGGCAAGCATGCGCCCTGATCGCCGATGGGCGTGACGATGCCCATCACCACGTCGTCGACCTGGGAAGTGTCGAGGTTGGTGCGCGTGCGCAGCGCCTCGAGTACGGTTGCGACCAGGGTGATGGGCTTGACCTCGTAGAGCGATCCGTCGGCCTTGCCCTTGCCGCGCGGCGTACGCACCGCGTCGTAAATCAATGCCTCGCTCATGGTCTGCTATCGCCCGGAGATTTGAATTGTTGCAGCAAAAACCGTCATATAGTCGACATGCGGTGCAGTCAGTCTATGCGTTGGGCTGCACGCCTCGCAAGCGAACTCGGCACAAAGACATGTCTGGAGACTGCCTTGGCAACCGTGCTCATTCCCATTCCCAGCCGCGATTTTGACCCAACCGAGGCCGCGGTGCCTTGGAAGATCCTCACCGAGGCCGGCCACGACGTGATCTTCGCCACGCCCGACGGCCAGCCCGGACGGGCCGATGAGCGCATGCTCACCGGCCGCGGCCTCGGAGTCCTGAAAGCAGTGCTGATTGCCGACGCCAACGGGCGCCGTGCCTACCAGGAGATGGCCGCGAGCCGCGCCTTCCAGCACCCCAGGCGCCACGTCGACCTGCGTATCGAGGACTTCGACGCACTGGTGCTTCCCGGCGGGCACGCCCCTGGCATGAGAGCGTACCTCGAATCGCCGGTGTTGCAGACGCTGGTCACGGCCGTGTTCGGCCAGGGCCGGCCGGTGGGTGCGATCTGCCATGGGGTACTGCTCGCGGCGCGCTCGCGCGCGGCCGATGGCCGCTCCGTCTTGTTCGGCCGGAAGACCACCGCGCTCACCCGGCAGCTGGAACTCACGGCGTGGGCCTTGACCGCCCTGTGGCTTGGCAGCTACTACCGCACGTATCCGACCCCGGTCCAGGACGAGGTGAGCCAAGCGCTGGCCAGTCCGAGCGATTTTCTCGCGGGCCCCATCGCCATCACGCGCGATGCGCCGGCCCGGCTTGGTCCGGGCTTCACGGTGCGCGATGGCCGGTATCTCTCGGCGCGCTGGCCCGGCGATGCGCATCGCTTTGCCAGCGAGTTCGCCGCCATGCTCGGCGCTCCCGCGCCCGGGCGGCCGCCAGGCGCCGCGCCGGCAGGTCAGCTACACTGAAACCAACCAACCAGGAAGCCCTTGCCATGGCCGACATCCTTGCCGATCGCATCTACGGCGCGACGACCGAATCGCGCGTTCTGAAGAGCACCTACACGCTCTTGTCTGGCACCTTGCTCTTCACCGCAGGGATAACCTGGGTGACCCAGGACGTACAGCTGTCCCCCTGGGTCTACTTGGGCAGCATCATCGGCAGCTTCGCCCTGCTGTTTGTCACCATGCGCCTGCGCAACTCGGCGCTCGGGCTGCTGGCCCTGTTCGGGTTTGCCGGCCTGCAGGGCCTGAGCCTGGGGCCGACGATCAGCTTATATCTGCACACGCCAAACGGTAGCGCGACGGTCGGGCAGGCCAGCGGCCTGACGGCGCTGGCCTTCGTTGCGCTGTCGGGGTACGTGCACGTAACGCGCAAGGATTTCAGCGCGTGGCGCGGGATGCTGTTCGTCGGCCTGGTCATCGTCGTGGTGGCCAGCCTGATCGGGATCTTCGTGCCGTCGCAGGCCTACCAGATGGCGCTGGCCGGGGTCAGCGCGCTGCTGTTCTGCGGCTACATCTTGTACGACACCTCCGACATCATTCACGGCGGCGAAACGAACTACATCATCGCCGCCATGCGGTTGTACCTGGACGTCCTGAACCTGTTCCTGAGCCTGCTGCGGCTGCTATCGCGGCGCGACTGAATCCGCGCGGCGCGCTTGCACGAGTTGCCACACCAAAAAAGCGACCACCAGGACATTGATCACCACGACCGCCGCGCTGGCGGCGCTCGGGTGGTAGAGCAGGTGTCGCAGCTCGAAGGGCACGTATAGCCCGCTGGAGAGCGCACCCAGCCACTCGCCCCAGCGGCGCTGATGCCAGAGCCCATAGGCCTCGCTAAAGCGTACCAGGACGTAGCCGGTCGCAAGCATCAGGAGCGAGCGCAGGTTGGTGTCCTGGAGCAGCGTCGCATCGCGCAAGATGATGGCCGGATAGTGATCGCCGGGATTTAGGCCGAAGTGGCCGATCAGCGCCACGGCGAGCTGATGCAGGTCGTGATGCAGCAGGCTGAGCAGCCCCAGGCTGGCGGCAAGCGCGGTGGCGCCCTTGAGGGCTTCAAACACGGCAATTGTGCGTAGCGCCCGGCGTCGTGCGACCGGGTGCGACCCGTGCATCGCGCGGGCGCTATCAGCAGCGGGCATGGGCGTGTTGGGCACGGACACCTTTTCTTGACTTCGCCATGGTTACCCGCTCGATCTCGCCCGCGCAATTTCCCAAAAAAAGACTCAGCCGGTAGCGGTGCCGGCCACGAGTCTCGTGCGCAGGCGGACAATCCGCCGCGCAGCATATTGGCAATAGCGCGGAGAATCGCTGCGCGATTGGACCAGACTTTCGGGCGCGTCGCCAGGGTCCGCACGGCGCCATTGCGCTCGCCGGGCGCCTGGGGATTAGCGGCTTGCGCGGATGCGTAAGATACGTGCGAAACCGGAGCGGTGAAAGATGAGACCCCTGTTGGTGGCTTCGCTGGCGTTTGCCTTGATCTTCGGCGGTGCGCTGCTCGGCACATTCCTCCACGCCAGACTGCCAGGGCATCATCTTGGCAGCGATACGAAGGACGTCGTGCGCCTGGGCGCGGGCCTGATCGCGACGATCGCCGCCCTCGTGCTGGGTTTGCTGATCGGCTCGGCCAATAGCACGTTCGGTTCGCAGAGCGGTCAGATCAAGCAGTTGACCGCAGACATCATTTTGCTCGACAACGTCCTGGTGCTGTACGGGCCCGAGACCGAGTCGGCCCGCACGATGCTTCGGCAGGGCATTGCCCCGTTGGCCGATCGGATCTGGCGCGAGAGCGGTTCGGGATCGGGGAATGCCATAACGTTCGAGGCAAGCGGCTTTGCCAGTTCTTTCGAAAGCGAGCTTCTGGGATTGTCCCCGCGCAATGAAACGCAGCGCCTGCTCAAGGCCAAGGCCCTGGACGCCAACGCCGATATGGCACGGACCCGCCTGCTGCTGTTCACCAACGCGGGGCAGACGCTGCCCATGCCTTTCCTGGTGGTGCTCGTATCCTGGCTCACCATCATTTTTGCGAGCTTTAGCCTTTTCGCGGAGAAGAACGCGCTCAGCATCGCCGCGCTGTGCATCTATGCGCTGTCGGCCTCGGCTTCGCTCTTTCTCATCCTCGAGCTGAGCCAACCCTTCATGGGTTTGATGCAGATACCCAGCGAACCGCTGCGCAACGCGCTCGCGCCCCTGGGCCCCTAGCGGTTCGCAGCTCTGGCAATTATTTCTTGCGGTCCCACATCGCGTCATCGCCCAGGATGCACACCGCGGGAATGACGTAGACAATAATGCCGAAGATGATATAGAGGGCGGTCGTGGTTTCTCCTTCGTGCAGTGTCGTGGCGGACCTTCGTTCCTGGTCACGCGGCCGGCGCTTTGCTGCCAGCGAACTGCTTCGATCCGGCCAAGAAGCACCGGCGCGCGACATGGCTGTGACCACGCATAGACCCGCGCGCACGCCGTCGCGGTTCCCCGCGGCAGATGTTCCTGGGCGAGCGGCGAGTAGGCGACGCGCTAGGCGTGCGCGCACCGTGCTCTTGACGGCCGGGGCCGGCCCGACCATCATCGCCCGCAGGCCTTTGGCTGAGGGCGGCGACCGACTCCAGGAGACCCAATGATCGACCCCCAGGCGCGTGCGCTGCTTGATCTGTTCGAAGAGCGCGGCTTGCCGCGCATCCACACCCTATCTCCCGAGCAGGCCCGCCAGTTCGCCCGCGATCGGCGGGCCCTCACGCAGCCCGCGCCGACGCCGGTCGGGGAGGTGCGGCAATTGCAGGCGCCTGGTCAAGCGGGGCCGATCGCCGTGCGCTTATACCGGCCACTGCTGGACACGGCGCAGGGCAGCGCGGTACTGCCGGTGCTGGTCTATTTCCATGGCGGTGGCTGGGTGATCTGCGATCTCGATACCCACGACACCTTGTGCCGCGAACTGGCAAACGCTTCGGGGTGTGCCGTGGTCGCGGTGGACTACCGGCTGGGGCCCGAGCACCGCTTCCCGGCCGCGGTGCAGGACTGCATTGCGGCCACACGCTGGGTGCAGCGCAACGCCGCGGCGTTGCAGCTCGACGCGACCCGCGTTGCCGTGGGCGGCGACAGTGCCGGCGGCAATCTCGCGGCCGTGGTGGCCATTGCTGCCCGGGACGCCGGCGAGCCGGCGCTGGCTTTTCAGCTGCTCATCTACCCGGCCACCGACATGCGGCGTTGCGCCCCCTCGCACACCACCAACGGCGAAGGTTATCTGCTCACGCGCGACACCATCAACTATTTTCACGACAACTACATTGACGACGCCGCGCACGACCTCGATTGGCGCGCATCGCCGCTGCTGCACCCGGACCTGTCGCGGCTGCCCCCGGCGCTGGTGCTGACCGCCGGCTTGGATCCGCTGCGCGACGAAGGGATGCAGTATGCCCAGCGCCTGAGCGAGGCGGGCAGCCCGGCCACCTTCATCAGCTTCGAGCGCCAGATCCACGGCTTTGTCATGATGGGCAAGGTGATCGACGAGGCCAACGCCGCGGTACGGCTGTGCGCGGCCGAACTGCGCCGGGCGCTCGCTGCCGGATCGCCGCCGCGGCCGGCGGGCAACTGATCGCGCTCGGGCGCAGCGTGGCCGGCGCTCGCCGGCCGACCGCCAGACAAAGCTACACTGGGCCCGAGCAGCACGGCTGCGCGCCCTGCGCGGATCCGTCCGGCAACATGATCGGGCCGGCTCGATCGCAAGGATGCACGGGGTAGACCGGGACTGGCCCTGCGGGTCCGATCGGTTTCGGTAGGATAGCGACCACAAGCAATCAGGAGGAGAACGCCAATGTCCAACAGCGCCACGCAATACCTGCTCGACGCTAAACGCATGCCCACCCACTGGTACAACATCGCTGCCGACCTGCCGGTGCCGGTGCCGCCCGTGCTGCACCCCGGAACCCTGCAGCCCGTTGGTCCGAGCGACCTGGCGCCGCTGTTCCCGATGGAGCTGATCCTGCAAGAGGTGTCGACCGAGCGCGAAATCGCGATTCCCGAGCCGGTGCGCGAGGTGTTTCGCCTGTGGCGGCCCTCGCCGCTGTTCCGCGCCCACCGGCTGGAGAAGGCGCTGGGTACCCCGGCAAGGATTTACTATAAGTACGAGGGAGTCTCGCCGGCCGGCAGCCACAAGCCCAACACCGCCGTGCCGCAGGCCTGGTACAACGCGCAGGCCGGTATCAAGAAACTCACGACGGAAACCGGTGCCGGGCAATGGGGATCGGCGCTGGCCTTCGCGGGTTCGCTGTTTGGCATCGACGTCACGGTCTTCCAGGTGCGGGTCTCCTACGACCAGAAGCCCTATCGCCGCGCACTGATGGAGACCTACGGCGCGCGCTGCATCGCCAGCCCCTCCATGGAAACCCACGCCGGCCGCGCGGCCCTGGAAAAGCGCCCCGAACACCCCGGCTCGCTGGGCCTGGCCATCAGCGAAGCGGTCGAGATCGCCGCCACCCACGACGACACCAAGTATGCCCTGGGCTCGGTGCTCAACCACGTTCTGCTGCACCAGACCATCATCGGCCAGGAGGCGATGCTGCAAATGGAGATGGCCGGCGACGATCCTGACGTGATCGTCGGCTGCACGGGCGGAGGCAGCAATTTTTCCGGCATCGCATTTCCGTTCATCGGCCAGCAGCTGCGCGGCGGCAAGAAGCGCCGCATCGTTGCGGTGGAACCGGCAGCGTGTCCGTCGCTCACGCGCGGCAAATACGCCTACGATTTTGGCGACACCGCGCACTTGACGCCGCTGGCCAAGATGCACACGCTGGGCAGCACCTTCACGCCGCCGGGTTTCCACGCGGGCGGGCTGCGCTACCACGGCATGGCACCGCTGGTGAGCCACCTCAAGCAACTCAATGTGCTCGAGGCGGTTGCCTACGACCAGATCGCCTGCTTCGACGCCGGCGTGCTGTTCGCGCGCTCCGAGGGCATCGTTCCGGCACCCGAGGCCAACCATGCCGTCAAGGGCGCCATCGTCGAGGCCATGCGCTGCAAGAAGGAGGGCCGGAAAGAGGTGATCCTGTTCAACCTCTGCGGTCACGGGCACTTCGACATGAGCGCCTACAGCAGCTACTTTGCCGGCAAGCTCACGGACCAGTCCTACGACGAGGCCGAGCTGGCAATGGCGCTGGCCGGACTGCCCTCCGTGCCGGCGTGAGCGCGCGCGCTGGGCCGGCGGCGGTGGCATCGGATGATGCCGCTGCCGCGTTCTCTTGGCGATCGGCCTAACGCCGCGGGTCGAGCACCATGCGTCCGTGGATCGCACCACGGCGCATGGCATCGAGGACGTCGTTGACCCTCGAAAGGGGGCTGACCTCGACGCGGCAGCGCACCAGGCCCTTGGCCGCCAGCTCGAGCACCGCGCGAAGATCCTCACGAGTGCCGACCGCCGAGCCGACGATGTGCGCTTCGGCGCTGACCAGCGCAAGGGCGTGGAACTTCAGCGGCTCGGTCGGCAGGCCGACCACGCACAAGGTTCCGTTGGGCCGCAGAACCTTGACGGCGGCTTCATAAGCCGCGTTGGCGGCCGAGGTGACCACGGCCGCATGTACGCCGCCGCGCTTGCGCAGCGATTTGAGCGCTTCCGGGTCGGCCGCGTTCCAGGCATGGCTGGCTCCGAGTTCGCGGGCCAAGGCGAGCTTGTCCTCGCTCAGGTCCAGTGCCAGCACTTCGGCGCCCATCGCCCGGGCCAGCTGCACGGCCAGGTGCCCGAGTCCACCGATGCCAAATACCGCGACCCGCTGCCCGGCAACGACGTTCGCCTTTCTCAGGGCGCGATAGCTTGTCACCCCGGCGCACAGCAGCGGGGCGGCCTCCTCGTCGCGCAAGCCATCGGGAATGCGCACGACGTAGCGCGCGTTGGCGCACATGAACTGGGCATAGCCGCCGTCCACCGTCATGCCGGTTACCGCCGCGCTCTGCCGGCAGAGGTTTTCGTTGCCCTCCAGGCATTGCTCGCAGCCGCCGCAGGCGCGATAGAGCCAAGGGACGCCGATGCGGTCGCCGGCACGAAGGTCTGTGACGCCAGCGCCGCAACGCACGACCCTGCCCACGACCTCGTGGCCGGGTATTACCCGCTGCTTGGTGAGGGCCCGAAAGCCCGGCAGGTCGCCGTCGGCAATGTGCAGATCAGAGTGGCAGACGCCGCATGCCAGTACCTCGATCAGCACCTCGTCGACCAGCGGTTCGGGAACGGACACGTTCTCCAGCAGCAGCGGCCTTCCATATTCGGCCAGCACGGCAGCTTGCATCGACTCGACCCTCCCTCTCCTGGGCGATTCTAGCAACGCCAATCCTGCGGGCGGCTTCTCGCCCGGCCGAACATTACCCACCCCGGGTGCGGGGCCGGCGGGGAAACGGTACATTGGCGACTGCGGGACCGCGGAATGGAGTTCCATTTTGAACGTCAAGTTGGCCAGGGCGGTTCGATCGGTACCGGCGCCGGCGCCCGCGAAGGCGATCCGGCTGGCTCGTCCGGGTGCTGCCCGGTCCGGCCTGCCGCGCAAGGCCAAGCAAGACCGCCATTTCGTCACGGCGCTGGCGCGCGGCCTCGAAGTGCTGGCGTGCTTTCGCACCGGCGAGAGCGCGATCAGCAACCAGGAACTGGCGCAGCGCTGCCAGCTGCCCAAGTCCACCGTGTCGCGTCTGACGCTGACGCTCACCAAGCTGGGCTACCTGATACACGTCCAGGAGAGCGGCCGCTACCGCCTGGGCACTGCCTGCCTTGCCCTGGGCAGCGCCATGCTGACCCGCCTGGACGTGCGCAAGATTGCTCGGCCGATGATGCTGGAGCTGGCCAACTTCTCCAACGCGACGGTCGCGCTTGGGGTGCGCGACAAGCTGTCGATGATCTATGTGGAGAACTGCCGCAGCGCGGCCGCGCTGGCGCTGACGCTGGACGTGGGCTCGCGCATTCCGGTCGTAAGCTCGGCGATCGGCCGTGCCTGGCTGGCGGCGGTCAGCGACCGCGAACGCCGTGCGTTCCTGGAGCAGGTGCGGGAGATCGACGACGTTTCCTGGCCAGCGATCCTGCGTGGCATCGAGTTGGCCCTGGAGGACTACCACACGCTTGGCGTGACCTGCTCCTTCGGCGACTGGCAAAAGGACGTCAACGGGATCGCGCGCGCGTTCGATCCGGGCAACGGCTTGCCGATCATGGCCATCAATGTCGGCGGGCCGTCGTTCAAGCTGTCGCCAGAGTTCCTGCTCCAGGTGGTACGGCCGCGCCTGATCGACCTGGTGACGCGGCTCGAGAGCGCGCTTCCGCGGTGAGGGCGCGGCAATGCCGCCGCCCGTGCGCGGCGTTCAGAACCAGTTCGGCGCCATGGTGAGCGTCGTGTCGTCGCGCTCGCGCAGCAAGCGGAGCTGGGCTTCGGCGCGCGGCAGCTCCCAGCGGTAGAACCAGCGGCACGCTTGCAACTTTCCTTGGTAGAAGCCGGCCTCGTCGTCGCTGCTGGCCCGCGGCAGCGCGCGGGCGGCGGCGACGGCCTGGCGCAGCCAGGTCCACGCCAGCACGGTGTGTCCGAATGCGTCCAGGAAGGCACTGGCATTGGCTAGCCCGGCCTGTGCATCGCTTGCGAGCAGCGGGCGCAGCTCGTTCACGGTGCCGGTGACGCTATCCCAGGCCCGCGTCAGCGCCGGCAGGTACTCGCGCAAGCGGTCGTGTTCCCTTGCCTGGGCGAGCGTGGCGTCGATCTCGCGCCCGAGCCGCACGAGCGCTGCGCCCTCGTTGATCAGCACCTTGCGGCCCAGCAGATCCATCGCCTGAATCCCGTGCGTGCCCTCGTGGATCATGTTCAGCCGGTTGTCGCGCCAGTACTGCTCGACTGGGAAATCGCGGGTGTAGCCGTACCCTCCGTGGATCTGAATGGCCAGGCTATTGGCTTCCAGGCAATACTGCGACGGCCACGACTTGACGACCGGGGTGAGCAGCTCGAGTAGCATCTTCGCCTCGGCACGGGCCTCGGGGCTCTCGCCGGTGTGCTGCTCGTCGACCAGGCGCGCCGCATACAGGCCCAGGGCAAAGGCGCCCTCGACGTAGGCCTTCTGGGCGAGCAGCATTCGCCGCACATCGGCGTGTTCGATCAGCGGCAGCTGCGGCTCGTGCGGATTCTTGTTGCCGGGCCTTCGTCCCTGCGACCGCTCGCGCGCATAGCGCAATGCGGCGAGGTAGCCGCGGTAGCCGAGCATCACGGCACCCATGCCGACGCTGATGCGCGCTTCGTTCATCATGTGGAACATGCAGGCCAGGCCCTCGTTGGGCCGGCCTACCAGCTCGCCGATGCAGCGCCCATTCTCGCCGAAGGAGAGCATCGTCGAGGTCGTCCCGCGCCAGCCGCACTTGTGGATGAGGCCGACCAGCGCCACGTCGTTGCGCTCGCCCACCTGACCCTTGTCATCGACGTGAAACTTGGGCACCGTGAACAGCGACAGGCCCTTGACGCCCGCCGGCGCGTCGGCAATGCGCGCCAGCACCAAGTGGACGATGTTTTCCGCCAACTCGTGGTCGCCCCCGGAGATGAAGATCTTCTGGCCCTTGAGCAAATAGCGGCCGTCGGGCAGGGGAGACGCGCTCGCGTGCAGGTCGGAGAGGCTCGAGCCGGCCTGCGGCTCGGTCAGCACCATCGTGCCGAAGAAGCGTCCCGCCCGCAGCCCGGGCAGATACCTGCTGCGCTGGCTCTGGCTGCCGAAGCGCTCGATGACGTTTGCATTGGAGGCCGTCAGGCCAACATAGGATGTGGTCGCGATGTTGGCGCTTTGAAACAGCGACCAGCAGGCCTCGCCCACCAGCTCGGGCAGCTGCATGCCGCCGCACTCGTAGTCGGCCGTCGCCGATTGCAGACCGGCGGCGCAAAACGCCCGCACGGCCTCCTGCGCGTCGCCCACGATCTGCACCCGACCGTCCACCAGATGCGGCTCGTTTTCGTCCGCGAGGCGGTTGTGCGGCGCGAACTTCTCACTGGCGATCTGCAGCGCGGTGTCGAGCGCCGCGTCGAAGGTCTCGCGGCTGTGGTCGGCGTAGCGCGGCCGGCGGGTCAAGGCCTGGGCGTCGAGCACTTCATAGAGCTGAAAGGACAGATCGCGCAGGCAAATGAGCTCGGCAGTGGCGGCAGTGGACATGGCGATGCATCGCTCCCGGTAGTGGCCCCGTCAGGGCGGCAGGTCGAACCGATCCGCGCGGGATGCGCCAGCGCCGCCTGGTGGAGCCGCCTCTTGCGTCGCCGCCGAGGACCCGCGCGCGTTCGCTTTACACCTCGCGCACGCTTATCTATTATCCCCGTAATGCAGAATGCGCGCCTGCAGTGCAGAACTGCCTTGCTGCGGCTTCCCTCCTTGTGTCCCACGTCTTAGCTCAGGACCGACGCTCATGGACAACCTTTCGTACAGCGTGCATGGGAACGTCGCCGTGCTCTCGCTCGACAATCCGCCGGTCAACGGCCTGGGCTACCGCCTGCGCTGCGAACTGCTGGCGGCATTTGATCGGGCGGTGGCCGACCCGCAGGTGCGTGCACTGGTGCTCTTTGGCGGAGACAAGGTCTTTTCGGGCGGCGCCGACGTGCGCGAGTTCGGCACGACCAAGTCCTACCAGGAGCCCAACCTGCTGAGCCTCATCAGCGCGTTCGACGCCTCGCCCAAACCGCTGGTGGCTGCCATCGCCGGCAACTGCCTGGGCGGCGGGCTCGAGCTCGCGCTTGCCTGCCACTGGCGGGTCGCCAAGGCCGACGCCTCGCTCGGCCTGCCGGAAGTCAAGCTCGGCCTGCTGCCGGGCGCCGGCGGCACGCAGCGCCTGCCGCGCGCCACCGACCTGGAAACCGCGATCAACATGATCGTCTCGGGCGAGGCGCGGCGCGCTTCAACCTTTGCGGGTACCGCGCTGGTCGACGCGGTGGTGGACGGCGAGCTGCTGCCCGCGGCGCTGGCCTTTGCCGAAAAGGTGGCCGCCGAGGCGCGGCCGCTGCGCCGGCTGCGCGACCGGACGGTCATCGAACCGCAGGCCGAAGCGCTGCTGCAATTTGCGCGCAACAGCGTGCGCGCCGCCGCCAAGAGCCTGCCGGCGCCGCTGCAGTGCGTCGAGGCCGTGGCTGCCGCGGCGAGCCAGCCTTTCGACGAAGGGATGAAACTCGAGCGCGCGGCGTTCCTGCAGCTGATGAACACGCCCGAATCGCGCGCACTGCGCCACGTGTTCGCCGCCGAGCGCCTGGCCAGCAAGGTCGAGGGTCTGCCGGCCGACACGCCGCTGCGCGAGGTGCGCAAGGTCGGCGTCGTCGGCGCCGGAACCATGGGCGGGGGCATCACCATGGCCTTCGTCAACGCCGGGTTTGCCGTGGTGCTGCTCGAGGCCAACCAGGCGGCACTCGACAAGGGCCTGGCGACGATCGGCCGCAACTACGCCAGTTCGCTCTCCAAGGGCAAGATCTCGCAGCAGCAGCTCGACCAGCGTCTGGCGCTGATCCGGCCGACCCTGCGCTACGAGGACTTTGGCGACGTCGACCTGGTCATTGAAGCGGTATTCGAGGACCTGGAGGCCAAGAAGACGGTGTTCGAGACGCTCGACAAGGTGGTCCGGGCCGGTGCCATCCTGGCGTCGAACACCTCGACGCTCGACCTCAACCGCATCGCGGCCTTCACCAAGCGGCCCCGGGACGTGATCGGCCTGCACTTCTTCAGCCCGGCCAACGTGATGCGCCTGCTCGAAGTGGTGCGCGGCGACAAGACGGCGCCCGAAGTGCTTGCCACCGCGATGCAGCTCGCCAAGCGGATCAAGAAGGTGGCGGTGGTCTCGGGGGTGTGCGACGGCTTCATCGGCAATCGCATGCTGGCGCGCTACGGCGCGGCGGCCAACGATCTGCTGAACCTGGGTGCGACGCCCCAGCAGGTCGACCGTGCGCTCGAGCGCTTCGGCATGGCGATGGGGATCTTCCGCGTCGGCGATCTGGCGGGTTTGGACATCGGCTGGGCCATTCGCAAGCGCCGCGGCGCCGAGCACCCGCAAGAGGATCTGTCGAGCGTGGGCGATCGCATCTGCGAGGCCGGGCGTTTTGGCCAGAAGACCGGTGCGGGCTGGTACCGCTACGAGCCGGGCCGCCGCGATCCGCTGCCCGACCCTGTGGTCGAGCAGATCATCGAGCAGTGGCGCAAGGAGCGGGGCTACACGCCGCGCAAGGTGAGCGACCAGGAAATTGTCGAGCGCTGCATCTACGCGCTGGTCAACGAGGGCTCCCAGATCCTGGAGGAGCGTATCGCGCAGCGTGCCTCCGATATCGACATCGTGTATCTGAACGGCTACGGCTTCCCCGCTCACCGTGGCGGCCCGATGCGCTACGCCGACGAGGTCGGGCTACCCAACGTCGTGCGCGCGCTGCGCCGGATTGCCGCCGAGTCGCCCGCCGACGCCGCCCACTGGACGCCGGTGCCGCTGCTGCTGCGCCTGGCCGAAGAGGGCAAGACCTTCAGCTGATAGCCAAGCCGCGCGCGGCAGGCAACAGGAGCAATTCCCATGATCGAAGCCGTCATCGTCTCCACCGCGCGCACCGGCCTGGCCAAGAGCTGGAGGGGCGCCTTCAACATGACCTACGGCGCCACCCTGGGTGCCCACGCGGTGCAGCACGCCGTGGCGCGCGCCGGCGTCGATCCGGCGGAGATCGAGGATGTCCTCATGGGCGCAGCGCTTTGCGAGGGCACCACCGGCGGCAACATTGCCCGCGCGATTGCCCTGCGCGCCGGCCTGCCCGTCACCACCGGGGGCGTCACCGTAAACCGCTTCTGCTCGAGCGGGCTGCAGACCATCGCCATGGCCGCGCAGCGCGTGATGACCGAGGGCGTGCCGGTGCTCGTCGCCGGCGGCCTCGAGAGCATCTCCTGCGTGCAAAACGAAGCCAACACGCACATGCGGCGCGATCCGTGGCTGGTGGAGCACAAGCCCGAGCTCTACTGGGGCATGCTGGAGACCGCCGAACAGGTGGCCAAGCGCTACCGGATCTCCAAAGAGGCGCAGGATGCCTACGGTGTGCGCAGCCAGCTGCGCGCCGCCGCGGCCCAGGCAGCCGGCAAGTTCAACGACGAGATCGTCCCCATGACCACGACGATGGGTGTGGTGGACAAGGCTACCGGCCGTATCACGACGCGGCAGGTGACCATATCCGCCGATGAGGGCATCCGTGCGGACACGACGCTCGAGGCGGTGGCCAAGATCCGCCCGGCGCTACCCGGGGGTGTGGTGACGGCGGGTAACGCCAGCCAGCTCTCCGACGGGGCCTCGGCGTGCGTCGTCATGAACGGCAAGCTTGCCGAGCGGCGCGGCCTGCAGCCCCTGGGTATCTTCCGCGGCTTCGCGATCGCCGGTTGCGAGCCCGACGAGATGGGTATCGGTCCCGTGTTTGCCGTCCCGCGCCTGCTGCAGCGTGCCGGCCTGCAGATGCAGGACATCGACCTGTGGGAGCTCAATGAGGCATTCGCCTGCCAGGTGCTGTACTGCCGCGACAAGCTGGGTATCCCCGACGACCGGCTCAACGTCAATGGCGGAGCGATCGCGGTTGGCCATCCCTACGGCCTGAGCGGTTCGCGGCTCACCGGGCACGCCCTGATCGAAGGCGCGCGCCGCGGCGCCAAGTACGTCGTCGTGACCATGTGCATCGGCGGCGGGCAAGGCGCTGCCGGCTTGTTCGAAGTGTGCTGAGGAGAAGGCGCGATGAGTGTCAAGAAGCTGTTTGAACTCACCGGCCAGGTAGCCCTGGTCACCGGCGGCTCGCGCGGCCTAGGCCTGCAGATCGCCGAGGCGCTGGGCGAGATGGGTTGCATCGTGGCGATCAGCGCGCGCAAGGCCGAGGAACTGCGCTCGGCCAAGGTCCACCTGGAGGCGCAGGGTATCCGGGTGCTGACCTGCGTTTGCGACCTGCAAAAGCCCGATCAGATTCCCGCGCTGGTCGATGCGGTCATCGCCGGGCTGGGAAACATCGACATTCTCGTCAACAACGCGGGGGCCACCTGGGGAGCGCCGGCCGAGGAGTACCCGGACGAAGCCTGGAACAAGGTGATGAACCTCAATGTCAGCGCGCCATTTTTCTTGGCGCGGGAGGTCGGCCGCCGCTGCATGATTCCGCGCCGGCGCGGCAAGATCATCAACATCGCGTCGGTCGCCGGGCTCAAGGCCGGGGGGCTGGGCATGCACACGATCGCCTACAACACCTCCAAGGCCGCGGCGATCCACTTCACCCGCGC
>Ga0209415_10006737_pt1 | contig 20304 bp, 25 predicted proteins | sample PeaSoiSIISIP2007_FD_187696 | JGI IMG/M metagenome (GOLD analysis project Ga0209415, IMG submission 187696) | Peat soil microbial communities from Weissenstadt, Germany - SII-SIP-2007 (SPAdes) (version 2) | ecosystem: Environmental > Terrestrial > Soil > Wetlands > Peat | place: Germany...
ACGTCAAACAGGAGGTTATCGATAGATTCAGAACTTTTGCCCGTTGTCACGCCCTCATTCACCCGATTGCCCTGCCCTGGTCCGTTCCAGCCCTTTACGCCGGACCGGCGAACGGGCATTCTGTGCCATCGACAACCAGGGAAAGTTGCGCCATGCCACGTCGCTCCGCTCTTGCCGCGGCCGTTATCGCCCTGGCTTTCTCTCTGATGATTGGCATGACCGCCGAGGCCGCAGCCGCCCCCTCGGGGTCGGCGGCCCAAAGCACCCATCCCGCCGTATCCCATCACCTGACTCACTCCAGCAAGAAGCAGGGGCACCATTTGAAACGGCCCCACCATGCCAAGAATGCCCCCCATAAAAGTCGCCCACACCATCGCCGCCGCATCCATAAACGGACCGATTCTGCCCGCCAATGAGCCCCCCGCCCTTGCGAAACATTTCGGCGACGCCCATCATTAAACACATTCGAACGTGATCCGTGAAACGTCACGGACAATGGGGAAAAAACCGTAAGTCCGGCCGTTTTCCGACGGAGCCTAATCTTTGGGAAAGATCGTAATGAGTGAACAAGTCAAGATGGTCGATGTCGATACCGTGCTGAATTGGATCAACGCTGACGAAGTCGTGGTTGTCGATGTTCGGGAACGTCACGAATTCGAGGCACAGCATATCGCCGGGGCCCATCTCCTGCCGCTATCCGAATTCGATCCGACCCGTCTGCCCACTGTTCCCACCGACAAACGGTTACTTCTGCATTGCCGTTCGGCCAACCGCTGCGGCGTCGCCGCCGCCCAGCTGGTCGCAAGCGGCTACAAAGGCGAGATTAATCGTTTGGCCGGAGGCATGTTGGCCTGGCTCGCCGCTGACGCTCCCGTTGTCGGCGGAGAAGGCTAATACATGGCATGACGTGACCATCTATCTCCCCATTGCCGGACTGTCGCTGAACATCATCGTCTTGTTGATGCTCGGCGGCGGTGTCGGGTTCCTCTCCGGACTGTTCGGCGTGGGTGGAGGATTTCTCCTAACGCCGCTTCTCATTTTCTTGGGCGTTCCGTCTCCCGTGGCCGTGGCGACGGGGGCCAATCAGGTGGTCGGCGCCTCGGTGTCGGGCGTCATTGCCCATTGGCGCCGCAAGAACGTCGACTTCAAGATGGGCATTGTTCTGGTGATCGGCGGCTTGGTCGGCGCCTTCGTCGGTGTCCGGCTGTTTGCCCGGTTACAGGCCGTGGGCCAGGTCGACCTCGTCATCAATCTTTGTTACACCCTGTTCCTGGGCTTCGTCGGCGGCACCATGCTGATCGAAAGCATTCGCGCCATTTTGCTCTCCAAATCCGCACGGCCGGCCCACAAACGCCATCGCCATTTTTGGGCCAATCTGCCGCTCAAGATGCGTTTCGCCCGCTCAGGCCTTTACATCAGCGCTCTGCTGCCGCTTTCGGTCGGAGCCATCGGCGGCATCCTAGCCGCGATCATGGGTGTTGGCGGCGGGTTCATCATGGTTCCGTTGATGATCTATCTGCTGGAAATGCCGACGTCGGTGGTGATCGGCACCTCCTTGTTCCAAATCATCTTCGTGACCGCCAACGTCACGTTGCTGCAGGCGATCCACACCCAAACGGTCGACGTGGTGTTGATGCTCACGCTGCTCATCGGTGGCGTCATCGGCGCTCAATTGGGCGCCCGGTTTGGTTCCAGAATGCGGGCGGAACATCTGCGGATTCTTCTGGCACTGCTGGTCCTGGCTGTGTGCGGACGGCTTGTGGTCGAATTGATGGGCACGCCCGCCGATCTCTATAGCCTGACGGGCGAACCCAAAAACTGACCTGATTTGCAAGCACACGGATCAAAGCAATCGGGTTTCAACCGATTGCCCTGGCGCTGAAATCGCGGAGTTGATCCGTTTCTGCTATAAAGGACATGATGACGACTGACGTGGACTTGGTGCCTCCTCAAGAAGAAGGCGGATGGCCATGAGCAACCAGACGAAAGCTCCCATCAATGTCCTGCTCGTCGATGAAGGGCAGTTCCAAGCCACGTTTGAGAAGGCCCCCCTGGGCATTGGCCTGATCGACCGTCACGGCCGCTTATTCTCGATCAATCCCGCCTTGCGAGCCATGTTGGGCGAAGACCCCGGCCCGGACGCAACGCTTGCCGACTATGTCCATGCCGACGACCGGCAACGGTTCGTCGACCTGACATGTCTGTTGCTGTCGGGAGCGCACGCAGACAGGTCGTTGGAAGCGCGCTTCGTTCCAAGATCCGGATTCTTTTCTTGGGGCAGGATCAATGTCTCCCTGGTCCGAAGCGACGATCAACAGCCGCGATTCGCCGTCTGCATGATCGAAGACATCACCGGACGCAAAGCGGGGGAAGACCAGTCACGCCTCGCCGCAAAGGTTCTCGAAGCCACCAGCGAGGGAATTTTCGTCACCGACATCGGACTGCACATCATCCATGTCAATCCGTCCTTCAGCCGGCTGACCGGCTTTGACGCAGCGGACGTCCTGGGCCACAAACCCTCTGTTTTGGCGTCCGGACGTCATGGCCCCGAGTTCTATGCCACGATGTGGAAAGCGATTCAAAAGGACGGGATCTGGCGTGGCGAGATTTGGGACAGGAAGAAATCGGGCGACCTGTTCGTCATCTGGCTGAACATCAGCGTGGTCAAAAACGAACATGGCGCCATCTCCCACTATTTCGCCCTGTTCAGCGACATCACCTCGCGAAAGTTAAGCGAAGAACGCCTCAATCATCTTGCCAACCATGATGTTCTGACCGGACTGCCCAACCGGGCCCTATTCCTGGAACGTCTGAGCCGCACCCTGGTCCGGGCGCAACGCAACAAATTGGTTTTTGCGCTGCTGTTCCTCGATCTCGATCAGTTCAAGCAGATTAACGACAATCTCGGTCACATCGTTGGCGATACGCTGCTGCGCGAGGTCGCGGAACGTCTGAGTGCGACCGTGAGACGGCAAGATACCGTGGCCCGGTTGGGGGGCGACGAATTTGTCCTGATCATCGAAGACATCAATGACTTCCGCGATGCCGCCACAGTGGCGCAGAAAATACTTGGGCAATTTGCGCCCACGTTCCTCTTGAACGGTCAGCCGACGCGGGTCAGCGCCAGCGTCGGCATCAGTCTTTTCCCGGGAAATGGGACTGACCCCGCCACCTTGTTGCGCGAGGCCGACGAAGCGATGTATTGCGCCAAGAAACAGGGCCGGGCCTCTTTCCGCTTCGCCTCGGCCGATCTCTCGGAAAAAGCGTTCGAGCGCGACACCTTGCGGAAGGCCCTTTTTCAGGCGCTCGACGACGAGGGGCTGGATATCTTCTATCAGCCGATCGTTGATCTCCGCACCAATCGGATCTTGTCCGTCGAAGCTCTGCTTCGCTGGCATCACCCGACCGTCGGATTGATGGTTCCCGGTCAATTCCTGCCTTTGGCGATCGAAAGCGGCCTGATGCCCTCGATCGGCCGGTGGGGACTGGAAACCGCCATCCGCCAATTATCCCTGTGGCGCCGCAACGGGCATCCCGACCTCCGGCTGTGCGTCAATGTGAACAAATACGAGTTACACGCCGCCGATTTTGTCCGACAACTCCACGATATCTTGTCAAAGCATGGGGTGCCGGCAGCCTCTTTGGACATCGAGATTCCCGAAACGATCGTCACGGACAATGCCCCGGAGACCGTGCCGATCATCAAACGTTTGCATGAGATGCAATGTCGCGTGGCATTGGACGACTTCGGGGCCGGCCGCACCGATTTCCGCGCATTGCGGCAGGTTCCGGTGGATAGCCTGAAGATCGCGCCCGACTTCATCCGGGGACTACCGGGAAACCATGACGAAGCCAAGTTGGTGAATGCCGTCATCGTCGTTGCCCATTCGCTCCGGATCACCGTGGTCGCCAAAGCGGTGGAAACCTGTGACCAATATACGTTTCTGCACCAGCATCATTGCGACGCGGCTCAAGGATATCTTTTCAGCCGCCCGGTCCCCTGGCACGAATTTCCCCCACCCGTCGACGTCGCGGCCTTGGCGGAATACTCGCCGGGTTAAAACCATTTGCCTCGTCGGGTTGCACCGCCGAGACGAACGCGCTAGCTTCTCCAGGCGTGCCGCGAAACTTTCTCGTCACGCCCCAATCAATCGCCTTCCTTCCGCTGTCCGCGGCCGAGGGCATCGTTTGGGTTTTCGATCGGGCGCGATGATGTCGCGTCGGACGAAAACCTTCATTATCAGGAAACGCCATGCGCCCCGATCTCGCGGCCAAATATGATCTGCGGGTTCCCCGCTACACCTCTTATCCGACGGCCCCGCATTTCAGCCCGGCGATCGGCAGCGACAGCTACGCCCGGTGGCTCTCCGAATTGCCACCCGACGCGCCGCTTTCGCTTTATGTGCATGTCGCCTATTGCGCTGAGATGTGTTGGTTTTGCGGATGCCACACCAAAATCACCCGCAAATATGCTCCGATCGCCGACTATATGGACTGCGTCTGGCGTGAAATCGATGGGGTGGCGTCGCATCTGCCCCAGAGAATGACGGCCAAGCATCTGCATTTCGGCGGCGGCAGCCCCACCATTCTAAGCCCCAAAGACTTCAGCGCGACCGTCGAACGGCTCCGCGGAAAATTCCTGTTTGCGAAAGACGCGGAAATCGCCGTCGAACTCGATCCGCGAACCGCCGACGAAACCTATGTGAAGGCGATGGCCGCGAGCGGTGTCACCCGGGCCAGCATTGGCGTGCAGGACTTCAATCCGAAGGTCCAGCAGGCCATCAACCGTATCCAACCCTATGACGTGACAGCCCAGGTCATTTCCTGGCTGCGCCAATATGGCGTCTCCGAGATCAATATGGATCTGATCTACGGCCTACCGCACCAGACGGTGGACAGCCTGACCGAAACCATCGATTTGGCGATCGGATTTCAGCCAAGTCGTATCGCCTTGTTCGGTTACGCCCATGTTCCCTGGATGAAAAAACATCAACGGCTGATTCCCGAAGACTCGCTGCCCGACATGACGGAACGCTGGCGTCAATATGACTCCGCCACGACCCAGTTGGCCCGCCATGGCTATGTGCAAGTCGGATTGGACCATTTCGCCAAATCCGACGACGCGATGGCGATCGCGCTCAGGGAACGGCGATTGCATCGCAATTTCCAGGGCTATACCACTGACGAATCCCCGACCCTGATCGGTTTTGGCGCCTCGGGAATCGGTTCGCTCCCACAAGGCTATGTCGCCAACGAGGGGGACATCCGCGCTTACAAGGCCATGATCCGGGCTGACGATCTGGCCACTGTGCGCGGCATCGGCGTCTCTCCGGAAGATCTGCTGCGTCGCGCGCTGATCGAGCGCCTGATGTGCGATTTGGCGCTCGACGTCGATGCGGTTTGCACCCGGTTTGGCGCGGACCCGGCCCAGTTCGACAGCGATCTCGACACATTGGCCGGACTGCAATCCGACGGCCTCTTGATCCGTCAGGGACGGAAGATCACCATCACCGACGAGGGGCGTCCCTTGGTGCGTGCCGCTTGTGCCGCTTTCGACCGGTATCTGAAGGTTGGCGAAGTCCGCCACTCGAAAGCAGTGTGACCGACAATGGAGCGGATGAGCGTCACCCTGGGCGATATCACCACGCTGCCGGTCGACGCCATCGTCAATGCCGCCAACACATCCTTGCTGGGTGGCGGCGGTGTCGATGGCGCCATCCACCGCGCGGCCGGCCCCCAGTTGCTGGAAGAGTGCCGCGGCCTGGGCGGCTGTCCAACCGGCGCGGCAAAACTCACCAAGGGCTACCGGCTTGCCGCCCGCTTCATCATCCACACGGTCGGCCCCGTCTGGCATGGCGGCGGTGAGGGCGAGGATGACCTCCTGGCCAGCTGTTACCAAAATTCGCTGCGGCTGGCCATCGGGCACGGCCTCGGCAGCATCGCCTTTCCCGCGATTTCAACTGGCGTCTTCGGATTTCCACCGGAACGAGCCGCTCCGATCGCCGTGCGCTCCATCCGCGATATCCTGCGCACCGAGACGAAATTGCGAACCGTTATCTTTTGTTGCTTCAGCGAACCGTCAGCGGCGTTGCATCGCCAAGCCCTGCGATCGCTGGACGAGCCTATAACCTAGAGGAAATCGAATTGCCGAAACAAGCTCCCACGGCCCGAACATTACCGGCCAATCTGACATTGTTGTCCCTTCGTAACGCCGACGGCAGCGAAACATTGGGCGTCAAAAGCGGATCCCAGGTCATTGATGTCCGTCAGGCCGCCTCGATCCTGAAAATCGCCTCCCCCCTCACGCTCGACCAATTGTTGCAAGAGGACCGCGGCGCCGACCTCGTGCAATTGATCGAAGCCGTACGGACATCGGATAAAGCCAATGCCGCCGTCAATCCCGAGGCCGACATCACCTATGGCCGGCTTTTCAGCAAACCGGGGAAAATCATCTGCGTCGGTCTCAATTATCGGAAGCATGCTGAAGAAGTCGGCATGCCCATCCCCCAGACGCCCATTTTGTTCAGCAAGTTCAACAATGCGCTCGCCCCGCACAACGCCACCATTGCCCTGCCGCCATATGAGGTCTCCTACAAAATCGACTATGAGGTCGAGCTTGTCATGGTGATCGGCCGCACGACCCGCAACGTCAGCGAAGACGAAGCGCTCCACCATGTCGCCGGCTACTGCACGGGAAATGATCTTTCCGCCCGCGATCTTCAGCTCGAGCGCGGCAGCCAATGGCTGCAGGGCAAGACATTGGATGGTTTCGCGCCAATCGGTCCTTATTTCGTATCCGCCGATCAGATCGAAAATCCAAACAATCTGCGGCTGGAAACCACCGTCAACGGTGAACTGCGCCAGTCGTCGAACACGTCCGACTTCATCTTCAACTGCCAGCAGGTGATCTCCTATATTTCGAAGCTCTGGACGCTTGAGCCGGGCGATCTCATTTTCACAGGAACGCCGCAGGGCGTGATCGGCGGACTGCCGGTGGACCGGCAGATTTGGCTGAAGGCCGGCGACAAAGTGGTCTGCAGCGTCGAAAAACTGGGAAAATTGGCCGTTACCTTGGGCTAGGAGCCTATCCACGTAACGCTTTGGATCGTTTTTCCCTCGCCCGCTTGCGGGAGAGGGTCTTCAAGGATTACGTGGACGGGCTAGAGCAGTCCTCTCGCCTTGATTTCCCTTGCCACATCCGCAGCCGCATTGAGCGGTGGATGTGCCCAAGGAACACCCTCGGCACCGAAGGGCCGCGCATAGCCGTTGGTAATAAGGGCTCTGTGCAGTCGGGCGTGCTTGTCGCTGACAAAGCCCGGGGGGGCGAAAATATAGACAGGCCCTCCATTGGCGCACGCCTCGGAACACATGTTCATGGAATCGCCGGTAACCACAATGCTATCGGCCAGAGCCAGAAAGCCCAGATAGGGGTTTTCGGCGCCATCCCGCCAACGAAAGGCGTAGCAAGGTTGGGGAAGATTCCGGATCAATCGATCGGTGAGTTCGGCAGGCGTCCGCCGACTGGTGGTGACCAGGATCGAGCCCCCCATTTTTTCATGCAAGGCCGCAACTCCAGCCGCCAATTGTTCGCCATGCTCGGGGCCAAAGGCACGATCTTTGGTCGCGCCACCGACCACCACCACCAAATAGGGCCGCTTCAGATGCGCCAGACGCCCCGCCCATCGCTGCCCTTCGGCCGCCAGCAAGGCGCAAGAGGCGCGGTGGCAAGCGCCCAAGCTATGCAAGACATTCGGCCGATCGGGAAGACCGTCGTGTTGAGGTGCGACAATGAGGTCGAAATCGTCGCGTCCCGGCCACCCGGGATCCATGAGCTGCACCAGACGACAGGCCGACTGACGCTTGATCCATCGCGCGACCGGAGCGGTTCTTCGACCGGCGCCGATAACGAGGGCCGGCCAGGGCGGGGCCAGGGAGGCGCGACTGGCCGCCGTCACGCCCCTGAGGCTGATCCCGCGCAGAGCATTGTGCCAACCGCCCCAACGGTCGTAGCGAATGTCTTGGATCCGAAACGGTTCGCCAAGGGCCTCGGCGACACCCAAAGCTTGGGTAACGTTTCCCGGCCGGTCATCGGCCAACACCCAAACCCGATCATAAGCCATGCCCGTCCACCAACCGCCAAAAGAACTCGCTTACGTCTTTGCCGCCTCTTCTGTCAATGTTCCGTGCAAGAGTTTCCTTACCCCCCTTGCGGGAAAGGGGTTTGAAAACGATATAGGAGATCCATGCGGTTTTTGCCGAAACAAATCTCACCCCCGGAATCAAGGCCGATTGCCTTGTTTTTGCTGTTGGAATCGCCTCTTCCGACCGTTACGGCGCCCGCATTTTGGAATGGTTGCCTTGCGACAGGTGAACAAAGCGCCTTAAAGCGCTATTATTCCAGCACTGAGGCAATGGCTTTTCGTCAGGAAGGATGACATGGACGAAATCGACCTCGCCGCCGATGTCGCGGCTCTGTTCACCGAAGCCGCCGTCGAAAGCGCTCGGCATCGCGACCAGGGCCCCTTGTCGACGGGCATCTGCAGGTCTTGCAATGAAACGATCGAACCCGAGCGGTTGAAGGCGACACCTTATGCCAAACTATGCGCCAGTTGCGCCGCCGAAGCCGAGGAGGAGGCGATAAGAAGCAGGCGCCGCGGTCCAGCGTGACCTTTCGCTAGGGCTTGAGCCCCGGCCCTATGCCATGCGGCGTCGCCTATCCCGCGCGGGTTTGCCGCGTGGGCATGGCTCGTCATCGCGAACGCAATTCCTGCAATATGGAATTGCGCATCTTCGTCGGAGTCCATCTTGGGCAACTGAGGATGAGACGCGATCGAGAACTGAGGCAATTGGCTTTTCGGTTATCACATGTGAGAAAGGCGTTCCGATGACGCTCACCGCCAAACAGGTCATCGATATCCTGGGTCACGACGACGACATTCGTGTGGTCGAGATTATCGAAACAGGGGCCACAGCGGCCGAACTCGTCGAGGTCAAACGTTGGTTGGCCGGTGATCGGCGCACCCTCGGCGACGACCAACCGCTTCGCCCAACCATCGTCGACGAGCTTTACGAGATCCTCAGCGTCGAGGATCCCGAATGGGATGAGGCGTAGGGACAGAAAATAGCAGCCTCTTCGCGTCCGGATCAGACTCCCTTGAATCGCGCCGGACGCTTTTCGAGAAAAGCGCTCATGCCTTCGGAGAAATCCGCTGTCTCAAGACAGTCGTGGGCCTGGGAGAGATCCTGCGGAGTCAAGAGCTCCGCCTCCTGGAGACGACGCACAAACGCTTTGTGTTGGCGATTCACCAACGGCGCGTTGGCCACGATCCGGCCGAGCGTCGCCTGGACCTCTTCTTCCAAACGCGCATCATCGACAACCCGATGAACCAAGCCGATCGCCAAAGCTTCATCGGCCGGGAAGACCCGCGCCTCCAACAAGATTTCGAGCATTCGCGCAGGACCGATCAGCCGTTGCAGACCGGCCATTTCGGGAAGCGTCATGACGACCGAAATCTTCCCCACCGGCACACCGAAACGGCCGGAGCGGGCCGATAGTCGCAAATCGCATTGCGCCGCCAATTCCAAACCCGCGCCGACGCAAGGACCATAAATCTGCGCGATGACAGGATGGGGACAATCGGCGACGGCTTGCAATCCGCGCCGCAGGATGTCGTCATAGGCTGCCGCTTGTGACGCATTGGACCGACGCTCCGCAAATTCACCGATATCGGCGCCGGCGGCAAACGCCTTTTCGCCCACGCCACGCAGTACAACGCCGCGAAGAGAGGCATCGGCATTCAATCCCTCGAACACCGCAGCCAGTTGTTGCCAAAGCTCCTGATTGAGCGCATTCAGTCGGTCTTGTCGATTGAGCAGCACCGTCACCACCGGCCCCGCTCGTCTGGTTTCAATCAGATTGTTCATGTCGAGACCTACCCTTCCTGTTGCGCCGACAGGCCATTTGGCCCTATATCCCGCGCCATGCGTTTTCTGTTGAGGATGGCTCGGGAACCGGAAACCGGTCCCGATGTCGCCATTGTTATCCGCCCGGGTCAGTTGGAGTAAAACCCCATGCAATCCGTTTCCCGCACGCCAGATCAGAGGCAGGCAGGCCTCACCACCGCCCGTATCCTCTTGGAAATCGGCGCCGTCAATTTCCGTCCCGAGGAGCCCTATATTCTCACGTCGGGATGGAGTAGCCCGGTCTACGTCGATTTGCTCCGTGTCATTTCCTTCCCACGAGCGCGCCGCAAGATCACACAGATGTCCGTCGCGGCAATCACCCGAGAGGTCGGCTTCGAGTCGATCGACGCCGTCGCCGGCGGCGAGACAGCGGGCATACCCTACGCGGCCTGGATCTCGAACAAGCTGGAGCTCCCCATGCTCTACGTGCGAAGACAGGCCAAAGACATTGGTCGCCATGCGCAGATCGAAGGATATGTGCGGAAAGGCGAGCGCGTCCTGCTGGTCGGCGATCTGGCCTCGGACGGTACCAGCAAGGTGAACTTCTGCCAAACCCTGCGCAACGGCGGCGCGGAAGTCAAACATGCTTTTGTGGTGTTTTTCTACGGCGTATTCCCCGGCGCGATGAAAACATTGGAAGAAGTCGGCGTCGAGATGGTCTATCTGGCCAATTGGTGGGATGTTCTCGACGTTGCGGAGGAAGACGGCTTCTTCGACAAGCCGGCCATCGAAGAAGTTCGTAAGTTCCTCCACGACCCCATCGCCTGGTCGGCCCATCACGGCGGCCGCTCCGCCTGACGAGCGTTCTGACACCAACGGAAAGTACCCCCATCCGTCATTCTCGCGAAAGCGAGAATCCATGGGGTCCCAATGCCTTCTGGGTCGTGGATTCCCGCTTTTGCGGGAATGACGAGGAAATCAAGCGCTGGAGTCAGAACTCTACTCGCAGAGACGGTAATCCATCTTCACCTCATCGACGCCTTTGGCGGCACTGCGAGCCACGACGCCCCATCCCTTTTTCAAGGTGTTGTCGAGCATATCCTTGATGCCCGCGCAATAGACCTCGGAAAGAGGATAATGGCGGAAATGCAAGACGATGCGGCCATTCCACATGTCCAGCCGGTTATCGGCGTCGTCACTGAACTCCCGCTGAAAGGCGCTTTTGCGGACCCGAGTTTGAGCAGCGAACTGCGGCCCGAAGCGTTGGTCAACGCTGGTCCACAGCGACAGCGTGTGCAGCCCCCATGGGGGGCCATCACACCCCTTCGCCCCTTCGCGAAGGCGCAGACCTTCCCGAACGATCTGTTCCGCTTTTTGTTCCGCTTTGGTGAAACAGCCGCGCTCTTGCGTTTGTGCCAACGCCGGGGCCGGTATCAAGGATGCGATCAGAAAGAGAGAGAACAGCCTACGCATGGCTGAAGCCTAATGCATTTTCCGGTCAGAGGAAATCGCATTGCATCTCGAGGACCCCCAGCCACAGTCAGCGGCATACCAACCAGCCCTTCTCAGGGCTGGTTGGTGCGGCGACACCCTCATTCGTCTTTTTCCTGGGACGTCTCCTCATTCGTTGAGGAGTATCGCCTGTGGTTAGTGAGAGATGACCCGATCCTTGTTGCTGGCGTCTTCGATCATCTCAATCCAGCGGCTCATGGCGGCCCGGACGTCCTCCTCGGACGCCTGCCTGGCGAGCAGCCCTTCTCGCGTCAACAAGTCCTTCACCCGGTTGAACATCCACAGGTGCGAGCTCATTTCGACGTGCATTTCCAGCGGTCTCATTGGCGCCTCCTCCCGGTGAAGTCTTGTCGTCTTTGTCGGCCAGCCCTCTTCTCGCGTTCAACCGCCAGTATAGCACAGCAGGCAACACACCGTCACTTGGAGTCCGGATCACAGGAACAAGTTAAAGGTTTTACGCGAAAGCATAGTGGACGCAATTTTTACACGCCATTTACCTTTGGCGGCGCAAACAGAACAGTCGAATTGTGCGGCGCAGCAACCATTATTGGTCGGACGGGCCCATCCGGACGTCCCACAACAACATCACGCCACGATAGGCCAGCAAGACGGCAATCAAGGCGGCATAGACCAGTGGTTGCGTAATATCGGCCTTCACCATCCATACATAGTGGATGACGGCAAGAGGCCCGACGACATAAACCGCCTGATGCAAGCGCCGCCATCGCCGCCCGCCAAGACGGCGGATCATCGCGTTCGTCGAGGTGGCTGCCAACGGAAGCATCAGGGACAACGCCACCATACCGGCCGTAATGAATTTGTGCTGCAGAATTTCGTGCCCGATATTGGCCCAGTCGAAAAACTGATCGAGGACGACATAGGACGCGACATGGAACCCGGCATAGGCGAAGGCCCACAATCCCAACATCCGCCGATAGCCCGCCAACACGGACCACCCGGTCAACCGACGCAACGGTGACACCGCCAGGACCAGCACCAGGAACCGCAACGCCCAGTCTCCCAATCCACGCACCAGCGCTTCAATGGGATTGGCCCCAAGCTCACCGAGCAGACCCGAGGTCGCCAAGGTAAGCAGCGGCACGAAACACAGCAGATGCACCCCACCTCGCACGAGGGAACGTCCCAAAGATGTCGTCCGCGCCGGCCGACGCCCGAATGGCGTCGACGGCGACGTTTCACCCAACATCAAAAGAAGACTCCCAAATCCATGCCGCTATAGAGACTGGCCACCTGCTCGGCGTAGCCATTGAACATCAAGGTGGGGCGACGCGCGAATTCACCGATGCGCCGTTCCTTACCTTGACTCCACCGGGGATGATCGACATTCGGATTGACGTTGGAATAGAAGCCATATTCGTTCGGCGCCTGACTATTCCAAAGGGTTGGCGGTTGCTGCTCGACAAAGCGAATGGCGACGATCGATTTGATACTCTTAAATCCGTATTTCCACGGCACCACCAAACGGATCGGCGCCCCATTCTGCGCGGGCAAGGCATCGCCATAAAGACCGACGGCGAGAAAAGCGAGCGGATGCATCGCTTCGTCCAGCCGCAGCCCTTCGCGGTAAGGCCAGGAATAGAAGAGCGTATTGCTCTCCCCCGGCAATTGCTTGGGATCCATAAGCGTCTGAAAGGCGACGAACTTGGCTTTCGACGTCGGCTCAAAACGCCGCAACACGGCGCTCAAGGGAATGCCAACCCACGGGATCACCATGGACCAGGCTTCGACGCAACGATGCCGATAGACCCGTTCCTCAAGATCGCCGGCACGCATCAGACTGTCGATATCGATGGTCGCCGGCTTGGCGCATTCACCATCGACGGTGACCGTCCAGGGCCTCGTTTTCAGCAATCCCGGCGCCACCTTTGCCGGATCTTCCTTGTTTAAGCCAAATTCGTAAAAGTTATTGTAGTGGGTCACGTCCTCGAGCGAGGTTCGCTTCTCGTCGACGCTATAGGCGCTATTGACGATCGCCCCCAAAGACGATGCCCTGGCCGGACGCTGCGCGGACAGGGACGCCACGAGCAAGGCGGCCCCCGCGCCCGTCATCCATTGGCGGCGGCTCATGTAAGCCGATTGCGGGGTGATTTCAGATGGCCGAATATCGGACGGTCTCCGGATCAACATGGACAAGCCCTCCTCGTCTAAAAGGATGGGCAGTGTTTACGCAAAAAGTAAGGGCCTGGGGCGGAATTACCGCTCCGGACACCCAGGGTCGGCAGATAGTCATGAGAATTGCTGACCGACAGTCCTCTTGATGGTATCTCCCATTGGATAGGCATAGAGAAAGAGGGGACATCATGGCGGGGCAAGGCCTTTTGGGGATGGCCGGACTGCTGGCGTTGGCCTGGCTGATCAGCGAAGATCGCCGGTCCATCCCGTGGAAAACGGTATTTGGCGGCCTGCTCCTGCAACTGATGCTCGCTCTTCTGTTGCTGAAGGTTCCCGGAACGACGAACGTCTTTTTCCTGCTGAACCACGGGGTCGAAGCTCTCCAGACGGCCACCGACGCCGGAAGCGGTTTCGTTTTTGGTTATCTGGGCGGCGGCCCTCTCCCATTTGCCGAAACCAAACCGGGTGCCAGTTTCATTCTCGCGTTCCGCGCGCTGCCGCTGGTGCTGACGATTTCGGCGATTTCGGCCTTGCTGTTTCACTGGGGCGTTTTACAGCGCATCGTTCTGGGATTCGCCTGGCTGCTGCGCCGAAGCATGGGGGTGGGGGGAGCGCTCGGACTGGGCGCCGCCGTCCATATCTTCGTCGGCATGATCGAAGCCCCGCTCTTGGTGCGCCCCTATCTCGCACGCATGGCGCGCGGCGAATTGTTCGGCATCATGACCTGCGGCATGGCCGGGATCGCCGGCACCATGATGGTCATTTACGCCTCGATCCTGGGGCCGGTCATTCCCAACGCACTCGGCAATATCTTGATCGCCTCGCTGATCAGCACGCCGGCCGGCTTGGCCGTCTCGGCGCTGATGGTGCCTTTCGTGCCGGGCGACGCCGCCGGACAATTTCACATCGAAACCCCGGCCGCCAATGCCATTGACGCCATCGTCAAAGGCACCACCGACGGTATCGGGCTCTTGGTCAACATCATCGCCATGTTGCTGGTGCTGGTCGCCCTGGTCACCTTGATCAATATCGGACTGGCCGCTCTTCCGGACGTCGCCGGCGCCCCGGTCACCGTGCAACGCGGTCTGGGCGCGCTCTTCGCCCCGGTCATGTGGGGGATCGGCATGCCCTGGGACGACGCCTTGACGGCTGGGGGATTGATGGGCAGTAAGACGGCGTTGAACGAATTCGTCGCCTATCTCGATTTGGCGGCTCTGCCCGAGAGCGCCTTGAGTCCTCGGTCCCGCCTGATGACGACCTATGCCCTTTGTGGTTTCGCCAATTTCGGCAGTCTCGGAATCATGATCGGCGGATTGGGCGCCATGATTCCCGAACGCAAAAGCGAGGTGGTTCATCTCGCCGCCAAGTCCATCCTTTCCGGCACCATCGCCACCTGCCTCAGCGGCGCCGTCGTCGGCCTGCTGTGAAACGCCTATCCCCTCATCGACCTGGCGGAGGCAGGTTGGCCGGCGCCGGCACTGCGTCGGCCGGCGGCGGAACACCGACGGGCGGAGACGGAGGCGGCGGAACGAAATTATTGGACGAGGGAGGCACAAAGTTGCTCGGCGGTGGCGGCACTGCGGTTATCGGCCGAAAACCGGGAACCTGATTGCCCTTGGCATACATGCATTGCGCATAGGCGCTATTGTACTGACTTTGTATGCCATGTTGGGAATGATCGGAAGAACTGGCACCGACGCCGGTACCGACAAGCCCGCCGGCCGCAGCGCCAATGCCGGCCCCCCGTCCACCGTCGACGGCGGCGCCGAGACCGGCGCCGAGCACGGTTCCCAGCAATGCACCGCCAAGAGCCCGCTCGTTGGCGCTATCCGCCTGCCCGGCCACCTGTTGGCTGGCGTACTGCTTGCAGATCGCCGCATCCTCTTGAAAGACGGCAAACGGTTTGTTGGGCGCCGGCATCACCTGGATGGTCGGCCCTTGCGGCGCCGAGGCACAGCCGGCAAGGATCATAAGCCCGGATAAGACCAGCACCGCGTCACGACAGGAGCTCATTTCAATCCCCCTCAGTCGACCGCCAAGATGACGTGGGAGGCCTTGAACAAGGCACAGGCGCGATCCCCCACGGCCAAGGGAAGCTCGTCGGCGCTGTCTTTGGTAATCACCGACGTCAGCGTCTTGCCGGTCCCGATATCGAGGACGATCTCGGTGTTGACCCCGCCATCGATACGCTCGATCACCGTGCCCCAGATCAGATTGCGCGCCGACACGCGCGGCAAGACATCGCCACGGGCCAGCATCACGAAGGACGATTTGACCAACGCCACAGCTTCGCGGCCGGGAACCAAACCGAGCTCCTGGGCACTGTCCTTGGTGACCACGGCCACGATGGAGTTTTCTTCCGATACCTTGAGCGTGACCTCGACATTGACCGGCGCCCAACGAATATCGGTCACCTGACAGCGGAAGGCGTTGCGGGCACTGGTCTTCATGGCGACGCTCCAGAACAAGAGATCAGTATGGTCATCCAGCCCATCTTCAGCGATGGCTTGGGAAATACGGGAAAGTTTGTCCTCTAGACGACGAAAGGCGGCGATCAGACGACGCCCATCCTCGGTCAGTTCGGCGCCGCCACCGCCCCGCCCTCCGGCTTGCGCGATCAGAGCCGGATGCGGCAATAGATTGTTGATGGCGTTCACCCCATCCCACACGGCCTTATAACTGAACCCCAAGACCTTGGCCGCCTGGGTGATGCTGCCATGTTCGGCCACCGCCTCCAGCATGGAGATACGGTCACGCCCTATTGGTCCTTGCCCTTTGCCGCGCAAAGCCAGCAAAGCTTCGATCTTACGGTCGGCCATCGCCTCGCTCACGTTGTGTAATTTGACTACACAACGTGAACGTCGAACGCCCGGAGGTCAAACAAAAAGAGGAACGCAATGGCCCCTGTCTTGACCTTGCTCAGGTCCGCAGCCACTGCTCCAACACGGGCGCCGACAACCCCCGCAAGCCCGGTTCGGCGGCCATGAGGAAGAACAGAGCGTCATCGAGGCCGGACAGGACCTCACGCACCTCGTCGGCCGTCAGACGGAGAATTTCCACAGCGTTGTTGCTGACCGGAAGCCGTTGCCCAACCGGCTCCAGCCCCAGTAAGGCAGCCCAACCGAACAAGGCACCGGGGGCGAGGCGACGGCTCGGGCATTCGGGCGATTCACGGAGAAAGTGGGCTCGATCCCGGACGTCGGGAATATGTTCGGCCAGCGCCCGACTCAGCACAAAGGGATCATCGGTCAGCGCCCCATAGCGCGCTGCCAGGGTATGGGCGATCGGCCCGATGACATTGGCGGCCCGTTCCGCGGTCTCCATCATCAATCGCACGGAGACGATCGGCGGCGCGTCCAGGGCGAGCGGAGCGGCTCTCAGTTGCGTCAAAGCTTCGGAAACATCCTGCTCGCCACCGGGGCTTTCTTCGCGGGCGGACCCGGAAAGAACAACCGCCGCGCCACCCTCCAAATCGATTTGTTCCCCAGGACCATAGTGGAGTCGCCGCCCCTTAGAGCGCAACCTCTGGAAGATGTCCCGCGGCAGGTGTCCCGGCACCAGGGCCGTCAAGCACGCCTGTTGCATCGTCTTGCCTGGAGACGACAAAGCGATAACCTCGCCATCCTCGACCACGAAATCATGGGACGCCCCGGGGGGCGAGACAACGATATCCTGGCGAGAAAGGGCACACCACAGGCGGACGAAAACGGCGGAACCGACCGCCGTCCGGTCTAGAAAAGCCAGCGAATAAAACCGGGCGCCATACCGCAGGCAGCCGGTGTAAGGCTCCGTCCCCAAGACAAGAATCGATGGCGCGGGGTCGCGACAAACATCCGGCAACCCACTGGTCAGCACCTGCATCCCCACGGCCTGAACCTTCATCGGCGGCACCGAGGCGGAAACCGTGAACGGGATGGTGACGAGAGATGGCCTCGTCTTGTCGATAACCTCCACCGCATCCCCCGTCAGCGCACTGTTCGGTAACACGATCCGGGTGTTGCGGCTGGTCCGAATAAACAGGGAGCGCCATTTAAGCGCCTCCACACGACCTTCGATCTGGCCTTTCAGCAGATAGTCGCCAACCTTCAGGGGACGTTCCAGTTCCAGAGACAAACCGGAAAACAAATTCCCCAGCGTCGCTTGCAGGGCGAAACCGATGATCACCGAAAAGACCGCGGAAGTGGCGAGCAGGCCACTCACGTCCACCCCCATACCGAACCGCAACCAACCCAAACCGGCCGTGGCATAGAGTAGAATGGAGGTCATGGCGCGCAACCGATCGGTCGTCGCTTTCGAAGCATGACCACCCAGCGTCAATGCGCCAACGAAGATTTCGACCAGTCGCACCGCGCAGATGGCGCTCAGCGCCAACACCATATTGTAAAGCAGGACGCCATGCGCCCCCTCTTCCGGCGCGGTCGTGATCTCAAGAAGCCAGAGAAGCGCCGTCAGAGCGATAAGGAAAATGGTCGCCATGACCGGTTCTATCCTCCATTTCCGATATCTTTTTCCAGAAACAGGCGTGTGGCCTGATCCAGGCTGGTTTTGAGACGGGTAACCGCCTGTTCGAGAACCCGGAATTGGCCGTCGAGTTGAGAAGCCCGATCCGGCGCAAGGGGAGCCCGGTCAAGGCTCAATGATTGGGCGGAACGGGTGATTGTCCCGAGCGGATTCGTCACATAGCGACGCAGCAGCATGAGAAAGATGGCCGCGGTGAGCACAAACACGCACGTCAGCGAGCCAACGGTGATCAACACGCCGTTGAACGCTTTCTGCCGTGTCGGCAACACGGGAACCTCGACGAGCTGAATACCGACGATATCGCCCAAGGCCCAGTTGAATCCATTCCCGGCCCCATATTTCGCCACCATGGTTTTGGGAGCGACATCGGGTGTGGTGTGGCACTCCAGACAAGCCGGGTTGGTGAGGCGAATGGGACGGGAGACGTAAAAACGGGTATTCGACCCGTTGCCGACCTCACCCGACAATTCGGTCACGGCGTCATCCTGGCGGAAAGCACGGATCAGGCCCACCTCCCAGTCGGACGCGCGGTCCGCGACATTGGTCGGATTGAGGGAACTTTCGCGGTAGTTATATTCGGGAAATTCCTTTTGCAGACGTTTCATGGTCGTCTGCGCCGCATAGGATGGCACCATCTGAGGATGGAACTCTTTCTCGGTGCCCAGTTCTCCGACCAGAGAGGCCACCTCGTCGACCGTATAGGCCCGAACGGAAAGGGCCGTCGTCAAGAGGACATGCGCCTTTTCCGTCACCTCTTCTTTGGCCTGCCGGAATTCGAGGGTATAGGAAATATATCCCGCGACCATCACACCGAGAACGAAACAAAAAGCGAGAATCACGCCGAAACGTAACTCGATGCGCATGCAGCCCCCCAAATCGCCAGCGTCCGACAGGTGCGATTTGGTCCACGCCCTACGCGTTTACAAGGCCGGAGAATGAAGTCTTCGTGATTGCGTCTTAAAAAATAAGGGCTGCCGGAAAAACCGACAGCCCACGGATGAAAGACAACAGCAATCGGCAAACGCAGAGTCCGATTGTCGGGGACTGGCTTAGAGCCGGATGGTTTTAGATCGAATCGCCAAGAGCGCTTCGATCTAAAAGCTGAATCCGCCTCTATTCATTAAATGAGAGGGCGATTCAGACATTAGGTTAGCGCACCACAGTGCGCCGACCTAATGTCATCGCGCTCTAAGCCTTTCGCGCCGTCACTTCGATCTCGACCTTCATGCGCGGATCGACCAAACCACAGATCACGCTGGTGTTGGCCGGCCGAATCCCTTTGAAATGCTTTCCGCAAATCTTGGCGACCGGTTCGAAATAGGAAGCATCGCTCAAGTAAAGGCGGACTCGCACCACATCGGCCAAAGACGCGCCCGCCTCGGCCAGGGCCTGGGAAATCGTCGTGAAAGCCTGCTCCGCCTGATCTTCGACGGCATCGGCAATCTGGCCATTGGCAAAACCGCTGGTTCCGGCAACGAAAACCCACTCGCCATCGACAACGGCGCGGGAATAGCCGGCAATCTCTTCAAATGGCGAACCGGAGGAAATCAGGCGACGAGACATGGGCAACCTTTCAATCTGGAGACAGTCAGTCGGCGCAGAGTGCTTTCTCCTCCAGCCTGGAGCAAGTGCTATCTCGCCATAAAAAACGTCCCCTCGCGTTCGATCACCGGACGGGCATGGAGCTCGCTGCCGCTTAAAGACAATTCCCAACCATGACTGGGGCATTCCAAAATCCCAGCCGCCTCGTCCAGTCGCCCCCGCAGCAACGCGATATCGCGATGCGGGCAGCGATTGCGAACAGCCAATAAGCCGGTTCGCAGCCGTAATATCAGCACATTGATCGGAAAGCCGCCCGGCATCACCACTCGTCCGGTCCACCGCCGCTCCCCATAAACATCGTGTTCTTCCAGATGTTCGATGGGGAGAAGGCAATCGTCGTCCATAGGGCTCTCAAGGCTGTCATGCTCTGGGACAAAATAGTCGCTCCAGAGCATGAGTTCATATGACGCCTGTGCCTCCGCTCAAGCGCCGCTCGGGCTCGCTGCGAAGGCCTGCCGCCACTTACATATAGCCCTTGTCGGTGGATGAAAAAGAGGCGGCGGCTTGAAAGCCCAAGAAAAAAGGCCCTCCCGGAAACAGGGAGGGCCTTTTTTCTTGGTGCGGTCGAGAAGACTCGAACTTCCACGGGTTGCCCCACAGCGACCTCAACGCTGCGCGTCTACCAGTTCCGCC
>Ga0209415_10006738_pt1 | contig 20297 bp, 20 predicted proteins | sample PeaSoiSIISIP2007_FD_187696 | JGI IMG/M metagenome (GOLD analysis project Ga0209415, IMG submission 187696) | Peat soil microbial communities from Weissenstadt, Germany - SII-SIP-2007 (SPAdes) (version 2) | ecosystem: Environmental > Terrestrial > Soil > Wetlands > Peat | place: Germany...
ATCTCGGCGGCCAGTACTACAACAACCCATTCGCGATCCCGCCGGCCAACTGACCGAATGCGCACAGTCCTGAAGCTCGCCACCTTCTTCACATTGGCTGCCTCAGCGGGACTTGCGCACTCGGCGGACGCCCCCCGCCAGTTCGATCGCGACGCGGGGCGCTACGTGGAGGTCTCGGTCGCGGACCCCTACCTCGAATTGCATACCGGTCCCGGACGAGGCTACCCCGTATTCCGCGTGATTCCGCGCGGCGAGAAGATCGAAATCCTGTTCCGGCGCACGGACTGGTTCAAAATCCGTGACGAGCACGACCGGGAAGGCTGGGCGAATCGGCGCAATATGCAGGAAACGCTGCTCGCGACCGGCGGCAAACTGCCGCTCGAGGACTTGAGCCGGCGCGACTTCGACAAGGAGCCGTTCGAGCTTGGCGCGATGACCGGCAACTTCGGTGGTGGCAATGTCAACACCCTCTACCTCGGCTACTCGCTGAACGAGAACCTCGCCGCCGAGCTCGCCGTGTCGCAGACGCTCGGCCACGCCGACAATGGCGAGACCTTCCTGCTCGGACTGACGCACGCGCCGCGCCCGGACTGGCGCCTGGCGCCGTTCGTCGAGCTCGGCACCGGCGTCATTCACATTCTGCCCAAAGCGACGATCATCACGCCGCCGGACCGCACCGAGCAGCTCGCCTATTACGGGCTCGGCGCGAAGTGGTATCTGTCGCGACGCTTCATACTGCGCGCCGACTACCGCAGCTACATTATTTTCACGAAGGCCGATCAAAACGAGGCTCGGAACGAATGGAAAGCGGGATTCGCGTTTTTCTTCTGATCGTCTGCGGCGCGGCGGTCAGTGCCTGCTCGATGTGGCCGTTCCACAGAAAGCAAGTCGAGGAGCCGCTGCCCGCCGAGACCTCGTCGACGGACGGCACCACTCCGGCGGTGGTCGAGCCGGAGGTCGTGCGCCGCAAGGTCAAGACGCCGCGGATCAAAAACTCGAATTTTGAAATCGGTCCCTACGTCGGGACGTACAGTGCCGAGGACTTCGGCGTCAACCCGGTATACGGCATGCGGCTGGCGTACCATATCAATGAGGATTTCTTCGCCGAGGCACTGGTGGGCCGGACCAACACGGGACTCACCAGTTACGAGCGGCTCTCCGGAGCCGCCAACCTGCTGACGCCCAGCCAGCGCACGCTCACCTACTACAATCTGGCGTTCGGCTACAACCTGTTCCCGGGCGAGGTGTACATCGGTCGGGGGCGGGCCTTCAATTCTGCATTTTATGTGACGGGCGGCGTCGGCTCGACTCACTTCGCGGGCGATGATCGCTTCACGCTCGCGATGGGCGCGGGCTACCGCCTGCTGCTGAACGACCGGCTGGCGGCGCACATAGACGTTCGCGACCAGCTGTTTGACATCGACCTGCTGGGCTCGAACCAGACGTCGCACAACCTCGAGACGGGCCTGGGCGTGACGGTGTTCTTCTGACGGAGGGTGCATGAGCCTCAAGATTCTGCGCGTCGCGGCAGTCCTGCTCGCGTTTATTGGCCAGACAGCCGCGGCCGCGGCGGCCGACGCGGTCGGCCAGCCCGCCCCCGCGTTTACTCTGCCGCTTCGCGGCAGCAGCGCACCGCTCGAGCTCGGCAGGTTGCGCGGCCAGGTCGTGATGGTGAACTTCTGGGCATCGTGGTGCGGACCGTGCCGCGAGGAGTTTCCTCTGCTCGATCAGATGTACAGGAAGTACAAGGCTCTCGGCTTCACGATGCTGGGCGTCAATGTCGAGCCGGATTCGAACGATGCCGAAGGTTTCATCGCCAAGACGCCCGTGACGTTTCCGATCGCGTTCGACAAGGACAGCACGGTGAGCAAGCTGTACCGGGTCGCGGGCATGCCGAGCACCGTGCTGATCGACCGTCAAGGGGTGCTGCGCTGGGTGCACCGCGGCTACAAGTCGGGCGACGAGAACGAATACCTCGACCACATCCGCGCCCTGCTGCGGGAGAAGTAGCCATGCGAACGTCGCGCCTCAGCTTCGCCCTCTGCGCGCTGCTCCTGGTCACCGGCTGCGGCCGCGTCCAGCCGTGGGTCAAGCCCTACGAGCGTGAGCGCCTCGCGGACCCGGTGATGATCTGGGACCGCGACGCGATCTCGACGGCCTACATCAACCACGTCCACGAGAATCGCGAGGAGGCACGCGGCGGCACCGGTTCGACCGGCGGCGGTTGCGGCTGCAACTAGGGCGTCCGCCATGACCGGAGCGGCTCCGCTGACTCGCCTGCTCGGCTGCGCGTTGCTCGCGCTAGGTGCCGCCGCGCACGGCGACGTGCTGCCGGACGAACGCGCCGACGTCAGTTGGAGGATGTATCAGGGCGGCGGCATCACGGTCCAGGGGCCGTCGATGCTCGTGCGCACGAACTTCTCGGACGATATATCGGTGACCGCCGGGTTCCTGGTCGACCAGGTGACGGGGGCATCGATCGACATGATCGTGCTGGGCGCAAGCCCGCTGCACGAAGTGCGCAAGCAGAAGAATCTGGGCGTTGACTACCTTTACGGCAAGACGACATATAGCGTCGGCATCGAGAGCAGCATCGAGAACGACTACGACGACAGCACCCTGAGCGCCAGCATCGCCCAGAACATGTTTGGCGATCTCACAACCGTCACGCTGACCGCCAGTCGTGGCTGGGACATCATCACGCGCGTAATCGATGCGGAGGGCGACAAGCAACCCGGATTCCGCAAACGCAGCGATCGCACGACGTGGGCACTCGGCGTATCGCAAATCCTGACGCGCAACATGATCGGCGGCTTCGACTACGAGGCGATCACCGAACAGGGTTATCTGCAGAATCCGTACAGAGCTTACCGTTATCTGGCCGCGCCTGGCTCGGCGATTTACCTGACTGCGCCCGAGATATTCCCGGGCACCCGTACCAGCAATGCAATCGCGATGCGCCTCAAGGACTACCTGCCATGGCGCGCGTCGCTGACCGGCAAGTACCGCTACTACTTCGACACCTGGGATGTCCGTGCCCACACGGCCGAACTCGACTACACGCAGCCGCTGTTCAAGGATTCGGTGATGGCCGACATCACGTACCGTTACTACCGGCAGAACTCGGCTTCGTTCTACTCGGACCTGTTTCAGTACGCCAACGAGTTCAACTACATGGCCCGCGATCGGGAACTCGCCTCGCAGATCAACAACACAATGGGCGTCGCCTTCAGCTACGACTTCGTCAAAACCCAGCACTGGTTCGTCAAGAAGGCGAGCGCCTCGCTGCACTACGACTACATCATGTATCGCTACCTCGATTTCCGCGACGCGACTCAGCGCCAGTACCCGGCCGGCCTGGAGCCCTTCTACCGCTACAACGCAAGCGTCATCCAGGCCGTGCTGTCGGGTTGGTTCTGAACCCGCACGAGGTGCGCACGCCTGCGACCGGCCGCATCACTGCTTTGGCGGCCTCAGACCCTTCGAGTACCAGATCTTGCCGTTCTTATCGACGACCACGGCATCCATCTGCGGGTACTGCTCCATCAGCCGCAGTCCCTCGACCGGCCCCTTGACGAAGACCCCTTTCGACCAGCCCTCGGTCTCGGTCGCGGTGGGCCCGATGATCGTCACGCTGCGCACTTCAGTCGGGCTGCGCCCGGTCTTCGGATCGATGATGTGGTGGTAGCGGATCCCGCCCTCGTCAAAGAAACGCTCATAGTCCCCTGACGTGGAAATTCCAACGTCTTGGAGCGGCATGCTGAGCACCACCCGGTTCTTGTCGTCCGGGTGGCGGATCCCGACCATCCACGGCCGGCCGCGCCGATCGCCGAGCAGCCGCGTATCTCCCCCTGCCGTCACGATCGCGTGCGCGATCCCGAAGCCTTTCAGTATCTCCACGCCCCGATCGCAGGCATAACCCTTGGCGATGCCACCGAGGTCGATCCGCACACCCTCGCGTGCGTATTTCACGGTGTGGTGCTCCTCATCGAGCAGCAGATTGCGATAGCTGACGGCAGGCAATGCCGCCTTGATCTGCGCCTCGGTGGGACGGACGTGCCGCGGATAGTCGTACAGGTAGCCGACGCTCGCGTAGGTGATGTCGAAGGCGCCCTCGGTGATCTCGGAGAAGTGGATCGAGGTGCGTATCAGATCGAAGAGCTCCGGATCGACGGCGACGGGTTCGACCGCGGCACGCGCGTTGATCTGCGACAGCTGGCTTTCCGGCCGGTAATGGCTCATGAGCGCATCGATGCGACGCATGTCTGCCATCACCGCATCCAGCGCCTGCTCGCCCTTGACAGGGTCGTCGTGCCAAGCTTCGACATAGATCCGGGTACCCATGATCGCCTCTTCGCGGCGGACCCAATCCGCGCGGGCGACAGTGACTGCAAACACCGACAAAAGTGCGACGAACAGGCGAGCGGCGGGACGCATCAGAGACCTCCTCGGGAGCCCGTTGCCGACCGTCGCAATGCCGTGTACAGCCTCGAGCAAGCCTCGGCTATGATAGCGGCAGCGGACCCCGCGAGGGATTCCGCGGTTCCAGATCGACTCCATCCGCAGGGGATCAAACAATGACGGCGCGACGCATCCTGTTCATGACAGCGATTCTCCTGGTGGCGCAAGCGGGACTGGCCGGCCAGCGCGAGGAAGCGCGGGTCCTCGAAGCCACGCAGGTTCTCGAGGACACCCAGGCGATGCCCGACCAGCGCATGCCCGACTGGCTGCTGCAGCGCGCGCAGGGCATCGCGATCATGCCGAGCGTCATCAAGGGCGCGCTGATCTTTGGCGGCCGCGGCGGCAAGGGTGTGCTGACGGTTCGCGATGCGCAGGGTCACTGGAGCAATCCGGCGTTCGTCACACTGGCAGGCGGCAGCTTCGGCTGGCAGGGCGGAGTCGAGGCCAGCGACATCATCCTGGTCTTCACGACCCGCCGCAGCGTCGAAGGGCTGACCGGCGGCAAGGTGACACTCGGCGCCGATGCCTCGGCCGCGGCCGGCCCGGTTGGCCGGCAGGTTTCCGGCGCCACCGACGTGCAGCTCGACGCCGAGGTGTACTCCTACTCCCGCTCCAAGGGACTGTTCCTCGGCCTGGCGATCGACGGCAGCGTGATCACGATCGACCACAAGGCGGACGCGAACTACTACCAGCGCCCGGGCGTGCTCGCCTCGGACATCTTTTCGGGCAATGCGCCGGCGGCCCCTCCGAGCGCCCAACGCCTGCTCGATACCCTGCGCCGCCTGCCCCACGGGGGCGACGGAACGGCGCCGGCCGCGGGCGCCGCCCCGGTCGCACCCGCGAGCGCACCTACCTCGACGGCCGCGCCGCAACCGGACGGTCGCGGACTCGAATCAGGCGGAGCGACGGCGTACCCGATGCCGGACACGAAGCCGCACCCTTGAGGTGATGCGCGAACGACGGCGGACCGTCGTGCGCTGGCGCCGCGGGCTGAGCGCGTTGCATTGCGCAGGCGCCGACCGCCTGCGTAAGCCACGATCGCCGCATCGGATCGGCTGCGTCCCCGACGCCGCGGTGGCCGCGACAGCGCACGGGATATTTTTAAGCTAAATCAGTCGCTTGGATGATGCCGAAAACCTGATCCCTCGACCATCGGTACGCCTGCCTCACTCGCCGTTGGGCCGCTCGGGGAGCCACCGCGCACGGCGGCGTTCGCGGCGGCGAGCAGCGCTGGAGCGGATTGCCGGCACCGAATCGAGTAAGCGTCGGGCTGCGCGCGGCATCCCCGAGACCGAGACTTGCAGCAGTGGCCGGCGCAGGACCCGAGGTGCGCGCCGACGGCTGCGCCGGTGTGTGCCGTCGATGCTAGGCCGGTATCAGCACCACCGTCAGCGTGCGTATCCCCTGCGCACCGTGGATCAGGACACCCTCAATATCAGCGGTGGCCGACGGGCCGGTCATCAGCACGCCGTAGCGAACGTCGAAATCCGTGCGCCGGCCGTAGGCGTCATGAAGGGTGCCGAGGATCCGGGTCGGGTCCAGCAGCACAACCAGGTGCTGGGCGAGGAAACCGAGGGCATTGACCGTGAACTGCACCTCCGTGAGCCATAGCGACCCTGTTTCGGCGACGCCATGCAGTGCGCGCACAACGCCCACGTCGACGTCATTTAGCTCGGCCGGCTCTCGCACCTGATCGAGCGGACGATTACCGACAACCTCGGGCGTTGCCGAGCAGATGACGCGTGCCTCCGGGAACAGCCGTCCGATCAGCGCACCCAGATCGCCGTCGGCCGGGGGATCGGCGAATTTTCCGCCCATTCGCACGACGGCCGCGATGAACCGCTCGAGCAACGATCCTGAGTCGGTATCGAACGTCGGCACTGCCGGCAGCGGCACCACCGGCGGCTGGTTCTTGCGGACGCGGCCCAGGATGCGATCACGGCTATTCATCGTTGACCCCGATTCTTCAGATACCACTGCCGGAAGGTGGACTTTGGCGCAGCGGGAAGTTCGCGCTGTCGTCCCCAGGCGTTCAGCCGGTTGTACATCATGAACCGCGGCAGATGCTCGAGGCCGGCGCCGGCGGTCTCCACTGCCGCGCGATACAGCGTCGGACTGCCGAGCACGGCGCCGGCCACCCGCATCGCCTCCTTCTTCACGAACGGGAGCTGACTCTTCTCAGCGATGATCTGCCGCCATTTGTAAATCTGCTCGTGGATGTTGATGCGCACCGGGCATACGCTGGTGCAACTGCCGTTGAGCGTCGATGCAAACGGCAGCGAGCTGAACTTTCGCAGGTTGAAGGTCGGGTCGATGATGACGCCGATCGGCCCGGAGTATGTGGCTCCATAACTCAGGCCTCCGCTGCGCCGGTAGACCGGGCAGGTGTTCATGCAGGCCCCGCAGCGGATGCACTTGAGCGAGTACCAGAAGTCGGCCATGCCGAGCCGCTCGGAGCGGCCGTTATCTACCAGAATGATGTGCATTTCTGCGCCATCGCGCGGAGCACGGAAATGCGACGTCAGCTGCGTGATCGGCGAGCCGAGAGCGCTACGCGACAACATGCGCACGAACACGCCGACATCCTCGATGCGCGGGATGACTTTCTCGATGCCGATCGAGTGAATGGTCAACGGCGGCAGGTTGACGCTGAGGTCCGCGTTTCCCTCGTTGGTGCACACGACGACCGTGCCTGTCTCCGCGACCGCGAAGTTGGCTCCGGTCATTCCCGCCGCAGCTGCGAGAAAATACGGCCGTGTGTGCTGGCGCTGGCTCTCGGCCAGGTAATGGACGTCGTGATTGTTCGGGTCCGTGCCGATGGTTTCGGAGAAGACCTGCGCGACATCGGCCCTGAGTTTGTGGACTGCGGGCACGACGATGTGGCTCGGTGGCTCGTTGTCGAGCTGCTGAATGCGCTCGCCAAGATCGGTCTCCATGACCGAGATGCCGCGGGTCTCGAGAAACGGCCGCATGTCGCACTCGTCGGTGAGCATCGACTTGGCCTTTACCAGCGTGCGTGCACCACGCGAATGCATGACGTCGAATACGATCTGATTGTGCTCGGCGGCGTCCGTGGCCCAATGCACCGTCGCACCGTTCCTCAGTGCATTGCGCTCGAATTGCTCGAGGTAGTCGGCCAGGTGTGTGAGCGCATGTTCCTTGATCGCGGACGCCAACGTGCGCAGCTCCTCCCACTCGGCAAGGCCGACGGTTTCCCGGTCGCGCTTCTGGCGCAAGTCCCACAGCCGCCGGTCGTGGAATTCGAGATGATCCGTGGCCTCGATGAATTTCGAGGACGCCTCCGCATGATCGATACGCTTCATTCCCGCGCTCCGTTCAGAATCTGCGCGATATGGATGAACTTGATCGGCAGTCCGAGCCGTTCCGCGCAACCCTGCTGGTGCATGATGCAGGACATGTCGGCGGATACGATGTAGTCAGCGCCGGCCTTCAGGTGGTCGGTCACCTTGTCGTAGCCCATTCGCGCCGAGACCGGCTCCTCGGATACGGAAAACGTCCCGCCGAAACCGCAACATTCGTCGGGCCGCTCTGGCGTGACGAAGCGGATCCCTTTGACCGCAGACAGAAGTGCCAGCGGCTTCGAGAAAAATGGCTCGTCGATTTCCGACATCTTGGCAGTGCGCAGCGAGCGCAGCGACGCGCAGCCATTGTGCAATCCGACGGCATGCGGAAATTCGGCCCAGGGAAAATCACGCACCTTGAGCACATCGTGCAGGAACTCCACGAGCTCGAAGGTGTTCCGCCGCACCTTCAGAGTGGCCGCGGTCTGCGCAATCGCCGTCAGATTCTCGCGGATGTGGTGCACGCAGCTGCCCGACGGCCCGACAACGAACTCGAAGCCGGCGAAATTCCTGACGAACAGCGCCTCCGCTGCGGCCGCGTCCTTCTGGCAGCCGCTGTTGGCCATGGGCTGTCCGCAACAGGTCTGATCGAGCGGGTAGACGACCTCGACGCCAAACCGTTCAAGCAGTTCGAGGGTCGCGACTCCGACTTCCGGGAAGACGGCGTCGACGTAGCACGGTATGAACAGAGCGACTTTCACGGGAGTGTCCCCACCACAGAATACGCCTGCGGATACGTCATGAAGCAAACCGTCGCCAGTGCTCCGGCGTGACGGCCAGCTGCTTCGCCGTGGCGCCCTGCAGCGCGGCCGACCGGGACAAATACGCCGCACCGACGTGCGCAGACCGGCTCATCGCATAACGGGATCGGCCGGCCCGACGTCAAATGCTTTCTGAGTCCATCCTGATCGCCCCGCACGGGCACTCGGCGAGGCACATGCCGCAACCCTTGCAGTAGTCGAGGTTGAACTGGCAGCGCTCGCCAGGCCCCAATTTGATCACTGCGTTGTCGGGGCACACGCCGTAGCAGTTGTCGCACTCGAAGCAATTGCCGCACACCAGGCAGTGGCGCGCCTCGAACAGGGCGTTGGTCTCGTCCAAGCCCTTGAGCACCTCGTCGAACGTCGACTTGCGCCGCAGGATGTCGAGCAACGGCCGCACCGTCTTCGGGGCGTCGGCGTAGTACCAGGGATTGAGCTTGTCGAAGGTCGCGAGCTCGTGCTTGGGCGGCGGCGCATACGTGGCGCCGTTGAGCCAGGAATCGATCGTGCGCGCGGCCTTCTTGCCGTGACCGATGGCCACCGTGACGTTTCGCTCCGCCGACATCATGCCGCCGCCGGCGAAGATGCCCGGATGTCCGGTCACCAGCTGCCGGTCCAGCTGTCAGCCGCCACGCCCGAGTTGTCACCGCGTTGTGCGGGAAATGTCATACGGGTGTCACCTCGGCACGGCAAACTGCATGCTGCTCAAGGCAGGGTGTTGCTAATTCGCAACGGTTGGGCGCATGTTAGCTCCGCCGGCGCGGATTCTATTGCGGTTGACCCCCAACCACCGCCGGGACATGGGCGCTGGCGCCGGTCGGAGAACTGGGCCGGGATTGCGTTTCCTACTTAGTGGCGCTGCGGACACCCTTCGGTAAAATTGTAGAAGTTCGACGGACCGGGACCGAGAAGAATATGTTGCGTTGTCCGCGGTGAGACCGAGACATTTGCAACGGCGACGCACCGAATAGCCACACAGAACAAGGAGCATCATCAGTGACTAACGCACGCGCGCCCTCCGCAGCGAGGGTATCCGGAGTCCGCGGCCACTGCGGCGTCGCCCTGCTAGGCGGTGCTTGCCTACTCGGTTCCGTGCTTGCGACCAGTGTCGCACAGGCGGACAGCGCGGCGGCACCCGCTGCCGCGCCGCAGGACACGAGCCTCACAATGCACGGAATCACCCTGTACGGGACCGTCGATATCGGCCTGCAATATGAGACCAACGGCGCTCCGGTCAGCGATTACTTTCCGGCCGGTTCCGCCGGCTTGCTCCAGAAGAGCAGCCGCGAATCAATCGTCAGCGCCGTACCAAGCGCGCTCGGACAATCAAAGATCGGACTCAAGGGCGTCGAGCCGCTCGTCGGGGACTGGTCGGGTGTCTTCAAGCTGGAGACTTTCTTCAACCCCACGTCGGGCGACATCAGCGATGCACTCAAATCGGTGGCGCTGAATAACGGCAAGGCGTTGAACACGCAGACTGTGGGCGTTGACAGCAGCATAGCCGGTCAGTTGTTCAACGGCGCCGCATACGGGGGTCTCAGCTCGCCGACCTTCGGCACGATCACGTTCGGCTGGCAGAACGGCCTGATGGCGGATGGCATCGCGAAATATGACCCGATGGGTGCGTCCAACGCGTTCTCCGTGATCGGATTTTCGGGAACGGCGGCGGGTGGTGGCGACACGGAGGATCGTCGGCTCCAGAACTCGCTGAAGTACGACGCGACGTTTGGCGTCCTGCATGTCGGGGCCCAGTACCAGTTCAATGGCTCCAGTGGCTCGGCGGGCAACGCGACCGAACTGGCCATCGGGGTTGCTGCGCAGGGCGCCTCGCTCGACGCCTACTACGAGAAGAAGAATGATGCGATCTCGGTGTCAGCGCTCAGCGCAGCCCAGGTTGCCACGCTGCCGGTTCTCGGGTACCCGGTGAGTAGCTCCCTAGCGGCAACGATCTCCGACAACACGACCTACAGCGTGATGGGCTCGTACAAGTTCGATCCCGTCAAGGTCTTTGCCGGCTACCAGCACATCCAGTTTGCCAATCCGACGACCCCGCTGACAGCCGGTTACACGACGATCGGCGGCTATACGTTGGCAGTCGTCAATAACACCGCCTACCCGAACGACAAGATCCTGCAGGTCTACTGGGCCGGCGCCAAGTTCTACGCCACCCCGAAGTTTGACGTGACGGTCGCGTTCTACGGCTACAAGCAAAACGCGTACTCAAGTGAGGCCGCGTTGGCCGGCTGTAACTCCAATAAGTCCGGGGCATGCAGCGGCACTCTCACCGCCGCCTCGATGGTGCTCGACTATCGCTGGACGAAACGCTTCGACACCTACTTCGGCGCGATGTGGTCGAGTGTGTCCGACGGTCTCGCCAATGGGTACCTGGCAACCAACACCGTCGACCCGACGATCGGCGTCCGGTACTCATTCTAAAACACCGTTTCGCATCCCGGCCCGGCGATCGGCCGATAGAACCCTTCCGCTGCCCTCTGATCAGGGCAGCGGGAGTCCGGGGCTCCAGCCGGGGATGCGCCCGGACGCGACGATTGCACGCGGGGGTCTTCTGGGTCAGCCGGCATAGGCCCGCACCGTGCGCCTGGGTCGTGTGCGAACGGCGGCAAATCGCTCGCGGTGCCGTGGAAGGCCCGCGTCCACAGGGTGGCCGGACCATTTGATCAACGTCGGACGCGGACCCGGCGCACCGAGTCGCTCACTGCGCGCCTGCTCGACAGGCGCGCACGCGGCGCGCCCCGCGGCCAAGTTCGAGGTCAGACCCGCAGGCCCGACCGGCGCTGCACCGCTAGGTCGTCAGCAGCAGCGCGGCCGCCCGGCGCCATAGCGATGATCGATCGCCATGGCGTGGAAGTCGCGCTCCGACAGTACCGGTTCCCCGGGATGCCTGGACTGCCTGTGCGCCAGATAGCGATCGTAGTCGGGGATGCCGAACATCTGCCGGCAGGCCTGACGGAGCTGCTGCACGCGCGTGCGCCATGGAACGTGCGCTGCCACCGTCGCCCCGGGCGCTGCGATGCCCGTGGGCAGTACGGTCCGGTTCGTCGGATCGCCGCTCACGTGGCCACTCCATGCGCCTGTCCGACCGCCGGTATCTCGATGGCGGTCGGTTTCGCCTGGCGCAGCGCCTGCAGGCTGATCTTCAGCGCGTACACGCACATCGCCATCACCAACAGCACGAACAGGCTGCATATCGTCGCATCGAGGTAGTTGTTGAACGCGACGCGTTGCATCTCCGCCAGCGATTTCGCAGGTGCCAGCAGCTTGCCCTCCGCTGCGGCGGCGCTGAACTTGTGTGCGAGCGCCAGGAACCCAATCTTGGGGTCGGGGTGGAAGATCTTTTGCACGCCCGCAGTCAGCGTCGTAATCAGCAGCCACGCGGCCGGCACCAGCGTCATCCAGACATAGCGCTCGCGCTTCATCTTCACGAGCACGCTCGTGCACAGCAGCAGCGCGATGCCGGCCAGCATCTGATTGCCGACGCCGAACAGCTGCCACAGCGTGTTGATGCCGCCCAGCGGGTCAACCACGCCCTGGTAAAGAAAGTAGCCCCACGCTGCCACGCACAACGCCGTGGCTAGGATGTTGCCGGGCAGGAAGCGGGTGTCGCCGAGCGGCTTGTAGGCGTGTCCCAGCATGTCCTGGATCATGAAGCGGCCGACACGCGTGCCGGCGTCGACGGCGGTGAGGATGAACAGCGCCTCGAACAGGATCGCGAAGTGATACCAGAACGCTTCCATCGCCTTGCCGCCGACCGCCGTCGCCATGATTTTCGCCATGCCGACCGCCAGCGTCGGTGCGCCGCCCGCGCGCGACAATACGGTTTTCTCGCCGATGTCGACGGCGGTCTGGTTGATCATGTCGGGCGTGATCGAGAAGCCCCAGCTCGAGATCACGTGTGCCGCGTTCGCGGCTGTGGTGCCAATCACGGCAGCCGGCGCATTCATCGCGAAGTAGACACCGGGATCGAGCACGCACGCGGCGGTCATCGCCATGATCGCGACAAACGACTCGGCCAGCATGCCGCCGTAGCCGAGCATGCGCATGTGCGACTCTTTTTCGACCATCTTCGGCGTCGTGCCGGATGAGATCAGCGAATGAAATCCGGACACGGAGCCGCAGGCGATGGTGATGAACAGGAACGGGAACAGCTTGCCGGAGAACACCGGCCCCGAGCCATCGATGAACAGCGTGGTGCGCGGCATCGCAAGCGGCGGCGCGACGTAGTAGATGCCGATCGCGAGCGCAACCACCGTGCCGATCTTCAGGAACGTGCTCAAGTAATCGCGCGGCGCGAGCATCAGCCACACCGGCAGGCTTGCGGCGATGCCGCCATACAGGATTAAACACCAGGCGAGCGCCGGTCCGCTGAGCGTGAACAGCGGTCCCCAGATCGGATCCGCGGCAACGGAGCGACCATAGACGACCGACAGCAGCAGCAGGATGACGCCGATCGCCGAGGCCTCGAAGATCTTGCCCGGTCGCAGCACGCGCATGTACAGGCCCATCAGCACGGCGATCGGGACCGTTGCGGCGATCGTAAACAGTCCCCACGGGCTCGCGGTCAGCGCCTTGACGACAACCAGCGCGAGCACCGCAAGGATGATGATCATGATCGCGAATACGCCGACGAAGGCGAGTGACCCCGGCACCGGGCCGAGTTCCATCTTGATCATCTGGCCGAGCGAGCGACCGTCACGCCGCACCGAGACGAACAACACGATGTAATCCTGCACTGCGCCGGCCGCGACCACGCCCGCCAGGATCCACAGCGTCCCCGGCAGGAAGCCCATCTGTGCGGCGAGAACCGGTCCGACCAGCGGGCCCGCGCCGGCAATCGCCGCGAAATGGTGGCCGTAGAGCACCCATTTGTTCGTCGGCACGTAGTCCAGGCCGTCGTTGTGGCGCACCGCCGGCGTCGGACGCGAATCGTCCACGCGCAGCACCTTGTTGGCGATGAATTTGCTGTAGAAGCGGTAAGCGATGAAATAGACGCACAGCGCCGCGGTCACGAGCCAGACGGCGTTGACCGATTCGCCACGACCGAGTGCGAGCGCTGCGAGCGCGATTGCGCCGACGATCGCAACGATGCCCCACACAAGCGTTGAACCGATCTTGTTCATGCGCCCCCCGGAGCGTCAGCCGTGTTGCCGTGCGATCCCGCGGCCGCGCTGGCCGCGGCGTGATGGTTCGAGCCGCCGGACTACTTTTAACAACAGACTACAGGTGCGGTACTGACTGCGCAACACGCCGACCGCGACCGCTGCAGATGGATGCCAGCGCTCCGGCGAGACAGGCGTTGGGTCGCCGCGGACGTTCGAATTCGAGCGCCCGGTTCCCATCCGCCGGACCATCCGGCGGGATGCCGCTCCGCAGCAACTGTGTGTGAGCCGAACGCTGGCGGGCACGAACACGCATCAATCCGCTGGGCCGCGGTGATCGGGATCGGCTGCAGGCGCGATCGAGAGCCGGCTCTCGCGCAGGTTCGGCAACGGGCACGCGTGCTGAGTACCGCGCCGCCGCCGCAGCTATGCCGAGGAGCAGGTAGGCACGCTCGGACCAACGTGCCCGCGCACGCCCGCGATGGCTAGCGACCGTAGCGACCGCCAGCACGTCGCGTCACGTCGATAGCCTCGATCCGGCCGGCGATTGATCAAGCCAACATAGTGTCGACGCTGACGGTCGCTGCACAGCATCTGCCGTGGTGGGTCACGAATCTCGGCTAGAATCCTTGGCAAGGAACATACTCGGTGCGTCGATGGGCGGCCGGCCAACCATCAATGGTTGAGAACAACGATCACATTCTGGAGACCGAGGGGCTGGCCAGGGAGTTCAAGGGCTTCGTGGCTGTCAATGACGTGAGCCTGCGCGTTCGTCGCGGCCACATCCACGCACTGATCGGTCCCAACGGCGCGGGCAAGACAACCTGCTTTAACCTGCTGACGAAGTTTCTAGAGCCAACGCGCGGCAGCATCCGCTTCAATGGCGTCGACATCACCGGCGAGCCACCGGCCCAGATCGCCCGCCGCGGCATTGTCCGCTCCTTCCAGATCTCGGCCGTCTTTCCCCACTTGACGGTGCTCGAGAACGTGCGCGTGGCGCTCCAGCGCCGGCTCGGCACCTCGTATCAATTCTGGCGCACTGACCGCAGCCTCGGGGTGCTGGAGGAACGCGCCCGGGCGCTGCTTGCGGAGGTCCGGCTGGAGGAATTCGCCGGCATGGTCGCCGTCGAGATGCCCTACGGCCGCAAGCGTGCCCTCGAAATTGCCACGACCCTTGCCCTCGAGCCCGAGCTGATGCTTCTGGACGAGCCAACCCAGGGCATGGGGCACGAGGACGTGGACCGCGTGATGCAGTTGATCAAGAGGGTGTCGGCCAACCGCAGCATCCTGATGGTTGAACACAATATGAAAGTGGTGGCCGGTATTTCCGATGCCATCACCGTCCTCGCCCGTGGGGCCGTACTGGCCGAGGGCAGCTACGCCGAGGTGTCGCGAAATCCTTTGGTGCTTGAGGCGTACATGGGTACTGGCGAGGGCGCGTTGGACTCGCCCCGAGGCGGCGCATGACCTCGACCGAATACCTGAGGGTCACCGGCCTGCACGCCTTCTACGGCGAGTCTCACATTCTGCACGGCATGGACTTCAACGTCCGCCGCGGCGAATGCGTCAGCCTGCTCGGCCGCAACGGCGCCGGCCGCACGACCACGCTGCGCGCCGTTCTGGGGCTCACCGGCCGGCGCACCGGTTCGATTATCGTCAATGGCACGGAGGTGATCGGTGCGCCGCCGCATCGCATCGCCCGCCTCGGTGTCGGTTACTGCCCCGAGGACCGGGGCATCTACGCGAGCTTGAGCTGCGAGGAGAACCTGCTGTTGCCGCCCCGCGTGGCCAGCGGCGGCATGGCGGTCGACGCCATTTACGACATGTTCCCCAACCTGCGGGACCGACGCCGCAGCCAGGGCACGCGGCTCTCCGGCGGTGAGCAGCAGATGCTTGCCGTGGCGCGCATTTTGCGGACCGGGGCCCGGCTGTTGCTGCTCGACGAGGTCTCCGAAGGCCTGGCCCCGGTCATCGTCAAGAAACTAGCGGAAGTGATCCGGGTGCTGAAGGCGGGCGACTACACGATCGTGCTGGCCGAGCAGAACTTTCGGTTCGCCGCGCCACTGGCGGACCGGATGTACGTGATCGAGCACGGTCGTGTCGAGGCCGAGATCGCGCAGCACGAAATCGATGCCAAACGGGACTTTCTCCAGGAAGTTCTCGGCGTGTGAGCAACCAGAGCAGTGAGGAGAAGATGATGAAACCGAATACCGCGACCACCGTCGTCGCTGCGGCGCTGTACCTGATGGCTGGCGCCGTCGCCGCGCAGATCTCCGACAACGTGGTAAAGATCGGCGTGCTCACCGATATGTCGGGCACCTATTCCGACGTGTCCGGCCCCGGCTCCGTCGAGGCTGTCAAGATGGCCGTTGAGGACTTCAAGGCCAAGGAGAAACCTGCCTTCGCTATCGAGGTGGTCGCGGCCGATCACCAGAACAAGGGCGACATCGCCTCCGACAAGGCACGACAGTGGTTCGACCGCGACAAGGTGAACGTCATCACCGATCTGGTCACGACTTCTACGGCGCTGGCGGTGATGAAGGTGGCCAAGGAGAAAAACAAGATCGCGATCGTCTCCGGCGCCGCCTCGACACGCATCACCAACGAGGACTGCAACGACGTGACGGTGCACTGGACCTACGATACCTACGCCCTCGCCAACGGCACTGCCAAGGCGGTGGTGCAGCAGGGCGGCAAGACCTGGTTTTTCCTCACCGCCGACTATGCCTTCGGTCAGTCACTGGAGAAGGACGCCTCGGACGTGATCGTCGCTAACGGCGGCAAGGTGCTCGGCTCGGTCCGCCATCCCTTCCCCGGTACCGACTTCTCCTCGTTCCTTCTGACGGCGCAGGCCTCCGGCGCCCAGATCATCGGGCTCGCCAATGCGGGCCAGGACACCACAAATTCCATCAAGCAGGCGGCCGAGTTCGGCATCACGCCCAAACAGTCGTTGGCAGGGCTTTTGATGTTCATCAGCGACGTCAATAGCCTGGGACTCAAGGCGACCCAGGGAATGTACCTGACGACGGGATTTTACTGGGACATGAACGATGCGACGCGGGCCTGGTCGAACCAGTTCTTCGCGCGCCGCAAGGCGATGCCGACGATGGTCCAGGCCGGCCTGTACTCTGCCGTCACACATTACCTGCAGGCGGCCAAGGCCACCGGCAGCAATGACACGCAGAAGGTGATGGCGGCGATGAAGAAGGCCAGGATCAACGACTTCTTCGCCTCGAACGGCTACATCCGCGACGACGGCCGGATGATGCACGACATGTATCTGGTGCAAGTGAAGAAGCCCGAGGAGTCCAAGTACCCGTGGGACTACTACCGGGTGCGACAGACAATTCCCGCGGAGGAGGCTTTCCAGCCACTGTCGCGTTCCAAGTGCCCATTGATCAAGAACTAGGGCGCTGGCGGTGAGCGAGATCTTCGGCGTGCCCGTGGCGGCCCTGATGGGCCAGTTGATGCTGGGACTCGTGAACGGTTCGTTCTACGCCATGCTGAGCCTCGGGCTCGCCGTGATCTTCGGCATGCTCAACATCATCAACTTCGCTCACGGTGCGCTCTACATGATGGGCGCGTTTCTCGCCTGGATGGGACTCACCTATTGGGGCATCGGTTACGGCACCGCTCTGATCCTGGTGCCTATCGCGGTCGGCGTTTTCGGCGTGGCGATCGAGCGCACGCTGCTGCAATGGATCTACAAGCTCGATCACCTCTACGGCCTGCTGCTGACCTTCGGTCTCGCGCTGGTCATCGAAGGCGTGTTTCGCTACCAGTTCGGGGTCTCGGGCAAGCCCTATGGGATTCCAGAGCCACTGACCGGCGCCTTCAACCTCGGGTTCATGTTCCTGCCCAAGTACCGCGCGTGGGCGATCTGCGTTTCGCTGACGGTCTGCCTGGCGACCTGGTTCATGATCGAGAGGACCAGGCTCGGCGCCTACCTGCGCGCGGCGACGGAGAACCCCCAGCTGACGCAGGCCCTCGGCATTAACGTGCCGCTGATGGTGATGCTGACCTACGGCTTCGGCGTGGGCCTGGCCGGCTTGGCCGGCGTGCTGGCGGCGCCCACCTTCCAGGTGAGCCCACTGATGGGCTCGAACCTGATCATCGTCGTCTTCGCGGTCGTGGTGATCGGCGGCATGGGCTCCATTCTGGGGTCCATCGTCACCGGCATCGGCCTTGGCATCATCGAGGGTCTGTCCAAGGTCTTCTATCCGGAGGCATCCTCCGTGGTGGTTTTCGTCATCATGGCCGTGGTGCTGATCCTGCGCCCGGCCGGGCTGTTCGGGCGAGACAGCTGAATGCCCGTGAGCCGCGACCGTCTGACAGTGATCGGCTATGGCGTCGGCCTGGCAGCATTGCTCTTCGCGCCGCACGTCTTTTATCCCGTGCTGGTGATGAAGGTGCTGTGCTTTTCTCTGTTCGCCTGCGCCTTCAACCTGCTGCTTGGCTATGCGGGCCTGTTGTCTTTCGGTCATGCCGCGTTTTTCGGTGTGGCCGCCTATGTAGCCGGCCACGCCCTCAAGGTGTGGGGCCTGCCCGCGCCCATCGGGCTGCTCGCAGGGACGTTGGCGGCGGCAGTGCTAGGGTGGGTCTTTGGAAGTCTGGCCATCCGGCGGCAGGGCATCTACTTCGCCATGATCACTCTCGCACTGGCGCAGATGATGTACTTCGCGTTCATCCAGGCGCGCTTCACCGGCGGGGAGGACGGCCTGCAGGGCGTGCCGCGCGGTAGTCTGTTCGGCGTCGCAAACCTGGCGGACGACATGAACCTTTACTATTTCGTCCTCGCAATCTGCGCCTTCGGGTTCTGGCTGATCCACCGGACGATCCATTCTCCCTTCGGCCAGGTACTGAAGGCGATCAGGGAAAACGAGCCGCGAGCGATTTCTCTTGGCTACGACGTGGCGCGTTACAAGCTGCTCGCCTTCGTCCTCTCGGCGGCACTGGCGGGCCTCGCCGGAGCGACCAAAACGCTCGTGTTCACGTTCGCCTCTCTGACTGACGCTGACTGGCAAATGTCCGGCGAGGTCGTGCTGATGACTCTGGTCGGTGGACTGGGCACAGTGTTCGGCCCGGTGGTCGGCGCGGCTGCAATCGTCACGCTCGAGGACCAGCTCGCCGACAAGGTTGGCTCGCTGGTGTCAGTCATTATGGGCAGCATCTTCGTCGTCTGTGTGCTGCTCTTCCGCCGTGGCATCGTGGGCGAGCTGCAGGCGCTCTACAGACGAATCACCGGCAGTCGCTAACGCTGCCGGGGCGCCGACGCAGGGCCCCGTCACGCCGATACGAAATGCGGTCGTGCGCGTGGACGATGAGAGCAGTGCCATGCGGCCTCGACGGGCACCCGTTCGCCGGGTCTTTACGGCATCGAGAGCGGCGAGCAGCAGGCGGTCGCGCGGGCGACCTGGTTCTTAACCGCAAATTCGCATGCTCTGACATGAACCGACGCGGCCCGCACGCGCCGACCGCGCGCACCGTGCAGCATCGCTAGTGCCAAGCTCCGAGAATCGCTCCCATCACGCTGAACGCAACGACCTGATAGCCCGCGTTGATGGCCCAGAGCCTCAGTGAGCGGAACTCGAACAGGTATGTCACGCCGAGTGCCGCGGCGACGTAGGTCAACCCGGCCATGAAGCCGGCAAAGAGGCCATCCTGCAAACTCGCGGTCGAGCCGATGAACATTGCGAGGCTTGTTGCGATGACAAGATTGAGCAGGAGCGTCGTGCCGTAGATCTTCAGCCTGTTCGCCTGCTGCGCGCGCTCCTTGGTAATCCCGGTCGCTGCCATCCAAGCGTTGCCGAACAGCAGCCCATACCACAGCGCACCGAGTGGAAAACCGGCGATGGCCGCCACGGCGACGGCAAGCCAGTGAATGTGCGCGATCGGTTGTGCTGGATCCATCGAGGCCCCCGTCTGGTGTTGTTGTCTGCTTGCCAGCTCTTGAACGGGCGGATTTTGGAACACGCCCGGCGCGGGAGTCACGACGCAGTGCGGCATCCGCCACTATAAGCGATCGCCGGCATGGCAAGTGCCACCCCTTCGCCTCGGTTGTCGCGCAGACGGGGCGAAGCGCGTGTCGCAGGGACACAGCCATGCGAATGCATCTGCGTTCGACCCTTTCCCCGCATCGCTCGCCAGGGGCAGCTGGCGGGTCCACAGGCGCTGTTCACGCAGCCGCGACGGCCGTTGCGTGACGGCCCGGTCGCAGCACGCTAATGTGGCCTCACCCGGACCCGCACTCGATGACGTCATTTGATTCGGGAGCAAGCAATCTTGATGCCGCAGCCCCTCGAACCGGTTCGTGCGGTTACTTTGTCGGAGGTTCAGGACGCGCGAGCGCGGATTGCCACGACCATCGTCCGCACTCCGCTGCTCCGTCTTGATCTGGGCCCGGACTACCCGGACATCCGTGTCAAGTTGGAGAACCTGCAGCCAACGAATTCATACAAGCTTCGCGGCGCGGTTAATGCGGTGGCGATGTTGACCGAGGCGGACCGCACGCGCGGCGTCTGGACGATCAGCGCAGGCAATGCGGGTCAGGGCGTCGCGTATGCGGCCCGACGGGCCGGCGTGTCCTGCACGGTCGT
>Ga0209415_10006739_pt1 | contig 20295 bp, 20 predicted proteins | sample PeaSoiSIISIP2007_FD_187696 | JGI IMG/M metagenome (GOLD analysis project Ga0209415, IMG submission 187696) | Peat soil microbial communities from Weissenstadt, Germany - SII-SIP-2007 (SPAdes) (version 2) | ecosystem: Environmental > Terrestrial > Soil > Wetlands > Peat | place: Germany...
AACGTCGTCTTCTTTATCCTTTGACGCCTTTCATACTGCTTGTTATAATCATTATTAAGCATGGCAATTTCTCCTTTCCGTTAAAAGATTTATTCTCCTAAATAAACTTTAACAGATAGGAAGTTGCCATGTTTCTTGTCTACCTCCTTATAGTAAGCTGAAGTTGTTGAAGTTGCACTTCCTCGAAACATATCAATTTACATTCCGTATTTGTTGACATACCCTTAAAATATCCCATCGTTAGTAAAATAGAAAATCTTCGAGTAACTTATCAATCATACAGCAAAGGCATCCGACTTATATTTGCTGTCCTTGGGCCTCTATTTTGTTACAACAATTTATCCTGCAGCTCACGGACCAGTTCGGTGATAACAGCCCACTTGCCAGTGAGCCGCAGGAGACGATGGCCACCGGCCTTATGGAAACGGAGCGGTCCCATAACCTGAAAACGCTTGAGGCAGTGAAGTGGAAGATGTCTTCGCGGCAATGTATTGCTTTTGACTATTTTATAGGTATGAAAATTTTATTCTTCAAGCCTCTCTTGCGTGGCTGAAGCCAGCAGCATGACCTTCTTTTTTGTTCTTCTTGTTGCATTGCGATATTAAATAATTTTCAGGCACTACGAACTTCCCACGAAATGCCGAGGGGCCACGCTATGCCGTGACTGCACTGCCGTGGGCTTGCCATACATTCCAACATAATTTTGCACATTTCATCACATAAACATATGGCTGTGTTTCAAGTAATCATTCTTATCAATAGGATAGTAGTATTCTTGCAATCATTGGTATATGGCATATGCATTGCTATATTTTATGAAGCGTCATCCTTATTTACAGGGAACTCCTTATTCGTCTCTACAGTCCGCCCAAACCGTTCTTCACCAAGAGCTAGCGACCGGGAGAGATCGAGTTGGTGAAGTGACCAACCAATCAAACATAAAGAAAGAGGTGAACGATGAACAGAAAAACGCTATTCGGGATGACAGTGTTGTGTCTGGCAGCGTTGCTGAACGCCGCGCCGCTATGGGCAGACGAAGGTGATGCGGAACTGGCAAAGAAGACCCTGAACCCGATCGCCGACCTGATCAGCGTGCCGTTTCAGTACAACGTGGATTTCGGCATCGGTCCGAATGATGCATCGACCACTACGCTGAACATTCAGCCGGTCATTCCCATTTCGCTGAATCAGGATTGGAACCTTATCCTTCGAACCATCGTCCCGCTCATCGACCAGAACTCGCCTGCGCCGGGCGTCGAAGGATCGAGCGGGTTTGGTGACACCACGCAGAGCTTCTTCGTTTCGCCTAAGGAGCCGGTCAAGGGCTGGATCGTGGGCGCAGGGCCCGTGCTCTACTATCCGACGGCAAGCCATGACGCGCTCGGCGCTGGAAAGTGGGGCGTCGGCCCGACTTTTGTGGTGCTGAGGCAGGAATTCGGATTCACTTACGGTCTCCTTGCCAACCATATCTCGTCCTTCGCGGGCGACAGCAACCGACCGGACATCAGCGCAACGTTTCTCGAGCCCTTCTTCGGCTACACCATTAAGAAGACTTACACATCGTTCTTTTTAAACACCGAGTCCACCTACAACTGGAAGGACAGCCAGTGGACCATTCCCTACAACCTTACGGTTAGCCAGATACTCAGGATTGGCAGCCAGCCTTTGAGCTTGCAGCTCGGCTACCGCTACTATGCAGACGCCCCAACAGTAAGACCCGACTGGGGCCTGCGCTTCACGCTGACCTTCCTGTTCCCGAAGTGATGCAGGGTGAAGTAGAAGGACAAGAGGATCATGCAGAAAGAATAATTCGCATACACTTCCAACAGACAAAGGAGAGAACAATGAAGACCACTCGCACACTAAACCTTGTAGCCGTAGCGCTCGTTTGCGCGCTGGTATACACGACTGCACAGGCGCAAACCGCGCCGAAGATGAAGATGACCACCAACATTCCGGCGTCCATAACGATACCGGACTCGGTGGAGACGCGGCTCGGCACGCTCAAATTCACCGACGGTTTCCCTGACGGCGCCACCGTTCAGAAGATCTATGACAACCTCGATTTCCAACGCGCCGTTCAGGCGTATCTCCTCGGCCTGTCTGCCGTCTCCACGGAAGCGGCCCGTCAGGCAGTCCTCGGGTTCGGCCCTGCCAACCAGACCGTTTTGATTTCCGAAACGCTGCTGGATTCCAAGTCACTGTTCCTGACGGCCAATACCACCACGCCTTACACCGTTCTGTGGCTGGACTTGACGAAAGGCCCGGTGGTTCTGGAAGTGCCGCCGATGGTGCTCGGCCCGATGGATGATGCGTGGTTTCGCTGGGTCACTGATGTCGGCTTCACGGGGCCGGACAAGGGCAAGGGCGGGAAGTATCTATTGCTGCCGCCCGGCTACACCGGAGAGATTCCCGACGGCTATTTTGTCGCACGTTCGCGCACCTTTGGAAACCTCCTTTTCTTCCGCACGTTTCTGAAGGACGGCGATCCGAAGCCGGGCGTGGACGATGTAAAGAATCACTTGAAGGCGTATCTACTGGCAGATGCCGCCAATCCGCCCGCGATGAACTTCGTCAATATCTCCGGCAAGGCATTCAATACCATCGGCCCATCGGATTACACCTTCTGGGATGAAATCAATCAGATGATCCAACGTGAACCAGGCGATGCGATGGACCCTGTTACCCTTGGATTCTTCGCCTCCATCGGCATTGAGAAAGGCAAACCTTTCGCACCCGATGCGCGCATGAAGGCGATTCTTACGGAAGCGGCGGCGGTAGGCGACGCCACCGCCCGCACCCTCGTCTATAAATGCCGGATGAAGGATGCCTACTTCTACTCGGACAGCGCGTGGCTCACCCTCTTCATTGGCGGGAGCTATCAGTTCGAGCAGAACGGTGTCCGCCTGCTCGACGCTTATTCAGGCTTTTTCTTCTACGCCACCGGGATCACACCGGCGATGTCCATGAAAATGATCGGGAAAGGCTCGGCCTACGCCGGTGCATTCGTGGATTCCAAAGGCAACCCGCTCGACGGCAGCAAGACCTACAAACTGCATATGCCGCCGAATATTCCCGCAAAGGACTTCTGGTCCTTTACAATCTACGACAACCAAACCCGCTCAATGCTACAGACCGACCAACAGTTCCCAGCCGTCGGGAGCGAGACGAAGGGGTTGCAAGTGAACGATGACAAGTCGGTGGATGTCTATTTCGGCCCGACCGCGCCGGTGGGTCATGAGAACAACTGGGTGCAGACGGTTCCCGGCAAAGGCTGGAATGTCCTCCTGCGCCTTTACGGCCCGCTGGAGGCTTGGTTCGACAAGACATGGAAGCCGGGTGAGTTCGAGTTGGTGAAATGATTCAAGATAAGGATCGCAACATGAATACAACAAGACGTACATTTCTGAACGCGACGTGAAACGCTCGGGCCGCCTCGTTCATCGAAGCGGCCCGCATCTACTGGTTGTAACAAGAGAGTGCATGTTTCAACCAGTAGTTAATGATAGTTGCGTCTGGTCGAAATTACGGACTAGTAGGTGGATCTCACATGGACCAGGATTTGACTGAAATGAAGAATATCGGGAGTAACATTCATTACGTTCCGATTCCCCTCATAGTCGCCGCAGCCGCAAGCCCTTCCACGACCTTTTCCATGCGCTCGTAATCCAGCGTTTCCGGCAGATCACTCGGCGCGTGATAGTGCGGATTCCGATAAAAGGCCGTGTCCGTCACCATGAGTGCCCTGTAGCCGAACTTGCCGAATGACCAATGGTCAGAGAAATCAATACCGATAACAATCGCCGGCGCGTTTAGCGTAATGACCGGAAGATCGGTGTTTTCCCTAAAGTTCTTTGCAATCTTCTGCGTAAAATGCCTGGAGCGTAAATTCCCGACCATCGAGATATAGTTGCCCGCCTTGGGAAACTTGACATTCATGAACGGCAAGGGATAATGTTGGCAACCCTCACGATCACAGAAATAACCTATCATCTCGAGACAGATCATCCCTTCCACCCAGTCGCCTTTTTTCTTCAGGCTTCTCGCATAGTGATAGCTGCCCATATTCCGCGTCCGATAGGTCGGTGGCTCCTCGAGGCAAAAAAACACAAATCTGATTGTGTTATCCGGCTGGATTCCAGAAAGCTGCCGTGCAAGGCCGAGGAGACCTGCAACGCCGCTTGCATTGTCGTCAGCACCAGGTGTGGTCCGTACAGTATCGTAGTGGGCGCCGATGACGAGTATTCTTTCTGGTATGGAAATGCCGGGAAGCTCCGCTATCAGGTTCTCGTAGGAATGCATGCGGAAGTAAAACGTCTGGCGGGTGACATTGTAACCGATGGAAGAAAGTTGATCTGATATATAGTCTGCCGTACTGGTAAGCTGTTCTTGATCCCGAAAGCTCCGTACGCCTATCTCACTTGCGAGGACCGTAACAACTTGACGAAGATACGCCTTCGTATCCATAGAGTAAACGTAACACATCTGAGGGAACCAGTCAAACGCACCGACGGATACCTGCCGTAAAGTGAAAGCCATGATTCCCTAGATGAGCACACATAATGCTTTTTGAATCCTAAACCTTATGATATAGTTAATGATTATGAGTTGCTTCCTAGAGTCCGCAACCGCGACCGTTTGACCGGATGTACAACTTTGAAGTTGAACAGTGCATGAGTCCGACTATGAGAGTGGTAAATTTTCCCGGGCGAAGGAGACAACAAATGACCGACTGGAGCACAGCAATCTGCGAAACAAACGGAATTAACATACACTACACGAGAACTGGAGGAAGCAAGCCCCCTTTAATTTTGCTACACGGATTAACTGCTAATGGAGCCTGCTGGACTGCTTTGACACATGCTATAGAGGGAGAATATGACGTAATCATGCCGGATGCTAGAGGTCATGGAAAGTCGAGTGTGCCTAACTATGGGTACCGATACGAAGACCATGCAAACGATGTCGTCGGTCTTATAAAGTCTCTAAAACTTCCTCCTCCGATTCTGATCGGACACTCCATGGGAGGTATGACTGCGGCCGTGGTGGCAAGTCGTAACCCAAAGCTACTCCGTGGCCTAATCTTAGTTGATCCAACGTTCTTGAGTCCAAAAGTTCAGCGCGAAATTCGCGATAGTGATGTAGCCGATCAGCATCGGCGAATTCTCAATACATCATTGGATGAAGTGGTGGCAGAAGCGCGGATTAGACGCCCTGATCGGTCATTGGATGCCCTCAAGCTAAGCGCCCGGGCACGACTTCAAACCAGCATGAATGCTTTCGACGTTCTCACGCCACCGAACCCCGACTATATGCAGTTAGTGAGTGCGATTGACGTTCCAAGCCTACTCGTTATTGGTGATACAACCAGCGTGGTTTCGCCTGCTGTGGCCGCAGAACTGCAACGTCTTAATCCGAGATTTCAGGTTGAACAAATCCGGGAAGCTGGCCACGGGGTTCCCTTTGACCAGCCCGAGCGCTTTGCGGTTGTCGTCAAATCTTTCTTACATTCAATTGGCACAGTGATTGAGCCATGAACGTGCTAGAATGCGCATCCTTCGGACGACTGATGTGCCGGCCTGACATTGATTTAGACTTTAACACCGAGGCTTATCTTTCCCGACCCCGTTGGGCTGGCCAAAGAATTGAAATCACAGTATTATAAGAGATAGCGCCTAACAATGTTTTCAACCTGACTCAGCGGACGAGCCGCTTCGTAGGTTAAAACAGCGTTACGTGCAAGACACAACCAGAATTCTGCAGTGATTATTTGTCAACAGGATTGCAACCTTGTAGGTGGAACTCCAGAGAGCCAGGATTACAAAGAAAATGAAGATTTCCGTTTGAGTTTTTAGTCAACACTCGTTCCAATATCTCATGAAATTGGCATTCTCTGAAACACTTCGATTTACAAGCTGTATTTGTCAGTGTCCCTCCTCCACAAATCCCCATTTACATTTCTGTCTTGACAACTTCTCGGACAACTGGTATCATATAAATAAAATTATATATATCTGGATTGCATTTTACAGGATTTTAACTTATTAATTGTTTATTCACTCTTGAGAATGCAGGAGGGGTCACGTCTTGTTGATGCCATGGAAATCATTATATATGCCATGATTGAGGTATTTCTATGCTTTCTATCATCATATTTGCTGTATCAGTCGTCCGTTCGTTTTATTCGCCAGAAAAGACCAAACCAAACTATCCATCAAAAATTGTTTATTGGAAATGAAAGGAATAATCTCGCATGGAAAAATTGTCTATTATATTCAAGGCGCTTTCCGACGAAACGCGGCTGAGAATTATAAAGCTTCTTGAGCACGGTGAGCTTTGCGTATGTGACATTGTCGCAGCGCTTGACGTCGTCCAGCCCAAGGCCTCTTTCCACCTCGGAGTACTGAAGGAGGCGGGTTTTATCAAGGACCGGAAGCAGGGCAAGTGGATTCATTACAGCTTGAACGAAGCCGACTTATTCAGGAGGATGCTTATGGTATCGGTATGCGAAAAAGCCAACGGTAGTTTCATGGAGGAAGACCGTAAGCGCCTTGGCCGATTTCTCAAGTCAAAAAAAGCAAGCACGGATTGCGTCCTCCCGAAAAAGAATGCTTGCTCCTGTGGAGTGTAAACTATGAAGATTGCAGTTTTTGGAGATATACACGGGAATATTGAGGCGCTCAAAGCAGCCTATGATGCCACGATGACTTTGAAGCCCGACAAGATATATCACCTCGGCGATCTCGGCGGCTATGCGCCTTTTGTCAACGAGGTTGTGGATTTCCTTGTCGAACATGGTATCGATGGCGTGCAGGGAAATTACGACGAGGCCGTCGCGAATGACCGTGAACACTGCGGATGCAAGGCGGAGGATCCGGTGCAGGAGGAGATGGCCAACCTGTCCTATGCCTGGACAAAGAAACACACATCGCCGAAGAGTAAAGCCTACATGAAGAGCCTGCCGACGGAAATTACACTCACCGACGGAAGGGAAAAGGTCTGGTTGTTCCACGCAACGCCCCGCAAGAACAACCTCTACTGGTATGAAGACCGCCCAGAGAAGTTCTTCCTCGAGATGGCCGGGAAAAGTGATGCAGACGTTATGATCTACGGGCATATTCACAAGCCGTATAGAAAAGACATAAACGGGAAAGTCTTCATTAGTGCCGGAAGCGTGGGCAAGCCCAAGGATGGCGATCCCAGAGCATGTGTTGTGATGGTGGAAATAACGCAAAAGGTGGTGAAGGCAGAATTCATCCGCGTACCATATGATGTGGAAAAGGTTGCAGCTGCCATCATAGAAAGCGGTTTGCCTGACTATTTTGCTGAAAAACTGAGGCATGGTGCGTAAAATCACTTCGCCGTTAAACAAAGCGGGGCATCATGACCGATACTGGAAAAAAGAGACTAGCATTTATTGACCGCTATCTGACCTTGTGGATCTTCGCTGCAATGGCCCTGGGTGTTGGGCTTGGGTATTTTGTTCCCGGTACTGAGAAGCTGATAAACAGCTTTCAGTCCGGGACTACAAACATTCCTATCGCCATCGGACTTATCCTGATGATGTATCCTCCGCTTGCCAAGGTTAAGTACGAAGAACTGGGCGAGGTCTTCCGGAACAAAAAGGTTCTGGTCCTATCGCTCGTCCAAAACTGGATTATTGGTCCGATCCTGATGTTTGTTCTTGCCATTATATTCCTTCGCGGCTATCCCGAGTATATGGTGGGACTTATCATGATCGGTCTTGCCCGCTGCATTGCCATGGTCATAGTGTGGAACGAACTCGCCTGCGGCGATTCGGAGTACGCGGCTGGACTCGTGGCATTTAATTCAGTGTTTCAAGTACTCTTCTTCTCGGTCTACGCCTACGTCTTCATTACCGTTCTTCCCGCCTGGTTCGGACTCAAAGGAGTTGTGGTCAATGTGACCATCGGCCAGATTGCAAAGAGCGTATTTATCTATCTCGGCATTCCATTCCTCGCCGGAATGCTGACGCGGTTTAGCCTCATGAGGATCAAGGGACGACAATGGTACGAACTATCATTCATTCCGAGAATCAGCCCTCTTACGTTGGTATTTCTCCTATTCACTATCGTTGTCATGTTCTCGCTTAAGGGCAGTTACATCGTGAGGCTACCGTTTGACGTCGTCCGTATAGCTATCCCGCTGCTTATCTATTTCGTTGTCATGTTCCTGGTTTCGTTCTATCTCGGGAAAAAGATCGGCGCAGACTATCCAAAAACAGCAACGCTTTCTTTTACAGCTGCGAGCAACAACTTCGAACTCGCCATCGCCGTTGCCGTGGCGGTCTTTGGGATCAATTCAGGCTCGGCATTCGCCGCTGTCATCGGTCCCCTCGTGGAGGTGCCCGCTCTGATCGGCCTCGTGAATGTCGCACGGTATTTTCAGAAGCGATATTTCACTTTCGAATACTGCCGGGTAAACTCAACGACACCAATGTAGTAACTGGCCAAGGTTAAATAATTGAGGCAAGGGTTCAATATTGAGGTAATCCCATGCAGACCATGCAGACACTAAAATTTGTAAAAAAAGAAGTCCCTCATTATGCCGCAGGTGAGATAAGTACGCCCGTCGGCAACGTGTTTCGTGTCTCATCCGACTGGTCCCGCGCGGACTATTGGGGCATGATCAAAAGCCGGGTCGGCGCCTTCCGCATGAACTATGCCGTAGCACCCGGACTCTACGCCGTTGGCGAACCGACAAAGGGTTCCGATATCTTCGTCTCGGCGAATTACAAACTGAGCTTCGACATCCTTCGGCGCGAATTGAAAGGGTTCAATGCCTGGGTACTCGTGCTCGACACAAAGAGCATCAACGTCTGGTGCGCGGCCGGCAAAGGGACCTTCAGCACTAATGAGCTGATCAGCCGCATGGCTGCGGTGAAACTTGATATAGTGGTCACTCACCGAAGGATCATCGTGCCCCAGCTCGGCGCAGTCGGCGTGAACGCTGCGGAAGTCCAGAAGAAGACTGGTTTTCGGGTCTTCTTCGGCCCTGTTCAAGCAAAGGACATTCCTTCCTATGTAAAAGCAGGTTATAAGAAGACAAAGGAAATGAGCACGATCCGCTTCCCCATACTGGACCGCATCATTCTCACGCCCATGGAAGTCAATCCTGCGATGAAGAAGTTTCCCTGGTTTGCCGGCGGAGTGCTCATCTTGTTCGGGCTTCAACCTTCAGGTGTACTTTTTAGAAACGCATGGTCTGGAGGTATGCCTTTTCTTGCACTCGGGCTCAATACCGTACTTGCAGGTGCGTTCCTTACCCCGGTGCTGCTTCCTTTTGTCCCGTTCCGCTCGTTCGCGATCAAGGGATGGATCATTGGCCTACTATCTATGGCAGTAGTTGTGCCGCTTTTCGGGCCAGCTGTCCGGGGCAATATCCTGCTGCTGATTGCGTCTTGGCTATTCTTCCCTGCTATGAGCTCCTACATCGCTCTCCAGTTCACCGGTTCAACAACCTTTACCGGTATGTCTGGCGTCAAGAAGGAATTAAAGATCGGAATTCCTCTGTATTTATCAGTGGCAGGCATTTCACTGGTTCTCATGATGGTTTACAAGATCAGGGAATGGGGGATCCTATGAAGTATCTCGTGAATGTAACAACGCTTCAGTATTCATCCGACAAATGCGCCGGGTGTGGTAGGTGCGTCGAGGTATGCCCGCGGGGCGTGTTCGAGATGCGCGACAAGCGCGCAACAATCACGGACAGCGACCTATGCATGGAATGCGGGGCATGCGCCAAGAACTGTGATTTCGGCGCGCTCTCGGTCAATGCCGGCGTGGGCTGCGCCGCGGCGATCATTACCGGCCTACTTACAGGCAGCGAACCGACGTGTGGGTGCAGCGATAGTGTCTCAGGAAGCTGCTGTTGAACGGTACTGAGCAGCGAATATAGTATTTTTACTCAAGACGAGACATGATCGCACAGATCTTGAATATAAAAAAAGAGTAAATATTAAAGTGAGGAGAACATAATATGAAGAAAATCGGGGCATTGGTATTGATCATAGTTCTCGCGTTGGCATCAAGCGTGTTCGCTGAAGAAATGCTAAATGGGGCTGGCTCGACTTTTGCCTATCCTCTTTATTCCGCATGGGCAAATGAATACTATAAGGCCACCGGCATAAAGCTCAATTATCAGCCCATTGGCTCCGGTGGCGGTATCAAACATATGACCGAGCGGACCGTGGATTTCGGAGCGTCGGATAAACCTCTCAAACCGGAGGAACTCGCCAAGGACAACCTGCTCCAGTTTCCGGCCGTGATCGGGGGAGTTGTACCTGTGGTCAATATCACTGGGATTAAAGCGGGAGAATTGAAGCTCGATCATGAAGTCGTCTGTAGGATTTACATGGGTGAAATCAACAACTGGAATGACGAAGCGATAAAAAAACTAAACCCCACGGTTTCCATTCCGAACGGTGAAATCACTGTTGTGCATCGCTCCGACTATTCCGGAACAACGGCGATGTTCACGTTTTATCTGACCGGTGTTTGTCCGGCATGGAAAGATAAGGTCGGTTACGGCACCTCGGTAGACTGGCCCACCGGCATTGGCGCCAACGGGAACGGAGGTGTGGCTAGTTATGTTCAGAAAGCCGCAAACTCCATCGGCTATGTGGAGTTGGCCTATGCAAAGCAGAACAATCTTATCTATACGATGCTCAAGAACAGCGCGGGCCAATTTGTCGAGCCGAGCTTTGAGAGCTTTGAAGACGCTGCTTCGACTGCGAACTTCGATCCTTCGAAACACTTCTATCTTTGGCTGACCAACGCGCCGGGCAAGAAATCGTGGCCCATCGCGGGCGCCACGTTCATTCTTCTTGCAAAGGAGAAAAAGGACTCAAACGTGAAAGTGGTCAAGTTCTATGATTGGGCATTCAAGAACGGCGATAACATAGCCAAGGAACTGATTTATGTTCCTCTTCCAAAATCGGTGAAAACTAAAATAGAAGACTACTGGATGTCGAACGGCATACAGTAAATCAGAATCAGTATTTCACTGTCGCATTCTGCTGGGTAAACGCAATGTGACCGGTTCGGTCAGACCTAGGATTCTAGTGCCAGGATTTGTAAAAATTGACTCAGAAATGCCATCTTAATGATTTGCATGATACAACTCGAATCCTTTGCCCTCGACAAATAATTGACACTGTGAGCTAGTAGGTGGACTCTGGATCTCATCGGTCAGGATAGAGCTGAATTATACCGGTTGAAGCTCGCAGCGTGCTTTTCTTCATCTGAATTTCCGTTGGAAGTGACCGAAATTCCTCAAGCATGGATTTTTGCATGTTGAGCGAATTACAACACTCTGATAAATCAGTTTTCCAGAAGAGTGCCTATTAATTACGTGGAACCTGAAAGCCCATTTTGGTATAATACAAAAAACTCATCAACCACTTTGAACAGAAGAAAGCTGAAGTTTGAAGAATGTCCTCTGATCTCGCAAAGAAGGTCGTATCTCATCACGCTGATAGCAACAAATATAACCCCTCGGTCTTGAATCGGCTAAAGGTTAAAAACTAACGGAAAAGAAACCTGACTATGCGAAAGAACAAACTCCGCTTGCTCACTTATATACTTATCGTGATCACCGTGGCACTCATTGGTTATGTCGCTGTCCTTTATTGGAGAGGAGGCGTAAGTAATTATGAACCGCCGAAACAGATTTACGCTACCTCACGAGAAAGGGTTCAGTCGGATTTGCAGAACCTTTCAAAGGCCGTAGAGGCTTATTTCGTCATAAACATGGAGTATCCTCGGAAATTAGAACTTCTCCAGCCTGCGTTCCTTGATCATGTTAGCAACGATCCTTTGAGCGGAAAAGCTTACCTGTACACCCTGTACGATACTGGAGGTGCCAGCCGCTACCGCATCAGCGTCCCGGATCCTGAGCTCTATAATGCAAAGGAATTATACATTGAGAATGGCAAACTCGTTCAAAGATAAAACCAAGCATGCCTTTACTCATTTGATTATGGTCTTGTCGTCTGTAATCGGCCTTTTATTCGCTACACCCAATCTGTTGTATTCCCGTGAACCTCTTGATAGTGAAATTGAGAAAGCATTAAGAAAGACCGTAACATGTGAAAGAATAGAGATTAAAACGAAAAGGGGAGCAGATAAAGGCGGAAAGCTGGAGTCTTTGTTCATCAAATTCGTGTCGATGCCAAAAAATATTTTACCGGCCGACTATGTGACCGTGCAATATACCAATCCTCAAATCGATCTCGGAACGTTAAAAAAATCGAACATTTTTGCAATTACTTCCTACTCGGATTTTAAGATCGGGATGTTGGTATCGGAACAAACGATAAAGGACGAATTTGAAAAGACAGCGAAGAGACTAAGCTTTCATTACGACAAATTTTTGATAAAATTCACCCCCCCCTTCATTGAATTAGAGTTTGATATTCCGGTCAATACGATTCCCCTTAAGGATAGAAAACTCATTGAAAAGTTCACAATAAATAGCCGGCTCAAAGGTTATGCAGCGCTTCGCTTAGAGGTCCACGACAACAAGATATTTGTATCTCCAGCAAAGGTGATCTTGAACCATTTTCTCGTGCCAATGCCCGTACTCGCCGAACTTCAAAAGAGGATTAACCCAGTATATCAAATTACCCGAATTCGACCTTTCAATTATGATCTTGGAAAAGTCGAGTTGCTGAATCAGTATATTCTCTTTAGCAATTGAGTCTTAGCGGGTCGCTGTATCTCAGGGTTTGTCTGCACCGATACTTTGGGGATTTAGGTTCTCAGAGTGCATTGATGCCGATAGGATGGTTTGTATATCCCAACCAGCGGCTACCCTCTAGCATTAAACCGCCCCGACTGTCAGCCTAATGTCCCCAAGTCACAACCGGTAATCCACAAAAATATCGACCAACCGCCCATTACCTTGGGAGGTGGCAAAGCGAATGGTGTTCTCTTAGACGATTAAAAGATTACGGCAGAAACATTGCGTGTGAACGTCTTCCTGAAGGTGAGATTTTCCCTCCCTGCAGAGTTGTAGCAATATGTTTCTTGCAAAAAGCCTAACCTAACATTCGAGAGGGCTTGGCTACGCCAGCCCCTCAATTTAACATTCATATTAACATTCATATGCACTTTTCAAACCGTATTCTTCATTGAATTTTAGTCAACACGCATGCAAGCTAGTAGGTGCACTGTGGAGTGACGGCTTCACAATGGAAACGACAAATTCTGTTTGTATTTTTCTATGAACCTTTCTTCCTGTACTGTTCACTTTTAGTGATACAAACCGAAGTGTAAGTTTGATATAGAATACTGCAATCATATAGAGAAAAATGAATAGACCCATTATCATATTGATATCTATCTCATGGTTTATCGGGTTCACTGGTTGTTCTGAAAATCCACGCATTCAGTTTGTTGAGCACGCAGATAAAACAGCTGTAGTACAATTTAATGCAGGCGCATTTATCGATAAAGTTGATCTTGATAAAGTCATGAAAGATTATTGCGATTCTCTAAAGCCAAAAATTATTCGAGAAGATGAAACCCAATTGCCTGGGCAGTACAAGTTTCAGAAAAAGGTTGAATTCATTCGCGTTAGCCCTTAGGTATATATCTTCCTGAAGAAAATGAAGATTCCATTCTTTGAAACTCAGCAAGTTACAACCTGAATTTTTCAACGTATACCCAAATATTTTAACTCATTTGACAAACTCATTCGATATAGTTGACATCTCTTCATATCAGGCATATAGTAGTTTAAAAATAAGGAATGACTTTTATTAAAGAGGGTGTATGAAGCAAGTTGTCGCAATCATGAATCACAAAGGCGGCGTTGGGAAAACTACCTCGGCAGTGAACATCGCGGCATGCTGGGGGGAGATAGGGAAAAAAGTGCTAGTCATTGATTTAGACCCCCAGGGTAGCGCAAGCATATCCCTGGGAATAGCTGACGACGGCAGCGCTCTTCTCCAGGCCTTACAGACCACGGGCGCCCTGCCCATTCTACCAACCAAGACACCAGGTGTGGATCTCGTTCCGTCAGGACATGTGCTTGCAGAAGCGGCGCAGAGATTTTCCGGATCCATTGGAAGCAAGCTTCTGATGCGGTGCCTTGCGTGCACGAACGGAGACTGGGACTTTATCATTATCGACTGTCCTCCCAGTGTTGGTATCCTCACGATGAACGCCTTACAGGTCAGTTCCCATGTCGTCATCCCCGTAGAGGCCAACTTTCTCTCATATCAGGGATTGAACCAGATGATCCAAGCCGTGAATGCATTCAGAGCGCAGAATCCGGCTCTCGCCATCCGCGGTATTATTCCCTGCAGGGCCCAGACACGGCGGCGGATCCACGAAGAGTTTCTCACGATGATGGAAAACCTTTTGCCAGGCGGCATCGGACCTGCGGTTCACGAGAACGTGGCGCTCGCCGAAGCACCAAGCAGTGGACTGCCGGCGGTGAGGTATTGGCCGAGCTCGAACGGGGCTCATGATTACCGGCGGGTCTCCAACTGGCTTCTGGAGCGGCTTGCCTAAGCGCCTCAGTTTGTGGCTGTGGGAACGTTGGGTGAAATTCTCACGTCGCTTGACGGCATTACATGGACAGCCCGCTCAACAGGTTTCTCGAATTGGTTTGGGGGCACCACACGGTCAGGCACACAGTTTGTTGCCGTAGGACTATCCGGCACAATTCTCACATCGCCGTAGATCAATGTTTGCAGCGACGTTTTTTACTTGACAAGTGTCCTCACATTGATAGTTTCAACCTGTATTTGATAACAGTTGCGTCTACTCGCAATTGCAGAGTTGTAGGTGAAGGCTAGTTTCATATAATATTCGCGAAGGTGCAGAATTCATTTTGTATCATGGCATTTTGTGATAAAGTTTTCTGTCGGCAACTCCTTCCTGTATCTCACGAAGTTTCCATTCTCAGCAACACTTCAATTTACAAACTGTATTCGTTAGCCTTCCACCCATTTTTTACCCATTCGACATCCCCATTCGACAGCATTCACCAACATAATATCTTGACAAAGCCTTCGGTAAAGTTTAAATTGATTCACTTAATGAAAGGTTCTCCATGCGCTGGAACAAACGTTTTTCTGTTCTTCTCGTTCTGCTTTTCCTTGTTTCCACGTTCGTGGCAGTATCGCACCACCATGAAAATACGGCGGACGACCACGACTGCCCAATTTGTATTGCCATTAATCATGTCCCTGCAACCAGCCAGTCGATGGTTACTTTTGATAGCGTCCCCTGTTTCACGGAAATAATAGTTGTCGCTTCCTCCTCTGTTTTTGCCGAAAATCTCTTTTTATATTCCCTGAACAATCGCGCCCCCCCTGTCTAAATGCCTGCAAATTTTCATCTCGCAATCAAATAGTAAGTAAGAGCGGGACTTCCCTATCGATCATCGGTTGGTCGGGAAGGAAACTGCCTTCTTAATCTTTCCGCAATAATTTACATCTTCCGGAAAAGTTGGGTCGAGCGCGATAAAGTGCTCGCTCTATCTATTTGTGCGCATAATCAACCTCATCCACGTAGTACCTTCTGATACGAGCATTTTGTCTTTATTTTTCTTTCTGCTCGTTCAGTCCGCCATTACGAGCTCTGACTGCGGTTTCTTCTACTGTGGGTGGGGAGAGGTCTCGCTGGGCAACTTTAATAATCTTGGATAGATTGGCGTTACAAGCTGTTCGCCACTATACGGATATAATAGGAGAATGCAATGCGATCAATAAAGGCTTTAGCGAGCTCCGCATTGGCGCTCGCTCTTTTCATCACAATGGCGGCCGTGGTTTATGCCGCCCCCGGAGCTACTGACGAAATTCATGGAACAGTCAAGGACGCCTTGGGAAGACCCTTATCCGGGGCAAGTCTGGTACTGAAATCACCCGATGAAACTATCATAGGCAGGACTCAGAGTGATGCCAACGGCCAATTCGTGTTTTCAAGTGTAACGCCGGGCAACTATGCGGTCATGGCGGAAAAAACCGGTTTTCAAGCTAGCACCGCAAAAGTGACGGTTGAGGCCGGAACAATAACCACGACGTCACTGACTCTGACCGCCAAGGAAGCACTTGAGGTGTCACTCGTTGCGGAGCGCTTGAACCAGGCTCGAAACAGCCTGTCACCAAAGACGGGAGGCAGTGAATATAATTATAACCAGAATGATATTGCCCTCTTGCCTCAGGGGGATAGCACGTCCTTCAACCAGGTATTGCTCCAGGCGCCCGGCGTGGCCAATGACTCGTTTGGCCAGCTGCATGTGCGTGGTGACCACGCTAACATCCAGTACCGCCTTAACGGTGTTATCCTGCCCGAGGGGATTACCGGATTCGGCCAGGCGCTAGACCCCCGGATTGTCGACCGGATGGACCTTCTGACCGGTGCGCTACCGGCACAATATGGCCTCCGCACGGCAGGAGTTATCGAAATAGATACCAAAGCCAACTACGAGACAGCAGGGCGTATCGATCTCTACGGGGGAAGCAACAACACCGTGCAACCGAGCTTCGAGTTCGGAAGTTCGAAGGGGAACCTGACCTACTATCTGACCGGTTCCTTCCTGCAAAATGACTTGGGCATTGAAAACCCCACCTCCAGCTTCAACGCGATCCATGACAAGACGGAACAATACAAGGGCTTCGGGTATTTATCATACCTCGTCAATCCCACGACGCGGTTAAGTCTTATGTTCGGCAGCTACGATGGTTACTTTCAAATTCCCAATAATCCAGGACAACCGGTCACCAATCCGAGCTACTTGACCCAGCTGGGCCTTGCCGGCTACAACTCTGCCGCATTGAACGAGAATCAGTACGAGAACAATCGCTATGGGGTCGTAGCATTGCAAAGTTCTATCGGATCGGACTTCGATTACCAAATCTCCACGGTCACCCATTACACGAGCGTCCATTTCACGCCTGACCCTATAGGCGACCTGGTTTTCAACGGGGTCGCATCGGATGTTTTCCAAAGCAGTTTAAGCCAGGGATTGCAGGGTGACGGAAGTTACCGCCTGAACGATGCCCACACGGTCCGGATGGGTTTTTTTGGCAGCATCGAAAATACCGAAAGCAACAACACCTCCTTGGCTTTCCCGGTGGACGCTGCCGGTAACGCAACCGGCCCGCCAGAGTCAATCACGGACAACAACCCGAAGAGCAGCAATACCCTCCTGTCATTGTACCTCCAGGACGAGTGGAAGCCGTTAGATAAATTGACGGTAAATTATGGCCTCCGGTATGACGAGATGAACGCCTATACGGAAGCCAGTCAACTGAGTCCCCGTCTGGGCCTGGTTTACAAGGCGACACCGGCGACCACGCTGCACGCCGCCTATGCCCGAGACTTCACACCCCCGCCTACTGAACTAGTCTTGATCAAGACACAGAACGCATTCGTAGGCACCTCGGGGGCGGTGCCAGGCGAAAATTCACCCGTTGTGCCGGAACGGTCCCATTACTTCGACGTCGGGGTAACCCAGAAGATCAACCCATCGCTGACCGTAGGCGTTGATGGCTACTACAAGATAGTCAGGAATCTGATCGATGAGGGCCAATTCGGCCAAGCCCTGATCTTTACCCCTTTCAATTATTCAGACGGAAAAATTGAGGGCGTGGAGTTTACAGGCAACTACCATGCCGGCGATTTTGCCGCATATTTAAATTTTGCCTACACCGTCAGTCTGGCCGAAGAAGTTTCGTCGGCACAGTTTAATTTCCCTCAGGATGAGCTGAACTACATTGCCAACAACTGGATACATACGGACCATGACCAGACCTCTACCGCTTCCGCTGGTATTTCCTACCTCTGGTTGGGAACGCAATACAGCACCGATGCCACCTTTGGAAGCGGCTTACGGAGCGGATTCGCCAATACGGATCACGTGCCGAGTAGCACCTCGGTCAATCTGGGGGCGACGCGTAAGTTTGTGTTGGGAAGCTTCGGCCCCATGGAGGCGCGTCTGAGCGTCATCAACGTTTTTGACAAGGTCAATATAATCAGGAACGGAACCGGAATCGGCGTATTTGCGCCCCAGTATGGGCCGCGGGTTGGATACTTCGCCGGCATCAGCAAATTATTTTAACGGTTGACGGAGGGGAACTCGTTCCCCACCGCAACTATCTCTTGAATTGAGAGGTTTACGATGCAAGAAATACACATAGCTTTGGAAGCGTTGAGATTCGGCGGCGCGATGGTCTATCCGTTATTAGTGCTCGCGGTCCTGGCAGCGGTAGTCATACTCGACAAGTCGTTCGTTTACTGGCGGTACGTGAGCCTGCCGGGACCACTGCTTGAACTCGTTGAAACCTATGATTTTTCCTGGGCAGATTTAGAGCGGCAGCTGGCACGACTCAACCAGCAAAACTATTTCCAGCGGTTTTTCCGAGTGGTCATGGACAACCGCAAGAAGCCGGTCTGGTGGGTGGAATCGCGAGCCGGCGATGAAGCCCAGTTGATTGAGAAGTCATTAAGTCGGGGGCTGTGGGTGCTTGAAACTATCGTCACGGCTGCTCCTCTCTTAGGACTGCTTGGCACGATCACCGGGATGATGCATGCCTTCAACCTGATCGGTAGCAATGGCTTGGTGGACCCAACCGGAGTGACAGGCGGGGTGGCCCAGGCACTGATCGCGACCGCGCTCGGTCTCTTCATTGCCGTCATTGCCCTGTTCGCGTTCAATTTCTTTTCGCGCCGGCAATCGCAGATGCTTGACGAAATGGAACGCCTGGGGACGCGGCTGGCGGACAACATCCGCATGGCTGAAGTTGTTCAGGAGGACACCCATGAAACTACGTAAATCCCGCCAACACCGGCGCGGCCGAATCGAAATTATCCCGATGATCGACGTGATGTTCTTTCTCCTGGTCACGTTCATGCTTGCTTCGCTCTCCATGCAGAATCTGCATTCACTGGCGGTCAATCTCCCACAGGGGCATGCTGCAGCCATGCAGCCCAAGACCCCGGTAACGCTTACCATCACCCGGGACAGCCGCATCCTCCTGGATGAGATCCCGGTGACTCTGGAGACGCTTGCCGCGTTCTTGAAACCGATGCTTAAGGGGGAGGACTCGAGTGTCATTGTGGCGGCGGACAGCGCAGCACCTTACGGAGTAACGGTCCAGGCAATGATGCAGTGCCGCACTGCGGGTGCGCAGCATTTTCTTATAGCAGTCAAACATGTCAGGTGAGATCATATTAATGAGGACGTCCCGAAGCATAGATAGTCCTTGGCACCGCCTCCCCTGGACGCTGCCGACAGCCCTGCTGATTTGGGCAGTGGCGTTATTGGGGTTAGCATATTTTATGGAAAAACCCACCCATCAACCGCTGGAGCCGTCTGCCATCGATGCCCAGTTGTTGCTTGAGCAGTCCGTTTCGCCTGCGTCTGCCGCTGTGCACCAACCCAAACCACTGCCCCAAGTCAGGCCACAGCCGGCTCCTGTGATATCTAAGGTGAGCCCCACTACCGAGCAGACGCCATTAGTCCAGAAGGCGGAAGAGGCAACTAACGCGCCCACTGAAGCCCATGACACGCCGAGTGAGGGACCGATAACGGGTGCGGTTAACACCATCTCGAACAGTCGCACCCAAGCCGGGTCATATAACGGGACGGGTTCGTCTCAGGGTGAGATAAACGCGAACAGCGGAGCCCGGGCTATTGTTCAACCAATGCCGCAAATCCCGGATGATCTGCGGGCGGAAGCGTTCAATTTCGCTGCGCTGGCTCGCTTCCATATTGCAGTCGATGGCAGCGTAAAGGTGGAACTCGTTAAGCCGACCCCGAATCCACGTCTTAATAGGATACTGCTGGATAGCCTCAAGAAGTGGCGGTTTATTCCAGCGATAAAGAACGGTAAGCCCGTGGATTCGACAGAAGATATCGTTGTCAAGATAGAGGTCAAATGACTACAAAATGAATGGAAGCCGGTAGTCACGCATTTGTCTGGCGGATGTCAATTGGCTTCAAATCGCATTCAATGATACAAGTGATATTTTTTGCTCTAGTTAAAAATATGGCAGTGCAGGCTTGTAGGTGAAGGCGAGTTTAATATAATACTAGCGAAGGTTCAGAATTCATATTGTATCATGGCATTTTGTGATCGCCGCGCTCTGGCAATTGGGGGTTCTGGCCCGAATCGGTACGACATGGACCTTGATCGGAGCCATGATCGCGATCGGTATTGGCATCATGCTCGCAGTCTCCCGTAGCGGCAACAAAGAAAATATCGAAATCGACCGGAAGAAATAATCCACGGCTAGCTTTGCTGAAGATGGAAGTGCA
>Ga0209415_10006740_pt1 | contig 20295 bp, 18 predicted proteins | sample PeaSoiSIISIP2007_FD_187696 | JGI IMG/M metagenome (GOLD analysis project Ga0209415, IMG submission 187696) | Peat soil microbial communities from Weissenstadt, Germany - SII-SIP-2007 (SPAdes) (version 2) | ecosystem: Environmental > Terrestrial > Soil > Wetlands > Peat | place: Germany...
ACAAGGTGGGCGTCTGAAAGCTCGCGGCGACGGTTTGGCCGATGGTGATATTGCGCTGGACGACCGTACCGTCGACCGGCGAGATGATGTTCGTGTAATCGAGGTTGACCTGCGCCGCATGCAACTCGGCTTGTCGTTGGAGAATGGTGGCCTGGTCGACCTCGACCTGCGCCTCCGCCTGATCGGCGACGCTCTTGTCGCTGTCGACCGTATCTTGCGAAACTATTTGGTGCTGGAGGAGCCGGGAGTCGCGCGCATAGTTGATCTTCGCGTACGTGAGGCTGGCCTCGTCCTTATGCAGCTGCGCCCGTGCGGTCGCCAAGTTTGCCGTGCCCTGATCGACAACGACCTGATACGGGCGCGGATCGATCTTGGCGCACAGCTGTCCCGCTTTCACCTGCGTGTTGTAGTCGCAATAGCAGGCCTGCATGGTGCCGGAGACATAGGCACCAACCTCCACCGTGATGACGGGGTCGACCGCTCCGGTGGTGGTGATCGTGCGGACGACGGCTCCCTGCGTGACTTCGGCGGTGATGTATCGGGACCGCTCGGGCCGTTGATGCCACCGCAGGTACACCACCACGCCAGCGCCGATGACACCCAAGGCGATCAACCAGCGCCGCGTGCGAGAGCTCGACACTGCCGTGTGAGATGCGTCCCGGCGCGGCTTGGTTAAACGCGTGCTGCGCTCACTTGCACTTGAGCGTGCTGCCCGAGGCGTTGAACGTGCAGCTCGCGAAGCTGGCGTTCCCGCATTCCTGCCCGGCGGCGGCAAGCAGTATGCGCGCCGTCACGGGGAGGTCACCGGGAGTCACGGGGTACGAGCCTTTCTTCCCCTTGACGGTAAAGGTGACCAAGCCGGGCGTCGTCAAGGACTTGTCCTGGATGATGACTTCGCTGATACCCCCGATGCGCGTACTGGTTCTATCCAAGTACGTCCATTTGGTAACCGGGCGGTTGACCTTCCAGCCCTTGTTCGGCGGATTGCTGAAGGCACCTCCCGGGATCGTGGCGTCGAGCACGGTTCCGGTGGGGTCCTGGATGAGGATCTCGACGCCGTTCGTCCGCGGATCGAGCGTCGGGTTGAATGGAAACGGCATGGTCAGCTTGCCCGTGAAGGTCAACGTGTCGTCACCCGGCGGTGTCAGGAGCTTACCGATGGTGAGCGTCGGCTGTGCGACACTCACGCATTGCGGCGTCGGCGTCGGTGTTGCCGTCGGCGTCGGCGTCGGTGGCGTGCCGGTCACGGTCGGCGTCGGCGTTGCCGGTGCGGAGAGCGCCAGCAGCTCGGCGACGTCCGGGCTGCCCAGCCCGGTGACCATGTCGTAGCCGACGCCGGCGCTATAGTCGCCGTTCGAACCGCTGACGATGTCATGAAAGGCTGCGGTGCCGCACAGGCCATAGAGCTGCGCCCCGGGATTTCCAAGGCCGGTGCCGCCCGCTTGCTGATTCAGCTCGGCGAAGATCCCCGCCCATTGCGGCGCGGCATCGGAGGTTCCCCCGATCGCAAGCCAAGAGCCACCGAAGGCGACGTAATTGCCGGGGGACGGATCGGCTTCGATCGCCACATCCGGCACCAGGCGTTGCGTCCCGGGCGGCACCGAGCAGCCGCTCTGAAAAGCAGGCCGCGCAAACACCTGGCTGACGCCGCCGCCGGAGCCGTTCCAGCCGTTTTCGGAGCCGTATCCGGCACATGCGGGATTGGAATGGGTCATCCCGCTGCTGCACATGGGCCGGGTGCCGCCGACTCCCATGACGTGCGGTGAATTCGCCGGGTGGTCGACGCTCAGGATCGTGCTCTTTTCGCAATCCTGGCTGCCGGTGTCGCCGGACGCGGCGAACCACGTCTGTCCGATGGCGTTGGCGTTGGCGAAGATGTCGTCGTTGGTCTGTTGCGACGCGGTTGACGTTTGGGCTTCGCAGCTCCCCCAGCTGGTGGTGACGGCGTGACCTGGATTATCATTGACAATACGGTTGTACGCTTTGGTGAGGTCGAAGTTCGCCGCGGAGGCGGCCATGTAGTTGAGAATCACGGCGTCCGGAGCCGTGCCGTGGGCGTACTCGGCGTCCAGCGAGATCTCGTCGGAGTACTGACCGCTGAATTTACAGCCGCTGGGCGTCTGACCGCCGGAGGCCGTGCAGACTTGCCCGCTGCCGGCGGGCAATGCAGGAAGCCCCCACTGCGCGTCGAACGTCTCGACGTCGGTGTCCGCCCACGCGTACACCCCCGCGATCACCACGGTCTCGCCGGCCCCGGTGGAGGCGCTCGCCTCGTCGTAGAACAACGACAGGTCGTTCGGGCTCAGGTGGCAGCAGGTGCTGCCAAGGGCGGCGTGAGGGACGGTGAGCATCTGTGCCCCGTGCAGGTGCGGGTGCGCCGGGGTCAGGTCATCGAGACCAACGATGCCGACGATGCTGTCGGCGATCGCCGCCGGCCAGACGGGCTCGTCGATCGCCGCGTAATGCGCCTCTCCGTTGAAGGTGACGTTGTGAAACGCGGTGCTGAGGGCGCGCTCGAGTACGGCGACGGTCCCGGTGGCACCGACCAGCAGCCGGTTGGCGAAGCGATCGGTCACCGTGATGCCGTTGGCCTGCAGGTAGTCCACCACCCGCTGCTCCGCATCAGCCGCCGGTGCGTAGCGGGCGTTGAACTCTTCCGGCGTGAGGAAGCGGCGATAGACGGGAGAGCGAGGGTTCTGTACGTCGGCGAGGAACCGTTCCAGCTCATCGCGGTTTCTGAGATCGAGCCCGACGACGATGTTATGCTGATGCGCCGGGTTTTCGCGTTCGAGAATCGCCGACGCGTGCAAGCGCGGCGAAATCGAACCTGTATCGGGACGTGCCTGGGCCGGGGGCGTTCCGGCTCCGAGCGCAACCAGCACACCGAGCAAGAGGCCGGCGGCGCTACTTTTCATGCGCCCCCGCAGGTCGGAAGCCATGCATTGTTGTCCGCAAGTAGTAGGCCGATGTCAAGCATGAACCTCATGTGCGGGCAAGATGACCGGAAAGTCGCGGGCGATCTCCGTTTGCGGCGCGGCGGCGGCGCGCCCGGCGGTGCCTTGGTCATCAATCCTTCGGCGGCGAGGCGGCCGTCGGTGGCGGCGTGATCGTGCGTCCTTGGTAGTGCACGAGGTCGCGGCTGCCGGCGAAGACCAACAGTGCCACGACGGCAAGAATGATCAGCATGTCGAGAACGCTCAGACCCCGCATGGCACCCCTCCGGCAGGGCTTATAGAGAAATCGGCACAGCGCGGCAAACCGCGGGCGCATGCGCCGCGATGCCGGCTTGATTCGCCTGTGCAACGCGCCTAGGGTCGCGCCAGGAATCGGGGTGGCGGGCATGGCGACGGCAGCTGAGCGCTTGCACTTGCTCTACGAGGTCAACCGGCGCCTCACGAGCTTGACGGACCTCGCCGAGCTGCTGCGGTATGCCACCGGCCGGACGCGCGAGCTGTTCGAGGCCGAGGGCTGTGCGATCCTCTTGTTGGACCGCGAGCGTCGCGAGTTTTCGTTCCCGGTGGCCAGCCAGAGCGCGTCGTCGCGTGCGTCGGCGGAGCGCTTGGCGGAAATCCGCTTTCCCGCCGACCGCGGCATCGCCGGCTGGGTTTTGAGTCACGGCGAAGCGGCGCTGGTGCCGGATGCGCAGGCGGACTCGCGTTTCTACACGGGCGTGGACCGGGCGACCCAGACGACGACGCGCGGCATCTTGTGCGCGCCGCTACGCGCCCCATCGGGGAACATCGGCGTCGTCGAGGTGATCAACGCGGCGGCCAGCAGCCTGACGCAGGACGACCTCGAGTTCCTCGAAGCGCTGGCCAACGACATCGCCGTCGCCTACGAGAAGGCGCTGCTCTACGCGCACCTGCACGGCGAAGTGATCACGCTGCAGCAGGTGTGCCGCGTCGGCGGGTCCGGCTTGGCCGCCGTCGGCCTGCTCGTCAGCCTGTGGGCGGTGTTTGCGCACTTGGCGTTGGCGCTGCCGTTGGGGGAGATCCTGATGCGCCCGGCGATGCTGGTCGGCTTGCTGGCGATGCTGGTCGGCGTCGCATTGGTCGGCGTCGGCCGCGGCTGGATCGTGGGCAACGCCGCCGCCGCCCGTGTCCGGCAGGCGCACAACCGCTAGCGAGGCAGGGCTCAACGCGGGTCGCCGTCTTCGCCCGCGCCGGCAATCCGTGGGTCGCGGTCATCCGTGGTACGGGAGAGCTGCGGCCTCCGTGACTGCAGATGGGCGATTGTGGTAGAGGGCAACCGCCATGATGCAATGGCGCGCGTGCATCCGAGCGATCACCCCCGCGGCGCTGGCCTTGTTCGTCGCCTTGACCGCTATCCCGCGTGCCGGGCTCATCTATCATGTGCATGCCGGCGGCGAGCACTTTCACGTGCACGCCGAGGACCTCGAGGCGGCGGCACATGAGCATTACGATCACGACGCCGGCGACCCGCATCATCACCATCATCACGCGCACCACGACCGGACGCACCTCGCAGGCTGTACGGCCAACGGGCCGGTCATCGAAGCAGCCGACGGCGATGGCACCGGACACTGGCATTCGCAGAATTTTTTCCAGCGTGCCGTCTCGCCGGGCGTATTCGCGGCGCAGCACGCCGAGTCTGTTCAAGTCGTTCAGGGCTCGCCGGAGCCTGCGCCCGTTGATCGGCCGGCGCTGCCCATCCGTGTGCGCGGCCCACCACGCACTGCGTAGCATCCACCGATAGCAAACCGTTACTTCGATCAACGTGTGGGTTCCACCCATTGGTGACCCGGGGAGCCCACCTCGCAGAGCGGAGGTGTATCGATGCGAAGCACGAGCAGGCGGCTCTGCCTCGTGGCGATGATGGTGTGGTGTGCCCATGTGGCCCGTGCCGAGGAAGATGGTGCGGCGTCGGCAACGCCCATCGTGCAGGCAGGGGAAGATTTACCCGTAGCGGGAGCGACTCCGGAAGTCGCCAAACCGACCAACAAAGTTCTCACCCTTCCCGAGGTTGTCGTCGAAGGCCGGCAGGACAGCCTGCTCGGCATCGCGGATTCGGCGGGTCAAGGCACGACCGGCGCGGCGCAACTGGCCGATCGCCCAATTCTGCGCACCGGCGAACTTCTCGAGACTGTTCCCGGCGTGATCATTACGCAGCACGCCGGCGGCGGGAAGGCGAACCAGTATTTTCTGCGCGGCTTCAATCTGGATCACGGCACGGACTTCGCGGTGTTCCTCGACGACATGTCGCTCAACCTGCCGTCGCACGCGCATGGCGAGGGTTACGCCGACATGAACACCCTCATCCCGGAGTTTGTGGAGCGGGTGGACTACGAGAAAGGTCCGTATTACGCGGACGTCGGCAATTACGGTTCAGCCGGATCGGCACATCTGGTGTTTTACAAGACGCTGCCACAAGACTTCGCCGCCGTGGAAGGCGGCATGTATGGTTATGAGCGCGGCGTGTTCGGCTTCTCGCAAAAGCTCGGCCCCGGCAATTTGCTGTACGGGGGCGAAGCGTATCATGATGACGGCCCCTGGGTGCATCGGGACAACTATTATAAGTTCAATGGCCTTCTGACCTACAGTCAAGGCGATGGCGCCAACGGCTTCAGCGTGACGGCGCGGGGCTATCACGGCAAATGGAATTCGAGCGATCAAATCGCCGCCAGCGCCGTACCCATCGTTGGTTTCTTCGGCACGCTCAATCCAACTGACGGCGGCGATTCGCAACGCTACAGTCTGCAAGCGGAATGGCATCGCAACGACGAACAATCCGAGACCAAGGTCATGGCCTACGGACTCTATTACGATCTCGATCTGTTTTCCGACTTCACGTATTTCCTGACGGACCCCAACCGCGGTGACCAATTCGAGCAGCAGGACAAACGCTGGGTCGGCGGGCTGGATGCGCAGCACACGATTTTCAGCGAATGGTTCGGCCGTGCTGTGGAAGACACCTTCGGTCTGCAAGTACGCAACGACTGGATCAACAACGGCCTGTACCAAACCGAAAATCGCGTGCGCGTGGACAAAAAGGATTCAAGCACCTGCACGAGCATGGATCCGAGCACCTGCAAGACCCTACCGGCCACGACGCAAAAGCATGAATTCACCGACACGCAATTTGGCTTCTTTGCGGAAAACAGAGTCCAGTGGATGGACAAGTTGCGCTCGGTCGTGGCCCTGCGCGGCGACGTGGAATACTTCGACGTGACCTCCCTCAGCAATCCGTTGAACTCCGGCACCTCCACCAGTCTTCTGCCCAGCCCCAAGGGGAGTTTGATTTCCGGCCCGTGGGCGCAGACGGAAGTGTACGTGCAGGGCGGATTCGGCTTTCATAGCAACGACGGGCGTGGGACGACGCAGACGGTGGAACCGGTCTCGGCGGATAATCCCACTGCCGGAACACCGGTCGCGAAAATTCCCGGCCTGATCCAGACGAAAGGCGCCGAGATCGGCGTCCGCACGCTTGCCGTTCCGCATTTGCAGAGCACGGTGTCGCTCTGGTACCTGCACAGCGATTCCGAGTTGCAGCAGAGTGGCGACACCGGTGGCACCGTTCCTTCAAAAGAGCCGAGCGACCGCTACGGCGTCGAATGGGCGAACTACTTCACGCCACTCGAACATCTGGCTTGTGACTTGGACGTTGCGGATTCCAGCGCCCGTTTTACCTCCACGGATGCCGCTGATGCCGCGCCCGGCAGTCCGGGCGGCACGCGCGTGCCCGAGGCGGTCGGGTTGGTGATTGCATCAGGCGTCAGCTTGCATGACTGGAATGGACTTTCGGCGAGCCTGCGGCTGCGCTACTTCGGCCCGCGTGATTTGACATCGGACGGAATCTTTCGGTCCCATGAAACGCTCTTGCTCAACGCGGAGACGGGCTATCAACTCACCAAGACGTGGCGCATTTCTGTCGGAGTATTGAACCTGCTGGACCGCCGCGACCACGACATTGACTACGCCTACGAATCGCGCGTGACGCCCACGGCCGCGCCGGCATTCGAGGATGTTTTCCATCCCGTCGAGCCGATTCAAGTCCGCGGTGCACTCATGGCGCGGTTTTGAGAAAAGCGGTCGGACGCCCGGCCGTTGGCCGCCCACTTCACGCCCGGCAATCCGTTCAGCGTGCGCGCCGGCTTGACGATATGCTTTTGAGGCGGTCTAGCCGGATGCGACGAGGGCAAGAGTCAAAGGTGGGCTGGGCCGCGAGGGCTTCCTCGTCACCAGACAGCGCTCCCGTAATGTCGGCGGATGGTTCTGTCCTTGGTGAGCAGGGTGCTGTCGCTCAGCGTCGCCTGACCGACGATCATGCGATCGAATGGATCGCGGGTCCAACTCTGTTCGATCGCCGATTCGATCACCGCTGCGAATGGGAGATCGCACACCTGTAACCCGAGCTGTGCGGAGAGGCTCTGAACGACCACGGTGGCGCCGGCGGTCAGCCGCCCGATCTCTTGAAGGTACTGCAGTTCCAAAACGACCGCTGGAGAGATTCGTAACTCTTCCGCGTCGATCAGCGTCCGCGCCCGCTTGCTGAGCAGATCGGCGCGGCCGGCATACAGCCACGCGGCGACATGCGTATCGAGGTAGATCAGGGCTTCCAGTCCTTCGACCAGTCCATGTGAACGAGACGCTGCGGATTGCCGACCAGGGCCTTGGGCCGGGCTTTCAAACGCGCGACTTTGCTCGGTGCCGAATCCTCGGCAGGAACGATCTTGAGCCGCCGGCGCCGGCGCACGATTTCTACTGGCACCCCGGTTTCAGCGACCTGATCGAGGATGCGGTAAATGTTTTCGCGCAACTTCGATGCCGTAATAGCCATGTCGGATTGGTAGCAGGCGGTCGTACGATTATCAAGTATCTAGTACGTACGAGAAGCGCGGATAACTACGGAAATGGACCATTCGCGCGTTCCTGTGCGACGCAGCGCCTGGTAGGCAGCATCTTTGCAACGCTTCGGAACCCCTCTTTGCTATCGAACGCCAGCTCGGAGCTTGCGCCACGCCTCGGCGAGCGGCTCGCCCATCGGAACCGCGGCTTCGGGAGGGCGGCTGCGAGCGCGCAGCAGGTTGGGATGGATGGCCTGAAGGGCGGGGGTGACGGCGTCGGGCGGGGGAATCGTTCCGGGATCGCCCGGTGTGCACGCCGGCGGATTGCTGCCCGCGAGGGCGGGCGCCGGCAGCATCGGCGGATCGAGAAACGCCGGCTTCTTGAAGTTGAGGCAGTCGGCGAGATCGTCGGCGTTGGCGTCGCGATACGTGAGCGCGCCGATGTTCCACTTGGTCTCGATGAACTTGAGAATCGCGGTGTGATCGCGAACCTTGCTCGAGACGTGGTTCGGCTTCGCGTACGGCGACACGATCACCGCCGGGACGCGGAACCCGTAACGATCGTAGCCGCCGGGCTCGTCGCCGGGGCTGAGGTCGGGTGGGATGTCGTCGGGCGCGATCGCTTTCGGCGGAGGGACGTGGTCGTAGTAGCCGCCGTGCTCGTCGTACAGCCATACAAGCAGTGTCTTGGCCCAGCCCGGGCCGGACATGGCCGCGTTGATGACCTGAGAAGCGAACTGCTCGCCGATGCGGATGTCGTCCGGGTCTTCCTCCGATCCATCGCCAAAGTTCGGGTCCACCAGAGAGACGGCCGGCAGCGTTCCCGCCGCGGCATCCGTGAAGAACTGTGTCATGGGAACCAGCTTGTCTTGATGCTGCGACCCGTAGGCGAGCAAGATCAACAACGACGGCGTGTCGGAGTAGTAGTTCCGCCACGAGATGCCGAACGTGTCGAGCCGATCGAAGATGTTGCCGTTGGGTGGCGGCGGCGCCAGCAGCGCGTCGCCGGTCGTGCTGATGATCCCGGCCGCGGTGCCGGCCATCAGAAAGCGGCGGTTCGGGTACGTCTGGCACAGCGTGGAGCAGAACCAGCGGCTGGCGAGCGGGAAGGTCTGCGCCAAGCCGTAGTAGAAGGGAATGTCGTCCGCAGTCCAGAAGCCCATTGCCACCGGGCTGTTGCTGCCGATGACGAAGCCGTCGTTCTTGCCGTTGTCGTAGGCGATGTGGCTCGCGTTCCATGACTGGCTCGGCGCGCCATCGAGCTGACACGCCGACGGCATGTGGAACGCGTGAATCAGGTTGCCGTTGCCGTCCGGGTTGGCCGCCTTCGGCACGCCATGCTTGAGCGGGAAGCCCACGTGGCTGTTGAGCATCCCGAGGTGGTCATCGAACGAGTGGTTCTCCATCATCAGGATGATGATGTGCTCGATCTGCGGAATCGTATCCGTCCCTTCGGGCAGCTTCGGGTTGGGCAGCGATCCGGGCGCCCGCGGTCCCTTGGCCTCGGCCGTGCCCCTCCAACTGCCGAACGTCAGGCCGAGCCCCAGCATTCCGGCGCCGCGCAGCACCTGACGACGAGATAGCCCCGAAGACGAAAGTGTTCCCATGCTGCAATCTCCCGTGCCCTATGAAATAGATGGTGACCTTTCTGCATTTGCGGCCGGCTGTCAAGGATAATTTGGTGACAATCTGATGATGCACCGCGGTGTCAGCGCTGACTACGTCCCCGACTCGGCGCGGCATCTTTGCTCCACGCTTCCGGATACTGCGGCAGATCGTCGAGGATCTCGTCCCACGGCGCCTTGGAGTCGACGAAGGTGTGGAATTGCGGGCGGATGCCGGGGTCGCCGTCGATGGCGCCGAGACGGATCGAGACCTGCGCGCCGTCCGGCCAGTCGCCGCCGAATAGGCTCGAGCCGCAGACCGAGCAGAACGCCTTGCTGGCGTGACCCTCGGTCTTGAAGTTGCGGATCAGCTCCGCGCCTTGCAGCAGCCGGAATTGATTCCGCCAAACGCGGCCCTGCGTGCACACTGCGGTGCCGGAATGTTTGCGGCAGCGCGAGCAATGGCAGTGACCGGCGCGAATGAACGGCGGGTCGACCTCGAATCGCACCCCGCCGCAGAGACATCTTCCGGTAATGACGTCCGCCATCTTAAGTCCCTCCGAACGCACGGTGTCCACCGACGGTTGCGACCTCGGTGGGCAACATCGACTTGACCACCATTCTCGCGCAGCGTATACCCGACATGCAATGCGCCGCCTGCGGTACCATGCTCTTCAGCGTCTTGGCGTCTTGGTCATTGGCGTTCTGACGCTGGTACCGCTCGCCTTCAGCGGCCACACGCACGCCGCCAGCAGCGCGCCGGACACCTGCGCGGTGTGCGTCGCGACGCATCACGCACCGGCGGCGCGCCAGCCGTTGCTGCCGCGCATTGCCCCCGTCCTGCATGTCTTCCACGTCGCGGCGCCTTGCGTTGCGGCGCCGGCTCACGTCTTCCGGCCGTTCAAGGCCGGTCGGGCACCTCCCGTCCTGTCCACTGCGCGTCTAGCGTAGCGCCGCCACGGTTCCACCGCGTCGCGTCCGAGGACGCCACGCTCCGTTGCGGTTGCTGCAGTGTCCGCAAAACGGGAACCGCGCATGCCGTAGCGCGTATCGCGTCACGGTTTGAGCCTGTGACGTGGAGGAACCTTCAATGCGAAAAGTCTTACTTTCTATCGTTCTTACATGTGCCATCGGCGCTGCGAGTCGGGCCAGCAGCGCTGCAGAGCCGGAGAAACCCGTGCCCCAATCAGTAGCCGGTACCGTCAAGGATGCCTTGGGACGGCCGCTGCCGGACGTCAGCGTGATCTTGCAAGCCGCCGACGGTCGCGCGGTGAGTCGCACGACGGCGAGCGCTGCCGGCGCGTTCTCGTTCACTGCGGTGGCTTCGGGAACCTACGCGATTGTCGCTGAGAAGAGCGGCTTCAAGACCGCGACGGCCATCGTGAGCGTCGGCGCCGGGCCGGTGACGCCGGTGGCGTTGGCGTTGGAATCCACGGCGGCCCTCAACCTCGCGGTCACTGCGAAGCGGCTGGATATCGCCCGCAACAGCTTGTCTCCCGAAACCGGGAGCAGCACTTACAAATTCAGCGACCAAGACATCGCCCATCTGCCGCAAAGTGAGAACACTCCACTCAACCAGGTCATCCTGCAGGCTCCAGGAGCGGCACAGGACTCGTTCGGCCAGCTGCACATCCGTGGCGAGCACGCCAACCTGCAATACCGCATCAACGGCATCCAGTTGCCCGAGGGAATCGCCGGCTTCGGCCAGTCGATCAGCCCGCGCTTGGCCGGCAATATCTCACTGCTGACCGGCGCGCTCCCTGCCGAATACGGCCTGCGCACCGCCGGAGTGATTGACATCCACACCAAGAGCGGCACGTTTGCCAACGGCGGCAGCGTCGAGATGTACGGCGGCCAGCGCGGCACCGTGCAGCCGAGTTTCGAGCAGGGAGGTACGTCGGGCAACTTCTCCTACTACACGACAGGCACCTACATCGGCACCGACCGCGGCGTCGAACCACCGACGGCAGGTCCTACCTCAATCCACAACCACAGCGACCAAGGTCTTGGCTTCGGCTACTTCTCGTATCTGCTCAACCCGACGACGCGCCTGAGCCTGGTCTCGGGCGTCGATGTCAATTCCTTTCAGATCCCCGCGAATCCTGGTCAGGACCAGGCGTTCATGCTGAACGGAGTGACGAATTTTCCTTCGAGTCAGATTGCCGAGACTCAGATGGAACGGACATTCTACAACGTACTCGCACTGCAAGGCGCGGTCGGCGAACAGGTCGATTACCAGCTCGCGGCCTTCAGTCGCTACTCGAGCGTCGACTTCAGCCCGGATCCCCAAGGCGATCTGATCTATACCGGCATTGCCTCGAAAATATTCCACAGTAGCTTCGCCAATGGCCTGCAAGGCGATGTGGCGTACCGGATGACCGATACGCACACCCTGCGCGCCGGCTTTTACGGTAGCGCCGACCGCGCCGAGATCGACAACCACGCAACCGTCTTCCCGGCCGACGACATGGGGAACCAGACCAGCACCACTCCAAACCCGCCGATCGTAGATAACCATGGATTCACGGCCTCACTCTACGGCGCCTACTTGCAGGATGAGTGGCGGCCGATCCAACGGCTGACGATCAACTACGGCATCCGCTACGATCTCGTCGACGCCCTGGTACACGCCGACCAGTTCAGCCCACGGCTCGGCGCGGTCTACGAGCTCCCAACGCAGACGACGCTGCACGCCGCCTATGCCCGCTACTTTACGCCGCCGGCGACCGAGGTGATCGCCGCCACGGACGTGAGCAAGTTCGAGGGGACAACCGGGGCGTTCACCACCACGGCGGGCAACAACTTCGACGTCAAGCCCGAGCGCGCGCACTACTTCGACGTTGGGGCGACGCAGCAAATTGGCTCGGACTTCAAGTTGGGCGTGGACAGCTACTTCAAGTATATGGACCACGTCATCGACGAGGGGCAATTCGGATCGGCACTGATCTTCTCCGACTTCAACTATAAGCGTGGCCGCGTGTACGGCACCGAAGCCACCGGCACGTACACACACGGCAACCTGTCCGCCTACGTCAACTTCGCCTACTCGGTGGCGCAGGGCACGAAGGTCGAAACAGGGCAGTACAACTTCGCACCGGACGATCTCGACTACATTAATAAGCACTTCATTTTTCTCGATCACGACCAAACGTTTACCTCGTCGGGCGGTGCGGCGTACAGTTGGAGCGGCTACCAGTTCCGCTTCGACTATCTCTACGGCAGCGGGCTGCGCACCGACAAAAGCACACCCAACGGCACCATACCAAACGGCGGCAACCTGCCCTTTTACATCCAGGCGAATGCCGGCGTGTCAAAGCGCTTCGCGATGCCGTATCTCGGGTGGGTCGAGGCCCGGTTGGACTGTATCAACCTGGGCGACGAGACGTACTTGATCCGCAACGGCAGTGGCGTCGGTGTGGTGGCCAACCAGTACGGACCGCGGCGCGCGGTGTTCGCCGGCATTCGCGTCCCGCTGCCGTTCAGCGAGCCGGCCGCCGGCTAAAGAAAGTGAGAGGCAACCTGCGCCATGGAAGAGCTGAAAACTGCATTTGAAGCGCTGCGCTACGGCGGCGCGATGGTGTATCCGTTGTTGGCGCTCGGTGCGCTCGCCGTGATCATCATCCTGGATCGCGGCGTCTTCTACGGCCGTTGTCTGCGGCTCCCGGCGGCGACGCGAAATCAGGTCGAGACCTTCGGTTTCGATTGGGACGATCTGGAGCAGCAGATCGGGACTCTCGGGCCGCGCAACGCCTTCGGCCGGTTCTTCGGCGTGATCGCGGCCAATCGCACGCATCCGGCGTGGTGGGTCGAGTCGCGTGCCGGCGACGAAGCGGGGGACATCGACAAGGTGCTCGGGCGCGGCCTGTGGGTGCTGGAGACGGTGGTCACCGCCGCGCCGCTCATGGGGCTGCTCGGCACGATCACCGGGATGATGCAGTCGTTCAAGGTCATCGGCGGGTCGAGCTTGGTGGCGCCGACCGAAGTCACCGCGGGCGTGGCACAGGCACTGATCGCCACGGCGCTTGGCCTGCTCATCGCCTTGGTGGCCCTTTTCGCCTTCAACTTTCTCTCGCGGTTGAAGTCACGCGCCCTCGACGACATGGAGCGGCTCGGGTCGCGGCTGGTCGATCGCATTCGCCTCGATCAGGAGACGCCGGACGTCGCCGTCGCCGACGTCCGCGCGCGTGCCAGGGCGGTGGCGCCATGAAACTGCGGCGGGCGCGCGACTACCGGCATGGGCGCATCGAGATCATCCCGATGATCGACGTGATGTTCTTTCTGCTGGTGACGTTCATGCTGGCTTCGCTGTCGATGCAAAGCCTGCACTCGGTGCCGGTCAATCTGCCGCAGGGCGAAGCGGCGGCGATGCAACCGCAACAACCGGTGACGTTGACCATCGCCGCCGATGGGCAGATCTATCTGAACAGCACGGCGGCCACGTTGGACACCGTGGCGGAGATCCTCAAGCCGATGCTTTCGGGAGCGGATGCCGACGTGGTCGTCGCGGCGGACAACGCGGCGCCGGCGGGCACGGTGGTGCAAGCGATGATTCAGGCGCGCCGTGCCGGCGTCGAACATTTTCTCATTGCGGTGAAGCACCAGTGATTGACGCCGATCGGCTGCACCGGCCGCAGCTCGACGAGCCGTGGCGGCGGCTCGTCTGGCTGACGCCTTCGGCGCTGACGCTTTGGGCGGCACTGCTTGCCGGATTCGCTCTCGTGCTCGGCGGCGGGTCGCACGAGACGATCGAACGACTGGATGCGCGCTTGATCGAGCTGCCGCCCGCTGCGCCGGCCGGCTTGCAAGGCAGCGGCGAGCCCGCGCCGGCAGCGGCGCCGCCGGTTCCCCAGCCGCCGCAGCCGGTCGTTGAACCGAAGCGGCCGGAGCCACCCGTCGCGCATGTCAAGAAGCGCAAGCCGGCGCCGCCGACGGTCTACGACGCCAACGGGCCGCACAGCGCTCCAGCGCCTGAGACCGTCGGAGCGGCGCAATCGGCCGGCGCCGGCGAACCCGGGGTTGCCGCCAGCGTTGCCGGATCCGGTCGTGGTGGGGCCGGCGGTCTGGGCACCGACAGCATCGGCGCCCGCGCCATCTACGCCCCAGCACCGACGATTCCGGACGATCTGCGCGAGAACGTCTTCGAGACTGTTGCCTTGGCACACTTCCATGTCTCCTTTGACGGCGTCGCCAAAGTGACCCTGACCCAGCCCACCTCAAACCCGAGGCTCAACCTGCTGTTGCTCGACACCCTGAAGCAGTGGCGTTTCTTCCCGGCGATCCGCAACGGGATCGCGACCGACTCGGAGTTTGACATCCGTATCCCCATCGCCGTACGGGATCGATAGGGAGACTTCGTATGGCTCACTTCCGCCGCGCGGTCGGCGCAGCTCTGGTCCTCAACACGAGTCTCTGTGCTGTCGAGATGGCCGGCGGCGTCCAAGCGCACAGCCTGAGCCTGCTCACCGACGGCATCCACAACTGCTCCGATGAGCTCGCGCTCGGGTGCTTGTACCTCGCGTTCTACTTGCCGGGCTATCTCGGCCGGCACTCGCAACGGACGGCCAACGTCCTCAACTCTCTCGGGCTGATCGTGCTCAGCGCCTTCATGATCGCCCAAGCCGGCGTGCGCCTGTTGCATGCGACGCCAGTGCAGGCGTTCATCCCCATTGTGATCGGCCTTGCCGCCGCGGCCGGCAACTACGGCGTCGCGGTACTGCTCCGCAGACCGGCCCAACACAATACCGCGGTCCGCCTGGCATACGTGCATAACATGGGCGACGTGCTCGTGTCGCTGGCGCCGGTCAGTGCCGGCGCACTGGTGGCATTGATCGGCCGTCCGGAGGCCGATGGTCTCGTGGCCGTCGCGATTGCCTTGTGGCTGATCGTCACGACGGTCCGTGAAGTGCGCAGCGCTGCCGATGATCTCCTCTGGCCAGAAGAGCTGGTGTGCGCTCATCCGGAAGCCGAGGCGCCACTCGCGATGTCGCGGTAATCCCTAACGGTAGCGCGATCGAGAAGCAACTCAAGCGCCGAGCGCTGCCGGGTGCTGTCCGTCGGACAGTACCCGCTGCCGCTGGAGGGGCTACTCAGCTTCCCGCCGGAATCTCCAGCCGGCATGTGCTGCTGCAACCGTCGCCGCTGACCGTATTCCCGTCGTCGCACTCCTCACCCGGTTCCTGCATGCCGTTGCCGCATATCGGCGTGGGGCAGGTGATGCCGCTCTCGACGTAAACCGCCGCGGAGAGGCAATCGGCGCGCTCGGCGATCAGCTGCAGCAGCGCATCGTCGCTGCGACCGTAAACCCGCATGAAATCCGTTGGCGCGCATTGCGCTTCCAACAACGGCTCCAAGCTCACTTTCAATTGTTTGATCTCTGCCGACGACCGGCTCACCAGCGCTTGCTTCGAAGCGGGAGGCACGTTGTTCGCCGCGATCCAGTCAAGGAGACGTCGGCGAGAACGAACGGCGAAATGCAGCAGTCGAGTCGTAGCGGTCGCGGTCGCTTCGACGCAGGCGCGCGTCGTGGCGTCGGTGGTGGAGGCGACGTCGCCGGTCAACACCGGACCGTAGACGGCCGTGAGTAGCTCCGTCTCCAGCACCGTGCAGAAATTGTTGAGGTCGGTCTGCGCCTCGAATTTCAGCAGAAAGCCGAGGGCTTGTGCCTCCGGCGACGTGCACTGCAGGTCGACGACGTTCTCGGCGTTGAGGTGCGCTTGCTGTACGTTGAGCGGCACGCTGGTTTCTTCGCAACCTTTGCCGTCCAACAGTTCGGTGAAGCAGTCGGTGTGGACCTTCCACATCTGATTGCCGCATTGCTGCGCTTCAAAGGCGATGACTCGTTGACATCGGGCGGCAGCCGGAGAGAAGTTGCCCCAGAACGCGAACGGCAGTGCGAGCCCGTGGGCGTGTACGCTGGGTGTATGGATGCTCGTGAGCAGCAGTGCCACGCCGCCGAGCTTCGCCCGGCACATCCATCTCCGCGTCATCAGGCGCAACCTATCATGCGCGAGCATCCTGCACGACTGGCGCGACAACGTTGTCGAAGCGGTCGCCGTCGCATCCTTCCAATTGCCTTTCGCAGACGCTCACGGGTTCGCACCCTGCAGGATCCAATTCCGAATCAGTTGGATCTGATCGGGGCTCAACGGCGCTCCGGTCAGCGGCATGAGGCTGCCTTCGCCCGGCGGCGGTCCTTGCACTTTGACTAGCAGAAAGCTGTTGCTTGGATTGCCCGGGTCCACCCGCGGCATCGCCGGGTTCTCGGCGGAAGGGACGTTGATCAGTTGCCCGAATGCGGCACCGGCGCTGAGATTGAGATTCTCAGTTGCGCTGGCGGCGTCATGACAGGTCCCTATCGCGCACCGCGGCGTGAAAATCGTATCCTGAATCATCTGCAGCGTTGCCGGAACCGGCGTCGGACAGCCATCGAGCGCGGCCGTCACGGCGGTGAGAATCTCATCGACAGTGATGGCGCCGTCGCCATTGACGTCGCATGGCGGGCACGCGCTGTCGTTACCGGTGAGCGCCATGTTCACGCACCGCAGCAGCTCATCAACGGTAACCTTGCCGTCATCGTTGCAGTCGCCGGGGCAGTGGCTCGCCGGTGCAGCCGTGGGCGTCGGGGTGGGTGTGGGATTGGCCGGTTGGATATTCGTCACCGTTTGGGTGTACACCTGCGAGTCCGTGTACGGGCTGGAGGTCGTCGTCAACTTGTACGACACCTGGAAATTGCCGAACTGATTGGGCGGTACAAGAATCTGCCACGACGGGTGGACGTGAATCGTTGGCATGATGCCGAGCAGCTCCGCATCGCCCGCCTGACTCAGCTTCTGCCCGTTGACGTTCATCGACAGCCCTGCATCCATCGCGACGATCTGGATGCTGACGCTTGTCCCGTCGGCGAGTCGGTAGAGTCCCGGCGCGGGCGGCGGATCGGTCGGCGGCGCCATGAAACCCGGATCGACAGAGCTGTACAGGCAATCGGAGCCGACACACAAGCTAAAGTAGGTCTGGACTGGCTTGGTGTAGTCCCAATACACCGTGAGTGCGCCGCCGCCGTCGGCGGTCGACCAGATCTGCATGCACGCCAAACCGGTGCACGCGAAGCTCGAACCGCTACCGAGCACGCTGACAACGAGTGCGGTGACGCCGCACGAAGCTCCGAGCGTGTGCCTGAGAGATCGAGCGAGCGCGGTGAGTTGCGCGGTAAACATCGATGGATCTCTCCCAGCGCCGTGGTTTCAAGCTCAGGACGGTGCGGTGCCCGACGATGCCTCGACCGTCTCAGTAAACTCGACAGAATCGGTGAACCCGCTCGCGGTGGTCGTCAGCTTGAGGGTCACGTTGTGCCCCGTAGCCGGCAGCCCGCCCGGCGTATCCAGTTCCCACTCCAGATCGTCGTGAATGCCCGGTGTGGTGCCGAGCACGAGTGACTGGCCGGCTGCGGACAGGGTCGTGCCGTTTTCGAACTTCAGGCTGAGCGCCGGATCGATGGCGATCACTACCAAGCTCAATGTGACGCCATCGGGTAAGGCGTACAGCGGCCGGCCGGGATCGTCGATGTCGGCTTCCTTGAATCCCGGATCGGACCCGATGTACACGACCGTCCCGCCGTCGCAGGTCGCGCCGCTGCCGCCCAGACAGGCGCTGAAGTAGGCTGGGATCAGGGACAACGCCTCAATCGTCAGGGCGCCCGAACCTTTCGCCGTCGACCCGAAGAGATTCTCCTCGCCGGCTACGCTGGGCAGCGGTGTGGGCGTGGCGGTGAGCATCGGCGTGGCTGTCGAGAGGGCCGTGATATTGTCCGATCCGCACCCGAGGGCGCCGAAGACCGCGATCACTATGAAGCCCACTGCAAATGTCATTCGGCTCATTTGATTCATCACCTCTTATTTCTGACAGCCGGCGAGCGCCGCTTGCACGGCGGCGAGCAACTCGTCGACCGTGACGGCGCCATCGCCGGTCGGATCGGCGTCGAGGCACAGCGCCAACGACGTGCCGTCGAGCGCGATGTCGACACCTTTGAGGATCTCATCGATGGTCACGGTGCCGTCGTAGTTGCAATCACCAGGGCAGCGCACCGGCGCGAACGGGTCGCTGAAGTCCGGATTAGTGACGAAATCCTCATCGGTCAAGCTCTGGAGAAAATTCAGCCCGTCCTGAATCTGCTGATCGGTCAGCGAAAAGCCGTGCACGAACGGGCTCTTGTACGGGTTCTTGCTGCCGTCGCCGGCATACGGCCCGGTGGTGATGGTGCGCCCGCCGGCGGCGTAGTGATCCATCACGCCTTGCAGTGTCGCGATCGAACCGTCATGCATGTACGGCGCCGTCAACGTGATGTTGCGCAACGTCGGAGCACGGAACCGTCCCATGTCGGACGGTACTTGGGTGAAAGCGAACAGACCGGTGTTATCCGGCGGATAGCCACCATCGCCTCCGATGTTGTATAGGGCATTATTGTCGAATTGAATTTCATCGAATACCTTGCCTTGGAAGGTAACCGATGCCTGGAAGTCGAAACCGCCGTGGCAATGGAAACAATCCATTTGCTCCCGAAAGAATAGGAGCGCACCGTTTTGCGCCGAGTCGGAGAGCGCGAAGTCGTCGAGCCCGTTTACGAAGCGGTCGTATGGCGCATTGCCTGAGATGAGCGTGCGGACGAACGAGGTGATGCCCTGCACGACGCTGTTCAGAGAAATCGGATCGCTCTGCTCGGGGAAGGCCTCCGCGAACAGTCGGCGGTAACGCGCGTCACTGGCGAGTCGCGCGAACAGCTCGTCCTGGTGACCCGTTAAGCCGAGCTCCACCGGGGTCTCGTTGAACATCGGTACCAGCACCTGCTGCTCGAGTGTCGCCAGCGTCGGATTCGCCCACGTGAGGATCGATGCATACGCGACGTTGGTCAGGCTCAACGCGCCGCGCGGCGTCAGCGCGCCGGTGGAACCGATGGATTGCGGCAACCCGTCGGTGAACGCCAGCTTCTGCTGATGACACGACGCGCATGCCTGCGTTTGATTGCCCGACATGCGGGTGTCGTAGAACAGGAACCGCCCCAATGCGACCTTCTCCACCGTCATCGGGTTATCGGCCGGCACCTTTGGCGTCGGAAAGCCGACGGGGAGATTCCACACCCACGGCGTGTCCGCGCGGGCCACCGCGCACCACGTGAGTGCCAGCAGTATGGCCGCAGGCGGGCGCGCAGCCTTCATGCAGGTTTGCGTGACACGCGACGCGAAGCGCACGGCTCGTACCGCCTATTCGACGTGGAAGAACTTCTGGCTGGTCGGATTGCGTGATCCGTCGCTGAAGTTGATGCCGAGATTCAGGAACAACGGCACGCAGTCCATGTCGCCGGGATCCGACTGGCAACCCACTGCGGTGTTTGGCTGATTCGAATGGATGTCCGAATCGGCGAACAACGCAGCGAGGTCGGCCACGATCACGTTGGTCGACGGGTTGAACTGGTCGAGATCGATCTCACCGACGTTGGGTCGCGCACAACTGGTGACGACGTTGCCCGCTCCGACCGTGCAGCCGGTGCTGCCGACGTGCACGAGGAAGTCGTTGAGGTTGGCAAGATCGATGCCCTCGATGCGTACGAACTTGTAGCCATCCTGCCAGCTCCAGAACAAACCGTCCAGATTGAGCGGCGACGGTGCGGTGGCTTCGTTGAGATGATCCAACTCGAACGGCACACCGAGGAAGAAGCGCACCCCGGTGTAGGTGAGCGGCGCAGCCATGCCGTGCACCACGAAGTTCGTTTGCGGCGTCCCGTCGTTGCAGGGTGACACCGCATTCTCGAAATCGAGCAAGGCGACGTCGCGGTACTGCCAGGCGCCGTCCTGATCGAGACGCAACGGCACTTCCTTTCCCTCGGTGGTGACCAGG
>Ga0209415_10006741_pt1 | contig 20295 bp, 16 predicted proteins | sample PeaSoiSIISIP2007_FD_187696 | JGI IMG/M metagenome (GOLD analysis project Ga0209415, IMG submission 187696) | Peat soil microbial communities from Weissenstadt, Germany - SII-SIP-2007 (SPAdes) (version 2) | ecosystem: Environmental > Terrestrial > Soil > Wetlands > Peat | place: Germany...
AGATTTCAGGCCACAACTCCCAGTTTTTGCAACTCCTGGCGCAGTTGCTCGGCGTTCTCCATGCGGATGACGTGCATTCCCAATCGCGAGGCGCTATCCAGATTCAACGGACGGTCGTCGATAAAACAACACTCTTCGGGAGGCCTTTGCGTGATCTCGAGAGCCAGGCGATAGATTCCCTCTTCTGGTTTGCGCAATCCGACAAAACACGAGCTTACGAAAAGGTTGAAGATCTCGCGCAAGCCAAAAGTTTGAATGCGAAACAAATTCAATTCCTTCGATTCATTGTTGATCGTGGACATCAGGTATTTGCATGACTTACTGAGTTCTCGCGCAAGTTGCAGAGTCTGCGGATCCGCTTGCGAGAGGGAATACATGTACTGCTCGAACGCTTCGAGAGTGAATGATCGCGGACGGTAGAAGATGGTTCGTTCCAGATATTCCTGCAAACTGATCTTGCCGCGCTCGAAGGAAGAGACCAGCATCTCGTGACGGCTCTCGAATTCAACTTCATCCAGAGCGAACTGTTGGAGAGCTTGCCGTCGCTCTTCGTGGTCCCACGCGTTGCTGAGCAATACGCCGCCTACGTCCCAGAAAATAGCGCTTATTCCTGACAAAGACATTCTCCGAACTGCCGTCGCTCACGAATAGATATTTTACAGGGTGCGGGATGGCGGCTCCAGCACGGGCTCACACGCCCGCGCCTACAATGAAAAACCCCGATCCTGACTGGCAGGATCGGGGTTGGAGGAACTGCGGTTTGTTTAGTAGCAGCCGGTGTGCGGCGTGAAGCTTTGCCGGTAGCTCAAGTTGTCGATGTCGCGGAACATGGGCGTTCCTGGCGGCAGTTGGGCCGGCACGGTGAAATCCGGATCGAAGATGTAGTTTCGACTCGGGGGCACGTACACCGAGTAATTACAACACTTGAATGTTCCGGTGGCGTAAGTGGCGTAATAGAGACTTACCAGTGAACCTTCATAGTTGAGGGTCGAGCCACTCCAGTCCTCGATGAACCGTATGAAGTTATGGACGCCGCCGTCGGTGCCGAAGCCGTAGTCGGCGTTCGTCTCCCATCCTGGAAATGGGAAATTCATGTTCTTGCCGCTGGCGACCGCGACCCGATAGTAAGTAGTCGCGGCTGTACGGGCCGGGGCAGGAACGTTGAATCCTACCGAGTTGTTTCCGGAATAGGGGTTAGTTGGCCAGACGTTGTACAAGCTGTTGGTGTCTACCCATGCGTCGGACAGGACTGTAACCGCGTCGGCAACGATCCCGGCTGCGGCCATCCCGGGCAGATCACCTCCGGGAGGAACGTTCCAGATTGGGTCGGCGGAGTTGCTGTTGTAGTCTCCGAAAATGTAGACCGGATTCTCCGAACCGACGGTGAAACCACCCTTGCCGTTATCGGGACGGAGGGGCAGATTACCCAGCGTGCCGTCCACCAGTTTCAAAACGTGGCGGGCGCCGCTGACCCAGTTCTTTTGTCCTACGGTGCAAGCGGGCATGCGATTACCGGTAAGGTAAGGATCGGGGTGAGCCGCGTTGATGATCTGCCGGTTCACGCTCTTATTGAGCGTATAGGCGCTGCCTGTGCCATTGTAGATGCCGTAACCTAAGCCCAGGCCGATGTTGCCGGCTCCGAAATTGTCCAGTGCGCCATTGAGGTTGACGTCCTCGGGTGAGCTGGCCTTGTTGGGAGGGATGGGGTCCAGTGCGCCGTCGGGATTGCCCGCAGCGGAGGCGCTGTTAATGTCATCTTCCAGGCCAGAGTCCCCGGTCTTGGTGCCAGCCAGGCCCACTTGAGTGCCGTTGGGGTTGGGCAACATTCCTCTGCGGTCAGAGAAGTAGAGAATGTAACCGTTCTGCGATACGAAGTCGACCAACGGGCCGCTGACGCCAGTCGCGCCGGACAGCCATTGCTTCAAGTTGCCCACGTCCAATTCCACCGCGTTCATGATTCCGTTGGGCGTACAGCTGTTGTTGGCTTGCTGGGTATCGCGGGATTCGCCTTCGCGGGGATCGTAGAAGTTGATGGGGTACCAGTTGTTCATGCTGACGCTTTGCACGGCCGCTTTGCTGTCGCCGTACCACGGCAGGAACGTGGCCTGGTCAACCGTGACCTCGGGTGGCTTAGCTTTGACGCAGGTCCATACTCCACCAGCCTTGGCGCAGCTTGGTCCCTGACCCTTCTGGTCGATCACGCCATCCCCATTGCGATCGGCGGGTTCCTGGAAAATCAGGATGGCATTCGGATTGATTGGGTTGCTGCCGGCGGTCACGGGAGGAGTGGTGCCACGGGCAAATCCCAGAGACAGCCATTCCGCGGTGATCGGATGATAGTTGCCGGCGGCGTCGCGATATTCGACGCGCAGATAGCCATCGATCAGATTCCAGGTGTTGGTGAGATTGGCGGCCGTAGGCGTGTAAAACGGATAAGGAGCGTTGTAGAACTTGGGCGCGGGAGCTGCTGGACAAACCGGAGGATTGCCGACGCAAGGGGTTAAGTCGAGAACCGGCGGCGCAGCAGTCAAGCCGTTGTTGTTAGTGTTCGCAACCAGCGTGGTCAGGGGTGCCGCGGGCGGACCCACGTCATTGGTAAAGGTAACGTCGGCCGCGATCGGCTGCAGCGGTGCATACGGCCAATCCGTGGCCAGCGTCGGAACTGTGCCGAGGGCCTGGCCGACGTTCGTCCACGTGCTGGTGTCTGGGTACGCGGTGGTTCCCTGAGCGAAGTAGGTGTTGTAGGTGCCGCCGCTAGCCAGCGCGGGCAGCCCTGCCGGGACCGATGCCGGGATACCGAACTCGTAGGTTGCTCCTGCAATGTTCGGGTTGGTCAGACGAATATTATTGGGATCGCCAACGCCGCCGGGAAGATCCGCCGGCGTATCCGAGAGCAACACGCGAATTTCTGCTTCGTTGTAGAGTCGTGACGCGCCCAGAGCTCCGGTGGAAGGTTCTCCGGCGGGAGGCCGGCGGACGATTTCAAAGGATTGTGGTCCAGTCGTTGTACCCGTCGTGCCATTCACGAAAGGCAGGGTGAGGTTCGTAGCTCCCGTGCCCAGCACGTTGTTTCCATAGTCGCCGTCTACGAGAAAACCGTTAAAATAAGGGGACGCGTTCAGCGAAATGGTTCGCCACGACGGCGGGCCGACAGTTGGCCCGGAGGCGGGCGGGTTGCCACCGGCTCCAACGACGCTACCCTCGGTTGCGGAGATGGGTTGACAGGCTGGTTGCCCCGGGAGATCGCAGCCTCCGGTGGCGGTCGGGATCAACACTGTTCCCGAGTCGTTGAATGCATTGGCCGCCAGTCCGTTCGGAAGTACCTGGCGGATGACGTTTCCCCACGCGGAAAGCTGATCATGAAAAGTGAGTGTGCAGCAATTGGCCACACCCAGGTACAAATCGCCGTTGGTATGGACGCGGCCGGCGAAGTTGAGATTGGGGCTGCTGAAAAAGCCCAGGTCACTGTCGGAAAACACGCCGAACTGGAATACCGGAATCAATGCCACTTCAACCGTCCGTGACATGTTGACTTCATCTCCCGCCGTTCCCGCTCCAAACAACGAGGTGGTTGCGGTGACTTGCAGGTTGACTGGGAGCAACTGGGCATACAGGCCTTGATAGGTGCCGGTGGCGATTTGCCCCCAATTGGTGGCCAGAGTTCCATTCGCATTCGTGGCCGCCGTCAGGGTATAGATGGGGTAACTCATGAGATTGTTGCTGACCGGCGCGTCCGCGCTTAGACCCGCAATCTGCGCCGCCGTGGGCGATTCGATGTTCTGGAACATGTTGGCCAGATCCGAGGTCATGTGTTCGATGCCACCTTCGGCGGCGTGGAAAGTCAGGTTGTTCTGTGTATCCTGGCTACCCACTTTGCTTTCGGTGTTCACCATCATGAGCAGGCCGATCGCAACCCCGGACATAATCAACATCAGCATCAGGGATGCAATCAGTGTGAATCCTCGTGAATCAAGTTTCTTGCTATGCATCGTGTCGCTCCTCATTGCCGTACTGCACTCTTCGTCTCCACTCCCAATTTTTTCCGCGCTCCGCTCAACTTACGGAACGAGGACGTAACGATTCTGGTAACTCAGGTTTCGCGCGCTGATCGAAGTTTGCGTGTCGAAAGTCTGATAGCCATTGCTGACCATGAGACTGCTTCTGGCCCCGGAGACCTGGCTGCGCGTGGTCAAATGGACCAGGTTGATCTTACGAATCAGGTTGAAGGATGTGCCGGTGGAGTATCCGCCGTCACCCACTGCATTGAGCAAAGTACCATCGGTGTTGTAAGTGTCGTAGGTGAACTGCAGGTTCACAGCGCCCTCTTCAACCGGGACAGGAGTTTGTCCGTTCACCTGTCGCATCAGGGTCGGTGTTCCGGCTCCAACCCCGAGCGGATCGGGCGTCATCCACAGGTAGTAGCTAATTACGAAAATACGAGTTGCTGTGGCAGTAACAGGCGGCACGCACGGCGCCACGCATGCCAGTTGCACCAAATCGCCTGCGCCGGCGGCAGGCTGGTTAAGATTCAACGGGTCCCCGGCAGCGAAAGCGACGGTATAGTTGTTGCCTCCGTTTGCGGTGACGTTGGTTACTTCGCCAACTGCAATTGCTGAGTTTCCCGCAACCGTGCTCTGAACCAGAACTACGTCGCCCGGGGTCAAGCCCACTGCCTGGGCATTGACTGCCTGAGGAGCTACGAGGGGCGGCGTCAAAATGCAAGTAGGCGGCAGGACAGCAGGCAACTGCAGTACTACGGCGGTCCCGGTGATGGACTGGATGGTGTAGCAGGGCAGTGCGAAGACGGTGTCGGTATAAACCACCGTGATCACGTCGCTCTTGGTCGGGGTGCCCGGCGGCTTGATTCCCATCTGGAAACCCGGGATGAGGCCGTACAAAGTTGGATTGCAGGGCACTGCGCCGGCAGATGTACAGGGATAAGCGATGCCGTTTCCGGGTACGCAATTATTCGTTGCCGCGCAACTGGGAGCGAAACCATAGATGGGTTTGGTCGCTGAGGATGCCAGCGCGATGCCGGTCGCGGAAGGCAATCCAGCGCCCGCCAAACTTATGTCTTTGAGCAGCAAATCGGAACTGGCCCGCAGATCCTGCTGCATTTGGGCTCGCTGCGAAACCACGAAGGTAGCATTCATGCCCTGGGTGAACAGCTTCACGGCAGCGCCCACGACCAGCGTGCCCACGGCGAGCGAGACCAACAGCTCGATCAAGGTGAAACCGCGGCTCGAATTTGCAGATGTGCGACTCATAAATTCCCTCGTCTACCGGAACGGCGAAATGTACGTGTTAACCACGTATTGCCTTGGAACGTTCAGTTGGGGAGTCGTGTACTGAACGGTGATGGTCACCTGGCGTAAAGTGGGGCTGGCTGGCCCGCCGCCGGGGGGAATTACCGGAGAAATCAGGATGTTGCGCGTGAAATTGGTCAAGGTGTTGCACACGTCCGGTGGGCAGGTTCCTACGTACACTCCGGTAGGTCCGGGCTGCTCCAGAATTTGCGGGCCGCAGGCGGCGTCGTCGGCGGTGCCGATGATGCCGTCAACTCCGGCGCAATTGATGGCTAGAAACCCGGGGAGAAAGATGCCTCCTGATCCGGTGTTATTAATCTGTGCCCAAGATATGTTCGCAGTCTCGCGCGCGGTCAAAATACCTTCCATCGCCTCGTCGGCTAACAGCTTGGCGGTGCCGTTCAACTGCGAGGTCTGCGTGGAAGCCATCGCGATCCCGAATACGCCCAGCAGGCTCAGCAGTCCGATCACCAGAATGACCATTGAAATCATGCACTCAATCAGCGTGAATCCCTGCTGACTGCTTTTGAACCCTGGCCGGAAAGCGGTATTGCTCTCAGCTGTCACTGTTGCCTCCAGTACCATTTGGCCCCGTTGAAGTAGATGTGCCATCCCCGCAGGCGGCCGGTAGCGCCCCACAATGTGATGGCGCGGGAAGTGTCTATAAATCCCGGCATAGCCAGATAGACGACGCCATTGTTGACGTTGCCGACGGCGTCTTCGGCCGACCCGTCGGGGTAGAAATAAATCACGGTTTTTACACCCCCGGCGATGCCTTGATCGAAATCGATGGTGGTCGTGCCCACGCCAAAACCATCCGGCGTTTGAGGAAAAGTTGTCGGCGAGGTCGGAATGTTCGGCTCCACATCAAAAGCAATATCGCTGGGAAGGAAATAAGTGGCGGTCACTGTCCCGGTGGACCCTTGGGTAATGGTGATCGCGTTGGGCTGGACGAGAGGAAAAAAAGTAACGAAATAAATCTGGCGCTGTGCCACCGAGAAGTCGCGCGCCTGCCGCAACGCCATCAATGTGGTGTTATATGCCTCGGTCACGTGGTTCTGCTTCAGCGCAGGTTGGATCGCCATTATCGAGAAAGCAAGCACAATCATGATGAGGGCGATCACCACCATCATCTCGATCATCGAAAACCCGCGCATCCTGCGTGAAAGCATGAACCCTTTCTTTCTCCGGGGAGTTTGTCCCAGGCCAGCCCCTTAAAAGCAAAGGCTTCTCCTGGCCCTGTTCCACCTGCCATTCTCGGGGTTGAGCTTGGCGCCCTTCGTTGCGTGTTACGCCGAAGGAGGTCGGTTCCCTAACTAGAACCGTCGCTGGCTAACCCGCATATAAGCTCATCCTAAGGAGGGGCACGGAGAGCGTCAAAGTACTAAAGGACGGGGCTCCACAGCTGGACTTACGTAACGTAATTTGAGGAGGTAACTCCGGTAACTTTGGCATTGCGGCTACGCCGGGCGGCCTGCAAAAAGGACGTGTTGGCTATGCGCCCCGCGCGTTCGCTGCCAGATTCCGGCTCGCCTTGTGGGGCGCGGTGCGGCTGGTTGGTACGTAGGCGCAGGAGCGAACATCGTAGTGTTGCGCCAGACAACTTCCGCAGAGATGAAGCTGATGAACCTTGCATTGCACCACCGGAGCTTCACTTCCGCACAGATCACAGCCGCCTCGCACCCGCTGGTTGGAGGGTGCAGCCTCCTTGCGCGGCTCGCCGGATGCGATGGCGAACTGCAACAATCGAGCTTTGGCATAAATTCCCGTGGCAATGACGAGAGCACCCAGAGAGAATTGGCATGCGCCAATTTCCAGCAAGTCCGGGTCGGGGTGTTCGCCGAAGGCAGCGGGCAAGAAGCAGAGTCCAATGAACATCAAGACTGCGCCCGCGCCGATGATCCAGGTGGCTGTCTTCGAAGACATGAATCTCAATCCTTCAGGTGGACAGGTGAAATGCTGTTGCCGAACCACGAGTAACCGCTTCACGGTTACACACCGAACCATAGCCGGTTACTCGACGAAACTCCAGATGACTAAAGTCATGTGTCGCGCAATGGCGTGACTCAGGTAACTTGTGAGCAACTCCTGCGCGCCCCTAACATGGCCGTGACATGGCGCTCACGTCGCTATTGGTGTGCTCGGACGCACAAGCTGTCCAGGTGCTCAGCCGAATTTTGCAAGATCTGGGCATTTCGGTGGAGTGTTGCGGAGACGTGTCGATGGGCCGAGCCCGGCTCGCCGACCGCCACTTCGATGCGGTTGTGGTTGATTGCCAAGACGAACGAGGCGCAGTCGAACTGATTGCTTACGCCCGAAATACCAGCGCCAACAAAACCGCGATCGTAATTGCCGTGGTGAGCGGGCAAAACGAAGTGCGCGAGATTTTCGCGAAGGGCGCAAGCTTCGTCCTCTTTAAACCAATCTCACGCGAACGGGCGGCTCACAGCCTGCGCGCAGCCTGCGGGTTGATGCGGAGCGAAAGGCGGATTCGCCCGCGCATCGCGGTGCAGGCGAACACCAACATTGCTTACGCCGGCAGGGAAGACGTTCCTGCCGCTCTGGTGGATCTAAGCGAGGAGGGCATCGCTTTCCACTCTGACGGCAAGTTGCCGCCGTACTGCAAAGTGTATTTCCAGTTCGCTCTGCCAGGAGATTCCTCGCTGGTTCGACTTTCCGGCGAAGTCATGTGGCAGGATTCCTCCGGCAGGGTCGGAATCCGTTTTGCGCAAGTGCCTCGAACTTCACGACGCGTGTTGAGCGACTGGCTGCAGGCGAATCTTCCATCTTCGTCAGACGCCGCCGCACCCGGATCGCAAGGTTCGGCTAATCAAGGTTCGGCTAATCAAGGTTCGGCGAATGAAGACGATGCCAGCCTGCGGCTTTCCGCTGGTCTTGGATTTATGTCGAGCTCTACCGCTGATCGCCGCAATCTCTCGCGACGTGCCTGCTGCCTCGGCGCCGAAGTTTCTCGCGCCGCCACCGGCGTTGCTACTCGTTGCACCCTGATCGACGTCAGCTCCGGTGGTTGTTACGTTGAGACCACGGAGACTTTTCCCAGTGGAACCGCGTTGGAGATTGTGGTGCGCACGGAAGATCTTCGATTACGCATCCATGGGAAGGTGCTGAATACGAATCCTGGTTTCGGTATGGGAGTAGCGTTTAGTGTGAGAACCGACGAACACCGGAAGCAGGTGCAGCAGTTGCTTGCTTGCGCACAGTCGGAACCGAAACTGTTAAGCTAAATCGACTCTCCAAATCTACAATCGTTCCTCTAAACCAGTGCCGTCGCGCTTTTCAAGTGGCGTTGTTTAACCCTGAAGCACTTTCTCTTCGAACACCGCCTTGCGAAAGTATTCCAGCGACATTTGCAGGCCAGTCTCGAGATCAATCTTGGGTTCCCAGCCCAGCAGGGTTCGGGCTTTTGTGATGTCCGGCCGGCGCTGTTTGGGATCATCCTGGGGCACGGGTTCGTAGCGTATCTTGCTCTTCGATCCTGTTACCGCCAGCACCCGCTGGGCGCATTCGAGGATGGTGAACTCAGTCGGGTTTCCGATGTTCACGGGAAAATGTTCCGACGATTTGGATAGCCGTATGAAGCCGTCAACCTCATCGCTGACGTAACAAAAACTGCGAGTCTGGCTGCCATCGCCGTACACAGTCAGGTCCTCGCCGCGCAGTGCCTGCTTCATGAAATTGGGAACGACGCGGCCGTCGTTGAGTTGCATTCGCGGCCCGTAAGTATTGAAGATCCGCACAATGCGCGTGTCTACGTTGTAATAGCGATGGTAGGCCATGGTTACGGCTTCGCTGAAGCGTTTGGCTTCGTCATAAACCGAACGCGGACCGATGGGATTCACATTGCCCCAGTAAGTTTCTTTTTGCGGATGCTCCAGGGGATCGCCGTAGCACTCTGAAGTGGAAGACGTCAGGTATTTCGCTCCGTATTTGCGAGCCACATCTAAGGCGTGAAAAGTGCCCAGCGAACCGACTTGCAGGGTTTCAATTCCGTGTTTGGTGTAATCGACCGGGCTGGCAGGGCAGGCGAAATGAAATACGTAGTCGACCTTGCCGCAGTCGAAGGGCTGGTTAATGTCGATGAGACTGAATTCGAATCGCGCGTCGTTACGCAAGTGATCGAGGTTGGGCTTTCGTCCGGTCAGCAGATTATCAGCGGCGACTACGGAATATCCCTCGCCGAGCAACGCGTCACACAAATGAGAACCGAGGAAACCGGCGCCGCCGGTGACCAGAGCGCGTGGTTGGCTCATGAGTTGCTGGCTTTCCTCGGCGGAGCGCCTGCCTCGATTGGCGGAGTTTCGGGTGTTGATGCCGGGCGTCCCACGCTGTAGTAGGTGAATCCGTGAGCAGCCATGACCTCGGGATGGTAAAGATTGCGCCCATCAATCACGATGGGATACTTCAACTGCGCGTGCAGGCGATCCAGGTCCAGGCTGGCGAATTCATCCCATTCTGTAAGGATCAGTAGTGCATCGGCTCCGGCGGCTGCCTCATACGCATCGCTCGCGTACTGAATGCTCGAATTCAAAACCTCGCGGGCTCGCTCCTGCGCGGCGGGATCGTAAGCCGCGATCTGGCATCCCTCTTGCAATAAAGTCTGCACTAGTAAAATGGCGGGCGATTCGCGGATGTCGTCAGTCCCGCCCTTGAATGCCAGGCCGAGCACGCCTAGACGCTTGCCCCGCAGCGTCCATAGCGCGTTATGCACTTTGCGCAGAAAGCGATGACGCTGATCTTCGTTGATGCGCATGACTTCATCGAGCAAGCGAAACTCGTATCCGCACTCCCGGGCCACGGAACGGAATGCCATTAGATCCTTGGGAAAACATGACCCACCATAACCAATTCCTGGATTCAGAAACCGCGGCCCAATCCGGCTGTCGGTTCCAATCCCCTGGCAAACCTGCTGCACGTTCGCTCCCACTGATTCGCACACTGAAGCTACGGCATTGATGAACGAAATCTTCATCGCCAGAAATGCGTTGCACGCGTGTTTAATCAGCTCCGCACTCTTGGTGCTGGTAATGATCAGCCGGGGCGGGAACTGCGCCTGGTCGGGCTGAGGGATTGCATCGCTGCGCCGGTAATAAGTGCCATCGGTCAGCGGAGCATAAATCTCACGCAACACAGAAGCGCAGCGATCATTATCCGCGCCTACGACAATACGGTCGGGGTAGAGAAAATCTGTGACCGCTGTCCCTTCCCGGAGAAACTCAGGATTGGAGGCCACATCGAAGGAGTCCGGCGCGGCCGCATTGCGCAGAATGATTTTTCGTATCCATTCGCTGGTATAAACGGGCACCGTACTTTTCTCCACCACCACCTTATAGCCGTTGATCGCCGACGGGATGATCCGCGCCACCGATTCCACATACGAAAGATCAGCGTTTCCCTGTTCCGTCGGAGGAGTACCCACGGCGATGAAGACGGCTGCGCTGGCTTGCACCGCGGTTCGCAGATCGTCGGAAAAATTGAGCCTGCCGCCACGATGGCGCTCCAGCAACTCGGGCAGGAACTTCTCGTGAATGGGGACCTGTCCGTCCTTCAGCGCTGCCAGTTTCTGCTGATCATTATCGACCAGGATGACTTCGTGGCCCATGTCGGCAAAACATGCCCCAGCCACCAATCCGACATATCCTGATCCCACTATTGCGATGCGCATTCAATCTCCCGGTCTGGGGCCAGCGGCAAGCTGAAAAACATCCGATTTCAAGTCAAAAAGCTACTTTAGCAGCTTTTTTCGCCAGACAGGGAATTGGCGGCTCAGTTTCGGGTAACGCAATGCAGAAATGGGAACAGCGGGAGCACGCCCCACGCGGCGCACGGGTTGGGAGGGCTAGACGGTGTTTCTGATCCGCGGAATTGGGTTGACAAGGTGCCTTTTTCGCGGGAAACTCCGCTCAAAGGTCTAAACTGTTCGTATTAGCCTGAGGCGGCCAGCAGATAGGGACCAGAAAGTCCACCCCTCAGCGCTGGTGCTGTCTAAATGGCTCATCGCCCAATGTCTCGGCCCGACCCCTTCGATCCTCCGCTGCCGAATGCTGCCCCGGTGTCTCTGCGCGGAACCGATGGCAACGACGGCGGCGAACGGGCGGATGGCTTGTCCATCAACAAGTTGGCGACCGCCCTCTCGGCGCATGGCGGAGGAGCGCTGGCCGCGGACCTGGCGCTTGATCTGGTGCTGAACGAAATTGTTGAGCACGCCCGTTTATCTACCGGCGCGACCGCTGCCGCAATCGCGCTGGCGCGCGGCGATGAGATCGTCTGCCGTGCCACCACAGGCGCCAACGCTCCTGATCTGGGCGTCCGTTTGGACGTGCACTCCGGCCTCTCCGGAGCTTGCGTGCAAACCCAGAAATGGCAGCGTTGCGACGACACAGAATCCGATTCCCGCGTGAATGCGGAGATCTGTCGGGACTTGGGCGTGCGCTCCATCCTGGTCTTTCCGGTAATGAGAGAGCATGAGTTGCTTGGCGTGTTCGAGATTTTCTCGCCGCGTGTCAACGCCTTCAGCGACCGCGAAATTCAAACTCTGCAAGCGTTGTCACGCAGCATCGTCAATAACGTTGATCACGCTGCCGACGTGATTGCCCCACCCGCGCTTCCGCCCGCCGCTTCAACGGCTCAGCCGGTGCCTGCCCCGGTGATAGATCATTTACACATCGACCGCGCACAGGTTGATCCCGTGCAGGTCGATCCAGCGCCGACTGATCACGCGCAGCCGGAGGCCTCGTTAGCCTTCCTCGACTCCTTCCGAGGAGCAACGATCGACTCAGAGATTGGACGGCGGGACTATTCGATGATCGTCTTGACGCTGGCCGTGATTGCCCTGGCGTTATCTGTGGGTTGGATGGTGGGATATGTGCGACGGCCGAGGGGGCCAGCCGGAACGAAAGCTAGAGCCGCAGTCAACGCCGCCCTGCCGGCGCAAGTCAAATCGCCCGACGGCACTGCGTTGAGCGCGAGCACGGCAGTCGCTGCTCCAGATCAGTCCGCGACGGGAACGAAGTCTGCGCAGGGCGCTTCACAGCAGAACTCGCAACACAACGGAACTGGCGCAGTTCCCGTTGGCGGCTTGGTGGTTTATGAAAATGGGAAAGTCGTCTTCCAGGCAGCGCCGCAGGCGTCGCCAAGCACCGCGCAGGAATTTCCCAGCCAGCCATTTATAGTGCCTCCGAAAGTTGCGGATGAGTACGTTATGCAGCGGGTGGAACCTGAATATCCCGAATCCGCACGGGAGCAGCACATCCAGGGTCCGGTGGTTCTCGAGGTTTCAGTGGACAAGGGTGGCGCAGTCGAGAAGATCAGCACGATCAGTGGCGATTCGCAACTCGCAGTCGCCGCCACCGACGCCGTACGGCAATGGCGCTTCAAGCCGTTTTATCGGAATGGCTCGCCCGAAGAATTTCAGACTCAGATTACCGTGAGCTTCCGATTGCCTTGAGTTGGTTTCTGCAACCGAGAATCAACCTGCATCCCCTTAAAAGCTGGCGTGGCCTTCCCGCATGAAAGCGGCTCCGCTTACCACTCGCGTTTGTGCTCGTGGTTTCGGGAACTTCTTCAACGTTTCCTGCGTATCCTCTTCCCGAGGAGGTGTGCTCATGCGGCATGCCATCGTGTTTCTCTCCGCAGTCTTTTTCCTGGCGCTTCCCAGTTTTGCGGCAGGGAAGACCGAATTCGATGATCTTGGGAATCATCCTTTCGAAGCAGACTTTCCCTCAGGCGGACGTCTTGACCTGCGAATCCGCTCTGCCGAGATCCACATCGTCGGCAGTAACCAAAACAAGATTGCTGTCCGTGTGGAGGGAACGCAACGCAGCAACTTAACCGATATGAAGGTGCGCTTCGAGCGCTTCGACAACTCCGGCCGGTTGCGGGTTACGGGCGGCTCCTCCAACAAATTGACAATCACCGTCCAGGTGCCCAAGGCCTCGAATCTCTTGGTGCGTGTTTTCGCAGGCGATGTCGAAGTCAACGACATTACCGGCGACAAGGACATCGAGCTGCACGCGGGGGATTTGACGATCGGCGTTGGCGATCCGTCCGATTACTCCCACGTGCAGGCGTCGGTCACTTCAGGCGCAATCGAGGCAGAGCCGTTCGGCGAGGAACACGGCGGATTGTTCCGGTCGTTCGAGAAATCCGGCGGCGGGAAGTACAAATTGGTCGCGCACGTCGGCGCCGGCGACCTGACTTTGAAATAGGCGGACAACCATCGCCTCGGTTCTTGCCTCCCAGCGCCAAATGCTGGACGTCGTTCGCCCACAACAAACGGATTGACGACTTTGTAGGCCCGAAAGTATCGGCCTCGCCCGCTAAGTAAGGAGTTGTTCCCCTCCGACATATTTAACCCACAGACTAACTATTTTCTTAATTTTCGAACCCGCTTGATCATTGGTTTAACCCCGTGGCTAAAGATCGGGAGGAGATTGCGGTTCTTGCCGCGTTGGCACCGCCCAGCATGCGACCGAAGTCCGGGTTCGATAGGCTCGACGAGTTGGCCTGACCCGTGAGCGATTAGTTCTCGCTCCCGACCAGCCTGGGCTCAGGTTTGGGAGCGTTTGCCGCTGGCGGTCGGGTCCGCGGAACCTTGCCGCGTTTGAGGGCATAAAGAGTCAGCTCGACTCGGGTAGAGACGCCGAGTTTCTCGAAAACTCGGAAAAGATAATTCTTGATGGTGTGCTCGCTCAAATCCAGACGCTCTGAAATCTCGCGATTGCTAAACCCCTCGGCTACCATGTGCGCGATCTCATCCTCGCGCTTGCTAAGCGGGCGTGAGCTGGGCAGCCCACGGGTTTCGATGGGCAGCGGATCCACCAACGCTTCCAGCACATATTGCAGTTGTGTGGAACTGGCCCACACTTGACCTTGGTGGACGCACGAAATGCACTTGCACAGAGTCTGGAAGGAATCTGATCGGGAGAAAACGCCGTGGGCGCCGCACCGGAACGCTTCTACCACCAAGTTCCGCTCCAGCGCGTCGAGCAAGACTACAATGCTCACTTCGCGGTGGAGGTCTCGAATTTCGCTCACGAAGCGCAGTCCCTCAATGGGGTCCAGAGAAAAACTAGGGCTCATCAGCACTACGTCAAATCGAGCCCGATCTAGCGCCAGCACGACCTCCTCAGGAGTTGTCGCCGCCACCGCGTCATAGCGTTTGCCGCGCAGCAACGCGTCCACCAGGAGCTGGCAGCTCATGGCAACGGCATCTGCGACCAGGACTCTCGTCCCGGGATCCGAATTGGCTACGGATTCCAAGTCAACACCACAGTTGAGGGGGAGGAACTTGGAGATTTTACGCGCAATCGCTCGGCGTCACAAGGAGTCGTCGGGCTCTTATGCTTTGTATTCTTGCGCGATGATGTTGGCGCCTCGGCCTAATTACCGTAGAATCAGTTGGTATCACTTTTTCACTCGAAGTTAAGCTTGACCTCGACCATGCCTCGCAGGCGAGACATTTGGCTCCATGACTTTTATCCTCTTGTTGATCCCTTGGTCTTTCGGGCAAAGTGTAAGCAGACGGATGCGCGTCCGGCCCCTGGGATGTTCCCTGTCCGAGGATTCTTTGGTTTCAACAACGAAATCATCTACTGTGTTCATAGCACTGGAGTTCCGGGCTCGGTGGGGGCTAGGTTTCTTTCGCAATGGCAGCGCCGTCCGGTGCGTATAGTTGAAAGGGTAGGAGAGCGGCATGTATGAGAAGTATTTCGGGATGCGGGAACAGCCGTTCGGGGTAACTCCGGACCCGCGATTCCTTTATCTCAGCGCAGCCCATCGAGAAGCGCTGGCCTCCCTGTATTACGGAATCGAAGCCAATCGAGGATTTCTGGGCCTCATCGCCAGGCCCGGCATGGGCAAGACGACCATCCTGTTTCATTTGTTGGAGAAATTTCGCAGTTCCGCGCGCACCGCGTTTCTATTCCAGACCCAATGCACCTCCCGCGAGTTCATGCGCTTCCTGCTGGCTGAACTGGGCTATGAGAGTGACGGCACTGATTTCGTGCGCATGCACGAAGAATTCAACCGGCGCCTGCTGCAAGAGGCGCGGGCGGGCAATCGCTTCATTGTCGTCATCGACGAGGCGCAGAATCTCGACCCTTCAGTGCTGGAGACGGTGCGGCTGCTTTCCGATTTTGAGACCCCGCGAGCCAAGTTGATGCACATCATTCTGGCGGGACAGCCCGAACTGGCCGACAAACTGGCCAGCCCCGGCCTGGCCCAGTTGCGCCAGCGCGTCTCCATTGTTCACGGCCTCGAACCACTCTCCGCGGGAGAGATCAAGAATTACATTGAGCATCGGCTGCGCATCGCCGGCTACGAGGGCGCTCCGCTTTTTACTCCCGGAGTTTATGGAGACATTGCGGCCTTCACCGAAGGCATTCCCAGAAACATCAACAATTTCTGCTTCAGCGCGCTTTCGATCGCCTGCGCAATGCACAAGAAAATCGTTGACTCGGAAACGGTGAAGGAAGTGATCGCCGACCTGGATATTTCGAAACTCACCAGTGATGTTCCCACCGATCTCTCCGAATCGCCTTATATGCCTCGACGGAATCCTTCCCCCTCGACGAACGGGCAAAACAATCACGAGATTTTGAGTCCGACGGAAGCCGCAGCCTACATGCAGCAGGTGGCCGCGAAGCTCAAGAATTGGCAGAACTCTCTCGATAAGACCATCACCGGCCCGCGCCTCGGACGGGTTCGGGCCCGAACCGATGTAGATCGGTCGTAACGTAGTCGCGGGCGTCCACCGCCCGTGCAGCGCCGCATGAAATTCGCAGTGATTTAAAGTTCCCTGGACGGAAGTTCAGAATCCGTCGAGGCGAAGAGCCGCTTCGGCTACGCCTTCGCCAGCCTTGAAACGGCGGGTGATGGAAATTGTGATAGTGGTTGAGACGTTCCCACGATCTTGTTCGTTGTCACGGATGGCAATTTCTTTCCGTTGGTGCTCGGGATCGTGACTTCAGCCGCATTGCCTAAGCTGTACGCGTAGAGGACGACCTCAACCCGCTTGGAAACCCCCAACTTGTCAAAAATGCGGAACAGGTAATTCTTCACCGTGTGCTCGGTAAGGCCCAACCGCTGCGCGATCTCGCGGTTCGACAAACCCTCCGCCACGCAGCGCACCACTTCGACCTCACGCCGTGAGAGCAACGCAGCCCCTCGCGTGTCCACTACTCGCAGAGGCAGCGCTTCGCCCAAGGCCTCCAACAAATAACGCAACTCTTTGCTGTTCGCCCAAATTTGCCCCTCGCTGACGCATTGGATACACCGGGCCAGCGACTTCAGCGATTCGCTGCGACAGAAAACTCCGCGCGCGCCAGTGCGAAACGCTTCCACCACCTGGCTGCGTTCCGAGCTGTCGAGCAGCATCACCACGCGCGTTTCGGCGTGCAGCGCGTGCAATTCGCGCGCTACCTCGAAGCCTTTTCGCTTGTCGTCATCGAGTTCGGCGCTGATCACCACCACCGCCGGCCTTTCCTTGGCCACGGCAGCAATGATTCCAGTCGCATCCGACACCGCGTCCAAGACCTGGAACCGTTTGTCGCGCTCCAGCGCGGCAGCCAGAAGTTGGCTGTTCATTCTTGTAGCGTCAGCGGCCAGCACTCGGATCACTTCAGAAACTTCAGGTAAGGCGATAGCATAAGCCATAAGAATCCAGACCACGTGTCCGGAGGGGGTCCTCCAGACTGTCCATTCAGTTAAACCACACCTGCAAGATGAGACTTTTCCCGCAAGAGTTGGCTTTCGCTTGGCCAGAGAAGTCAAAAACAGCCATTAAGGACGGGTCACAAATGCACGGAGGAGAATGCCCCACCCCGATCAGCCGCCATCCCTAGCGACTGTCTAACGAGACTTTATTCTCATAACTATACAGGGTAAATAGCACTTTAGTGCCACAAAAGAAAAGCCAAACTGTAACCCTAAAGGTTATCTGCAAGTCGTTTAATCTAAACGGGCTAATCCAGTCAGGCGACCACCTGGTCATGGTTTCAGACCTTTTCCACAGACCGCCAGCGACTTTATCCTGGCTCCAGTCCAAATCCTTGCTGGGCCATACCCACAATCTCTCGTCCAATTGGCAGCGAAGCGGTTGCCGCCGGCGACACAACGTTCCATACATGCAGAATGTGGTGTGAACACACAAACACAAAATCATCCAGCAGCGATCCATCACGACCCACTGCGGTTGCGCGCACGCCCGAGCCATCCGCTACCAAGTCCGAGCTCTGAACCTCGGGCAGCAAAGTTTGCAGAGCGCGCACGAAAGCCGGCTTGTGAAAGGATCGGTAAAATTCTCCGGCGCCGCTGCGCCAGTATTTTGCAGCCATATTCCAGAACCCGGAATAGGCTAGCGTGCTGGAAATATCGCGCAGACTGAAATCAGTTCGCCGATAGCCTTCGCGCTTAAACGCCAGCACCGCGTTGGGCCCAGCATCCACGCCGCCGCCTACGCGACGCGTGAAGTGCACCCCGAGAAACGGGAAACGCAGATCGGGTACGGGATACAACAACCCGTGAACCAGATGCTCTCGGTCTGGCACCAGATCGTAATACTCCCCGCGAAATGGCACGATCGTGACTTCCGTTTTTTCTCCGGCCATGCGGCTGACACGATCACTGTGCAGCCCCGCGCAATTAATCAAATATTTCGCGCTCAACGATCCCCGCGTAGTTTCGATCACGGTTTCCCCATTGTTCTGAGCGATGCCCGTAACCTCGGTTCCGGTGCGAACCTCCCCGCCCTGCGCGGCAATCAACTCAGCGTACTTCTGGCAGACCGCCACATAGTCTGTGATTCCCGTGCCTGGCACGTGCAGCCAGCCCACGCCGCCACAGTGGGGCTCGATCTCGCGCATCTGCGCTTTGTCCAACAACTTCAAGCCGGGAATTCCATTGGCCTGCCCGCGCTCCAGCAAGCCGCGCAACCGCGGGATTTCCTCGGCACTGGTCGCCACAATGATCTTGCCGCAGATCTCAACCGGAATGGCATGCTCGCGGCAGAACGCCGTCATCGCAGCCGCGCCCTCCACGCACAGTTTTGCTTTTAGTGAACCGGGTTTGTAGTAGATTCCGGAATGGATCACGCCGCTGTTATGCCCGCTCTGATGACGGGCGACCCGGTCTTCTTTTTCAACCAGCAGCAACCGCAGCCTGGGGAAGGCGCGGCCGAACTGGAGGGCAGTGGCCAGCCCCACAATTCCGCCGCCGATTATCACAACGTCAAAGCTCTGATCAGGCATCTGTAAGCACGTCCTCGATCAGGATGCCAAGGACATTGCTAACAAGATAAACAGAAAAGATGCACAATGCGCAAGAATCGACACCAGCAAATGTAGACGCGAGCGTCGGGGGAGCATTGCCCGAAGCCCGAAGCCGGCCCGCCCCTAATTGACAGTCAGCGTGACGTTCGCGGTCTCTTGAACGGATCCCATCGTCGCGGTCACAGTCATAGTGTAAGTTCCCGCGGCCGTCCCTGGATCCCCACTTCCCCCACTGCCGTTTCCTTGGAGGCCGCTGCCGCAGGCAATTTCCACGCAGAGTCCTGCAGTGATGAGCGCAAGCAACAAGAAAAGTACGGCCCGTTTCCGGCGGCCTTGTCCCATCCCAGCCAAGACGATGATCAGTGTCGGCAATGAAAGCCCTAGCGCATAGGCGGGGGCTTTGAGGGCTCGCGCTGAATGCGCCGACGCGATAACGGGAGTAGTGGTTGTGATCGTGAAAGTCACGTGCGTGGCCCCGCTGCCTTTCGCCAACTGCGTCGAACTGAGCGCGCATGTGCTCAATGGCGGGCAGTCGTCGGAGTACGCCAGCGTGACATTGTTGGGAAACGTCCCTCCCGCCGGCGCTACATCGAGATCATAAATTGCCGGCTGTCCCGCTGGCAGCGACTCAACTGCGGGGTTTGGCGTAATGCTGAAACTGAAACCCGAACCGGAGCCGCCGCCGGTCGAGGTAAAGCTTGCGTTCGGATAAGAATGAGTCGTGGCGTCGGGATCACCGCCCACGGCCGTGATCTGAAAGTTGTAGGTCTCGGCCACGTCGCTGCTCACCGTCAACGTGAACGGTGTGCCGTTGCCCACGCTGGGATCGAGCGTTGCCGGGGAGAATTGGCAGGTCGACGGAGCATCTGACCCGCACGACAGATGTACTGGGTAGTAGTAACAGACGGTTCCGGCCAGGGTGCCGTTGAACACCACCGGCGTGTCCACGGGCGCGGTAGTGGACCCAGGCGGCGTCACTTCCAAGGTGAAATCGTCCTGCGAATGGGAAGTTGCCGTGAACGTCACCGGAAAAGTGTGCGAAGTCTTCGACGAATCCGTGCCTTGGGCCACGATGTTGAATTGAAACGGCGTGTGCGGCGGAGTATTTGGCGGAGAGCACTGATTGCTTGCTACCTCGACCGTGAACTTGGCCCCGTTCGTGGTCGGAACCAACGGCGTGGGCGAAGCCGAGCAACGGCTAGGATACGGCGTCGCACCCGTTCCGCAGATCAGATTCACCGGGCTGCCGTAGCCGTTCAGCGAAGTCAGCGTGCCGTCGTAGGACACCGGGAAAGTACCGCCCGGGGCCATTACCGCTTGCAGGTTTGGATTGCTGATCGCCAGCGCGTAGTCCAGCGGGATCGTCAAAGACAAGTTCTGCGGGTGCGTGGGACCATTCGTCACCGATCCGTTGATCGCGATTTGCGCTGTGCCAGCGGTTGCGCTTGGGGTGGTTGTCACTGTCAGTGTCACACACGCGGTATTGCTTGCTGTGGGATTCACCGACGTTACAGGTGGATTGTTGACATAGGGTTTGCACTTTGTTCCCGATTGATTGTTGACATAGAAGACATAGAAGTTGCAGGTTGCTCCCGAGGGCAAGTTCCCGCAGGTAAGATTTACCGTGTCATCGAACGATCCTAGCCCCATCACCTGGAACAAAACTGGCACCGACGTACTCGCTGGAGCAACCGTAATGCTCG
>Ga0209415_10006742_pt1 | contig 20294 bp, 20 predicted proteins | sample PeaSoiSIISIP2007_FD_187696 | JGI IMG/M metagenome (GOLD analysis project Ga0209415, IMG submission 187696) | Peat soil microbial communities from Weissenstadt, Germany - SII-SIP-2007 (SPAdes) (version 2) | ecosystem: Environmental > Terrestrial > Soil > Wetlands > Peat | place: Germany...
TCCCTCGACGAAATCCACCCGTCGAGTGAATCATGCAAACGACGCCGCCGCTACGGGATTTTCAACAGCCTGCTAGGAGTTCGGGCCCGTCCAGATCGGCTTGCCGTCGGGGCCGACGATCGATTTCCAGCTCTCCTCGACCGTCTGCACGACGTTGGGAGGCATCGGAATGTAGTCGAGCGACGCTGCCATGTCCTGGCCGTGCCGGTAAGCCCAATCGAAGAAGGCGAGCACCGCCTTCGCGGAGTCGGGCTTATCTTGCTGCTTGTGCATCAAGATGAAGGTCGCACCGGTGATCGGCCAGCTCTCCTTGCCGGGCTGATCGGTGAGGATGAGATAGAAGCCTGGCGCCTTCTGCCAGTCGGCATTGGCGGCGGCGGCCTGGAACACCTGGCTGCTCGGCGACAGGATCGCGCCCTCGCGGTTGACCAGCTTGGCGTGGGTGAGCTTGTTCTGCAGCGCATAGGCGTACTCGACATAGCCGATCGCGCCGACCGTGCGCGCGGTCAGCGCCGAGACGCCCTCATTGCCTTTGCCGCCGAGACCGGTTGGCCATTCGACCGAGGTATCCTCGCCGACCTTGTCCTTCCATTCCGGGCTCACCTTCGAGAGATAGTCGGTGAAGATGAAGGTGGTGCCGGACCCGTCGGAGCGATGGACCACGGCGATGCCCATGTCGGGCAGCTTGAGGCCGGGATTGCGCTTGGCGATCGCGGGATCGTTCCACTTGCTGATCTTGCCGAGATAGATCGCGGCGATGGTCGGCCCGTCGAGCACGAGGTCGCCGGGATTGACGCCCGGGAGATTGACGACCAGCACTTCGCCGCCGATCACCGGCGGGAACTGCTGCAGCCCGTTTTTCTCCAGGTCATCCGGCTTCAGCGGCATGTCGGAGGCGCCGAAATCGACCGTCTTGGCCTCGATCTGCTTGATACCGCCGCCCGACCCGATCGACTGGTAGTTCAGGCCGATGCCGGTCGCAGCCTTGTAGGCCTCGGCCCACTTGGCATAGATGGGATAGGGGAAGGTGGCGCCGGCGCCGGCCAGCTCGGCGGCGTTCGCGGTGGCCATGAACGCGGCCCCGGCCAGTGCCGCCGTCGCCACGCCATAGAATGATTTCCGCCAGTGCCGCATGTGTTCCCCTCCATCATTTGCGCGTACGCGCCTTATTCCATCCGTGTCTATAGGACCCGGCGGTTGCGGTGCCGTGACGCTTTCATGTCGGTTCGGTGACAATGACCGGATCGCAACAGTCCGCCCTAGATGTGGGGGCTATGAAGATTTGCTACACCAGAGATTGAATCCGTGTTATGTTCTTTCGCCGGGTAATGCACTGGATTGGCCAATGCAGGACCCATGCATAGAGGGAAAACTATGGCTGCTGCGAAGAAGCGCAAGGGCGGAGCCAAGAAGAAGGCCGCCAAGCGCAGTGCCAAGAAGGCGAAGAAGTAAAGGCGAGAGCCACAATCTTCGTTAGGCACGGCGGGGCTGCTCCCGAGCGACTTGAGCTCAGGGGCAGCCCCGTCGATTTTGGGGGCTAGCACTTCGCCAGCCAATTTCGGCGCCGGATCAGGGAAACGAAACCCGCGCCCCTTCCGTCATCGCCGCGGTAAATGACCGGGCCAGGGCCTCGGCCTTGATGTTGCGGGTGATGAAGACCAGGCGCGAGCGCCGGTCGGCGTCGGGCCAGGCCTTCAATTCTACCGGCGGGTGAAACACGTGCTGGACGCCGTGGATCACCACCGGGCCCGGACGCCCGGCGACATTGATGATCCCCTTGACCCGCAATAGGTCGGGACCCTTGAGCGAGGCGAGCGCGGTGAGCCAGGAGCGCAGGCGTGGCCACTCCACCGGCTCCTCGCGCACCAGTGAGACCGTGCTGATGCCGTGATGGCGGGCGAGGTGCTCGGCCGCGTCTTCGTGGTCGTCGCCGTGATCGTGGCCGTGATCATGGTCATCGCCCAGCGCCTCCGCCGCGGCAAGCCGGTCCTGGCGCAAGGCCAGGCTCGGCGGGTCGAGCGCGAACAGCGTCTCCGGCGACACCTTGCCCTGCACCACGACGATAACGGGCGCCAGCGGGTTGAGCGCCACAAGGCGCGCCAGCACCCGCTCCCGCTCCTCGTGCGACACGAGGTCGGTCTTGGTCAGCACCAGCCGGTCGGCGAGCGCCGCCTGTTTCGCCGCCTCGTAATGGGTGTCGAGCTGCGACAGCGCGTTGGCCGCATCGACCGTGGTGACCACCCGGTCGACGCGGTAGAGCGACTGCAGCTTGGGGTCGCCCATGATGGTGTGGAGGATGGGCGCTGGATCGGCGAGGCCGGTGGTCTCGATCGCCACGCGCGAGAAGTGCGGAATCTCGCCGCGGTCGCGCCGCTCGATCAGCCCTCCCATGGTGTCGACCAGATCGCCGCGCACGGTGCAGCAGATGCAGCCGCTCTTCAGCAGCACCGCGTCCTCGAACGCGCTCTCGATCAGGAGATGGTCGAGGCCGATCTCGCCGAACTCGTTAATGATGACCGCCGTGTCGGCCATCCCGGGATGGGCGAGCAGGCCGTTCAGAAGCGTCGTCTTGCCGCTGCCCAAGAATCCGGTGATGAGCGTCGTGGGCAGCGCCTCGCTTGCGGCCGCCATGTCCGGTGCCTCCGTTAAACCACGTGGAAAATTCGCATTTTCAAACTTAGCCCCTCTGTTAAGATCGCGCCAACGTCTCGTGTCTGGGAGGGCCGGGACGCGGGAGGAGCATGAGCGTGAAGCGCAGCGCCGCACGGGCCGCGATCCTGGCCCTGGTGTTCGTCGCAGGACCGGCGCTGGCCGAAGAGCCCGTCGCGTTGCGCATCGGCTGGGTCCAGGTCGGCCACGTCACGCCGATGTACGACATCTTGGTGAAGAGCCACCCCGAGCTCTTTCCCCATTACGGCAAGAGCTACAGCTTCGCGGGCGTGCGCTTCAACGGCACCACGCCGGAGATCCAGGCGCTCGCCGTGGGCGAGCTCGAGATCGCGTCGATGGCGCCGTCGGCGTTCACGCTTGGCGTCACCAACGCGAAGCTCGATTTGCGCCTCGTGTCCGACCTGATCCAGGACGGCAAGCCGGGCTGGTACGACGAGCCCTTCATGGTGCGCAAGGATGGCCCCATCAAGACTGTCGAAGACATCAAGGGGAAGCGCATCGCCACCAACGCGATCGGCTCGGCCAGCGACAACGCCATGCGCATCATGCTGCGCAAGCACGGCGTCCAGGACAGCGACTTCACCACGATCGAGGCGAACTTCGCCAACATGTTCCCGATGATCGAGGAGGACAAGGTCGACCTGATCCCGGCGCTGCCGCAGGATTTGAAGCGGGTGGGCGATAGTGGTCGCTATCGCACGCTCTTCACCGCGGGCCAGGCGCGCGGGCCGGCCGAGACGGTCGCCTGGGCGATGCGCGCGGGCTTCATCGCCGCGCACCGGCCGGCGCTCATTGATTTCTTCGCCGATCACTTCAAGGCGCTGCGCTGGTTCCTCGACCCGAAGCATCACGACGACGCGGTCGCGATCGCGGCGCAGGTGACGAAACAGAAGCCCGACGAGCTGCAATATTTCTTCACGCATGAGGATTTCTTCCGCGACCCCGATTGCAATCCGGACATCAAGGCGGCGCAGCAGGAAATCGACGACACGGTGCGGCTGGGGATTCTCAAGGAGGGCATCACGCTGGCGCCCACCTATGTCGATCTCTCGCTCATCGAGGAGGCCAGGAAGAGGACCGATGGCTGAGCGAAGGACATCGACATGACCGCCCAAGCGGAACTCGAGAGCGGGCTCGAGCCGATCGCGGAACGGGGCGCCCTGGCACGGGGCTTCGTCCGCTACCTGCCGCTGCTGATCCTTGCAGCGACGTGGGAGTTCGCGGCGCGGACGGGGATCGTTTCGCAGCTGGCCCTGCCGACGCTCTCGAGCGTCATCGAAGCGTGGTTCGAGCTGCTGGTTCCGTCCAATCCGTCGCCCGGCCTGACCATGAGCGCCGGCGGGGCGATCGCCTGGGTCGGCTGGCTGCTGAGCGGCGATCTCGTCACCAACGGCCTGGATTCGCTGTGGCGGCTCAGCCTCGGACTCGGCATGGCGATCGTGGTGGGCACGGTCATCGGCGTGCTGATGGCCTGGTACCGGCCGCTCGACGCGCTGCTCAATCCGATCGTGCAGGTATTCTACCCGATGCCGAAATCGGCGCTCATCCCGGTGACGGTGCTGTGGCTGGGATTCGGCCACTGGTCCAAGATCGTGCTGATCTTCATCGGCTGCATGCTGCCGGTCACCTTGAGCGCCTATAACGGCGCGCGCGGCACCGAGCAGTTTCTGGTGTGGTCGGCGCGCAGCATGGGCGCGAGTCGCCGCAGCACCCTCTTCGAGGTGGTGCTGCCGAGCGCGCTCCCGGACCTGCTCAACGGCATCCGCACCGCGCTCGCGCTCTCGTTCATTCTGATGGTGAGTTCGGAGTTGATCGTCGCGCGCTCGGGCTTGGGCTACATGATCGGCTGGCTCGGCGACGGCGGGGTCTACGACGCCATGTTCGCCGTGACCTTGTCGGTCGCGGCGCTGGGCTTTGCCGCCGACCGCGGCTATCTCATGTTCGTGAAGAGGGTGCTGTCATGGCGCGAATGACCACGACCGCCGGGACGCTGCTGGCGCTCGGCGAGGACAGCCGGTACGACCGCTCGGTCGAGCTGGCGCGGCGCATCTTCATGTCGTGCTTCCCGATCCTGCTGATCCTGATTTTGTGGGACCAGGTAACCTGCGTACGCGGCAGCGTGTGCGTCGGCCACCCGATGACGACGCCGTTCCTGCTGCCCAATCCCGTGATCGTGGCGGAGCGCATCTGGTCCGACACCACCTCGGGCGACCTCGTCCTCAATATCGGCCTCACCCTCTACCGCGCCTTCTTGGGCTTCGCGGTGGCGGCGGTGGCGGGCGTGGCGCTCGGCATCCTGATCGCGCGCAACAACTGGGTGCACTGGTTCTTCGACCCGATCATCTCGGTCGGATTCCCCATGCCCAAGGTCGCGTTCCTGCCGATCTTCATGCTGTGGTTCGGGCTTTACGACACCTCGAAGATCGCGCTGGTGATCTTCGACGCCATGTTCCCGGTGGTGACGGCGACGATCGCCGCGGTCCAGGGGGTCGACCGCTACACGCTGTGGTCGGCGCGCATGCTGGGCGCCACCGACCGGCGCATCCTGTGGGAGATCCTGGTGCCGGCCGCCTTCCCCACCATCATGACCGGCATGCAGATCGCGCTGCCGATCTCGCTCATCGTCACCATCGTGTGCGAGATGATCATGGGCGGCCCGGGCCTGGGCGGCTCGATGATCGCGGCCTCGCGCTTCGCCGATTCGCCGGGCGTATTCGCCGGCATCCTCGAGATCGCGATCGCAGGATTCTGCGTCGTCAAGGGCATGGCGATGGTGCGCAAACGCATCCTCATCTGGCACCAGGAAGCCGAGGAGCCCACAACGGTCTGAGGCCTCACGGCCGGCCGTCGCCTTTGGGGGGAGACGAGCCATGATTGCCCGGATCGCGCGATTGCTTCTTGCCGCCGCGCTCGCTGCCGCCGCCGGATCGGCCGAGGCCGCTGCGCGCGACGCGTGCGACAGCCTGGTGCCGGCGCTGGTCGGTGGGCCGATGCTGCCGAAGGGGTCCGATATCGCCGTCATCCGCTGGCTCGGCAACGCCAATTACGAGGTCGGGTTCGGCGGCAAGGTCTATCTCTTCGACACCTATTACGACCGCGTGTCGCGCTCGCGTCCCCTGGGCTTTTCCGTCGCCGACGTGAAGCGGGCCGATGTGATCTTCCTGAGCCACGCCCATTTCGACCACATGTCCGATATCGTGCCAGTGGCGCGCCAGACCGGCGCCAAGGTAGTGGGCGCGCCGATCACCATCGAGACCGCGGTGAAGCTCGGCCTGCCGCCGCAGCAAGCGGTGACCGCCAAGGGCGGCGAGACGCTGCATTTCGGCGATCTCACGGTCGAGATCGCGCTCGCGCGGCACAGCACGATCCAGGATGGGCTGATCGACGCCTACGCCAATCTCTACAAGGTCGAGACGCGCGCGAGCACACCGGAGGAAATCGCCCACACCAAGGACGTGACGTCGCGCGGCACGTTCGCGCCCGACGTCATCGACAAGGGCACGCTCGCCTTTGCGCTGGTGCTGCGCAACGGCTTCAAGATCGTCGCCATTGGCAGCGCCGGCCCGATCACCGACGGCGACCGCGACCTCGCGCGCAAGCTCGGCCGCGCCGACGTGGCGATCGTCGCCTATCAACCGCATGCCGTCGCGGAGCGGCAGATTCCCGACACCTGGGCCCTGATCGACCTGTTCGATCCGAGGCTCTACCTCCCGGCGCATCATGATCACAGCTTCGGCACTTGGCTCGATCTCGGCCTCGAGCCGCTGTTCCAGAAGCTGCGCGACGAGAAGCCGGGGACCAAATTCGCGGCGCCGCTCTACCGCTCAGCCATCTGCGTCGCGACCCGGGGCGCCCGGCGCGGCACGATCGTGAAACTGCGCTACTAGGCGCCACCGCTCTGGAGGTCGCGCGCCTCATGGCATCGCTCGTTCTCGCCGCCTTGTTCTTCGCCGGGATTCATCTTGGAGTCGCGGGGACCGCCTTGCGCGACCGCGCCATCGCCGCGGTGGGGCAGGGCGGATACATGGCGTCGTTCTCGATCGCGTCGGCAGCCGGCCTGGCCTGGCTCATCTTCGCCTACGGCCGCGCACCCTATGTCGCGCTGTGGGGCATGCTCGAATGGTGGAAGCCGGTCGCGATCGTGCTCATGCTGCCCGCCATCCTGCTCGTCGTCATCGGCCTGACCACGCCCAACCCGACTTCGGTCGCGCAGGAGGACCGCCTCGCCCAGCCGCCTTCCGGCATCGTGCGGGTGACGCGGCACCCCTTCCTCACCGGAACCGCACTGTGGGCGACGCTGCATCTCGTCGGCAACGGTGACCTCGCCTCGTTCGCGTTCTTCGCCGCCTTCGCATTCGTGGCCCTCGCCGGCACGGTCTCGATCGACGCCAAGCGCCAACGTCTGCTCGGCGCGACGCGCTGGCAGCCCTTTGCCGACAAGACCTCGATCGTTCCCTTCGCCGCCATCGCCGCCGGGCGCAATCGCTTCGATCTCGGCGAGATCGGAACGTGGCGCTGGGCCCTCGGACTGGTCGTCTACGCGCTCGTGCTGGGCGGCCATGCGCACATCATCGGCGTCTCGCCGTTTCCATCCTGATCCCGGCCCCCGCGAGGAGATCGCCCCATGGCCAAGCAACGAGTCGTCGCGCTCGAGGAGCATTTCTGGATTCCCGCCATGCGCGACCGGTTCCAGGGCTATCACCGCGGCGGCGCGCACCAGCCGTCGCAAAAGCTCGAGGATCTCGGCGCGCTGCGCCTCAAGGACATGGACGCGGCCGGGATCGACGTGCAGGTCCTGTCGCACAACCAGCCCGGCGCGCAGGTGTTCGATCCCGAGACCGCGGTCACGCTGGCGCGCGCCGCCAACGACCGGCTCGACGAGGCGTGCCGCGCCCATCCCACGCGCTTTGCCGGCTTCGCCGCCTTGCCGACGCCCGATCCCCGGGCAGCCGCCGACGAGCTCGAGCGCACCGTCACCAGATTCGGCTTCAAGGGCGCGATGGTGAACGGACTTACCAACGGCGCCTTCCTCGACGAGAAGCGGTTCTGGCCCATCTTCGAGCGGGCGGAGGCGCTCGACGTGCCGATCTATCTCCACCCCGCGATCCCGCACCCGGCGGTGATCGACACCTACTTCAAGGACTACAAGCACGGCAACTATCCGATCCTGATGGGGGCGGTGTGGGGCTTCACGGTCGAGACCGCGACAGCGGCGCTGCGCCTCTTGCTGAGCGGCGTGTTCGACGCCTACCCGCGCCTGAAGATCATCCTCGGCCACATGGGCGAGACCATCCCGTTCTCGCTGTGGCGGCTGGAATGGACGGTCAACCACCTCACCGGCCGCTCCGGCTTCGCGCAATGCTTCCGCGACCATTTCTGGATCACGACGAGCGGCAATTTCTCGCAGCCGGCGCTGTTGTGCTCGATGATGGAGCTGGGCGCCGAACGCATCCTGTTCTCGGTCGATTATCCCTTCAACTCGAACGAGGCGGGCGTCGAGTTCGTCAATCGCGCGCCGATCAGCGCCGGCGACCGCGAGCGCATCTTCCACGTCAACGCCACGTCGCTCTTGAAGCTCTGACCCCGCCCTCTTGCGTCGCTCGCCGCCGCCGGGCATAGCTATCGGCGGCCAATAAATGGGGAAAGGCAGGGTTATCGGGGATGGCGAAAGCGCTGAATATGCGCCTGATGGCGCAGCACGAGCTCGCGGGCTTCGGCGGCCTCGGCGAAGGGATGAGCCTGCAGCTCGCCAAGGACGGGCGCCGCATCCTCTGGCTTGCGCACGAATCCGCACCCAAGAATTTCACCGGCGTCGACGTCAGCGATCCGCGCAACCCCAAGCTCGTGGTGCAGACCGAGCTGGCGCACCGGCAGATGCGGTCCAACTCGCTCGAAGTGTGCGGCGACATCATGGCGGTCGCCTACCAGACGGTGAAGCAGGGCATGACGCCAGCCGGCGTCGAGCTGTTCGACATCTCGAAGCCCGAGTCGCCGCGCTCGATTTCGCTCTTCGACTGCTCGGGGCCGCATTCGCGCGGGGTGCATCAGGTCTGGTTCGTGGATGGCGAGACCGTGCATTTCTCGGGCGGCGCCGCCGACTTCACGCCGCGCAATCCCAAGGACGATCAGTTCTACCGCTCGATCGACGTGCGTAATCCCTCGAAACCAGTGGAGACCTGCCGCTGGTGGATGCCCGGCATCCGCGAGGGCGACGACGCGCCGCCGCCGCCGCGCCATCCCAAGTTCGACGGCGGCTTCCGCACCCACAACACCAACATCTATCCCGAGCGACCGGATCGCGCCTACCTCGCCTATATCGATGGCGGCGTGTTCATCGTCGACATCTCCGACAAGGCGCGGCCCAAGGCGGTCGGTCACTGGAATCCGCATCCGCCCTTCCCCGGCTTCTCGCACACGGCGATGCCTCTCTTCGACCGCGACCTCCTGGTGGTCAGCGACGAGGCGATCCGCGACAAGGCCGGCGACTGGCCCAAGCTGGTGTGGATTCTCGACATGCGGCGCGAGGACAATCTCGTGCCGGTCTCGACCTTGCCGCTGCCGATCGAGGAGTTCCGCAATGTCGGCGGCCGCTTCGGCGCGCATAATCTGCACGAGAACCGGCCCGGTCCCGCGTTCCGTTCCTCGACCCTCGTGTTCGGCACCTACTTCAACGGCGGCGTCCGCGTCCATGACATCTCCGACCCGCTGCAGCCCAAGGAGGTCGCCTATTACGTGCCCGACCCGCCGAACCGCTCGCCCTTCGGCGCGGCGCAGATCAACGACGTCTATGTCGACGAAAACGAGCTGGTCTATGGCGTCGACCGCTTCACCGGCGGGCTCTACGTGCTCGAGATGACGCTTTAGGCGCCGCGGATCTCGGCCAGAGCCTCGGCCCCGAACGGGCTCGACGGCAGGCTGACGCCGTCCCAGAAGCGCTGCAGCGGCGGCGGGAGAAGACGCGCGAGGAGTTGCGCGCCTTCTTGCTGCAACGCCGCTCCCGGCACAGTGACGAGCGCCACGCCCGCAGCGGCGAGGCGCGCGAGCTCGTCCTGGCGCTGACGGCGCGGGCTGGCGCTGCCGGCCAATTCGATGGCGACGAACTGCGCCCCGGTCCAGAACGCGAAATCGACCCGCGCCGGTGCCGCGTCCCCGGGCGGCAGATGCGCCTGGGGCAGGGGGCGCAGCGCGGCGAAGCTCCAATCGGCGGGGCAGAAGAGGCCGCCGGCGCGCAGCGCGAGTGCGGCGAGTTCAACTTCGGCGCCGGCGAGCGACGCGGCGATGTACGCGAAATAGGCATCCAGAAAAAAATGCGCGAGCCGGTCCCACGGGCCGCACAGCGAGCGCAGATGGTCGCGCAGGAGGTCGAGACGCTCGGCGCGGGTGGCGAATCCTATGAGGTCGGGCGGCTCGGCGAAGGGATAGGGGCCGTCGGAAAGGCGCAGCTTCACGCCCGGCGCGACCAGCGCCTCGGGGCCGGGCGAAGTGGCGTGCGCGCGGCCGTAAGGGACCCATGCGACCTCGCGCAATCGTGATGCCATGGCCGGTGTTACCCCTCGTCCTGGTCCGTGCTAGGCTTGGCGCCAGGTGCAAGCGCAGCGGGACCTTGGCCATGATCACACTCAAAGTGAACGGGACGCAACATCAGCTCGACATCGAGCCGGAGACGCCGCTCTTGTGGGTGGTGCGGGAAGAGCTCGGCCTCACCGGCACCAAGTTCGGCTGCGGCATCGCGCAATGCGGCTGCTGCACCGTGCATGTCAACGGCGAGGCGATGCGCTCGTGCTCGGTGGCGGTGGGCGACGTCGCCGGCAAGGACATCACAACGATCGAGGGCCTGTCGCACGACAGCAAGCATCCGGTGCAGCGCGCCTGGCTCGCCGAGGATGTGCCGCAATGCGGCTATTGCCAGTCCGGCCAGATCATGGCCGCGACCGCGTTCCTGAAGCGCCACCCCAACCCGACCGACGCCGACATCGACGCCGGCATGACCAATATCTGCCGCTGCGGGACCTATCCGCGCATCCGGGCCGCGATCCATCGCGCCGCCAGGCTGATGAAGATCTGAGGAGGACGGACATGGACGGAATCAACACCTCTTCCTCGCTGTCGCGGCGCCAGTTCGTCGTCACCGCGGTCACCGCCGCGGGCGGCTTCGCCATCGGCATCGGTCCTGCCCGCGCGCTGCCGATCGCGGCGCAGCCCTGGAGCCCGGAGGCGCAGGACGCGCACGAGCTCAACGCCTGGCTCATCATCCAGCCGGACGACACCATCGTCATCCGCTATCCGCGCTCGGAGATGGGCCAGGGCAGCTTCACCGCCCTGCCGATGATGGTCGCCGAGGAGCTCGAGGCGGACTGGTCCAAGGTCAAGGCGGAGTTCGCCTCGGCCAACCGCAACCTGCGCGAGGATCTGGTCTACGGCAAGGACATGTCATCGGTCGGTAGCCATTCGGTGCGGGATTCGCACCAGCAGCAGCAGCAGGTGGGCGCGTCGGCCCGCGTGCGGCTGGTGATGGTGGCGGCCAAGCGCTGGGGCGTCGACCCCGCGACCTGCGAGGCCAAGCTCAGCAAGGTCCACCACAAGCCGACCGGCCGCACCCTCGGCTATGGCACGCTGGCGGCGGACGCGGCCAAGATCGCGCTCGACAAGGAGCCCGACATCAAGGCGCCGGAGCAGTTCACCCTGGCCGGCAAGCCGACCCCGCGCCTCGACGTGCCGCTCAAGATCAACGGCACGGCCTCCTACGGCATCGACACCAAGCTGCCGGGCATGGTCTACGCCTCGGTGATCGCCTGCCCGGTGCCGGGCGGCACGCTCAAGAGCGTGGATGACGCGGCGGCGAAATCCATGCGCGGCGTCGAAGCGGTGGTGCCGCTCGACAACGCGGTGGCCGTGGTGGCCGATCGGTTCTGGCGCGCCAAGCAGGCGGCCCACGCGCTCAAGATCGAGTGGGACCTGGGTCCAGGCGGCGCGACCGACAGCGCCCAGTTCGCCAAGGATTATCGCGCCGCGCTCGACGGCCCTGGCGCCCGCGCGCGCAATGACGGCGACGTCGATGCGGCAATGCAGGGGCCGGGCAAGAAGATCGAGGCGGTCTACGAGGTGCCCTATCTCGCGCACGCGCCGATGGAACCCTTGAACGCCACCGCGCATTACCGCCCCGACCGGCTCGATGTGTGGATGGGGACGCAGAACGCGCTCGGCACCCTGCGCGCCGCCGCCAAGGTCGCCGACCTGCCGCCGGAGAAAGTATTCATCCACAACTGCTTCGCCGGCGGCGGCTTCGGCCGGCGCTCGGCCAATGACGAGATGAACCAGGCGATCCGCGTGTCGAAGGCGGTCGGCAAGCCGGTGAAGCTGGTGTGGACGCGCGAGGAGGATATCGGCCAGGACCGCTATCGCCCGCAGGCGGCGGTGCGGATGAAGGCTGTGCTGGCGCCGGACGGCACCATCGCCGGCTGGGAGATGAAGACCGCGGTGGGCTCGCTCCTGCGTTCGCTGGGCGCGAGCAAGGTCGAGACCGGCATCGAGCCGATGGCGGTCGAGGGCCTCGCCACCAATCCCTACATCGTCGCCAACACGCGGGTCGATTGCGTGCTCAAGAACACGCATATCCCGGTGTCGTTCTGGCGTTCGGTGGGGAATTCGCAGAACGGCTTCGTCATCGAGAGCTTCGTCGACGAGCTGGCCCATGCCGGCGGGCACGATCCCTACAAGTTCCGCCGCGCCATGCTGACCGGCAAGGAGGACTGGCTCAAGGTGCTCGACACCGTCGCCGAGAAGGCGGAGTGGGGCAAGAAGATGCCGTCCGGCAAGGCGCAGGGCCTCGCCATCCTCGAGGCCTATGGCACCATCATCGGCCAGGTGGTCGAGGTCGCGCTCGGACCCAAGGGCGAGGTCAAGGTCGAGCGCATCGTCATGGCGCTCGATTGCGGCCACGCCATCAACCCGCTCACCATCACCGAGCAGATGGAAGGCGCCGCGATCTGGGGCCTGTCGGCCGCGCTCTACGGCAAGATCTCGGTGAAGGACGGGCGCGCGGTCGAGACCAACTTCGACACCTATCCGGTGGTGCGGATGGCCGACGCGCCGCCCAAGATCGAAGTGCATTTCGCGCTGACCGGCGGCAAGAAGTGGGGCGGCATCGGCGAGCCCGCCGCGGCCCCGCTCGCGGCGGCCGTGTGCAACGCGATCTTCTCAATCACCGGCAAGCGCATCCGCCAACTCCCGATCCGCGACGCCGACCTGACCGGACCGGTGTGACGCGACGCGGCCCCACGCCTGCCCCTCCCTCTCTGCCCCATCGGGGCGGAGAGGGCCGGGGAGAGGTGGGGAACGCCGCATCCGCGCGGTGCGATGATCGCGCATTGATCGCGTGTCGATCCCCACCTCGCCCTGCCTCTCCGCCCCAACGGGGCGTTGAGGGGTTAATCCGATTGCAGGGGCCGTAGAATGAGGGCGAGGGTGCGGCGCGTCTTCGTCGGCTTGGCGGTCGTGCTTCTTTTGCCGGTGCTGGTGAGTTCCTGCATGTTCGGTCGAGACGGTGGCGTTCCCTGGTACGAGGCGCGGCGCGATCCGACCGGGATGGCGCCCGATCCGGCGGCGAACCACGAGGCGGTGATCCAGGTCTATGCCGCGCGCGCGGTCGCTTGGCGCGGCATCGTCGCAGTCCACACCTGGATCGTGGTGAAGCCGTCGGATGCGGCGAAATTCACGCGCTACGAGGTGGTGGGGTTCGGCGTCGCCGGCGGCGCGCCGGCGATCCGGATCGACCGCACCGGACCCGACAATTTCTGGTTCGGCGCCAGGCCCCAGCTCGTGCTCGACCGACGCGGCACCGGCGTCGACGCGCTGATCGACAAGGTGCGCGCGGCGATCGACGCCTACCCTTATCCGCACGCGTACCGCGCCTGGCCCGGACCCAACAGCAACACCTTCACCGCCTTCGTCGCGCGCGCGGTGCCGGAGCTGGGCCTGGCGCTGCCGTCCAACGCGATCGGCAAGGATTATCTTCCCGGCGGCGCGCTCTTCGCCGCCGCGCCCTCGGGCACCGGTTATCAAATCTCGCTGTTCGGAGTCGCGGGGATCCTGCTGGCGCGCGCCGAAGGGATCGAGATCAATCTCCTCGGCCTCAATCTCGGCATCGATTTCGCGTCGCCGGGGGTCAAGCTCCCGGGCATCGGCAAGCTCGGCTTCTCGAGGTTGCAGCCGACGTAAGCCGCTTCGACGTCGTGCGTCCTTCGACTACGCTTCGCTCCGCTCAGGATGAGGGGCGTTGTACAACCGTCCTCATCCTGAGCGGAGCCCGAAGGGCGTAGTCGAAGGACGCACCGTCCCCCTCACCAGAACGGCGCGCCGGCGCGGAAGCGGCGTACATGCTTGCGCGTCTTGGGCTCGGCCTCGACCAGGCCGCGGTCGTACCAGCCGAGCACGACGCCGCCGGCGCGCTCGAGGGCGCCGTCCTCGCCCTTGCCGAGACCGGCGACCAGCGCATGGGCCGAGCGCACGTCGTTGGCATGGCCCAAATCCTCCTGCAGCGGCTTCAGGCGCCGCGCATAGCGCGTGACGTCGCCGCGGTCATAGAGCGAGGCGAAGAATTCAATGGCGTAGCGCAGCTGCTTCACCGCGATGCGCAGGCGGTGGCGATCGGGCGGCGGGAGCGTGGCGAAGCGGCGCGCGCGCTTCAGCGCCTTGCGGTGCAGCCGCCCGAGCAGCGTCGGCGCGATCTTGCCGAGCGGCGCCATCAGCCGCGCCGATTGCTCCGACACCGACTGGTCGCGCCAACCGCGCGCCTCGAACCAGCGCGCGAGCCGCAGCAACGTGGCGGTATAGCGCTGCGACAGGACGGCCTCGCGCGCGTGCTCGTAGGCGGTCTTGCGCTGGCGCCGCGCGGTGGCGGCGAGCCGCTTCAGGTCGCGGTCGCCGGCGAGCGCGCCGCTCACCGGCTCGAGCAGGGCCTCGGCGAACACGTCCCAATTGCGCGCCGGCGCCAGTTCGCGGCCGAGCCATTTCAACTCGTCGTTGGCCCAGCGGTAATGCTCCTCGGGCAGCATGTCGCGCGAAGCCGACAGCACCGCGCGCAGGCGCCTGACCGCGACGCGCATCTGGTGCACGCCCTCGGGCACCGAATCGAGCGCCGCCGCTTCGTTGCATAACAGCGCGGCGATAAGGCGGCGGCCGGCCGCCTGGAGCGCCTCGTCGAGCGTCATCTTGGCATCGAGCGTGAGCGCCCGCCCCGGCACCACCAGCGGCCGCATGCGCGCGCCGCGCGCCAGGAAAAAACCGCGCTCGCCCTTGCTCTGGGTCTCGATGCGGCACGGCACGATCTCGAGGAGGCGCAGCGCCACGTCCCACAAGACGACACTCTCCCCGGCCTGGAGCGTGAGGGCGATCTCGTGGACGGGCGCCGTGTCGCCGTCGTCAGCGCGGATCTCGCCGTTGTCGATCGCCACCGCGATCTCGCTGCCGTGGCGCGGCTTCAGCACGAAGGCGGTACGCTCGATCGAAACGGTGAAGAGCGGAGCCAGCGCCTCGGCGGTGGTTGCCTCGCGCAGCCGGGCGCCGGTCTCGGGCGCGTCGAGATCGGGCACGGCGCCCTTGATCCGGTCCTGCCACGCGCCGCGCTCGAGCCGGTCGATGCCGGCGAGGTCGCGCGCCGCCAATGTCTGGACGAACTGGCGGCCCTCCTTGCGCACCCGCAGCACCAGTTCGCGCCGGCGCAGCGCATCGTCCTCGGTATCGTAATAGGTCGTCGCCAAGGTCGCGCGCGTCGGCCGCGGCCGTCCGGCCATGGCGACAAGCGCCGCCCGCGCCTTGGGCAGATCGTCCGCGCTGATCGAGAGTTTGAGCTCGAAACCTGGCATGCCCCACCGCCGCCCGATCCTCACTTCATCCCCGCCGCCTGCCGTTACAATGAGGCGTTCGAGAACAAATGCGGAATGGTTCGGTGGCGAAAGTTTAGCGGTGCGTCAGCGCGGCGGCAAGATCGCGGACCCCGGCGACGGCGCGATCTCGGCCGTGTTGAGGATCATCGCCAGGGTCGTGTAATAGCCGACGAAGGTGACGAGCTCGATGATGCCGCGCTCGTCGAGATGGCGGCGCAGCGCGGCGAAGACCGCATCGCTCATCCGCGCGGTGCGCAACAGCTCGAGCGCGGCGTCGTAAGCGGCCTGCTCCAGGGGCGAGAGCCCGGCCGGGCGGTCGCCCTTGGCGATCGCATCGACGATGGCGCGGTCGAGTCCGAGCGCGGCGGAATTCTCGCGGTGGATCGCGTACATGAACGCGACCGACCAGTGGCGCGCGACGGCGAAGATCACGATCTCCTTCACCAGCGGCGGCAGGACGCCCTCGAAGCGGATGAAGTCGCCGAGATGGCGCATGCGTTCGGCCAGCTCGGGACTGTGGATGAGCGGCTCGTAGGGGCCGCGCACGGCGCCGCGCGGGCCGGCCGTGAGCACGGCGGCGAGGCGCTGCTGCTCCGGCGTCCAGTCCGCGGCGGCGAGGGGACGGAAACGCGGCTCGGTCATGGGCTTGGTCCTTTCATGCGGCGGGCCAGCCATAGCACGGCGCAAGTGGCGCGGGCGAGGCCGCGAATCGCCGGGCCGAAGGCGGGGCCGGCGCGCGCAAGGCACGTGCGGCCGCCAAGCGCGCCGCGCAGCGCAGCCATGAGGCGCCGAAACGCGCGGCTTTCCCGTGCCGTCACGAGACTGACTCGAAGCCGGAACAAATCTGCCACGGCCTCGTGATAGTGAGCCGGGGCATGGAACTCCCGGAATTGATCGATCCCGTCGCTCTCACCATCATGGCGGTGAACCGGTTGGGACCCGCGACCTTCCGCACCGTGTCGCTCGGCCGGCAAGTGACGGTGACGGTGCCGGACCGCGCCACCTACGACATCTTCTGCGCCGCGCTCCTCGAGATGCAGAAGGCGCGCTCGACCGACCGCCTCATCCGCGTCGAGATCGCCGAGGCGCGATGACGGCGAACGGCGCGGTCACGCACTACCGCGCGATCTTCATCTCCGACGTGCATCTCGGCACGCGCGGGTGCAAGGCGAATTTCCTGCTCGACTTCCTGCGCTGGACCGAATCGGACTACCTCTATCTGGTCGGCGACATGGTGGACGGGTGGCGGCTCAGGAAGTCCTGGTACTGGCCGCAGAGCCACAACGACGTGGTGCAGAAGCTGCTGCGCAAGGCGCGCAAGGGCACGACGGTGGTCTACGTGCCGGGCAATCACGACGAGGGCCTGCGCGATTTCTGCGACAGCGAGATGGGCCACGTGGCGCTGGTGAGCGAGGCGATCCACCTCACCGCCGACGGCAGGCGCCTCCTCGTCGTCCACGGCGACGCCTTTGACGGCGTGGTGCGCTATGCGCGCTGGCTCGCGCATCTGGGCGACTGGGCCTATGGCGTCACCATAAGGCTCAACCATGCCTTCAACCTGGCGCGGCGTCGGCTCGGTTATCCCTACTGGTCGCTGTCGGCGTGGCTCAAGTTCAAGGTCAAGAACGCGGTCCAGTTCGTGAGCGAATTCGCCGCCGCGATCGCCGCCGAGGGCGCGCGGCGCGGCGTCGACGGCGTCGTGTGCGGCCACATTCACCACGCCGAGATCCGCCGCATCGGCGAATTGCTCTATTGCAACGACGGCGACTGGGTCGAGAGCTGCACCGCGCTGGTCGAGCATTTCGACGGCCACCTCGAGATCGTGCGCTGGATGGAGCTGCGCGCGCTCGATCCGATGGACGCGGGCATGCCATCCGAAGCCGAGGCCGAGGCGGTTTGAGGATCCTGCTCGCCACCGACGCCTGGCCGCCCCAGGTCAACGGCGTGGTCCGCACGCTGACCGAATTGACGCGCGAGCTGGAGCGCGCCGGCCACGCCGTGACGACGATCCATCCCGGCCTGTTCCGCACCATGGCGTGCCCTGGTTATGCCGAGATCAGGCTGGCCTTGGGCGCAGGATCGCGCATCGGCGCGATGATCGAGGATGCCCGCGCCGACGCACTGCACATCGTCACCGAGGGGCCGGTCGGGATCGCGGCGCGGCGCTGGTGCCTCAGGCGCGGCCTCGCCTTCACGACCGCGTACCACACCCGCTTTCCCGAATACCTGGCGCAGCGCTTCGTCGCGCCCGCGTGCCTGACCTACGCGGCGCTCAGGCGCTTCCACGCGCCGTCGCGCGGCGTGATGGTGGCGACGCCTTCGGTCGCGGCGGCGCTCGCGGCCAAGGGCTTCGCCAATCTGCGGCCCTGGACGCGCGGGGTCGATCGCGCCCTGTTCGATCCGGCGCGGCGCGCCGACGAGATGGCGTATCCGCGGCCCATCTTCCTGTCGGTCGGGCGAGTCGCGCCGGAGAAGAACCTCGCCGCCTTCCTCGCCCTCGACTTGCCCGGCTCGAAGCTGGTGGTCGGCGAGGGACCGGCGCTCGCCGAGCTGCGCCGCCGCTTTCCCGCCGCGCATTTTCTCGGCCGGCGCGAGAACGGCAATCTCGCGCAGCTCTACGCTTCTGCCGACGTGTTCGTGTTCCCGAGCCGCACCGACACGTTCGGGCTCGTGATGCTCGAGGCGCTGGCATCGGGCCTGCCGGTGGCCGCATATCCCGTGCCCGGCCCCATCGACGTGATCGGCGCGAGCGGCGCGGGCGTGCTCGACGACGATCTGCGCGCGGCGGCGCTGGCCGCGCTCGCGGTGCCGCGCGAGCGCTGCCGCGCCTATGCGTTGACATTCGACTGGGCCACCTGCGCGCGCCAGTTCATCGAGCAGCTCTGCCCGTTGCACGCGTGAGCCAGGCTCACGCTTCGGCGACGCACTCGATCTCGAGCAGGAAGTCCGGATGCGCGAGTTGCCCGCCGATGGTGGTGCGGGCGGGATAGTTGCCCTCCTTGAAATAGGTCCGGTAGATCGCGTTCATCTGCGCGAAATCGCCGATCCGCGTGAGGATCACGACGATTTTGACGACGCGGTCGAGCGAGCTGCCGGCATCGGCGAGGATCGTTTTCAGGTTCGCCATCACCTGATGCATCTGCGCCGCGAAGTCGCCGCGCGCGAGGTGCCCGTCCTTGTCGAAGGGCGTGCTGCCCGACACGAACACCAGCTTCCCGACCTTGACCGCGTGGCTCAACGGCACGGTCGGCTTGGGCGCGCCCTTGGGCATGATGATCTTGCGCGTCGTCGCGCGCGTGGGACGCCGCGCGGCCTTCTTGCGCGACGCCGATTTCTTTGCAGTCCGTGCCATTGCGTTCCCCTCCCTTGCGTGCGTTCTAGAAACCGTAAAGCCGTGCCGGATTATCGACCAGGATGCGGCGCCGCGTCGCCGCGTCGCCGGCGGCCTCGCCGAACAGGTTCATCAGCGCCCCGGTGTCCAGGTCGCGATAAATGACGGGCGGCGCGTCCTGGCGCGGCGCATCGGCGTGGCTCCCGATGTGCGGCCAGTCGGTGCCCCAGACGAGCCGCTCGGGGTTGGCCTGCACCAGCGCGCGGGCGATGGGCGTCGCGTCCGCGAAGCCGGGCTCCTGGTCGGAGACGCGATAGGCCCCCGACACCTTGACCCAGCAACGCCCGGCACCGAGGAGATCGAGGAGCGTCCGGAATCCATCCTGCCCGATCCCCAGCGCCGCGCGCGCGCCGCCCATGTGATCGAGCACGACCGGCACCGGCGCGGCGCGGATGATGTCGGCGATCGCCGCGACAGAAGCCAGATCGGCATAGATCTGGATATGCCAGCCCAGGGGGCCGATCCGCTCGGCCGCGCGCGAGAAGCGCCGCCTGAGATCGCCGATGTCGTGCTCGCCATGCGTCCTGACGTTGAGCCGGATGCCGCGCACGCCTCCCTTCGCCAGCGCCGCGAGCGCGGCGTCTTGCATGCCCTCGTCGATGACGGCAATGCCACGCCCGTCCGGCCCGATGGCGCCGAGCGCGTCCAGCATGGCGCGATTGTCGCTGCCATAGGCGCTGGGTTGGACCATCACGACGCGGGTGAGGCCCAATTTCGCGGCCATGGCGCGCCATTGCGACAACGGCGCCGGCGTCGGGGTGTAGACGCGATGCGCGGCCGGCGGATAGGTCTCGACCGCCCCGAAGACATGCATGTGACAGTCGCAGGCTCCGGCCGGGACGGCGAAGTTCGGACGCGCGAGCTGTTCGGGGCGGAGCATGGCGCAACTCCTCGGGCCGGCATCGCGGGGCAAACACGCACGCCGAGGAATGGTGAACGGCCCGGTCACCATCTCGATTCGGTTCCTAGAAAATTTCGGCGCGGCGCGCAACGGGGCCGGCATTCGCGCGCCGATCTCTAAAATCCAATTCAAATTCTAGATTTTAAAATCCAAGTAACATTTCAGCGCCCGTTCATGGATGCCCCATAGTTTTGAACTCGAAAGCGGATCGAAAACCATCCGTTTTATCTCCAGAAGGAAGCCACAGAATGTCCAACATTGTTCTCGGAACTGCGACCCAGCAGAATTTGCTCGCGTTGCAGAATGTCGACAACTCGCTGACCACGACCCAGAACGCGTTGTCCACCGGCCTCAAAGTTTCGAGCGCCGTCGACGACGCGGTGAAGTACTTCGAGAGCCAGTCGCTCGACAACCGCGCGAACGATCTCTCGACCCGCAAGGACGCGAT
>Ga0209415_10006743_pt1 | contig 20293 bp, 18 predicted proteins | sample PeaSoiSIISIP2007_FD_187696 | JGI IMG/M metagenome (GOLD analysis project Ga0209415, IMG submission 187696) | Peat soil microbial communities from Weissenstadt, Germany - SII-SIP-2007 (SPAdes) (version 2) | ecosystem: Environmental > Terrestrial > Soil > Wetlands > Peat | place: Germany...
CACGATGCATCTCCGACGGTGCCAGAGAGATCGATTCAGAGATTGGCCGCAGAATCAACGACGGCGAACACTAGCACTGCGATTGCTTGAATCCACACGTACCCCGGTGGTCCAGCTTTCAGCACTCTTCCGAAGGCCCCCCGCTACGCCGCTGCCATCTCCGCGTGCACCAGACCAAGCAGCCGCGCCTGCAGCGCCGCGTCCGCCTCCAGCGCGCGCGCGCTGCCCTCGTATGCCACCTGCCCGTTCACCAGCACATACGCCCGGTCGGTGATCGGCAGCACGGTCTCCGCATGGTGTTCGACGATCACCATCGCGACGCGCCCGCGCAGCCGCACCAGCGCGTCCATCACCTCCGCCACGACCGTCGGCGCCAGCCCCTCGAACGGCTCGTCAAGCAGGATCACCCGTGCCGGAACCATCAGCGCCCGCGCGATCGCCAGCATCTGTCGCTCGCCGCCCGACAGGCTCTCGGCAAGCGAACGTTGCAGCAGGCGCAGTTTCGGGAACAGCTCGTAGACCTCGTCGAACGAGGCGCCACCGGGCCGCGCGGCGATGCGCAGATTCTCGGCCACGGTCAGGTTGGGGAACAGCCGTCGCCCCTCCGGCACCAGCGAGATGCCGAGGCGATTGATCTCGTACGGCTTGGCCGCGGTGATGTCGGTGCCACCGATGCTGATGCGGCCGGCGCTTTTCGCCACCGTGCCGGTGATTGCCCGCAAGGTCGTCGTCTTGCCGACACCGTTGCGGCCAAGCAATGCCACCGCCTCGCCCTCATGCACCACCAGGTCGAGCCCATCCAGCACCACACTGCCGCCATAGCCGCCGCGTACCCCTTCCAGCCGCAGCAGCTCCCGCTCCGCCACCGCAACGATCGCGCCCGCCGCGGCCCCGACGGGCGCGATCGTTCCGCGTGCGGCGCCAAGATAGGCGGTGATCACCTCGGGGTTGTTCGCCACCTCGGCCGGCTTGCCGTCGGCGATCAGCCGCCCCTGGTGCAGCACGGTGATGCGGTCGGACAGCGCCAGCACGCGGTCGATGTCGTGCTCGATCAGCAGCACCGCGTGGGTCGTGGCCAACTGCCGGATCAGCGCGCCCACCACCGCGCGATCCGCCTCCGCCAAGCCCGCCAGCGGCTCGTCCAGCAGCAGCAACCGCGCGTCGGTGGCGAGCGAGATGGCGATCTCCAGCAGCCGCCGCTCGCCATGCGAGAGGTTGGCGCAGGGTTCGCCGGCCCGATCCTCCAGCCCGACAGCGGCGAGCAGCGACCAGGTCCGTTCATTGACCTCGGCCAGACCATACGCGTCGCGCCACAGCGCATGCCGTTGCGCACTGCGCGCCTGCGCCGCGACGCGGACATTTTCGAACGCCGTCAGGTTGCGGAACACGCTGAGAATCTGGAACGAACGGCTGAGGCCGAGCCGGATGCGCTTGTGCACGGGAAGATGGGTGATGTCGTGGCCCTCGAAGCGCATCTCCCCGGCATCGGCGCGCAACAGCCCGGTCAGCATGTTGAAGAACGTCGTCTTGCCGGCGCCGTTCGGGCCGATCAGGCTGTGCAACTGGTAGGGGTGCACCTCGAGGTTGATGTTCTGCGCCACCACCAGCGAGCCAAAGCGCTTGTGCAGGCCGCGCACCGTCAGCACCGGCCTGGCGGGATCGAGCTGCACCATATCGGCGTGCCACGGCCTGATCGTCGCCGGGCGCGGCGGGATGCCGCGCCGGGTGAGCGTCCATTCCTGCCGTCCGCGCAGCCGCTGCACCAAGCCGATCATGCCCTCGGGCGAGGCGAGCGCGAACACCATGACGATGGGCGCGAACATCAGCCACCAGCTCTCGGTGACCGTCGACAACCGATCCTGCAGCAGAATGAACGCGATCGCCCCCCAGAGCGGGCCGAGGAATTGGTGCACGCCGCCCAGCACCGTCATCAGCAGCGCGTCGCCGGCGTGCTGCCAGCTCAGGTTGTCGGCATAGGCGCCGCGCAGCATGACGGCGAGCAGCGCCCCGGCGTAGCCGACGACGCCGCCCATGATGACGAAGGCCTGGAATTTTAAGCGGAACGTGCTGTAGCCGAGCGTGAGCACGCGCTGCTCGTTGTCGCGCAACGCGGCCAGCACGCGGCCGAACGGCGCGTGCGCGATGCACCACAGCAGCCACATGCCGCCGGCCACGGTGACGACGGTGAAGACGTGGAACGTCCAGTCGCTGTGCAGCCAGGGCCGCGGCACGTTCTGCATCCCGTTCTCGCCGCCGGTCAGGTCGGTCCACTTGAACGCGATTTCGAAGGCGATCTGCGAGAAGGCCAGTGTCAGCAAGGAGAAATACAGGCCGCGCCGGCGCAGGATCACCAGCGCGATGGTCGCGGCGAGGACCAGGGAGAACAGCACGGCGAACACCAGCGCCGCGACTTCGTTGCCAAGGAAGCCGCGCATGGAGATCGCCACCGCGTAGCTGGCGCAGCCGAAGAACACCGAGGCACCGAACGGCACCAGCCCGGTGTAGCCGACCAGCAGGTTCACCCCGGCACCGTACAGCGTGTAGATCGCGATCTGCGTGATCAGGCTGACCGGCGCGCCGATCGCCTGCCAGAGCAGGGTCAACGCGACCAGAACGATGCAGAACCACAGCACCGGATGACGCATGGCGGAGGTCATGGCACGGCCGCGAGATATATTCTCCCCCTCCCCCTGTGGGAGGGGGTTGGGGGGAGGGGTTGAGCAGGCACGATGCATGGTGCCTGTTGAACCCCTCCCCCCGGCCCCCTCCCACAGGGGGAGGGGGAGAAAAGCAAGCACATCACTCGAACCGCTCCCACCGCTCGCCCAGCAGGCCGCGCGGACGCAGCAGCAGCACCACCGCCATGAACACGTACATCATGGCGTTCGCCGCCGACGGCTCGAACTGGATGGTCAGCGCGGTCACCACGCCGACCATCAGCCCGGCGATCACCGCGCCGGCGAACGACCCCAGCCCCCCGATCGTTACCACCACGAAGGCCGGCATGATCGCGCCCTGCGACATCGACGGGATCACCATCCACAGCGGCGCCGCGAGCACGCCCGCGATGCCGGCGATGCCGCAGCCAAGCCCGAACACCGCGGTCAGCACGCGCGGCAGCCGGATTCCCAGCAGCCCCACCATCTCCGGATCGCGCGACCCCGCCCGCAGGATGCGGCCGAACGGAGTGAACTGCATGAACGCCCACAGCGCGACCAGCAGCACCACAGTGGTGACGAACACCGCGAGCCGATACCGGGTGATCAGCACCGGCCCCCAGAGATAGATGCCGGAGAACATCGGCGGCTGGCTAAACGGCTGGCCGATGCCACCGTAGATCAGTTGCAGCAGCGCCTCGATCATCAACGCGAGGGCGAAGGTGACGATCAGGCTGATCAACGGCTCCTTGTCGTACAACTGGCGGATCAACAATCGTTCCACGCCCATCCCGACCAGCCCCACCAGGATGGGCGCCAGGATCACCGCCGGCCAGCCGAAATGCTGGAACAAGGTCAGCGCGAAATAGGCCCCGAGCGCGAAGAAGTTGCCGTGCGCGAAGTTCACGATGCCCAGCAGGCCGAAGATGATCGACAGGCCGATCGCGATCAGCACATACAGGCTGCCGAGCACCAGCCCGGCAGCCACCTGCGACAGAATGACGTCCAGCACGGCGCTTCGCCCAACGGCGTCGTCAGGTCATATGACAGCCCGCCGCTACCGGATCGCCGAATACCTTGTCGAGCTCCGACGCGTCCTTCGGCACCGTGCCCTTGACGTCGAAGTAGTTCCACTTGTCCGGGATCTTGTCCTTCACCTGCACCACCAGATTCTTCAGCAGCATCTGGTGATCGCCCTTGCGCCAGTAGTACGGGCTGCTGGCGGTGCCGCCCTTCCAGGCCTCCAGCCCCTTGATGATGGCCTCGGTCTCGGTCGACTTCACGGCATCGATCGATTCGAACAACGACTTCGCCGCGATCCAGCCCATCCACGCCTTGTCGGCGGCCGGTTTGCCGTATTTCTTCAGGTAGTCGGCGGCGAACGCCTTCTCCTCCGGCGGGTCGGCCGGGTTGTCGTACCACCACAGCGCCGTGAACAGCCCGGTTGCCGCCTCGGTCCCGACCGACCAGATATCGGTGTCGCCGATGGCGATCTCGCAGATCGGGATCTTGCCCCGCATGCCGATCTCGTTCCACTGCTTCAGGAAGGTGGAGAGGTCGCCGGACGTCAGGCCGCCCAGGATCACGTCCGGCTTCGCCTGGCGGATCTTCAGGATGAACGAGCTGTAGTCCGGCGTGTTGAGCGGCACGCTGTCGTCGCCCACGACGCTGCCGCCGGCCTTGGCCAGCAGTTCCTTGAACGACTTGGCGATGTCCTGCCCGAACGCGTAGGACGAGGTGATGAAATACCACTTCTTGCCATAGTCCATGATATACGGCGCGAACATCTCCGCCTGCACCGAAACCGGCGTGTTCAGCCGGAACGTGTAGCGGTTGCAGTTCTTGCCGGTCATGTCGGTGGCGGCGGCGTTGTTGCAGACGAACGGAATCTTCAGCTCCGCCGCGGTGGCTTCCTCGGCTAGGCCGTTGGACGACAGCGAGCCGCCGAGCACGGCGCAGACCTTCGCCTCCTGCACCAGCTTCTGCATGTTCTGCTGCGAGCCTTGCGGGCTGGGCTCGTCGTACCAGACCAGCTCCGCCGGCCGGCCCATGATCTTGTTGCCGCGTTCCTCCAGCGCCAAGTAGGTGCCGTTCGCCAGGTACTCGGTCTGCGCGGCGATGCCGCCGGTCTTCGCCAGCAGCAGGCCGATCTTGATCGGCTCGGCGGCCGCGGCGTTGGCGATGGTGGGCATGCCGAGCGGCGCTGCGGCCCCCGCGCCACCCAGCGCGGCCGCACCCAGTAGCGCCTGGCGGCGAGTCACGAGTCGAGCCTGTCTGCGGACGAGCATCCGGAGCCTCCCTTTTCTGCACGGCGTTATACGCCGCCAACTGGTCGTTGCGCCGTCCGCCGCGCCGATGATCAGCCCGGCGGGGTACGTCGCAGACTCAGCTTAGACACGATTGACCCCGGGAAGCCAAGCCGACGCCCGCCGTGCCGGCAATCCCCAATTGGTCGATACGCGCAGCCGCCCGCCGTCGTGGCCGGCCCCGCGCAGTTGACCCGGAGGACGGTCACGACGATCCGGCAACGTCAGTCCGGGCTGGTCGCTTGCCCCGCTTCCGTCCGGAAGCAGGGGCAAGCGCCGCCGGCCTAATGAAACAGCTTCAGCGCGTTCATCAGGGTCTCGGTCACACCCCAGGCCAGCGGGATGCCAACCAGTCCCCAGGCGAGGACCAAATGGACGGAGCTCGTGCCGTTAACAGTCGGTGTGGTCATTTTCGCCTCCCTCAATCCGCCATGCCCATCGCGTCGGATTCGTCCGGCACCATGTGATGGCGTTCATTCACCGCGGTGATGAACAGGTTGCACAGGAAACCGACGACCAGCAGCGCGGCCATCAGGTACATCGTGATGTTGTAAGCCTGCGCCCTCGGAATGCCGTTATCGACGTTGTACTGGCGAATGTAGTTCACCAGCACCGGCCCGAAGATGCCGGCGGCCGACCACGCGGTCAGCAGCATGCCATGGATGGCGCCGACATAGCGGGTGCCAAACATGTCGCGCAGATAGGCCGGCACGGTGGAGAAACCACCGCCATACATGCTGATGATGACGCAGAAGCACAGCACGAACAGGCTGACGCTGCCGGTCGCGCCGGCATAGGGCACCGTCGCGTACAGGATGAAGCCCAGCACGAAGAAGACGAAGTATGTGCTCTTGCGTCCGATGTAGTCGGAGACCGAGGCCCAGAAGAAACGTCCGCCCATGTTGAACAGGCTCATCAGACCGACGAACCCGGCGGCGGCGACCGCGGTGATGCGGCCGGGGAACATCTCCTGGCTCATCGCCGAGGCCTGGCCCAGCACGCCGATGCCGGCGGTGACGTTCAGGCAGAGCACCCACCAGATCAGCCAGAACTGCGGCGTCTTCAGCGCCTGGTAGACGAAGACGTTGTTCGTGGTGATCAGCTTCTTCGGCTGCGCCGGCGGCACGTAGCCGGGCGCGGGCAGCCGCACCAGCGCCGCGCCGACCATCATGAAGCAGAAATACACGGCGCCCATCACGATGAAGGTCTCGGCGACACCCACATGCGTCGGAGTGGAAAACAGCCGCATCAGCCACACCGACAATGGCGAGGCGATGAATGCGCCGCCACCGAAGCCCATGATCGCCATGCCGGTCGCCATGCCGGGCCGGTCGGGGAACCACTTGATCAGCGTCGAGACCGGCGAGATGTAGCCGATGCCGAGGCCGATACCGCCGATCACCCCGTAGCCGAAATAGATCACCCAGAGATTGTGCATGTAGACGCCCAGCGCGGAGATCAGGAATCCGCCGCCCCAGCACAGGCCGGCGGTGAACATCGCCCGGCGCGGCCCGCCTTCCTCCACCCAGCGCCCGCACACCGCCGCGGACAGCCCCAGGAACACGATCGCGATCGAGAAGATCCAGCCGAGATCGGTGAGTTTCCAGTCGTCGGGGATCGATTGGGTGATGCCCAGCAGCCTGGTCATCGGCAGGTTGAACACGCTGAACGCGTAGGCCTGGCCGATGCACAAATGCACGCACAAGGCCGCCGGCGGCACCATCCACCGGCTGAAGCCGGGTCTGGCGATGATCCGTCCACGGCCGAAGAGTTCAGCCGAAGCTGTTGTCGAGCTCATGTTTTGCTTCCCCTCCCGTTTAACCTCCGTTGGGATCGCGGCTCACGCCGACAACCCAATCGTTCTTTAGGCAACCCAATCGTCGTTAGGACGGCTGCTTTTCCGTCAGACGTTCCACCGCCTCGCGCACCAGCGGGTCGAGCCGCACGGTCTCGCCGTCCGGCTGCGCCACGATGCTCGCGCGCATGCGCGGATCCCAGAACCTCCGCAGATGCGCCTCGATCGCCGCCACCGCCTTGTCGTGCGGCTGGTGGGCGAAGAACTGGCCGATCTGGTTGGCCATATAGGCGAGCTTGTCAGGCGACATGTTCCACCGCGCGCAAGGTGATTCTATCCGCATGCGTGAATATCTCGCAGCCGTCCGGCCGCGCCACGCCGATCAGCGTGATGCCCGCGTCCTCGGCCAGCCGCACCGCGAGCGCGGTCGGCGCGGACACCGCGACGATGACCGGCACGTCGAGCATCGCCGCCTTCTGGATCAGTTCGACCGAGATGCGGCTGGACAGCAGCAGCAGCCCGTCATCGGCGGCAACACCCTGCCGCGCCAGCGCGCCGGCGAGCTTGTCCAGCGCGTTGTGCCGGCCGACATCCTCGCGCAGTGCAACCAGGCCGCGCGCTGGGTGCCAGAAGGCCGCGGCGTGCACCGCATGGGTCCGCCGGTTCAGCGCCTGCGCCGCGGGCAGCGCCGCCATCGCCGCTTCGATCGAGGCCGCATCGAACCGCGCCGTCGAGGTCACGCGCGGCGGCGGGCGCACCGCATCGGCCAGGCTCTCGATGCCGCACAGACCGCAGCCGCTCGGCCCGGCGATGCGCCGGCGGCGCGTGTCGGCCAGCTCGGCACGCTCGGGGGCAAGCCACATGCGCAGCTCGATCCCATGCTCCTGCGGAACGATCGCCAGGTCCTCGATCTCCGCCGGGTCGCGCACGATGCCTTCGGTCAGGCTGAAGCCGATCGCAAAATCCTCCAGATCGGCCGGGCTGGCCAGCATCACCGCGTAGGCTGACCGGTTGTAGGTCAGCGCGATCGGGGTTTCCTCGGGAATCTCCCGCACCCCACGCGTCAACGTCTCGCCGCGCAGGGCAAGTCGCGACACGCTGCGCACGGGCGACGGCAGAATCATTTCGCCGGCACAAGCTCGATGCGGCGCGCGACGCGGCTGTGCTCGGCATAGCTCTGCTGCCAGTCGCTCGGCCCGTTGCTTGGCGAGACCTGCACCGCGGTGACCTTGTACTCCGGACAGTTGGTTGCCCAATCGGAAAACTCGGTGGTGATCACGTTGGCTTGCGTGTCGGGGTGGTGGAACGTGGTGTACACCACGCCCGGCGCCACGCGATCGGTGATGTGCGCGTGCAGCGTGGTCGCGCCGACGCGGCTGGCCAGCCGCACCAGGTCGCCCTCCTTGATGCCGCGCTGCTCGGCGTCGTGCGGATGGATCTCCAGCACGTCCTCCGGGTGCCACACCACGTTGGCGGTGCGCCGCGTCTGCGCGCCGACATTGTACTGCGACAGGATGCGCCCGGTGGTCAGCAGCAGCGGGAAGCGCGGGCCGACCTTCTCGTCCGTGGCAATGTATCCGGTGACGAAGAACCGCCCCTTGCCGCGCACGAACCCGTTCATGTGCATCACCGGCGTGCCGTGCGGCGCCTTCTCGTTGCACGGCCACTGCACGGAACCTTCCGCGTCCAGCTTGGCGAACGACACGCCGGCGAAAGTCGGCGTGGTGCGCGCGATCTCGTCCATGATCTCCGACGGATGCGTGTAATGCATCGGCAGGCCATAGGCGTTGGCGATCGCCTGCGTCACCTCCCAATCCGCCAAGCCGGCGCGCGGCGCCATCACCTTGCGCACCAGGTTGATCCGCCGCTCGGCATTGATAAAAGTGCCGTCCTTCTCCAGGAACGTCGAGCCTGGCAGGAACACATGCGCGTAGTTCGCCGTTTCGTTCAGGAACAGGTCCTGCACAACGACGCACTCCATCGCCTCCAGCCCGCTGGTGATGTGGTGCGTGTCGGGGTCGGACTGGGCGATGTCCTCACCCTGGATGTAGATGCCGCGGAAGGTGCCGTCGACCGCCGCGTCCAGCATGTTGGGAATGCGCAGCCCCGGCTCCGGGTCCAGCGTGACGCCCCACTCGCGCTCGAAGATCGCGCGCACGGCGGGATCGGAGACGTGGCGGTAGCCCGGCAGCTCGTGTGGGAAGCTGCCCATGTCGCAACTGCCCTGCACGTTGTTCTGCCCGCGCAGCGGATTCACCCCCACGCCGAGCCGGCCGATGTTGCCAGTCGCCATTGCCAGGTTGGCGATCGCCATCACCGCGGTGGTGCCCTGGCTGTGCTCGGTCACGCCGAGGCCGTAATAGATCGCCGCGTTGCCGCCGGTGGCGTACAGGCGTGCGGCGCCGCGGATGCTGGCAGCCGGCACGCCGGAGATCTTTTCCACCGCCTCCGGACTGTTGCGCGGCTCGGCCACGAACGCGGCCCACTCGGCGAAGGCATCGTCCTCGCAGCGCGCGCGAACGAATTCCTGGTTCACCAGCCCCTCGGTGACGATGACATGCGCCAGCGAGGTCAACACCGCGACGTTGGTGCCCGGCTTCAGCGGCAGGTGATATTCGGCATCGACGTGCGGCGTGTGCACCAGGTCGATGCGCCGCGGATCGATGACGATCAGCTTCGCGCCCTCGCGCAGCCGCTTCTTCATGCGCGAGGCGAACACCGGGTGGCCGTCGGTCGGGTTGGCGCCGACCACCATGATGACGTCGGCGTGCTCCACGGAGTCGAAGTCCTGCGTGCCGGCCGAGGTGCCGAACGTCGAGCTCAGCCCATACCCGGTCGGCGAGTGGCAGACACGCGCGCAGGTGTCCGTGTTGTTGTTGCCGAAGCCGGCGCGGGCCAGCTTCTGCATCAGGTAGGTTTCCTCGTTGGTGCAGCGTGACGAGGTGATCAAGCCCACCGCGCCGCGGCCGTGCTGCACCTGGATACGCTTGAACTCGCTGGCGACGTGGCCGATCGCCTCGTCCCAGCTCACCTCGTGCCACGGATCGGTGGTCTTCGCGCGCAGCATCGGCTTGAGGATGCGCTCGCGATGCGTGGCATAGCCCCAGGCGAAGCGGCCCTTCACGCAGGAGTGCCCGTGATTCGCCTTGCCGTCCTTGTACGGCACCATGTTCACCACGGTCTCCCCCTGCATCTCGGCCTTGAAGCTGCAGCCGACGCCGCAATAGGCGCAGGTGGTGACCACGGAATGTTCCGGTTGGCCGAGTTCCACCACCGACTTCTCGATCAAGGAACCGGTGGGGCAGGCCTGCACGCAGGCGCCGCAGGAGACGCATTCGCTGGTCAGGAATGGCTCGTCCATTCCGGCGACGATCTTCGAGGCAAAGCCGCGTCCCTCCACGGTCAGCGCGAAGGTGCCCTGCACTTCCTCGCAGGCGCGCACGCAGCGCGAACAGACGATGCACCTGGCGGGATCAAACTGGAAATACGGGTTGGAGCCGTCGACGATGGCGTCGAGATGGTTCTTGCCGGCCTGGCCATAGCGCACCTCGCGCACGCCGATCTGGCCGGCGACCTCATGAAATTCGCAATTGCCGGCGACCGGTGAGGTCAGAGTATCGACGGGGTGGTCCGATAAGTACAGCTCCAGCACGCCGCGGCGAATGCGCCGCAGGCGGTCGGTGTTTGTGGCGACTTTCATGCCAGGCGCGACCGGTGTGGTGCACGAGGCGGGGGTGCCGTTGCGGCCGTCGATTTCCACCAGGCAGACGCGGCAGGACCCGAACGCAGCCATGTTGTCGGTGGCGCAGAGCTTCGGCACCTTGATGTCGGCTTCCATCGCCGCGCGCATGATCGACGTGCCCTCCGGGACCGTCACCTCGTGCCCGTCGATCGTCAGCGTCACCTGCTTCGTCGAGCAAATGGCCGGCGTGCCGTAGTCGATCTCCTGGATCAGCGGCATGGTGGTCTCCTGATCTCGTCATGGCCGGACTTGATCCGGCCATCTTCTTGCTGCGATCGGCACGACCCAATGACGTCATCCCGTGCCGTCGGCACGAAGAGGATGGCCGGGTCAAGCCCGGCCATGACGTTTTGGGGTGAGGGACAGCCGCGCACCGGTCCTTGGTCCCGTTACGCCGCCGCCCGCGCGGCGGGCCGGCGGAAATCTTCCGGGAAATGCGTCAGCGCGCTCATCACCGGATACGGAATGAATCCGCCCAGCGCGCAGAGCGAACCGAATTTCATCGTGTGGCACAGGTCGGTCAGCAAAGCGAGATTCGCATCCACCTCGGTGCCCGCCAGGATCTTGTCGATCACTTCCTGCCCGCGCACCGAGCCGATGCGGCACGGCGTGCACTTGCCGCAGGATTCGACCTCGCAGAACTCCATGGCGAAGCGCGCCTGGCGGGCCATGTCCACGGTGTCGTCGAACACCACCACGCCGCCATGGCCGATCAGCCCGTCGCGCGCGGTGAACGCCTCGTAGTCGAATGGCGTATCGAACAGCGCGGGCGGGAAATACGCCCCGAGCGGCCCGCCGACCTGCACCGCGCGCACCGGCCGGCCGCTGCGCGTGCCGCCGCCGATGTCGTTGACGATCTCGCCCAGCGTCAGGCCGAACCCGGCCTCGAACAGCCCGGCATGCTTCACGTTGCCGGCAAGCTGGATCGGCGAGGTGCCACGCGACCGGCCGAAGCCCAACGCCTTGTACCGCGCCGCGCCGTCGGCCATGATCGCCGGCACGCTGGCCAGGCTGATCACGTTGTTCACCACAGTCGGCATGTCGAACAGCCCGTGATGCGCCGGCAGCGGCGGCTTGGCACGGACCTGGCCGCGCTTGCCCTCCAGGCTTTCCAGCAAGGAGGTTTCTTCCCCGCAGACATAGGCGCCGGCGCCGACGCGCTGCTCGATGTCGAACCCGTCGCCCAGCAGCCCCTCGTGCCGCGCGATCACCAGCGCCGCATCGAACGTGGCGATCGCGTGCGGGTATTCCGAGCGCGTGTAGACGTAGCCCTTGCTCGCGCCGACGGCGAAGCCGGCGATCGCCATGCCCTCGATCAGCGCGAACGGATCGCCCTCCATCAACATGCGATCGGCGTAGGTGCCGGAATCGCCCTCGTCGGCGTTGCAGACGATGTATTTGCGCGCGCCGGCGGCGTCGGCCGTGGTCTTCCACTTGATGCCGGTCGGGAAGCCCGCGCCGCCGCGGCCGCGCAGGCCCGACTGCGTCACTTCCTCGATCGTCGCCGCGGGGCCGATCTCACGCGCCCGCGCCAGCCCCTGCATGCCGCCGTGCGCGCGAAAATTCTCGATCGACAGCGGATCGATGATGCCGCAGCGCGCGAAGGTCAGACGGGTCTGCCGGGCGAGGAACGGAATCTCCTCCGGCCGGCCGAGGCGCAGCCTGTGCCCCCCACCGTCCAGCATTCCCGTTGCAAGCAGCCCGGGCACGTCCGCGGGCGTCACCGGCCCATAGGCAATGCGGCCGGCCGGCGTGGCGACCTCGATCATCGGCTCCAGCCAGAACAGCCCGCGCGAGCCGGTGCGCACGACCGTGATCCCCGGCTTGGCCAGCGCCGCGGCCACAGCATCGGCGCCAAGCGCCAGCGCTGCCGCATCCCGCGGGACGTAGACCGTCGCGGTCACGTCGGGTTCCACTGGGCGGCCTCCAATTCCGCCGCGACCCGTCCGGCGTCAAGCCGCCCAAGCGGGCGCCCGTCCAGCATGCCCGCCGGGCCGACGGCGCAGAGACCCAGACAAAACACCGGCTCCAGCGTCACGGCGCCGTCCCGGGTGGTGCCGTGCCAGTCGACCCCGAGCCGCGCACAGGTATGCGCGGCGAGTGCGTCGGCCCCCAGCGATTGGCAGGCCTCCGCGCGGCACAGGCGCAGCACGTGCCGGCCGGGCGGGTGGTCGCGGAAGTCATGATAGAAGGTGACAATCCCGTGCATCTCGGCGCGGGTGATGTTCAACGCCGCGGCGATCATCGGGACGGCGTCTTTCGGCACATGGCCGAATTCGGCTTGCAGCGCGTGCAAAATCGGCAGCGCGGCGCCTTCGCGGCCGGCTTGCGCCGCGATGATCGCGGCGCCACGCGCCGCACTCCATGGTTCGAATTCGGCCAACGCTCCCCTCCTGGTGCGGTCGCGACCCGCTCCGAGCGCACTTAATTGGGGAAAAATGCATGGGAATGCAAGAAAGCGAGACCGTGCCGCGATAGAACATCTCTATCGAACCGGTGGCGCCGACCCCATCCAGGCCTGGCCAAGATGCTGCGCTTCGCTCACCAGCGCCGCCGTCAGCGGCCCCATCGGCTCGCGCTGCGGGTAGACCAGGCCGACCAGCGGCGGCGGTGCCGTCTCGGCGATCGGGATGGCGCGGATCGGCTCGGTCAGCCCCAGCGTCTCGGCCACATGCGACGGCATCACGCAGGACCAGGCGCCGGTGCGCACGTGGCTGAACAGCACCAGCATGGAGTCCGATTGCAGGGTGGGCCGCGGCTCCAGCCCGGCGTCGCGCAACCGCCGGTCGATGATGCGGCGGTTCTGCATGTCCGGCGTCAGCAGGCACAGCGGAATGCGGCCGACCTCGTCCCAGCCGACCGTGGCACGGTCGCCGAGCGGGCTGTCGGCGGCGGTGATCAGCCGGTAATGCTCCTGATACAGCGCGACGGCGCGCACCCGGCCGAGCGGCTCGTTGTCCAGGTAGGTCAAACCGGCGTCGATCTCCAGGTTCTCCAGCATCGCCAGCACCTCGAGCGAGTTGCGCGACAGGATGGTGAAATCGACCTCCGGGTGGCGGGTGCGGAACGGCGTGGTCAGCGCGGCGACGATCGGCAGCGCGGTCGGGATGGCGGCGATGCGCAGATGCCCGGCCAGGCCGCGCTGCAACGCGCCGATCTCCTGGCGCATGGCGCGCGCGTCGCCGACGATGCGCCGCGCCCAGTCCAGCACGCGCAGTCCCTCCGGCGTGAAGCCGATGAAGCGCGAGCGGCGGTTGACCAGCAGGATGCCGAGGGTTTCCTCAAGCTGTTTCAGTCCGGCCGACAGGGTGGGCTGGGTGACGCCGCACGCCTCCGCGGCGCGGCCGAAATGCTGCTCGCGGGCGAGGGCCAGCAGCATTTCGAGCTTGTCGATCATGCCGGTTGCTCGGCGATGCTCAGTCGGACGGCCAGCACGAGTGTGCCGCGCTCGCGGCGGTCATCTGCGCCCCGGACGGTTGCAGCACGACATCGACGTCGTAGCCGACGATGCTTGGCGACGTATCCCAGTCCGCCAGAAGCTGCATTTCCTTGCGCAGGCAAGCGGCATCGCCTTGGTGGGACTGGGCTTCGCAGCGTCCCGCGGCAAGCGCCTGCTTGGCGCGCAGATAGCCCGCGGCGCAGTCCGGCGCCGGCGTCGCCGGCACGTGCGTGTCGGCGACGATGCGCGCCCAGCAGCCAGCCCCATCGGCCGGCACCGAGCAGGGGGCAGCATAGAGCCTTGTGTAGCTCAGGTGCAGGCCGGCGGCATCGGCCGAGATCGCACGCAACCGGATGCGATCGTGATCGAGCTTCGTCAGGTCCTCGAACAGCTTGCGTGTGGGATCGTCGGCACGGAAGACGGCAAACGCCATGCCGCCATCCACGCCGTCCGGGGCCGACAGGAACAGGTAGTCGGCCTTGGCGCCCAGAAAGTAGCCGCTCCACGTGTCATCGGGCACGATCCTCTCGCCCGGCCGGTTCGCCGCCTGGCACGCCGGCGGCCCGGCCGGGGATGGCAACGCAAGAACCGAGATCTGGTCGTCGCCGACCTCGGCGGTATCGACCTCCTTCACCATGAAGCGGGCGTAGGTGTAGCAGCGGACCACGCTCTGCTGCCCCGGCGTGTTGGGCGACGGCCCGAGCGCGACACGCCGCGTTTGCAGCGGCCGATCGAACGGCGCGGTGTCGTCCGCGTCCGCGGCATGTGCCAGGCACAGACAGGCCAGCAGTGCCAGCATGGCCACCAGCGCGGCGCGCCGCATCGTGCCGTGCGGCCTGACCGGTTCCAGGTTCATGGGACGCGCCCGCGCGCGGCTTGATCGGGTCATCGGGATCCCCTGGGGATGGGCGTGGCGTGGTTGATACACCAAACGCCCCCCGACCCGCGCGGGTCGTCGCCGATTCGCCGGCGGCCGGAAAGCGCGGCTCAGGCGGCTTCCTTCACCTCGACCTCCAGCCGCTTGCCCAGGATGCGCAGCGCGGCTTCGACCTTGCCGATATGGCTCTGGTGCAGCGGGTCGCGCAGCCGGCGCACCTGCTTCTCGTCCAGGCCGAGCCGGCGGCCGAGTTCCACGTTGGACATATGCGCGGCGAGCATGGCGTCGTGCAGCGCGAGTTTTGCGGCGTCGAGCGCGGCGACCGGGATCAGCGGACGGCCGCGCGCCGGCGACGGGCGCGGCAGGGGGCGGTTCTCCTCGACGTAGACGGACAGCATGGAAATCAGGGCGTCCTGCCCACGCTCCAAAGCTTCCTCGCGCGTGTCCCCGCAGGTGATTGCGCCCGGGACATCAGGAAAACTGACGGTGACGCCGTCGGATTCCTCCAGCACCGTAGCCGGGTACGCATAACGCATCGGTCAGTCCTCCAAATCGCGCCCGGTGATCCCAAGCTGCCGTTGAATCGCGCGCCACGTCCCGCTGGGGAGTTCATGCCGATGCATGGGCACCGTGGCGGGACGCCCGCCGTGCCGCACCAGGACGTGCCCGCCTTTCGCCGGCCTCTCGTCGTGCTCGATGCCCAGCCGGGTGGCACGGCGTCGCAGGATGCGCAGCAGCTCGAGCGGCTTCATCCGCGCCATATCGGACACTCCTGCCCGAATTGCAATGCCGCTGGCGAAACCTGCCACGACCGCTAAAGTGCGGCCCCGGAGGCTCCCAGCGCATGCACGTCGCCACCAGCCCGGACTTCAAGCGCAACGCCACCCGCGCCATCGCCGACGTCTCGCTGCAGAAGGCGCTGGCCAACTCGCGACCGCAGTTCATGGCGCGGCGCGGCCGCGCGGTGGCGGCGCTGCCGGAGTTCGAGGCGCTGCGCGACACCGCACGCGACATCAAGAACCACACCCTCGCCAACCTGGATTTCTACCTGGAAGCTTGGGAAGCGAAGCTGCTGACCGCCGGGGGAAAAGTGCACTGGTGCGCCACGGCCGAGGACGCGCGCAAGGCGGTGCTGGACATCTGCCAGGCCGCCGGCGCGCGCACGGTGACGAAAGGAAAATCGATGATCGGCGAGGAGATCGCCATCAACGACCATCTGGAACGCGCCGGCATCACCCCGGTGGAAACCGACCTTGGCGAATACATCATCCAGCTTCGCCACGAGCTGCCCAGCCATATCATTGCACCGGCGTTCCATCTGAACCTGGAAGACTGGGAGGCGCAATTTCGCAAATCGCACACCGACCTGCCCCCCGACCGCGTGTTCCACGAGCGGCGCGACATCCTGACCGAGGCGCGCACCAAGCTGCGCGAGCGCTTCCTCGCCGCCGACGTCGGCATCACCGGCGCCAACTTCCTGATCGCCGAGACCGGATCGAGCGTCATCGTCACCAACGAGGGCAACGGCGACCTGACGCAAACCCTGCCGCGCGTGCACATCGTGCTGGCCAGCATCGAAAAGGTGGTCCCCACGCTGGAGGATTGCTGCTCGCTGCTGCGCGTGCTGGCGCGCTCGGCGACCGGGCAGAAGTTCTCGGTCTACACCACGTTCTCCACCGGCGCGCGGCGGCCGGGCGATCTGGACGGACCGGAGGAATACCATGTCGTGCTGCTGGACAACGGGCGCTCGGCGATGCTGGGCGGCGAGTTCCAGGACATGCTGCGCTGCATTCGTTGCGCGGCCTGCATGAACCACTGCCCGGTCTACGGCGCGGTCGGCGGGCACGCCTATGGCTGGGTGTATCCCGGCCCGATGGGCAGTGTGCTGACGCCCGCGCTGATCGGCATCGACCAGGCCGGGCACCTGCCGAATGCGTCCACCTTCTGTGGCAAGTGCGAGAGCGTCTGCCCCGTAAAAATCCCGCTGCCGAAACTGATGCGCCACTGGCGGGAACGCGAGTTCGAGCGGCACCTGACCCCGGCAACGGTGCGACGGGGCCTGGCGCTGTGGGGGTTCGTCGCGCGCCGGCCCGCGCTGTATCGGTTAGCGACGCGCGCCGGCGCGGCGACGCTGGGCTGGCTGGGACGCAAGCGGGGCCGTTTCGCCTCGCTGCCCCTGGCCGGCGGCTGGACCGGCGGGCGCGACCTGCCGGCGCCGGAGGGCGACACGTTCTTCGCCCGCTACGCCAAGGCACAGCGGCGGGGGCAGGCATGAGCGGGCGCGCAACGGTTCTCGGCGCGATCCGCCGCGCGCTGCACCGGGGCGAGCTGCCGTCGGATCAGGCGACGCTGCTGCGCGCACGCCTGGCGGCGCATCCGCGCCAGTTGATCCCGGCACGCAGCCAGGTGCCGCATGCGGAACAGATCGCCCTGTTCATCGCCAATGTGGAACGGGAATTCGGCACCGTGGCGCGCGTGGTCACGCCGGACGCGGTGCCGGAAGCGGTCGCTGCCTATCTCGCGGCACAGAATCTGCCGAGCGACATCGCGATCGCGCCGCACCCGGAACTGCGCGCGATGCCGTGGGACGATCGTCCGCTGCTGCGGCTGCGCGAGGGCCGCGCCGAGGCCACCGATGCGGTCAGCGTGCAGCACGCTTTTGCCGCGATCGCCGAAACCGGCACGCTGATGCTGCCCTCGGCGCCTGAGCGGCCGACCACGCTGAACCTGCTGCCGGACACCGCGATCGTCGTGCTGCGGGCGGAACGGCTGGTCGGCGCGTATGAGGAGGCGTGGGACCTGCTGCGCAACGAGCTGGGCAGCATGCCGCGCAACGTCATGCTGGTCACCGGGCCGTCGCGCTCGGCGGATATCGAGCAGGCGCTGGAACTCGGCGCGCATGGCCCGCGCCGGCTGCACGTGGTGCTGATAGACGACGCAGTGGCGTAAGCCGCGCCTACATCCCCAGCGCGCGACGGTAGACGTCGAGCAAGGTCTCCTGCTCCTCCACGTCGGCGGGCTCCTGCTTGCGGATACGAATGAGCTGACGCAGCACCTTCACGTCGAAGCCGGCGGACTTGGCCTCGGCGTAGATGTCCTTGATGTCGCTGCCGAGCGCCTTGCGCTCTTCCTCCAGCCGCTCGATGCGTTCGACCAGGCTGCGCAGGCGGTCGGCGGCGATTCCGCCAGTCTTTGCCGCGGACTTATCCACAACCTGCAATGCCATCTTGTCTGCTCCAGTCTCGACGCGGGCGGCGGGGATAGCCTTGCGGGTGCCGTCGGGTCAATGGGCGAAAAGAAAGTCGTGGATACCGCCAGGCGCCTGTCCTCGGGCGTGACCCGTGGGCCAGCACCCCGATGTGGGGTCAGGCGAACATCTCGCCCAGGCGGCGGATGGAGGCGAGCACTTTCGCCTGCTCCAGGCCGGGCCATTGCACGCGCATCACGAAATGGTTGGTGCCGAGGCGTTCTTGCCAACGGGCGATCTCCTCCTTCACCGAGACCTTGTCGCCGATGATGAAGCGATCGCGCGCGACCTCCGCGAAACTCATGTGCGCGGTGGGGCTTTCCATGCCCCAGGCGGCGTAGGAGTTGTATTTGTATTCCAGCGGGCCGCGGCATTCGTCCATCGCGGTCGCGTGCTGCGCGCCGACGTAGCATTCGCGCGCGATGGGGAATTCGCTGACGGTCTTGCCGAGCTCGCGCAGCGTGTCGCGGTAGACCTGCATCAGCGGCTCCGTGGCGCCGAGCGTGGTGGCGTTGGCGATCAGCCAGGCGTCGCCGATGCGCGCGGCGCGCTTCACCGCGGCTTCCACCAGGCCGGCGATCCAGACCGGCGGACCGCCGGGCCGGTGCGGCTTCAGGCTGATGCCATGGTCCTGCACCGAATAGAAGCGGCCCTGGAAGGTGACGCGGTCCTCGGTCCACAGCCTGCGCATCAGCGCGATGGATTCGGTGAAGCGCGGTGCGCGTTCCTTCAGCGATATGTTGAACGCGCCGAACTCGCCCTCGCGGTAGCCGAGCCCGACGCCAAGGACAAAATTGCCGCCGCTGAGCACGTCCAGCGTGGCGGCTTCCTCGGCGACGTGCACGGGGTTGAGCAGCGGCAGGAGTAAAATATTGCCACCGACGGTCATGCCGCGCGCCTCGGGCAGCAGGTACGCCATCAGCGGCGTGATCTGCAGCATCTGCAGCGGCGCGGTCAGGTAGTGGTGCGGGAACAGCACGGAGGCGAACCCGGAGTCGCGCGCGACGCGGACCTGCTCGACGAGCTCGGGGATGCGGGCGGCGACAACGTCGCCTTCGGGGAACTGGGTGTTGATGAACAGGCCGACTTTCATGGGGAACTCCCGGGAAGCTGGCGCGAGCGTAGCTGGGGACGGCGCGTTGGTCACGCTGGGGCCTTGGGCTGGCGCGGACGTGCCGGTGGCCTGGCCGCACGCGCATCCACATATTGACCTTGCCGGTGATGCAGACGACGCTTGCGGAAGCCGCAGGCGGCCTCCCGCCCGCGTACGAGTGACGCGAATGATCGACGATCCGCAGGACCAGTTTCAACGCGCTCGCGCACTGCATCAGCGGGGGATGTTTGCCGAAGCCGGAACGATATACCATGCGATCCTGCAACAACAACCGGACAACTTCGATGTGCTGCACCTGACGGGCATCCTGGCCCTGCAGACCGGCCGACCGGAGCAGGGCGTCGACCTGATCGGCAAGGCGCTGCGGTTGCGTGACGACGATGCGGGAGCCCATGGCAATCTCGGTTTGGGGTTGCGGGCGCTGCGGCGTCACGTGGAGGCGCTGGCAAGCCACGATCGGGCGATCGCGCTCCGGCCGGACTTTGCCCAGGCCTACTCCAACCGCGGGCTCGTCCTTGCCGATATGCAACGCCACGAGGAAGCACTGGCGAGCCACGACCGGGCGATCGCGCTCAAGCCGGATTTGGCCGAGGCACACGTCAATCGTGGTGTGGTCCTTGCGGGTCTGCGGCGCCAGCAGGAAGCGCTGGTGAGCTTCGACCGGGCGATCGCGCTCAAGCCGGACCATGCGGAACTGCACTACAATCGTGCCAGGCTGCTGGCCGATCTGCAGCGGCGGGAGGAAGCGCTGGCAAGCTATGACCGGGCGATCGCGCTTCGGCCGGACTATGCCGAGGCGCACTGGAACCAGAGCCACTGCCTGTTGACGCTGGGACGGTTTGCTCAGGGATGGCGGCTGTTCGAATGGCGGAACAACCTCGAAACGCTCGCCGCCACACGCGCGTTCCCGCGACCGCTTTGGCTGGGAGAGGCGAGCATCGCGGGCAAGACGCTGTTCATCCACTGGGAGCAGGGGCTGGGCGACACGATCCAGTTCTGCCGATACGCCACGCTCGCCCAGGCGCTTGGCGCACAGGTCGAGAGGTGGCCGGCTTCGTCTGAACAGCGTTTCGGTGCCGATAGATGGCTTCCCGGCCGGTGGTCTCCATGGATTGC
>Ga0209415_10006744_pt1 | contig 20293 bp, 21 predicted proteins | sample PeaSoiSIISIP2007_FD_187696 | JGI IMG/M metagenome (GOLD analysis project Ga0209415, IMG submission 187696) | Peat soil microbial communities from Weissenstadt, Germany - SII-SIP-2007 (SPAdes) (version 2) | ecosystem: Environmental > Terrestrial > Soil > Wetlands > Peat | place: Germany...
GAGCCAGGCCGGCCCGCCGTCCGGTCCGACGGCGGCAGCCCGCGCGTCGTCGAGACTGTGGATACTGGCGCCGATGGCGAGCCGGCGCGCGAGAGCGGCGGCCGCGCGGATCACCTGCGCGGTATCGAGGATGGAGAGCGAGCGAGAGGTGAGCTGCACCGCGCGCGCGTCCGCACACAGGGCAACATCGACCCGATCGTTGACGACCAGCCATGCCCCGGTCGGCTCCTGCTGCTTGGCCAGTGCTGTCGCGATCTCGAAGAGTCGGCGCCCGCCGGCGTCGGCCGCGCGCAGGTGCACGGCTCCCCGCGAGCCGAGGGCACGCATCACGGAGACGGCGAGCGCGACGAAATCCGCGCTCGCGATGATGTCGTCAGTCGTGACGGCGTGAATGACCGGGAGCGCGCTGGCGGCCGCGCCCGAGGCTGAGGCCGAAGACGAGTCGAGAGGAGCCGTCACGAGTGCAAGCGATCGCCGACGGCGATCCCGCGGCCGCGGGCCCACTCGATCGGTGCCATGCGCGATCGGCCGGCTGGCTGCACCTGGGCGATCCGGACAGTGCCAGCGCCGCAGGCGATCGTACAGCCGAGGCGGTCGATCGCGCAGATGGTACCGGCGGCGATGTCCTCGCCGGACGGCGCAGGTATCGGATGGGCCGAGACCTGCGCGCCGAACAATTTGACGTCGCCCGTCGGGCCCGAGGTCGTCGCTCCGGGTCGCGGATCATACGCACGCACCACTCGCGCGACGACTGCGGCCGGTAGCGACCAATCGATCCGCGCCGACGTCCGGTCGACTTTCGGTGCGTAGGTGGCGGCGGTCTCGTCCTGCGGTCGCTCGGTGGCCGCCCCCAGCTCGATGAGCGCGAGTGCTTCGATGAGTCCCTGGGCGCCGAGCTCGGACAGTCGCAGCTGGAGCTCGCCGAATGTTTCGTCGGGGACAATCGGCGTCGGGATCTGCAGCAACACCGGCCCGGCATCGAGCGCCGGGACGATCCGCATGATCGACACGCCGGTCTCGGACAGTCCCTCGCGGATGGCCGCCTGAATCGGCCCAGCCCCGCGGAGCAATGGGAGCAGCGATGCGTGGACGTTGATCGTGCCACGCGGCGGCAGGTCGATGACATCGGAAACCAGCACGTGACCATAGGCCGCGACGACCGAGACATCGGGCGACAGCAGACGGACCGTGTCGAGGAACTCCGGTCCGCGCGGGCGCTCGGGCTCGAGGACCGTCACCCCCTCGGCGGTCGCCACCTGCTTGACCGGCGACGGCACGAGGCGCGATCGGGACCGCCCCTGCGGCCGATCGGGCCGAGTGACGACGCCGACGACATCGAACCCCTCGCCAAGTAGCGCCCGCAGCGACGGAACGGCGAACTCGGGAGTGCCCCAAAAAAGCAACCGCACGCAGGAAGGGTTAGAGGTCGGCCGGGCGCTTCACATCTCCTCGTCTTCGCGGTCAGGATCGTGGTGGTCGGCGATGACCGAGGCGGGGACGATGGTGCGAACGAGGCTCGGGTACTTCACGCGCTCTTCTTCCCACTTGGCCAGTGCGGCCCGCCGCTTGAAGATCCCCAGATAGTCGATGAACAGCTTGCCGTGTAGATGATCGATCTCGTGCTGCAGGCACCGGGCGAGCAGGTCCGTGCCCTCGATCTCGAACGGCTGCCCCTCGCGGTCGAGAGCTCGCACGACGACCCGCGACGCGCGCTCCACATCCCCGTAGATGTCGGGGATCGAAAGGCATCCTTCCTCCCCCCGGATCGAGCCTTCGCGGAGCACGATCATCGGATTGACGAGCGCCAGGCGGTGCGCTTGACCGCCGTCGCGATCGACGTCGACCACGGTGACGCGCTCCGTTCGGCCAACCTGCGGCGCTGCCAGGCCGATACCACGGGCCGCGTACATGGTCTCGAACATGTCATCGATCAGTCGGCGGATGTCATCCGTGACGGCGACAACCGGCTCTGTCTCCTGTCGGAGAATCGCCGAGCCGAGGACGTGGATCGCGAGGACGGTCACCGCTGGATGACTCCCGATCAGGTCGCCGACGAGGACAGCGTCTTGGCCGGCGTCGGTTGCCCGGTCGTCGCCGGCACGATCCGGGCGATGCGACCGCGCTCGACGATCAGGCGCGACTCGCCTGATCGGACCGTCACGCGGTCATCGAGCGTCGGCGCGCCGTCCGCACTTAGTGACTTGATGTGGATCACGTCACCGATGATGCCGCCGGCGGTGATGATTTCGTCACCCTTCTTGACGCCGAGCAGGCTCGCCTCGTGTTTGCGCTTTTGCTGCTGTTGGGGCCGCAAAATTAGGAGGTAGATGATGGCGATTGGCACGCCAATCAGCAGGAGTTGTGACGTGATTGGGTTGTTCATGGCGAGCGCTCGGGAGAGAGGCTGGGGTTGAGCTCGATCGGGTCCCCGGCGAGGAGGGTGGCGCGGGCTGCGCGAACGAGCGACACTAGAAAATGTACATTGTGTAAGGAGAGCAGGCGGGGGCCAAGCATCTCGTCGGCCGCGAACAGGTGGCGCAGGTAAGCGCGCGAGAAGCGGCCACAGGTCGAACAGTCACAGAGGGGGTCCAGCGGCTCGCCGTCGTCCCGCATTTCGGCACGGCGGATGTTGACGCGGCCGGCGCTCGTGAACGCCGTCCCGTTGCGGCCCATGCGGGTCGGAGCCACGCAGTCAAACAGATCGACCCCTCGCTGGATGCCGGCGATCAGGTCGTCCGGGAACCCGACGCCCATCAGATAGCGGGGGCGGTCCCGCGGGAGCTCGGCGTCGAGGACGTCGAGCATCGCATACATGTCCACCTTGGCCTCGCCAACCGAGAGGCCGCCGATCCCGAACCCCAGCCAGTCCCCGACCGTGGCGATCGACCGGGCGCTCGCCCGCCGCAGGTCGGGGTAGATGCCGCCCTGGACGATTGGAAACAGCGCCTGGGGCGGTGCCCTACGCTCGATGCCCGTCGCCTCGAACGCGGTCTGGCAGCGCTCGAGCCAGCGTACGCTCCGCTCGGCCGCATCGCGCGCCACGGCGTGCGACGCCTGCCCCGGGACGACGTGATCGAACTGCATGATGATGTCGGCTCCGAGCGCGCGCTCCAGCCCAATGACCGACTCCGGCGTGAAACGACGGCGCGAGCCATCGACGTGACTGCGAAACTCGACGCCGTCCTCATCGAGCGTGCGCATGGTCTCCAGCGAGAAGACCTGGAAGCCGCCGGAGTCGGTCAGGATCGGGCCGTCCCATCCCATGAACCGATGCAGCCCGCCGAGCGCGCGGATCAGGTCCTCGCCCGGGCGCAAATGCAGATGGTACGCGTTGGCGAGCAGCATCTCGACCCCCGCGGTGCGGAGCTCGGCGGGGTCGAGGGCCTTGACCGTCCCGACGGTGCCCACCGGCATGAAGGCCGGTGTCTCGACGGTGCCGTGAGGCGTCGTGAGCAGGCCCGCTCGGGCGCGCCCGGTGGTGGCCAGGACGTCGAAGGAGAACCCGGGGACGCTCAAATGATCACCATGGCATCACCGTACGAATAGAATCGGTACTCGGTGGCGATCGCTTCACGGTAGGCGTGCATCGTCAGCTCATATCCAGCGAACGCCGCCACGAGCATGAGCAGCGTCGACCGCGGCAGGTGAAAGTTCGTGACCAGGCGATCGACCACCCGCCAACGATACGGCGGACGGATGAAGAGTCGAGTCTCGGCCGACCCGGCCTGGAGTCTGCCGTCGGCCGTGGCGGCGCTCTCCAGCGTCCGGGCGGTCGTGGTGCCGACTGCCCACACCGCGTGCCCCTCGGTCCGCGCGGCCGCCACCGTCGCCGCGGTCGCCGCTGGGATGCTGTACCACTCCTCGTGCATCACGTGGGCGCCCGGATCCTCGACCTCGACCGGCTTGAACGTGCCGGCGCCGACGTGGAGCACGACCTCTGCCCGCTGGACGCCCCGCGAGCGGACCGTTGCGAGAAGCTCGGGCGTGAAGTGGAGGCCTGCCGTCGGCGCCGCGACGGACCCCCGCTCCCGGGCGTACACCGTCTGGTAGCGATCGGCATCGGCCGGTGTGTCGGGGCGGGCCACGTACGGTGGTAACGGGACATGCCCGAAGCGATCGATCGCTTCGTCGATCGGCAGGGTGGTGCGGAGTCGCACGATGCGCGTACGGCGATCGGTCACGGCCTCGATCTCGACGGTGAGCTCGGGGGCGATCATGACGATGCGGCCGGCCCCCAGCTTACCGCCCGGTCGGACGAGTGCCTCGAACCGCTCGTGGCCCATCGGGCGCAGGAGAAGCACCTCGGCGGGGGCTCCCGAGCCGACCCGCGTCCCGAGCAGCCGCGCTTTGACAACGCGCGACGTGTTGAGGACCAGCACATCGGCTGACGGGATCAGGGTCGCCAGATCGCGGAATATCTGATGAGTGATCGTCCCACTCGAGCGATGCACCACCATCAGGCGACTGGCATCGCGGGGTTCGACAGGGACCTGCGCGATCCGCTCCGCGGGCAGCGGATAATCGTAGTCGGAAGTCTTGTCGCCCAGCACGGATGAAGACAGTAGCCGGTGGTCGGTGGCCGGTAGTCGGAAACAGAACAAGCCCGTGTAATGGTGCAGCACGACTGGCCGTGGGTGCCACGGCCAGCAGGTCCCTATCCGAACAGCTCCGGCTGGGTGGACGGGGGAGGAGGTTCGTAGCCGAAGTGGCGATATGCGGCCCCGGTGGCCACGCGACCGCGCGGGGTGCGATGCAGGAACCCGTTCTGTACGAGGAACGGCTCGTAGACTTCCTCGATCGTGCCGGGATCTTCACCCACGGCCACGGCGACCGTCCCGATGCCCACGGGTCCGCCATCGAACTTCTCGATAATGGTGCGCAGGATGCGGCTGTCCATGTCATCGAGGCCGAGCTGATCGACATCGAGCATCTGCAGCGCCTGTTTGGCGACTGCCTCCGTGATCACGCCGTCGGCGCGCACCTGCGCGAAATCACGGACACGCCGCAGCAAGCGATTGGCGACGCGGGGCGTGCCGCGCGACCGCCGGGCGATCTCGCTGGTGCCCCCGGGATCGATCGCCACCTTGAGGACGTCGGCCGTGCGGCGCACGATCGTCTCGAGATCCTCGACCGGGTAGTAGTTCAGACGTTGCTCGATGCCGAACCGTGCGCGCAGCGGCGGCGTCAGCATACCGAGGCGGGTGGTCGCCCCGACGAGCGTGAATCGCTCCACGGGCATCGTGATCGTCTGCGCCTTGGGCCCGTCCGACAGCCGAATCTCGATCTTGAAGTCCTCCATCGCCGGATAGAGGAACTCCTCGATGATCGGCCGGAGCCGGTGGATCTCGTCGATGAACAGGACATCCCCCTGTCGCAGGTTCGTCAACGTGCCGACGAGATCTCCCGGCTTCTCGAGGGACGGTCCGGATTTCGTGTGAATGTTCGCGCCGACCTCGCGCGCGATGAGCTCGGCGAGTGTCGTCTTGCCGAGTCCGGGCGGACCGAAGAAGAGCGTGTGATCGAGCGGCTCGCGCCGGGCGAGTGCGGCGTCGATGTAGATGCGCAGCGTCTCCTTCACCTTGGGCTGGCCGATGAATTCGGCCAGGCGTTGCGGGCGGAGCGAGAGCTCGACCGGCCCCTCTTCCGGGAGCTCGTCGGGGGTCGTGATCTCGCGGCGCACGCTGCCCGCCGCTCGGCTCGTCGCAGATGCCGCCATGGGAGCCCAATATACCACTGAGGGTGCAGGTGGCGGGTAGCGGGTGGTAGGTGGCGGGAACCAACTCCTAGGCCGGGGTTCTGCGCTGAGACTGGCTCGAGTTTTGTTCCTGCCACCCGCCACCTGCCACCCGCTACCCGTCTTACTTCATCCGCGCCAAGGCCAGCCGGATGAGATCGGCCGCGGGGCGGGCGTCGCTCCCGCCGTCGATCACGGCACGCACCGTTCGTTCGGCGTCGGCGCGGCCGTACCCGAGCCGGACGAGGCCGAGGACTGCCTCGTCGACGGCGGGCGAGCTGCGCCCGGGGGGGTGGTCCATCGCCGCGGCGTCGTACAGCTCATCCAGCTTGTCGGCCAGGTCGAGCACCAGCTGGTCGGCCTTCTTGCGTCCGACGCGCGGCACGCTCTGCAGCGTCGGGATGTCGCGCTCGCGGATGGCGCGCACCAGCCGCTCGCTCGACAGCGTGGACAAGAGATTCAACGCCAGGGCTGGGCCGACGCCTTTCGCGCCCAGCACGGCACGAAAGACCTGTCGGTCGTACGTCGTCGCGAACCCGAACAGTTGCCAGCCATCCTCTTTGACGACGACATGGGCGTGCAGCGTGACATCGCGACCGGCGGCCGGCAGCGATTCGAACGTCGCGAGCGGAATCGCCAGATCGTAGGCCACCCCGCCGGCCGTCATGATCTCTGCGCGGTCGATGGCCTTGGCGACCAGGCGGCCGGCGATCTGGGAAATCATGGATTGGTCGCTCGCGCGGTGCGCGTCGGGACGGTCGGTGTCACTCCGCGGAGCGGGGGGGCGGCGGTCAAGCAGTAGGTGAGTGCGGCGGCGACGCCGTCGGCGGCGTCCGATGGGGTGGGGACCGTTCGCAGACGCAGGAGACGCATCAGCATGAACTGCACCTGCTCCTTGGACGCCGCCCCGGTTCCGACGACCGCTTTCTTGATCGCCGCCGGTGGGAATTCGTGGACACTGATCCCGGCGTGCGCTCCAGCCAGGAGGATCACGCCGCGGGCATGCCCGAGGACGATGGTCGTCCGCACGTTGCGGGCGTAGAACACGTCTTCGACGGCCAGGGCCGAGGGGTGATGCCGCTCGATCAACTCGGCCACGCCGTCGTAGATCGCTTGCAGGCGCGCGGGCAGCGGATCACGCGGCCGGGTCCGAATGACGCCGCACTCGACGAGCACCGCTTGGCGTGGCCCCTCGACCCGCCGCACTACCCCGTAGCCCGTGGCTGCGGTTCCGGGATCGAGGCCGAGAACCGTCACGCACGCGCCATGTCGGCGACGTCCATGTCGAAGTTCGCGTCGACCTTCTGCACGTCGTCGAGCTCCTCGAGCTCTTCCAGCAACCGGACAAGGGACTCGGCGGTTTTCCCTTCGACGCGGACTGTGGTCTTGGGGATCCAGGCGACCTCGCTCTCGACGACGTGGATGCCCTTGGCCTCGAGAGCCGTACGGACCGTGTGCACGGTCGCGGCATCGGTCGTCACGACGAACTGCTCGTCTTCGCGACGCACGTCCTCGGCGCCGGCGTCGAGGGCGACCTCGAGGATCGCGTCCTCCTCGTGCGTCGTCTCGTCGATGTAGATCTGGCCTCGGCGGTCGAACATCCAGGCAACGGAGTTCGTCGCACCCAGGTTCCCACCCCCGCGCGACAGCGCGTGGCGGATCTCGGCGACCGTACGCGTGGGGTTGTCAGTGACCGTCTGGATCATGAGCGCCACGCCGCCCGGTCCGAACCCCTCGTACATGACTTCACTGTACTGGACGCCCTCCAGTTCACCGGTCCCTTTCTTGACGGCGCGCTCGATGTTTTCCTTGGGCATCGACGCCGCGCGTGCCAGCTCGATCGCCGTGCGGAGACGGGGATTGCCACCGGGGTCGCCGCCGCCTTGCTTGGCGGCGACCGTGATCTCACGTATGAGCTTGGTGAACTGCGCTCCGCGCTTCGCGTCGGCCGCGGCCTTGTAATGCTTGATCTGCTTCCACTTGCTGTGGCCGGCCATAGCGGGGAGCGGGTGGCAGGGAGCGGGGAGCGGGGAGCACGTGGCAACAACGACTCGGCGCCCGCGAGTCACGAACCAAATATAGGGGCGGGCGGCGTGAATGCCGCCCCTCCATTCATCACGGACTAGGCTCTGGGTCAACCCTGGGTCGAGAACGCTTGCGCTCCTGTTGCTCATGCGCAGATAGTAGACCCCCAGCGTCCGGATGCCGGCGCGGGTGGGCTCGGCCTGCGAGCGTGTCATGTCGCCGTTCCAAGGAGGACCTATGCAGAAGGCATTCGCAGCCATGACGGTTCTCCTGCCGACGACCCTCGCCTGGCACGCACTAGGTGCTCAGGGCGACTCAGCGCGGCGGGATTCGAGTGGGTCGGCTGTGTCGGGAGGTCGTTCGGCCCTGCCGCTGGCGGCCAGCATGCCGGCGCGGGTACGGAGCTATCGACTGGTTGGCGAAACTCCAGGCGCCGATTCGACTGGCACCACAGCGTATCGATACGTGGCCAACCGGCGGGACAGCGTCGAGGTCTCCGTATCACCATATGACGCGGCGACAGTTCTCCGCACGGCGAAGGACACGATTGCGCTGGTCGGCAGCGATTACGATGTGGCCAGGGACACGCTTCGTCAGCTCGCCTCGCAATACGGTGTGAAACTCAACATCCGCGTTGCACGGGACGATGCGGACATAGCAGGACGGACCTATCACGGCTACGTCCTCAGCTTCAACTTCGTCGAGACGTCGTCTCCCTACCGTGCCGGATGTGATGCGGCATTCCTGAAGTCACGAGCCCTGCGGACCAAGACCTTCTGCTATCAGCAGACCTATGCGCTGCCCGATCGGCTCGTGAGAATTCGCGCCGCCGTGCCTCCAGGAGAGACAGTCGCGGACGCCGACTTATCGTTCTTCGCCAGGAACCTGGTCGCCGCGATGGTCCGCGAGCACTGAGGCCGGATCGGTCCTCACCCTCGACGGCAGACTCTGCTCATCAGATGAGGGTGCCCCGTGTGGGCTTTTCGATGAGATCCTCGAACCGCATCCACTGTTTGTAGAAGTACAGATCCACGTACCCCGTCGGACCATTGCGGTTCTTGAGCGCGAGCAGCTCGGTCGCGCCTTCGACGCTCAGGCCGCCGTGGTACATCTCCTCACGATAGAGGGCCAGGATCGTGTCGGCGTGCTGCTTGATGGCGTGCAACACGCCGAAGTCATCCAGCGTCGGCCGGCGATCCTGACGGTCGCGGACAAGTGTGTTGAGGTGGGCCACGAGCAGCACGGCGATCCCAGTCTCGACCGCCAGTGTCTTGAGCATACGAACGCCCGTGGCGAGCTCCTCGTCCTGGGCCGTGCGTCCGGTGGGCAGCGCCTGTAAGGGATCGATGACCACCAGTCGCAGGCCGGTGCGGGTTCTGAGCGTCTCGACGAGTGCGTCGGTGCTGGCCGGCAACCGCTCGACCATCGGCGAGACGTCGCGGAGTCGCAGGGCGGCGGCCCCCACGCCGGCTCTCGTGCTGTCGTCGAGGGTCCCGCGGCGGAGATCATCGATGCGCGCCCGCCCCTCCAGGGCCAGCATACGCTCGAGCACGCGCTCGACGGTCGTCTCGCCGGTGTAGAACGCCACCGGGAGACCGGCGAGCCCGGCGCGGAGGGCGACGGCCAGCGCGAACGCCGATTTCCCACTCCCCACGTCGCCGCCCAAGACCACGAGGTCGCCCGCCCGCATGCCGCCGCCGAGGAGCTGATCCGCGCTCGGGAATCCCGTGGACACGGCATCCGTTTCACTCGTCCCGTCGGAGCGTGCGTCAATGCGCCGCATGAGTTGCGACAGCGGCGAGATGTCGGTGGACCGAGGCACGTTGAGAACCGCCTTCGGTGCGTGAAAAGGAGAGAGGGAAAGAGGAGAGAGGAGGCGACCGCCCCGCCGGCTGCCGGCCTGGCGATCGCTCTCGTGCATAGACGAACGATCGGGGCCGGCGGTCAGGGATTCGCGGGGGCGGCCAACAGGGACGCAAGGCGCTCCAATTCTCGTTTGGACGGCGCATCGAGGGATCGCCCGACGGCGTCGACCACGGCTCGGAGGGCGGTGCGGACGGTCGCCGGATCGCCGTGGCCCAACGCATCGATGAAGCGCGCAAATAGTGCGCGGGCCGTTGCCGGAAGCGCCATGGCCGCCAGCCAAGCGCGGGCCCCGGCCACGCGCCGGCCGCGCGCGTCGCCGGTGAGCACACACCCGGGCAGCGCGCCAACGACCAGGTGGGCGCAGACGAGGGCGGCCAGTGCGACCTCGCGTTCGCCTCCCAGCGGGCGTCGCCCGGCGAGCGCGGCGAGAGCCGGGAAGCGGAACACGGGCGCCCGCAGGGCGTAAGGTGGGAGATCGCCGAGCACCTACACGAATGTAGAGTGCAACGGTACATTCCGCACGAGATGCCCCCTCTGTCCGCGCCCCCGTCGATGCTGAAGGTTCCGCTCACACGAAAGGCCGTGTTGTGGATCGACGATGAGGCGGATCTGCTGCAGTCCCACCGCATATTCTTGCAGCAGAGCGGCTACGACGTCGAGATGGCCACCAACGCCGACGACGCCATGGAGCTGCTGCGCCGGCGCGCATTCGATGTCGTCCTGCTGGACGAGCAGATGCCCGGCAAACGTGGCCTCGAGGCCTATCGCGACTTGCGCGAGCTGGCGCCCAACGTCCCGGTCGTCATGGTGACGAAGAGCGAAGAGGACGCGACGCTGACCGAGGCCATCGGCGCCAACGTGCGCGACTATCTGACCAAGCCGATCAACCCTCGGCAGGTGTTGGCGGCGGTCCGGCGGATCCTGGATGGCCCGCGCATCCGACAGCAGGCTCTGGCACGGCGGTTTGTCGAACGCTTCCGCGCGATCGAGCTCGAGCGGGCGCGCCCTCTCGACTGGCGCGGATGGATCGAGCGCTACAGCGAGCTGATGTCGTGGGACGTCGAGCTGGCGGCGGCCGGCGAGACCGGGCTGTACGAATCGCTGCGCGGGTTGTACGGGGACATGCACCGCGAGTTCGCCGCGTACATGATGGAGGCCTACCCGGCGTGGCTGCGGCACCTCGAGGGCGACCGGCCACCACTGTCGGTCGATGTCATCGGCGAATTCCTGGTCCCGATCCTGGAGCGTGATCGAGCGGCCGTCTTCATCGTCGTGGACTGTCTCAGGCTCGACCAGTGGATGGCCCTGGAGCCCCTGCTTGCCCCGCAGTTCGATGTGGAGGTGACGCATCATTTCGCCGTCCTGCCCACCGCCACGCCGTACTCGCGCAACTCGCTGTTCAGCGGGCTGTTCCCAGGCGAGATCGCAGCGCGGTTTCCCGATTGGTGGGGTCCCGGCGCCCGCGAGGACGAGACGCTCAACGCCCACGAGCGCGAGTTCCTGGAAGCCCAACTGACCGAACTGGGGCGCCCGACGCCCGTTCGATACTCCAAGATCTCGACGGCCGCCGACTCCGACGATCTCGAGCGCCGGCTCCACTCGGCGATTGCGCCGGAAGGCGTGACGGCATTCGTGTTCAACTTCGTTGATTTGCTGACGCACGGACGCAGTGAGTCGGCCATCCTGTACGAGGTGGCCCGAGATGAGATCGCGCTCCGTCAGCTCACGGTCCAGTGGTTCCAGCGCTCGGCGCTGCTTGGGGTGTTGAAGGAGGCGGCCCGTCGCCGCATCACGGTGCTGTTGACCAGTGATCACGGCTCGATCCACTGCCAGACCCCGGCCACCGTGTATGCCAAGCGCGACGCCACCGCCAACCTGCGTTACAAGTTCGGCGAGGATGTACGGGCGGAGCGCCCGGAGCAGGCCCTGCTCTTTCCGAGTGCTGATCAGTTGCGGCTCCCGCACCGCGGGATGGGCGCACACACCCTGTTGGCGGCCGGCGACTCGTTCTTCGTCTACCCGACCAAACTGCGCGAGTACCAGAGCCGCTACCGCGGGTCATTCCTACATGGTGGCGTCACCCCCGAGGAAGTCATCCTACCCGTGGCGCTGCTCACGCCGCGGCGATAGCACGGTGCCAGCGGGCGCGCGCGCATGAGCGCCTCGGCTGCCCAGGTGCCACCGCCACCGTCCGGCTCGAGCCCGGGTGCGCCGCGCGTGGCCACCGGCCCCGCTCGCCCACCGGTCGCGCCCGAGCCGGTCGCGCCCGAGGCACGCGCCGATCAGGCCGGGGCCCCAACCGCCGGCGGCCCAACCCCGGAGGCGCGACCGGTCACGTCACAGCGGGAGATGTACCGGCGGCTCCTCGGATTTCTCCGCCCCCACCGGTGGCGGATGGTCGGTGCCGTCTCCTGCAGCGTGCTCTCCTCGGTGCTCGATGGGTACTCCTTCGCGCTGCTCATCCCGTTTCTCAATGCATTGTTCGGAAAACAGCCCCTTCCCGGCAGCACCGGTCCGCTGACCGACTTCCTCCGATTCACGATCGGCGCCCTGCTCAATCCGGCAGACAAGATGGGATCACTGGAGACCGTGATTCTCATCATCCTCGTCATCGTCATGGTCAAAAACGTCCTCGTCTGGCTGGGGGGACAGCTCGGGGCGCAACTTCAGGAATACGTCACGCGTGACATGCGCAATGCAGTTTACGCGCACCTGCAACGCCTCCCGTTGCGGTATTTCACGCAGACCAAGGGTGGCCAGATCACCGCCCGTATCCTCGTCGACACCGACCAGACCAAGGCGCTGATCACGCAGATCGTCACATCGGGGCTGCAAAACACATCCCTCATCATCGTGTACATCGCGGTGATGTTTGGGATCTCGTGGCGCCTGTCACTCATCGCACTCCTCGTGGCGCCGGTAGTGACTGGAATCCTCCAGCCGCTGTTGAGGAAATTGCGGAAGAACTATCGCCGGTTGCGCGCCGATTACGGCGAGATGCTCAGCGTCCTGCAGGAGGTCGTGGCCGGGATGCGGCTCGTGAAGTCCTTCCGGGCCGAACCCTACGAGGAGCAGAGATTCGATGAGGCGAGCCAGCAGTATTCGCGTGGATTGGTGCGGGTCACGAGACTGGCGCTGCTCTCGCAGCCGATCACCGAGATGCTTGGGACGCTGGTGGCGACGGCCCTGCTTTGGGTGGGTGCACGGGAGGTGCTGGTCGAGCATACCCTGTTGGATTCACAGCTGATCGTGTTCCTGGCGATCGTATTGAAGTTGCTGCAGCCATTGAAGCAGGTAACACTGATCCCGACGACGGCCCAGGCGTCGTTCGCGGCTGCCGAGCGCATCTTCGAGATCCTGGATGAGCCGACCGAGACGGCGACCGATCGGGGCACCCGTGGGGCGACTGCCGGCTTCGATGCCGTGATTTTCGACCACGTCTCGTTCGCCTACGCCCCCGACGCCGACCCCGTGTTGATCGACGTGTCGTTTACGGCGCGGCGGGGCGACGTGGTGGCGCTCGTCGGTGCCAGTGGGGCGGGGAAGAGCACGCTCGTCGATCTCATCCCTCGTTTCATGGAGCCGACGGCCGGCCGGATCGTGCTCGGCGGCGTCGATACCCGCGACATCGCCCTGCCGGCACTGCGCGCGCTGACCGGCATCGTGAGCCAGGACACCGTGCTGTTCAACGACTCCGTGCGGCGCAACATCGCGTACGGCGGCGACGGGCGCTACAGCGATCCCGAGATCGAGAATGCGGCCCGCGCGGCGAACGCTCACGGCTTCATCATGGAGCTGCCTCAGGGATACGACACGGTGCTCGGCGAGCGGGGGACGCGGTTGTCCGGGGGACAGCGCCAGCGACTCGCCATTGCTCGCGCGCTGCTGACCGATCCGCCGATCCTGATCCTCGACGAGGCCACATCGGCGCTCGACACGGAGAGCGAGCGACTGGTTCAGGAGGCGATCGACCGCCTGTTGACCGGCCGCACGGTATTCGTCATTGCGCACCGATTGTCGACGATCACTCATGCCGATCAGATCCTGGTCATGGACCGCGGCCGCGTCGTCGAACGGGGGACGCACGCGGACCTACTGGCGCAAAACGGTGCCTATCACCGGCTGTACGCCCTCCAATTCGGGGATGGCGGCGGCGGTCCCACCTGATCGGTGCGCGTCCTGTTCTACTACTCCGCCCGGGAGTGGACGGGGAGCGCGCGCGTGTTCATCGCCGCCGGCCGTGGGCTGGCCGCGCGCGGGTATCAGGTGACGTTCGTTTGTCCGGGTGGTGGGTCGGTGGAGGCGCGGGCCGCCGCCGAGGGCTGCGATGTGATCGCCCTCGAGCCGCGCGGGTCGCTCCTCCTGCGCAGCTGGCGGCTCCAGCGAATCCTCACCGAGCGATTCGTGGAAACGGTGTTCATCCACACGGAGCCCGAGCATCTCTCGGTCGCACTCGCCATGCGGCTGGCGGGACGCGGCGGCGTGGTGCGCCGCGTGCCAGCCGGCACGCGGCCGGCCCTCGGGCGCGGTACCCGGCTCGCACTGCGGCTGGCGGCGGGCGGCTTTGTCTGCACCGACGCCAGCGACACACTGCCGGTGGACGGCCTGCCACGTGCTCGTCCTCCACTCGTCGCCGACATCGGAGTCGACACCGAGCGCTACGATGAGTTGCGGGCCGTGCCTGCAGCGGCGCTCGGCGCCGGCCCAGGCGGACGGGTGGTGGTCTGTGTCTACGAGCTGAGCCAGCGACCCCGCGTGGCCAGCGTGCTGCGCACGATCGCGCTGCTGGCGCCTCGTCATCCCGAGTTACGGCTCGTGATTCTGGGACCGGATGCAGGTCGTGAAGACGTTCGCATGCACGCCGCGGCCCTCGGCATCAGCCGACAGATCACCTACCTCGGGGAACGCGACGATGATCTCGCTGTCCTGCGGGCGGCCGAGGTGGGATGGGTCGTCGCCGGTGCCGATACTGCTGCGTATGCAGCGCTGGACTTCATGGCGATGCGCACGCCGGTCCTCGCGGATCGCGATAACATCGCGGCGCGCTACATTGCGGACGGCATTACCGGAGAGTTGCTCACCCCCGGGGACATCCCGGCCGCCGCTGCGATCGTCGCCGCACTGCTCGCGCAGGAAGGCCAGCGGGCGGCAATGGGCGGCGCCGGCCGAGCCCGGGTGGCGCGCGAATACAAGGAATCGGAGATGCTGGACCTGCTTCAACAAGCAGCCGACATGGCACGCGACCGCTCGCGGTGGGCGGTGTAATCGAGCGCGTGCGTCCGCTGCGGCATCTGCTGATCACGCAGGACTACCCGCCGATGGGTGGCGGGATGGCCCGACGGCACGTCGAACTGGCGCGCCGACTAGACTCGGGCACGGTGACGGTGTCGACGGTGGCCCCGGATGGACCCCAGGTGGCGGACGCGGCGGCGTTTGACGCAGGCGAGTCGTACGAGATCGTGCGACAGCCATTTCCATTTCGGGGAGCCAAGACGGTAAGCAACCAGGCGCGGTGGGCGCGGTGGTTAACTCCGCGCACCGATCGGCGCCGGGGCGATGCCATCGACATGGTGCACTGTGGCAACATTCGGCCCGCTGGATACCCGACGTGGTGGGCGCATCGATCGACCGGTGTGCCGTACCTCCTCTATGTGTATGGCGGTGACTTGCTGCGGGAGCTTCGCAAGGCGGCATCTCCCGGTCCGGAAGGTGCACTCAAGCGGTGGACGGCGCGACGCATCTTCGAGGATAGCGCCGGCGTCGTCGCCATCTCCGAGTGGAGCGCCGCCCTGAGTCGAGACGTGATGGCGCGATCGGGGGTCTCGCGCGCGCCGCCGATCCTGGTCAATCCCTTGGGGACGGACCCCAACTACTTTTGCCCCTCTCGGAATACCGGCGCACTCCGCCGGCGGCTTGGGCTTGGCGACGCCCCGCTGCTGCTGACCGTGGCGCGTCTGGTGCCGCACAAGGGCATCGACATCGCGCTCTCGGCACTCGCCGCGTTGGCCAGCGACCACCCGCGGTTGCACTACCTGGTGATCGGACAGGGTGAAGATGCGCCCCGGCTCGCCGAGCGTGCGCGAGCCCTGGGCATCGCGGATCGCGTCGTGTTCGCGGGTACGTTGTCCGACGACGAAATCGCCGAAGCCTACGCGACAGCGGACATCTATGTCGGACTGTCGCGCGTCGACGCCGGAATCAACGCCGAGGGGTTCGGCATCGCGTTCGTCGAAGCGGCAGCGAGTGGCATCCCGGTGGTAGCCGGTGATTCGGGTGGGGTCCGCTCGGCGGTGCGCGATGGGGAAACCGGAGTCGTGGTCGACCCGCTCGACGCGCGTGCGGCGGCGTCAGCCATCGATCAATTGCTGCGCGATCCTGACCATCGGCGGACGATCGGGGCCGCCGGGCGGCGCGCCGTGGAGCAGTACTTCAATTGGGAGCGGGTGGCGCGGGACGTCCGTGAGTTCGCAGCGCGCGCGGCGGCCCCCGGGCAGAGTCCGTCGGAGTCGGCGCGCGGTCAGGGCGGGTAATGGCGTCCCTCGTCGATGTCCTGGAGTACGCGGCCCTGCGGGCTGGACTGGGGGCTTTGGGGTGCATTCCATTTCGCGGAGCCGGGGCGATCGGCGCCCGCGTGGCGGCGCTCGGGTATTGGCCGCTGCGCGTCAGGCGCGGCGTCGTCGAATCGCAGATTGCTGCTGCCTTCCCCGAGTGGGACCGACGAGCCGTGGGTCGCGTCGCGCGGAGCGCCTACGCGCATCTCGGCCGAACCGCCGTCGAAGCCGCATTGCTCCCCACCCTGTCGCACGAGCGGGTGCGCGCGTTGTTCGATGGCGAAGGGGACTGGCCGGTGATCGCCAAGGCACACGGACAAGGTCGCGGCGTGATCGTCGTCACTGGCCATATCGGCAATTGGGAGCTCGCCGGTGCGTACATCGCGGCTCGCGGCGTGCCGATCGTCGGCGTTGTGCGCCGGATGACCAATCCCTTGTTCGATCGCTACCTGACGACCACCCGAGAACGCGCCGGCCTGGGCGTGATCGCCGATGATCCGGCGCGCCGCGTCCCACGCGCGCTTCGCGAGGGCCAAGTGGTGGCCCTCGTCGCCGATCAGGGGGTCAAGGGCATGGCCTCGACGTACGTGCCGTTCTTTGGACGTCTCGCCAAGACCCCTCGCGGCCCCGGCGTGTTCGCGCTCCGCCTCGGAGTGCCGCTCGTCGTCGGCACTGCCATTCGCCTGCCGAGCGGGAAATATCGCGCGGTCGTGGAGCCGATCGAAGTCACCGATACCGGTGATCGGGAGCGCGATGTTGACGCCGTCGTCGGGCGGTATACCGCCGTGCTGGAACGCTGGGTGCGCGAGTACCCGGAGCAATACTTCTGGCATCACCGGCGCTGGAAACGGCGGCCCGAGGAAGAGGCGGAATTGGCGCGGCAGCCAGGTTAGCGGCCGGCGGCCGGCGGCCGGCGACACAGACAAGGAGGGGCGGCATTCATGCCGCCCGTTCGTCAAGGGCGGCCTATCGCAATGTCCTCAGCAGGGCGTAGTCCCGCGCGCCCTTGCGGAGGAGGAAGTAACCGCCGGCGAGCGCGTCTTCGGGCGGCAGGGTGCGATCGGCGGCGGTCAACTTGCGGCCGTTCACCGAGAGGCCGCCCTGATCGAGCAATCGCCGGGCGGCGCCTTTGGAAGGGACCAGCCCGGCACTCAAGAATGCATCCAGCGTATCCACGCCTGCGCCCGCGGATCCCGACCCATCGAGCGTCGAGAATGGAATCTCGGCGGCCAAGGCGGTCAGCGCCTTCGGCGACAACGCGCGAGGATCGAGCCGGCCAAACAGCAGTCCAGACACTTCGCCGGCGATGCGCGCAGCCTCGGTGCCGTGGACCCGCGTTGTCACATCCAGGGCCAGCGCTTGCTGTGCCGCCCGACGCTCCGGCGACTCACCGGTCGCCGCATCGAACGCGGTGATCTCTTCGCGGGACAGCAGCGTGAAATAGCGCAGGTAGCGACCGACGTCGCGATCGTCGGTGTTGATCCAGAACTGGTAGAACTGATAGGGCGACGTGCGGGCCGGATCCAGCCACACGGCGCCCGCCTCGGTCTTCCCGAACTTCGTGCCAGTGGCCGTGGTCACGAGCGGGAGCACGAGTCCGTGGGCGTCCCCGCCCGCCGCGCGGCGAATCAGCTCGATGCCGGTCGTGATGTTGCCCCACTGATCGCTGCCACCGGTTTGCAGGGTCACGCCGTCACGCCGAAACAGCTCCAGGAAGTCGTACGCTTGCAACAGCATGTAGGCGAACTCGGTGAACGAGATCCCCGAGTCCAACCTCGACTTGACGGAGTCCTTGGCGAGCATGTAGTTGACGCTGAAATGCTTTCCCACGTCGCGCAGGAACGCGACCGTGGGGATGGGGCCCAACCACTCCGCGTTGTCGCGCATGAGCGCGCCTCGCGGTCCCGAGAAATCGAGGAATCGCTCGAGTTGGTGCCGGATGGCGAGCGTGTTGGCGGCGATCTGCTCGGTGGCGAGCAGTGGCCGCTCGTTGGCCTTGCCACTGGGGTCGCCGATGAGCCCCGTGCCGCCGCCGACCAGCACCAGCGGCCGATGGCCGGTGCGCTGCAAGTGAAGCAGGCCCATCACCTGGACCAAGCTGCCGACGTGCAGGCTGTCGGCCGTCGGATCAAACCCGCAGTAGCCAGTGACGGATCCAGCGGCCAACGCGTCGCCTAACCGTTCCGTGCGATCGTACGCCAGGCCGCGCCATTCGAGCTCGCCGAGCAAGTCGGGCGAATGGGAAGTGCTGGTCACGCGAGGCAAGATACGCGAGCGCAATTGCTTGCGCAGGCGGGAGCCGAGTCTAGGTTTCGATGGCGGGGTACCACGATATGGGTGGCGCCGGTGGGTGACCGGCTGGTCTCCCGTGTCAGGAGCGTGGCGGATTTATGGCCGAGGAGACGTACGGGGAAGCCCGTCGACGCAATCTGGAAGAGCTGCTTCGCACGCTGGCGGACCGGATTCGGCAGCTCGACGCGGGCGGAGCGCTGTTGACGCGAGCCAACGAGCTGATGGAGCTGATCGGCGACGTCCGGACGGAGTTGTTTCATTACGAAGTCCGAGCGACGTACGACACGCCTGAAGTCTCGGAGAATCGGCGCATCGTCGCGGAAGCGAAATCGGACGAGCCTCAATGGGATGGCTCGGATTGGAAACCAGACGAGGATGAGGGGGGAACCAAGTGGTGAGTGCCAGCGGAGACGGTGGATCGCGCCGGGGAGGGAAACGCTCGTCCGGGAAGACGCCGTCCGGAGGGTCGGCGTCGAAGACACCGGCCCGAGGGGCGCCGACCACTCCCCCGCGGGGTGCACGCACGTCGCACCCAGTGCGCGCGCGTCCCGGTCGCGCCACAACCAACCCTCGGGTGTTCCTGGGCCTGGTGGTCCTGCTCGTGCTGGGCGGGGCCGCCGTGCTCGCCTATCTCGCAGGCCGGACCAAGGGATCAGCCGTGACGACGGTCGATCCGAACCTCCCGCCCGCCGTGGCCAAGGGCTATGTGCTGGGCCGGCCCGAGGCGCCAGTCCACATCGTGGAATTCGCCGATTTTGAGTGCCCCGCCTGCGCGAATTACGCCGTCGTGACCGAGCCCGACGTGCGGAAGCGGATCATCGATTCCGGACTGGCCCAAGTCACGTACTACGATTTTCCCCTGCCGCAACACAAGAACAGCTTGACCGCGTCCGAAGCGGCTGCGTGCGCCAACGATCAGGGCAAGTTCTGGGAGATGCACGACCATTTGTTCCAAGGGCAGGTGGATTGGAACACGGAGGCCACCAGCGACCCGGCGAAGGTGATGAAAGGGTACGCCAAGGCGCTCGGCCTCGACGTCGATCGGTGGCAGCAATGCGTCGATCAGCAGACGCACCGACGAGAAATCCAGGCGAACCGGGCGGAAGGCGAGCGCCAACGCATCATGGAGACGCCGACGTTCCTCATCGGGAATCGACTGGTACCTGGCTCGGTGACGTTCGATGAGCTGCGAGCCTACGTCGACAGTGCGCGCGGTGCGGGTGCGGCGCGGGCGACCGCGACGCAGTGATCGGTGGCGAGTCGCACGACGGTGGGGGCGTGATGACGAAACGGATGCTGCTCGCGCTCCTGGCCGTGATCGGGGTGTTCCTGTCGTCGTATCTCACGCTGTTCAAGCTCGGCTACATCGGTCACCTGGCGTGCGGCGCCGGATCCTGTGAGCTCGTCCAGACCAGCCGGTGGTCGACGTTGTTTGGGCTGCCCGTTGCTGCCTGGGGTGCCGGGTTCTACCTCACCACCCTGGTGATCGCCGTCCTTGGCACGCAGCCGCGGCTCGCCGATGCGTCGCGCATCTCCTGGCTGCTGGTCGGGCTGACCGGCTGGGGCGTGCTCTTCTCAGGCTACCTGACGGCGCTCGAGCTGCTCGTGATTCACGCTGTGTGCGAGTACTGCGTGACGTCGGCAGCCCTGGTGACCGTCATGTTCGGCGTGGCGACCGTTGACGCGCTTAAGTACTACAGGGGCGAAGAAGGGCCGGGACGGATAGGGGCCGGGACGGATAGGGGCCGGGACGAATAGGGGCCGGGACGAATAGAAGCCGGGACGAAGAGAAGCCGGGACGAATAGAAGCCGGGGAACTACGGTC
>Ga0209415_10006745_pt1 | contig 20292 bp, 17 predicted proteins | sample PeaSoiSIISIP2007_FD_187696 | JGI IMG/M metagenome (GOLD analysis project Ga0209415, IMG submission 187696) | Peat soil microbial communities from Weissenstadt, Germany - SII-SIP-2007 (SPAdes) (version 2) | ecosystem: Environmental > Terrestrial > Soil > Wetlands > Peat | place: Germany...
GTACCCGGCCGCTCAGTACCCGGCCGCCCGGTCGAAGACGTTCCTGAGCGATTCACCGGCCAGCCAGCGCCGGAGATTGTCGATGAACAGATCGGTGAGCAGCCGGTTCTCGGCGGAGACCGTGGCCGCCGAGTGCGGCGAGATCAGCACGTTGTCCAGGCACCACAGCGGCGAGCCGGCCGGCAGCGGCTCGGTCTCGAAGACGTCCAGGCAGGCCCCGCCGAGGCGGCCGGACGTCAGGCCGTCGACCAGCGCGGCCTCGTCGATGACCTGGCCGCGGGCCAGGTTCACGACGACGGCCCCCGGCCTGAGCAGCTCGAGCTCCCGCCTGCCGATCAGCTTGCTGGTCCGCTCGGTCAGCGGGCAGGCCAGGATCAGCGCGTCCGTCCCGGGAAGCACCGAGCCGATCTGATCATCGGCTACGTAGGACATCACGCCTGGCACGTCGTAGTCGCGTCCCGCCCGGCCGGCCCCGCACACCACGACCCCGGCCGCCGCGAGCAGCCTGGCCACCTCCCGCCCGACACCGCCCAGCCCTACCAGCAGCGCCCGCGTCCCGGCCAGCTGCGCGGTCGTGTGCCGCTCCCAGTGCCGCGCCGCCTGCTGGCTCCTGAGCCGGGGCACCCGCTTGGCGAAGTAGAGCAGCCCGAGTAGCGCGAACTCGCTCAGCGGCACGCCATGAACCCCGGCGGCCGTGGTGCAGACGATGGGCGCGTCGATCAGGCCGGTACGCTCGAGCAGGCCGCCGATGCCCGCGCTCGTGCCCTGTATCCAGCGCAGGCCGGGGCAGTTGACACCGATCTGCTCCGGAGCCTGCCAGTCGAAGTCGAAGCTGACGTCCGCTGCCGCCCGCAGCCGTGCCCACCTGGCCAGGCCGGCGGCATCCAGATCGCGCGGAATCCCGGTGTGGTCGCACGGATAGCGGGGCACGGGCAGCAGGTCAGGCGCGTAGAGCAGGCGGACCCGCGGATCGGCGGCGCCGATCAGCTCCGCGTGCTCAGGGTCGAGCGGAGACGCGATCAGCACGCGCACAACGTCGGGCGTCATCGACTCTTCCGGATCGGCACGGCCGCTCCTCCCCTATTGTCGACAGTCAACGAGTATCGCAGCTCCTTGATTCAGTCAAGACCGCGGGCGCGGTCATCCCGAGGCGAATTTTGCCGTTCAGGCCGGTTATGCCAGCAGAATCGTCCTATTGACGACGGTCTGGAGCGTCTCTAAGGTAAAGACACGCTGTCGACAATCGACGAAATGAGGTGCATCATGCTCCGAGCTCACCGGCTACGGACGCTCAGCCTCGGCCTGATGGCGATCGCCCTAGTCTCCGCTGGCTGCTCGAGCGCCGGGTCGAGCGGCGGGTCAGGCCCGGCGGCCGGCAGCAGCACCCTGGTGATCGCCAATGCCGTCCGGGTCGACACGCTCGACCCCGAGGCGAACTCGGTGAACGAGTCCATCTGGCTGGACCAGAACCTCTACAGCCGCCTGCTCCAGCCCAACGCGACCGGCACCGGGCTGCTGCCCGACCTCGCCACCTCGTGGAACATCTCGGCAGACGGGCTCACCTACACCTTCCACCTGCGCGACGCCAGGTTCTCCAACGGCTCGCCGGTCACCGCCAGCGATGTCGTGTTCTCGATCGACAGGTCGCGCAAGTTCGCCGGCGGCTGGGGCTTCCTGCTGACGCCGGTCAAGACGATCACCGCGCGGGGCGCCCGCACCGTCGTGATCACGCTGTCCCAGAAACACGCGCCGCTGCTCGCTGACCTGGCGATGTACGCGTACTCGATCGTCCCGGCCAAGCTGGTTCAGTCGCAAGGCAAGGCCTTCTTCGCCCACCCGGTCGGCAGCGGGCCGTTCTACGTGACGTCCTACAACCCCGACAGCGAGGTCGACCTGGCGCGCAACCCGCACTTCTACGGCACCAAGCCGAAGATCAGCAAGATCAGGGTCGTGATCGTCCCCAACGACAACACCAGGGTCCTGATGCTGGAGAGCAAGAAGGCCGACGTGATCGAGAATCCGCCGGGCAACCTCACCAGCCAGATCGACGGCACGCCCGGGCTGCACGTCGACCTCTTCCCGTCCACCAGGGTCGACTTCATCCAGCTCGACGAGCACTACGCGCCGCTGGCGAAGCTCGCGGTGCGCGAGGCGCTGAACTACGCCATCGACCGGAGCGCGATCGTCAAGCTGGCCTACCAGGGCGACGCGATCGCCGGCGCCTCGTTCATGCCCTACAAGATGCAGTACTTCGACTCCTCGATCGCGCCGTATCCGTACGACCCGGCCAAGGCCAGGCAGCTGCTCGCGCAGGCCGGCTATCCGCACGGGTTCAAGACGTTCCTGATCACGGTCAGCGGCGACATCGCAGGCCAGGCCGAGGCGGTCGTGGTGAAGTCCGAGCTGGCGCAGGTGGGGATCACCGTCAGCATCCAGTCCTACGAGCTGCTCACCGCCTACGCCAAGGAGGACGGCGGTCATTCCGAGATGGGCGAGCGGTACTGGACGAACGACATCATCGACCCCGACGAGGTCGCGACCTTCGGCGCCGACTGCCAGGGCGGCGCCAACGCCTTCAACAGCTACTGGTGCAGCACGCAGGCGAACAACCTGGTCAGCCAGGCCCGGCTGGAGCTCAACAGCGCCAGGCGCCAGGCGCTGTACGACCAGATCCAGCAGATCGTCTACGCCCAGTCGCCGTTCATCGTGACCGACTACAGCCCGTACAGGTACGGCGTCGGCAGCTGGGTGAAGGGCTTCCACGTGACGCCGCTCGGCAACTACGACCTGTCGCTGGAGACCCTGACCGTCGGCCAGCACTAGCCAGCGCGGGGCGCAGCGGCCGGCCGGGGCCGCTGCGCCCCGCGCCCGCGGCCGGATCAGGGCGCGAGATTCCAGGAGGTGCGCGGTGAGTCGCTTCGGTACCCTGCCCAGGCGGCTCGTGCACCTGGTCGTGATCCTTTTCGGGATCACCCTGGTGACCTTCTTCCTGCTCAGGCTGATTCCAGGGGATCCGGCGCTCGCCATACTCGGCAGCAGCTACACGCACCAGCGGGCGACCGCCATCGACATCTCGCTCGGCCTCAACAAGCCGATCTGGACGCAGTACGCGCTGTTCATGGGCCGGCTGTTCCGCGGCAATCTCGGCTACTCGTTCTTCTATAACGCTCCGGCCACGACGGTGATCGTCCAGCACGTGCCGCCGACGCTCTTCCTCGTGGTCTACAGCGCCGTGCTCGCCGGGCTGATCGCGCTGCCGATCGGGTTCATCTCAGGGCTGCGCCGGGGAGGCGTAGTCGACCAGGCGAGCCGGGTCTTCTTCACCGTCAGCTTCGCGATGCCGGCCTTCTGGCTCGGCATCATCTTGCTGCTCATTTTCAGCGTGCATATCCCGGTCTTCCCGATCAGCGGCTTCGGCTCTGGATTCGCCGGGCACCTGTACTACCTGTTCCTGCCCGCGCTGACCATCGCGCTCGGCTTCGCGACCGTCCTGGTCCGCAGCCTCCGCGCGGCGACCATCGCGACGCTGCAGGCCGAGTTCATCGACACCGCCCGGATGAAGGGGATCTCCCGCGCCCGCGTGCTGCGGCGCCACGTGTTCAGGAACGCGGTGCTCGCGGTGGTCGCGGTCTACGGCGTGAACCTGGCCTACCTGATCAGCGGCACGGTGCTGGTCGAGAACGTGTTCTCGCTGCCAGGCCTCGGCTCGCTGCTCGTCAACTCGGTCTCCGACCGTGACTACCCGGTCGTCCAGGGGGTCGCGCTGCTCTTCGCCGTGCTCATCGTGGCGATCAACCTGCTGACGGACGTGACGCAGGCGAGCCTCGATCCGCGCGTCGGGCAGGAGATCGGCGAATGAGCCAGACGACCTGGGCGACGAACCCGTCCGCGATGCTGCTCACGGTCGCCGAGCGCGCCGCCAGGCGCACCCGCCGGTCCGGCCGCCGGCGCCTGGTGCTCCTCGCCGGACTCGCGATGCTCGCCGTCGCGATCGTCGCCACGATCGGGGCGCCGCTGCTGATCAGCCAGTCCCCGACCGCGCTCGACGTGCTCCGGCCGCTCGCACCGCCGGTGGCCTCCGGCCATCTGCTCGGGACCGATCAGTACGGGCGCGACATCCTGGCCAGGATTCTGTACGGCGGCCGGATAGACCTCGCGATCGCCTTCGGCGCCACCAGCGTCACGCTGGTCTTCGGCACCGTCGTCGGGCTGGTGGCCGGCTATTTCGGCGGCTGGGTGGACAACCTGATCATGCGCATCGTCGACCTGTTCTTCGCCTTCCCGTTCCTGGTGCTGATCATCGCGATCATCGCGATGCTCGGGCCGAGCATCTTCAACATGTTCGTCGCGATCTGGATCACCAGCTGGGTGAGCTACGCCAGGATCATGCGCGCCCAGACCGTGGTCGCCAAGAAGCAGCAGTACGTCCTGGCCGCGCGGGCGCTCGGCTACGGCAGGCTGCGCGTGATGCTCAGGCACATCCTGCCGAACACGGCCTCGGCGGTGATCATCTTCTCGATGGTGGACGCCATCGGCAACATCATCCTGGCCGCCTCGCTGGGCTTCCTCGGTCTCGGCGCGCAGCCGCCGACCCCGGAGTGGGGAACGATGATCTCGGACGGCCAGAGCTACATCCTGTCGTCCTGGTGGATCGCGACGCTGCCCGGCCTGGCGATCGTCTTCGTCGGCGTGGCGTTCAGCCTGATCGGTGACGGGCTCGCCGACGTGCTCAGGCCGGGTGACCGGTGAGCTCCGACGAGCCGCCCTGCCCCGAGCCGCGCGCCAGCACTGAGCCGCGCGCCAGCACTGAGCCGCGCGCCAGCGCTGAGCCGCCCGCCAGCGCTGAGGTGCGGGCGGGCGCCGGGCCTGATCCCCTGCTGACGGTCCGCGACCTGCGCACCTATCTCGCCACTGGGCAAGGGGTGGTACGGGCGGTCGACGGCGTGTCGTTCACGGTCGGGCAGGCCGAGGTGCTCGGCGTCGTCGGGGAGAGCGGCTGCGGCAAGACCGTGACCTGCCGCACGATCATGGGTCTCATGCCGCGACGCACCGCGTACAGCAGCGGAGAGGTCATCTACCATCCCCGCGGCGACGGCAGCATCCTCGACCTCTCGCAGGCAGAGCTGCAGAAACTCCGGGGCGCTCAGCTGGCGATGATCTTCCAGGACCCGATGACCGCGCTCAACCCGGTGCGCAGCATCGGCGACCAGCTGCTCGAGGCCGTCACCGCGCACGCGAAGCTGCCGAGGCCGCGGGCCCACGACCGGGCCGTTGACCTGCTCACCAGGGTCGGCATCCCGGCCCCCGGCCGGCGGATGCGCGACTACCCGTTCCAGTTCAGCGGGGGGATGCTCCAGCGCGCGCTGATCGCCATCGCGCTCGCGTCATCGCCGAGGCTGCTGCTGGCCGACGAGCCGACCACGTCCCTCGATGTGATCATCCAGGACCAGATCCTGAGCCTGCTGCTCGAGCTGCAGCGGGACACCGGGATGAGCATGATCCTGGTCAGCCATGACCTGGCCGTCATCACCGAGGTCTGCGACCGGATCATCGTCATGTACGGCGGCCAGGTGGTCGAGGAGGGCGAGACGGCGACGATCATCACCGCGCCTGCCCACCCCTACACCAGGGCACTGCTCGACGCGCTGCCGGAGGCCGGCCGGCCCGGTCAGCTGACCAGCATTCCTGGCAAGCCGCCCAGCCTGATCGATGTCCCGGCAGGCTGCCGCTTCGCGCCGCGATGCCCGCTGGCGACCGATAAGTGCACCAGCTGGCAGACCACGCTAGTCGAGGCCGACGGGCTCGGGCACCGGGCCCGGTGCTGGCGGCACGGAGAAATCGGAGGGGCGAAAGCATGACGGGCAGGCGACTTGGCATCGGCCTGATCGGGGCCGGCCGCTGGGCCAGCTGGGCGCACCTGCCCGGCTGGGCCCGAGACGACCGATGCGAGATCGTCGGCGTCTGCGACCGCGAGGTCGACCGGGCGCGGGCGGCGGCCGGCCAGTACGGCGCCACGGTTGTCACCGCCGACTACCGCGAGCTGCTCAAGCGCGACGATATCGACATCATCGACGTGGTCACCAGGGATTCCGAGCACTTCGAGATCAATCTGGCGGCGATCGAGGCCGGAAAGCACGTGCTCAGCGAGAAGCCCGTGGCGCATGATTTCCGCGACGTCGCCGCGGTCGCCGACCTGGCCGCGGCGAGAGGACTGAAGACGAAGGTCGGCCTCACCTTCAGGTACAGCCCCGCCGTCAGGTACCTCAAGGACATGATCGACAGCGGCAGCCTCGGCACGCCGTTCATCTACAACGCCTACGAGCAGAACTCGCAGTGGCTGAATCCGGCCACGCCCCTGCGGAGCGGCGAGCGGGCCGGCGAGCGCGCGCTCCAGGTGGCGTCGCTCGAGGGCTACGGCGCGCCGGTCATCGATATCGGGCACTGGTTCATGGGATCGGACCTCACCGCGGTGGTCGGCGTGATGCGCAACTTCGTCCCCGAGCGCATGATCGCCGACACCGGCCTGCTGGCCAGGGTGAACATCGACGACGGCGATATCTTCATTGGCGAGTTCGCCAGCGGGGCGATCTGCTCGGTGCAGACCAGCTTCGTGACCGTCGGGAACTACCCGGGCATCGAGGTCCGGGTCTACGGCAGCGAGGGCGCGGCAATCGCCCGGCTGGTCGAGGAGTTCGGGATCTGCGAGACGCTCAAGGTAGCCAGGCCGGATGATGTGGAGTTCAGGGAGGTCGAGGTGCCCGCGCGCTACTACCCGCCCGGCGGCAGCCCGCGCGAGTCCTGGCGGACCCTGTACTACGCCAACCTCACCGCCAACTTCGCCAGCGAGGTGCTCGGCGAGATCGCCGGTAACGAGGGCAACTTCCACGACGGCCTCTGGGTGCAGGAGGTAGTGAACGCCGTGGAGATCTCGCACCATGAGCGCCGCTGGGTTAGCCTGCCGCTCGACGCCACACGGCGGCCAGCTGACCCGCAGGCCGGCTGAGGCCGGCCGTCAGCTACCGGGATCAGGCAGAGAGGCAGGACACCAGGCGATGACCATCACTCCCGCCCTGCGCTGGGGAATCATCGGCACGGCGAACATCGCGCGGGCGGCCTTCCTGCCCGGCCTGCGCGCGGCCGGGGGCACGGCCAGCGCGGTGGCAGGCCGTGACCTGGCCAGAGCCGAGCGGTTCGCGGCCGACAACGGCGTCGATCGCGCGGTGGCCGGCTACCAGAGCCTGATCGACGATCCCGGCATCGACGCGCTCTACATTCCGCTGCCCAACTCACTGCACGCGGAATGGACCACCCGTGCGCTCGAGGCGGGCAAGCCGGTGCTGTGCGAGAAGCCGCTCTGCGGAACGCTCGCCGACACCGAGCGCGTGCTCGGTGTCGCGCGGCAGACCGGCACCCTGCTCTGGGAGGCCTTCGTCTTTCCGTTCGGCGAGCACATGCGGGTGATCCGCTCGCTGATCGACGATGGCTCGATCGGCGAGCTCAGGGAGGTCCAGTCCGGTTTCCATTTCAGCATCGGCCGGCCGGACGACATCAGATTGTCGGCCGGGCTTGAGGGCGGCGCGCTGCTGGACGTCGGGTGCTATCCGGTCCGGCTGGCCCAGGAGCTGCTCGGCCCCGGCTACCTCAGTGCCTGGGCGGTCCGCGAGACCGGCGGCGCGGGCGTGGACATCGAGACCTGGGGAACGCTCGGCTACTCCGGCGGCCGCAGGCTGCTGCTGTCCTGCGGGATGCGGCGCGGGTACGACACGTTCAGCCGGCTGCTCGGCACCGACGGGCAGATCCACGTCAGCAACCCCTTCCACCCCGGCCTGGACGACGAGATCGTTCTTCATCCGGTCCGCGGCGAGACGACCCGGTTTCCCGCGAGCACGGGCGAGCCCTCGTTCACCGCCGCCATCCGTCACATCAGCGCGGCGGTCACGGGCACCGAGCCGCCCCGCTTGCTCGCCGCGGATGCCTCGCTGCCGACCGCCCGCGCCCTGCACGACCTGGCTGCCGCGGCGCTCGGCTCAGATGCCGCTCCGTCGACTTAGCATTGATCGCGATCGCTCTCGTGCCCGATATAATAGATTTTATCGGATCTAATCAATGCCGTGTGCCCACCAGGCGGGCGCCGGCGCGCTATCGCTCCGCGGGCCGGGCCGAGCCGACCGCCGACGTGGTGATTCCGCTGACGGCTGCCGGGATGCCTGCCACCGCCGCCGGGATGGCGCCGATCGCCGCCGGGAGCCGTGCGCCCGCCTCCCTGAGGCCGCCCGGCAGCCAGGCCAGCCAGCGCGGCAGGTACCAGCTGCGCTCGCCGAGCAGCGCCAGAGCGGCGGGCACGCAGATCCCGCGCACCACGGTCGCGTCGACGAAGACGGCGAAGGCCAGGCCGATCCCGATCATCTTCAGGTCGATGGTGGACAGCGACGCGAAGATCGAGAAGACGGCCATCATGATGACGGCGGCGCTGGTCACCACTCCGGCGCCGCTGGAGATCCCGCCGACCACGGCATCAGGAGTGCTCGCTCCGGCCGACCAGAGCTCCTTGATCCGGCTCAGGATGAAGACGTGGTAGTCCATGCTCAGCCCGAACAGGAACACGAACATGAACAGCGGCACCCAGTCCATGATCCCGCCGAATGAGGTGAAGCCGAGCAGGCCCTGCAGATGCCCGTCCTGGAAGACGATCGTGATCAGGCCGTAGGCCGCGCCGACCGAGAGCAGGTTGAGCCCGATCGAGACCAGCGGGATGACCAGCGACCTGAACGCGATCAGCAGCAGCAGGAAGGCGAGCACCGCCACCATGCCGAACACCAGCGGCGCCGACGAGCGCAGTACGGCCCGGTAGTCGTACCTGTTCGCGGTGTCGCCGGTGACGGCGTAGCTGACGCCGCGGACCTTGCCCAGCGTGGCCGGCAGGATCTGCCCGCGCAGCACCTCGAGGGCGTGCGCCGCGGCCGGGCTCCTGTCGCTGCCCGCGAGCGGGACCGATACGACCAGGCCCCGCCCCCCTCCCACGGACAGCGCCGTGACCGGCGCGTGGATCGGCCCGCCAGCGGCGGCCCTGGCCTGCAGCTGGCCGATGGCCGTCCTCATGGCCCGGCCGGTCACGCCGCTGCCGGTCACTACCACCTGGGCCGGGCCTGGCTTGCTGGGGAAGTCGTGCTGGATCTGGCTCAGCGTGCGCACCACGGGCAGGCTGGTGGGCAGGTTGATGGCCGGACTGCCGATCCGCATGCCGAGCGCCGGGATGGCTAGGGCGCCGAGCGCCGCGATGGCCACGCCGCCCCAGATCGCCGGGTGCCTGACCACCCTGCCGACCAGCGCCGCCCACATCTGCGAGCGCCTGGCCTGGGTCCTTGCCCGGCCGAGGAACGGGATGCGGCCCCGGTCGGCCCACGGCCCGAGCAGCGACAGCACGGCGGGCAGCACGGTCAGCGATCCGGCGACCGCCACGCCGACGACGGTGATCGTGCCGATCGCGAAGCCGGTGAACATGTCGATGCCGGTGAAGAGCAAGCCAGCCATGCAGACCATGACGGTCAGGCCGGATACCACGATCGCTCGCCCGGAGGTGGCGGCCGCGGTGCGCAGGGCGGCGTAGAACGTCGCGCCCGCCGTCCGCTCTTCCCGTTCACGGCGAAGGTAGAAGAGGGTGTAGTCGACTCCGACGGCCATCCCGATGATCAGCACGACCTCGGACGTTCCCGGTCCGATCGGCAGCCAGCGGCTGGGAATGGCGAGCAGCGAGACCGCCGTCATCACGGCGGTGCCGGCCAGCAGAACCGGGATGCCGGCCGCGATGATCGCGCCGAAGACCAGCAGCAGGAGCAGCAGCGTGATCGGGATGGAGGTCAGGCCCGCCTTGCGGAAATCGGAGTTCATCATCGCGTTGGCGGCCCGATCCGTGCTGGCGTCGCCTGCCTCGGCGACCACGAGATCGGGGTACCTGGCCTGGATCCCGGATACGGCGTGCATCGCCCGCGCCACCGTCGTGTCGGCGCTGCCGTGCGGCCCGGCGACCCGGAAGGTGACCAGCACGCCGCCGCCACGCGGTGCCACCAGCGCGCTGCCGCCCCGGCCGAACGGAGTGCGGACATCCGACGCCACGGACGGGAGCGCGCGCAGCGCTGCCGCGACATCGCGGGCGGCCTGCCTGAGCCGGGGGTCGGTGGCGAAGGCGTGCCCGGGACCGCTCACCCGCGGCTGGATCAGGACGGTCTCCGACGGCGGGCTGACCACGTGCAGCTGGTCGAGCATCCGCTCCGCGACGCCGGAGGGGCCAGGGTCGTACTGCGGGTGGCTCTGGGTGCCGAACAGGTGGCCGGCTAGCAGCGCCCCGCCGACCATGGCGAGCCACGCCGTGATGGCGATCAGCCGGTGCCGGGCGCTCCAGCAGGCGATCTGCTCGACCGCCGGGCGACGGCGCCATCCGCCGGCCCTGGCCGCGCTGGCCGCTGCTCCCCCGGCCGGAGCGGGCCCGGCCGGAGCGGGCCCGGCTAGGTCACCGGATTGCGCAGCCGAGTCCCCGTCCGCCGCCTCCTCATCGTTCACACGCGCCGGCGGATTGCTCAGCTGCATCAAGCATTACCTTTCACTCAGACGAGGATCTATCAGATCAGCGAAGCGGAACCGCCTAAAGTTCCCCGGCTTCGCCGACCTCAATGCCCGCCCCGGAACGCAGCCAGTTCCAGCCGCGGCACTGACGAGGGAGAATACCCGTGAATCCGCTGCGGCCCGGCCTGGATCGGCAAAGTCTGACCTAACCGGGTAGCCGGCCGTACCGGAACTTGACCGTCAGCCCAGCCCTGCCGAGACACGCCAGGTCGGGCGGCAGGGCAGGCGGTCGGCCAGAGCGGTCGGCCAGGGCAGGGCGGGCGGTCGGCCAGAGCGGTCGGCCAGGGCAGGGCGGGCGGTCGGCCAGGGCGGTCGGCCAGGGTAGGGCGTGTGGGGCACAGCCAGCGTCGTCCGCCAAGATTGCCGCATGGGCGAACTGATTCTGGTCCGGCACGGAGAGACGCGGTGGAGCAGCGCGCACAAGCACACCGGCCGCACCGACATTCCGCTGACGCCGGCGGGCGAGGCGGCGGCGGCCTCCCTGGCCGGCCCGCTGGCGGCCCGCCCGATCGTGGCGGCGCTGAGCAGTCCGGCGCAGCGGGCCGTGCGGACGGCCGAGCTGGCCGGCCTGACCGGCCTGGCCGGCCTGAAGGTGGATCCTGACCTCGCCGAATGGGACTACGGCGGCTACGAGGGCAGGACCACGCAGGAAATCAGGGCCGGCCGCCCCGGCTGGTACCTGTGGCGCGACGGTGTGATCGCCGGCGGTCCCGGTCACCCAGGCGAGACGATCGGCGAGGTCGGCGCCAGGGCGGATGCCGTGCTGTCCCGGGTGCGCCCGCTGCTGGCCGACGGCGACGTTGCCCTGTTCGCCCACGCCCACCTGCTGCGCATCCTCGCCGCCCGCTGGCTTGGCCTGGAGCCCGCCGGGGGAAGGCTGTTCCGGCTGGACACCGGCACGCTGTCGACACTGGGCGCCGAGCACGACGAGCCGGTGATCAGCACCTGGAACCTGGGCGTGGCCGGCTAGCCGCGGTCCGCCGCCCGGCGGATTCGCCGTCCGTGACCGGCCCGGCCCGGCGAGATCACCGGCCTGCACGGCCCGATCAGCTCAGCGGCTGACCGGATTGGCGACCCAGGCGAGCATGAGCGGCTCGCCGGTCAGCGTGTCCCTGATCACCAGCAGATACGGCCGGTTGAAGCTCAGGGGCGTGGCTCTCGCCGCGGTCGGCAGCAAGGTCACCGCGGTGGCGGCGCTCGCGACCGTGCCCTTCTCCCCCACCGCGAGGGTGGCCGCGTGCTGCACAGCGCCGATGCAGCAGGCCTGCGGGGAGATCCCGGTGAAGTCGGCGCCCTGGCTGAAGGCGATGCCCATCCCGAGCGCGGTGAGCGGTCCGCGCATCGACTCGCTCGCGGCCAGGTTGATCTTCGGCAGCGCGATCGCCGTGTTCGCGCCGTGCGCGGCCATGCTCGTCGCCAGCGTGCTTAGCGTCGACGGGGCCGGCACCTGGCAGCCGCCGGCTCCGCCGCGGCCGGCCGCCGGCGGCAGGAGAGCGAGCATCGTCAGCCGTCCGCCCCGGTACGGCAGCGCCGCGGCCGTCCAGCCAGCGGCCTTCGCCGTCCGGAACCCGCCCCCGTTCAGGTACTGCGCGGTGACGGTGCCAGATCCGGTGCTGAACGACCCGGGCGCGGTCTCCGCGTGATCGAACGGGTGCGCCCAGGCGGCCTTGAGGTACAGCGCGTCGGTCAGCACCCAGCCCGGTGGCGGCACCATCGCGCTCGGCGGCAGCAGCTCCCTGATGTGACCTGCCGTTTCAGCCGCGACCGAGGCGTTGATGGTCCTGCGGGCCTCCTCGGGCCTGGACAGCAGCGGAACGTGCCGCAGCCCCGCCTGGTAGGCCGAGCGAAGCTCGGCGACGAAGCGGGCCCTGGTGACCAGCGTCGGGTCGGCCCAGATCCGGTTGCTGGCGGCGAACGTGACGCCCGGCCGGTTCAGCGAGCCGAGTAGCGCGGCCCGCGCGGCCAGGCCGTCGACGAGCCTCGATCCGGTCGCTGGCAGGCGAAGCACCTGCGCCATGGCGGCGGCCGTCGCGCCGCGGGCGCCGAGGGACGCCATGCCGAGTCCGGTGGCCAGGCTCACCGGCGACAGCACCATGTTGCTGCCCGGCTGACCATGACAGAGCTCGGAGAGCAGCCTGAGGCCGAAGGCCGTGTCGCCGGTCCCGTAGGCACGGAGCGTCGCGACCTGGCTCGATGTCAGGACGACCGGCCGCGGGGACTGCCGGCCGGGTGAGCTCGGGCCGGCCTGGCCGGCGCATCCGCTTGCCGCGATGGCACAGCTCGCCACGACGCTGAGTGCCGCGATCCGGCGCATGTTCTTCATGCGACCTTGGACGCTTGCCGGGACCGCACGGTTCCGCATCCGGGCTGAACGCCGCTAGCGGGTCAGCGCCGCGCGCTGCCGCGCGCCGCCGGAGAGGCAGACCGCGAGGCCGAGCACGCCCACGTCCCGCAGGGTCAGATCGGTCAGCCCGCCGGTGACGGTCAGGGTGATCACGATCTGCGCAAGCAGCAGGGCGGCCACCGCCGCCGCGAGCCGCAGCGCCACCCCGGCCACGATCGCGACGGCGAGCATGAGCAGGATCCAGCCGTGCACGAGGACGAGCACGAGCGCGAACGTCGACGTGGCCGGGATGACGGGCACATACCCGGTCCACAGCTGCGGCTGCACCAGCTCGTGGTAGCCGAACCAGGCAAGAACCAGGCCGAGCATGATCCGCCCGGCCGTGGGCGCCCACTCAGCCGCGAACCGCTGCGCACGGCCGGCCAGGCCGGTGTCGGCCGCCGCGTCCATCGCCGCGGCGCCGGGCCTTCGTGCGGCTGGCCGCGTGCGGCTCGCCACCGCCGGGCTGGCGTTCTTGGTCACTGCAGGATCCTCCCCTGCGAGTCGGTCACGATGAGCCCGTCATCGCCGAGGTTGAAGTCGCTGTTGCCGGAGTCGTCACCCATCGATGCCTCGATCACATAGACCTTCGTGCCGGTCGGGTAGTACCTGGCGGTCGGCGCGCCCTGGCCAGCGACGCCGGCCGCCACGGAGATGCCGGTCCCCTGCCTGTGCACTCCGATGGTCAGCCCGGTCTCCGCCGCCTGCGCGGCCGAGCTGGGCGTTCCCGGCCAGACCAGGAACGAGTAGGAGGCGTAGGACTGCGAGCTCAGCTTCGGTCCGGGGGTCGGCGCGGCAGCCGCGGCCGGGCCCTGCCTCGGCGCGGCCGAGGCGCTCGGCGTCTGGCTGGGCTGCCCCGATCCGGTCGGCGCCGGGGAGCTGGCGCCCGGCGTGGCCGGGGCCGATACCGACGGTTTCGTGACGCCGAGCCCGGCCGGCGGCAGCCCGTGATGGCGCCCCTGCCAGCCGTGCGCCGCGAGGAACAGCCCGACCAGGGCGGTTACCGACAGCAGGGCCGCGCCCCGCGCGCCGACGGTCTCACCTGCGATACGCATCCGTGCTCACGACCAATCAACGAAATCTGGACAGCCGCATGCTAACAGCAAGATCACGGCATCAAGCTGGCCCGGATCAACCCTGAAGCAAGCTCTGAGCAACCATTCAGGAAGCCCGGCCGGGACCGGGTTACCTGGCCCCGCGCTGTCCAGGATCGGGCAGGTGCCCGGGAGCGCTACGGCCGGCCGGTGCCGGGCCTGCCCTGCGACGCTCCCCGACTGCCGCGCGCACTCGCTGTGAGGAACGCGGGGATGCCCGGCCAGGTTCCCGCTGCCGGTCCGGCGGGTCCGCTAGGCAGCCGCGGCGGGCAGGCCGCGCACCTGACGCGGGATGCGGGTGGCTGCCTGGTGCACCGCCCGGAGCGCGACCGTGGTGCTCATGTCGGTCACCGGGCTGCCCGGTGCCCCGTACATCCGGCGTGCCCAGCGCGGCAGGCTGGCGAACGCGAGCGTGTTGAGCGGCGGCACCACCAGCTTCAGCCCGGCGAACGGCCAGGGAATATCCGGGTTGTAGGACCTGAGCAGCGCGCGCTTCGCCTCGTCGCAGGCATAGAGCTCCGGACGGATCCGCTGGTAGTAGGCGTCAAGCTCGGCCATGCTGCCGGGCACCGCGGCCGGGTCGAGCCCGACGACGGCCGCGCTGCGCCGCTGCTCAGCCACGAACTCGTCCAGCTCGGCGGCGGCCAGCCCCATGCCGCACCGCCTGGCGACGTCAGCGTAGGACGAGATCTCGCCGCAGTGCACCCACAGCAGCAGCTCGGGCTCGTCCAGCCGGATCACCGAGCCGTCGGCGTCTGTTCCGGTCAGCGAGGCGTGGATCTTGCGGACCCGGCGCCCGGCGCGCTCGGCCTCGGCGATCGTCCCGTAGGTCCTGACCCTGACGAACTCGGTGGTCCGGCCGAACCGGCCCCAGGCCTCCCCGGGCCGGGCGAAGGCGGTGTTCTGCCAGGTAGCTCGCATCGTGCGCGGGTGCAGCGCCTGCAGGTACAGGGCACGGAATCCGGCGACCAAGATCACCGGCTCGCCCATGATCCGCCAGGTCACCGAGCCCGGGCCGAACAGCCCGACGGCTGGATGGGCCTGCTCAGCCATCCCGGCCTCCCGCCTGCCGTGACCGCGCGTCCTACTCGCGCCTGGTCTCCTGAGCGATCCAGTCCAGGTAGCCGGCCGAGCCGGCCACGATCGGCGTGGCGATGACCTCCGGCTCGTCGTAGCTGTGCCGCTCGATCAGGAATTCCGCTAGCTCGGTGTAGCGGTCTGCCGGGAGCTTGAGCATGACCGTCCACTCCTCGGCCCGCTCGATCCCGTCCTCCCACCAGAACGTGCTCGCCACCGGGCCGGCGACCTGAGCGCAGGCCGCGAGCCTGGCCTGCACGGCGTCGTGGGCCAGCTCCATGGCCTCGGCCCGGGAGTCGGTCGTGGTCTGCACGTGCAGGAACCCCGTCCCGCTGGTGACTTGGTCGTGCTGGCCCGCCATACCCCCAGATCGTACGCCGCCTGGGCGGTACCCTTTGCCAATCCTGAACCCGAGGAGGTTTGCGGTGGACCGTCCGCTGTGTCTCATTGTCAACCCGGCGGCCGGCAATGGCCGTTCCGCGCGCCTCCTGTCGCAGGCCACCGCCGTGCTCGAGCAGGCGGGGGTTGAGCATCAGGTTGTCGAGTCATCCAGCCTGGACCATGCGCTGGAGCTGTCCGCCCAGGCGGCTCAGCGCGGCGACGCGGTGATCGCCGTCGGCGGCGACGGCCTCGCCGGGGCGCTGGCCGGGATCGCCGCGGCCGGCGGCAGGACCACGTACCGCCGGCCGGCTGACTACAGCTACATCGGCGCGATGTACGGGATCATCCCCACCGGCCGCGGCAACGACCTGGCCAGGATGCTCGGCATTCCCGCCGACCCGGCCGCCGCCGCCCGGGTGGTCGCCGCTGGCCAGTACCGCCAGATAGACCTGATCGGCGTCAGCCTGCCAGGCCAGCCGGAGACAATCGTGGCAGGCAGCGTGTACGTCGGCATTCCCTCCGTGGCCGGGGAGATCGCCAACGCGACCCGCATGCTCCCTGGTTCGCTGGTCTACCACGTCGCCGCCTTGCGGGCGCTGGCCCGCTGGAAGCCGGTGCAGTTCACGGTGTCAGTCTCGCTGCCGGTCCCGGCACAGGGCACCGACACGGCTTACAGCGATGCCGACGGCACCTGGACCAGCCTGGCCGAGAGCACGACCAGGCACAGCGTGCATAAGTTCGAGGGCTATGCCGTGATTGTCGCCAACAACGCGTTCTTCGGCGCCGGGATGAAGGTCGCCCCGCCTGCCCTGATCGACGACGGCGTGCTGGACATCGTCCTCATGCGCAAGGCGCCCAAGCTCACCTTCGTCCGGGCGCTGCTCAAGGTGAAGAACGGCACTCACGTCACCCTGCCCCAGGTCGACCTGGACCGCGGCGCCGAGGTGACGCTAGCCATGAGCCGCGACATGCCAGCCGCCGCCGACGGCGAGCCGCTGGCCTGCGCCGCGCCGCTGGCGGCCGACGCGGCGCTCCGCATCCGGGTGCTGCCCGGCGCGCTGCGCGTCTATGTTCCAGGAAGCTGACAACCTGCCTGGTCAATACGCGGTTCGATAGCGGAAAATCATGATGGGTTGCGGAATCCACCAGGCGCGGACCTCAGCCGGAGGATGGCTGGTCCCGGTGGCCGCCCAGGAATGACGTGACGAATGCCGGGCTGGCGCTCAGCTCGGCCGGTGTCCCTTCCATCCTCAGCTCGCCGCCGCCCAGCACGTACGTGCGATCGGAGACCGCGAGCACCGCCCTGGCGCGCTGCTCGACGATCAGCACCGCGGCGCCGCGGGTGGCGAGGCTCTTCACCTGCTCGTCCAGGATGGAGCGGGCGATCGCCGGGGCCAGGTTGGCCGTCGGCTCGTCAAGCAGGAAGACGGCCGGCTTGAGCATCAGCACCCGGCCCATGGCCAGCATCTTGCGCTCGCCGCCGCTGAGCTTCCCGGCAGGGCGGCGGAGCATGGTCCCGAGTCTGGGAAAGACCGTGAGCACGTGCTCGATCCGCTCCGGCAGCTGCCGGTGATGCAGCAGGTAGCCGCCCATCTCCAGGTTCTCCCTGACGGTCAGCGGCGCGAACACGTCATCGACCTGCGGCACGTAGCCCACGCCCGCCCGGGCCATCTCCTCGGGCGCGATATTGGTCACGTCCCGGTCGCCGATGCGCACCTGACCGGAGGTAATCCGCAGCACGCCGATCATCGCCTTGAGCAGGGTGCTCTTGCCCGAGCCGTTCGGGCCGACCACGGAGACCACCTCGCCGGGCTCGGCACGGACCGTTACTCCCCTGACCACCGGGTCGCCGCCGTATCCGGCGGTGACTCCCTCGGCGTGCAGCGCGGCCCGCCGCTCGGGGCCCTCAGCCGACAAGGTATGCCTCCACGACCTCGGTCCGGTCTCGCAGTTCGCCCATCGTGCCCTGAGCCAGGACGCTGCCCTCGGCCATCACGATGACGGGATCGCAGAACTCGTCCATGATGGCCAGCTCGTGCTCGACCATAAGGATGGTCATCCCGCCCCGGCACAGCTGCACAAGTCCGTCGCCGATCTTCCTGGCCAGCTCCGGGTGAACACCGGCCATCGGCTCGTCGAGGAGCAGCATGTCCGGCTCGCTCATCAGCGCTCGCATGATCTCGACCAGCCTGCGCTGGCCGCCGGACAGATCGCCCGCGTAGTCGTTGGCGTGCGCGGTCAGGCCGAAGCTCTCGATCAGTGCCGACGCCCGGTCGATCGCCGCGGCCTCGTCGGCCCGCCAGTAGCGCCGGCCGGCCACCGCGCCGAGGAACGAGTCGCCCCGGTTGCCGGGCACGGCGGTCATCAGGTTCTCAAGCACGGTGAGCCGCCTGAACTCGCTCGCCAGCTGGAACGTCCTGACCACGCCGGCCCTCGCCCGGCGGTACGCCGGGAGCGTGGTGATGTCCTGCCCCTGGTAGACGATCCTGCCGCCGGAGACCTTCTCGGTCCCGGCCAGCAGCGAGAGCAGGGTCGACTTGCCGGCGCCGTTGGGGCCGATCAGCCCGGTCAGGGTGCCCCGCCCGACCGTGATCGACACGCCGGACACGGCGTGCACCCCGCCGAAGTCCTTGCTCACCTCGATCGCCCGGAGAATGTCGGGCCCGGTCCCGGCGGGCCGCGGGTAACGGGAGGGGCGCGGCCGGGCCGGCGATCCCGGTCCGCCCGCCGGGGCGGACGGCCGGACCGGCCGGGCAGCCCGCCTGCGACCGCGGATCCTCCCGAGCGTCCTGTCCCATGCCGCGGCCCTGACCCGCCGCGCGAACGTGTCTGGCTGCGGGATCGCCCGCTTGCGCTCCGGCAGCACGCCCTGCGGGCGCGCCCACAAGAACACGACGATCAGCAGCCCGATCGCCACCCACTGCAGTGACGGCAGCAGGTTGGGCGGCAGGTACGGGTTGTTGTTGGTGATGAGGCGGGTGATCTCCTCGAATCCGACCGGCACCAGGATGGCGCCGAGCACCGCTCCCCGGTGATTCCCGGCGCCGCCGATGATCACGGCGGTGAACAGGACGATCGTCTCGGCGTAGCTCCAGGCCGGCGGTGACCACACGCCGATGAAGCTGACCAGGATTCCGCCGGACAGCCCGGCGATCGCTCCTCCGACCACCAGCACCCCGGTCCGCAATGAGAGCAGGTTCTTGCCGAGCGAGTCAGCCACCTTGTCGTTGTCCCGCATCGCCCGCAGTGTCCGGCCGTACGGCGACTCCGTGATCCGCCTGAGGAACAGGTACACGACGGCTGCCAGCAGGATCGCGCCCGCCGCGAACCCGTACTGGTAGGCGTTGGACGTGCTGACGAACATGCTGTTCTGGGCCGCGAGCGGGGCCGGCACCAGGGCCACCCCCGCGTCGCCGTTGAACAGCGCACGGTAGTTCGTCACCAGCAGGTTCAGCAGGACCGCCGTCACCAGCAGGCCGATCGCGGCGAAGTCGCCGCGCAGCCGCCGGCCCACCAGGAAGGTGAACGGAAGCGCGAGCAGGCCGCCGGCCGCGGCCGCGCCGATCCAGGGCACAGGGAACGGCAGGTGCAGCCCGCCGATGTAGACCTGGAACGCGCCGTTGGCGGTGTCGGGCGGCAGCGCGAGCACCGCGGCGACGTAGGCGCCGGCGGCCTGGAAGATGATGAAGCCGAAGTTCGTGACGCCGGCCACGCCGAACTGCTGGCTGAGGCCGAGGCAGGCGATGGCGTCCACCGCCCCGTACACCAGCAGGGTGATCAGGTAGTACATCAGCTACTCACCTCGCGCCCTCAGGTCCTGGCGCCGAGCAGGCCGGTCGGCCGCACGGCGAGCATGGCCAGCAGGGCCACGAAGGCGACCACGTACTTGTAGTCGGCCTGGAAGAAGGGCAGGCCGGCGCTGATCTCGGTGGCCAGGCCGATGACCAGGGCGCCGAGCATCGCGCCGTACGCGTTGCCCGGCCCGCCGAGGAATACGGCGGCCAGGATCAGGATCAGGAACAGATCGGTGCTCGACGGGTTGAAGCTGCCGATGTCGATCGCGAAGACCGTTCCGGCCAGGCCGCAGAGCCCTCCGGTCAGCGCCCAGGTGGCGGCGATCACCCGGCTCGCCCTGATCCCGCAGTTCCTGGCGAGCGTGCGGTTGGCCGCGGTCGCCCGCATCGCCTTGCCGAGCTTGGTGTACCGCAGCAGGGCATGCACGCTGGCCATCACCACGACGCTGATCGCGATGATGACCAGCTGAACGCCGGTCAGGGTCAGGCCGCCGAGCTTGTACGTCCGGCCCTGGCTCATGACATAGGAGACGTTGACGCCGCCGACGATCGCCGCGACGCCGAACTCGATGATGAGCGCCATTCCCAGGGACACGATCACCAGCGTGATCGGCGCCGAGCCGCGCCGCTGGAACGGCGAGTAGACGAGGTAGTTCAGGCCTGCGGACAGCAGCGAGCAGGCCGCCATCGACACGACGAGCGCGATCCAGACCGGCACGCCTGCGTTGTTCGCCCAGTAGGCGACGAACGCGCCGGCCGTCATCACCGCCGCGAACGCCAGGTTGAGCACATCGGTCACCGCGAACTGAAGCGTGAAGCCGACCGCGGCGATGGCGAGAACCGCCGAGGTAATCAGCCCGAATCCGACCGAGGCGAGGAACAGGCTCATTGACGCCCGCCCGCCCGAGCCCCGCCGCCCGCCCGAGCCCCGGCCGGCCGGCCC